>WNFJ01232868.1_pt1 | contig 11299 bp, 9 predicted proteins | sample 5400461 | NCBI WGS metagenome assembly WNFJ01 (sample SAMN13153349, study PRJNA577476) | soil metagenome | isolation source: 115 cm saprolite on Douglas fir-dominated hillslope | place: USA:California | collected 2013-09-17 | reverse complement strand
CTTTAGCTCTCTTAGCTGGGCGTAGGCAGGCGTGAGGTCGAATCCAAAGATGGTGGCCGCGACCCCGCCGACGGCCGCTACCCTGAAGAAATCTCTGCGGGACGTTGGCATCGGAGGGACCTCCGCATCCGGCTCAAGAATGGCTGGATGTTCAGGCATGTGCGATGCCTCCGCGTTGCGATGTGTTGTCTCGCGGTCCGTTCGAACGTGAGCTGCTGCCAGCGTCTAGCAGGAATGTAGCCCCCCACCGCCTTTAAACTGTGATCCAACAGTGAGATGCCAACAGCAGGCTCGAACCAGGGCGACAGATGCCAAGGCGGCTCAATGCGAAAGAAGCCTCCATCAGAGGCAACCCTCGGGAGAGGCAACCCTCGCGTCAACAGATCTTTTAACTGTGGACTGCCCTACAAGTCGGGGCTGCAGCCGCAATTTCAGGTCCGTCGGCCTTCAGGTGCTCCCCCAGATATTCGCTGTGCCCTAGCGCCGGCGCCGTTTATATTTCTGCTCTGCCAGAGCCAGCATCCTAGACAGTCTGATGTGGTGGAAGTCAGCAATGGCCTGGAGGAGCTTCAGCGTTGGATTCTTCTTGCCGTGCTCGATCTGATTCATGTGGGAGTCATTGCAGCCCACCTTCTCTGCAACGTCCTGGTATGAAATCCCTCTTTTAACACGCAGCTCGGTAATCACAGCTCCGAGTGCCTGTTCTCGTGTGTCAGTCTTGCGCTTCAACGGTAAGACAGTCCAACCCATCTCACGATGATCTGGGTCTTGACTCTTGATTCTGTATTGGATATAAACACGAGACCATGTCTTGGTGGTCGATGATAACGACGAAGGGCAGGTTGCTTCAGGACTTCCTGGTGTCATTTAGAGATGGTGAGCTGTATATCTCTTGGGTGAGGCTTGAGCAAGGCGAGGACATAGCCATTCTCATCGACCGGCTCAACAATCAGGCCAGGCTCTATGCCCCACTCGGAGACTGCAGGGTACTCGCATCACGGCACCAGTACGAGCTGGTGTTCCCCTCACCGAAAGAGGAGGAGACCTTCTTCACCCCCATTGAGAGACTCCAGCTCGTCGAGGTGGACGGAGGTGCTTCCCTCAAGGACGCACATCTTCCGCTGGAAATTCAGCAGGCGGTGACCAGCGCCACCAAGCCTGCATAGCCGGTGGGAGATGATGACGGGAACTCGGTGACGTGGATGACTGAGGGCAGCGATCCCAAACCTCCGGCAGGGTGGTTCCGCATTGTGGCGGTGCCGGCGGGCAGAACCTGCACAGCTTGTGTTAGTCGCCCTTGTACCGCCGAGGTTTTGCGCCTGTGCCAAGAGTCATGAAAATTGAAGGAGAACACACGTGAAAGGCAGACTCAACGGTGAATTGCCTCAACAGAAGAGCCCCGGCGTATTCTGGTTGGAATTACGCCGGGGCCCACTGCCTTCCCCTGGAGGGTCACCTGACCTGGAAGAGAAGCTCTGAATTGTGGCTAGTCGGGTCTCCCGAAACCGTAAAAGTAAGGATGTAGGTTCCGGTCGAAAGCCCGGTGGTTTGCAGGTTGAAGATGTAGCCGCCGGTCGGACCGAGCGTGGGGTCGAAGCGGAAGTTGGAATCGGGATTCGCGTTGCCGGCATCGTCGACCGTGCTGCTGGCGTTCGTCGACACCATGACCACCTGCAAGGCACTCACCGTGATGCCGGACGATGACACGTCATTGCCCAGCGCGTCACAGAGCTGGAATGCGATAGGAATCGTGCTTCCGCTCTTTTTGGCATGGGTGGAGTCGTACAGCAGACAGGCCGCATAGCCTACGCTGTAGGAAATCGATTGGGACGAGGCGTTCCCGACGTTGTCCGTTGAGTTGACGGTAAACGTCTTGGAGCCCGCCGAAGCCGTATCGAAGTTGCTTCCGCTTGGGACCGGACCGGCGCAGGTGGCTACGCCTGAGCCTCCATCGGTACAGGTGTAGCTGGAAGCTACGGCCTGGTTCACCTTGTACGTGCTCGCCGCTGGGGCCGTGATCGTGATCTGCGGAGGCTTCTTGTCAACCTTGTTGGGCCCGACCGGTCCGGTCACGGAGCAGTTCCCGGCAATGTCGCACAAAGTCCGGCTGCTGGTGAAGGCGTTTGCGGTCTCGGTTCCTGCGGGCACAGTGGTGGCAAGCATGAAACTCGCCGGTGAGTTGAGGTCAAGCCCCGATCCGGCGTCGCTGGCCGTACAAGCGATACTGACGTCGCTTGCATGCCAAGCGCCATCCGGCGACCCACAATTGATTGCGGGCGGCGTCTTGTCGAGCTGTATCGTCAGAGTTTTGGCGGCCTCGACGTTGCCGGCATTGTCGGTGGCGAAGTATGTGATTGTGGTCACGCCCTCGCCCGTAATATTAAATGTTGCCGAACCGGCTGCCACATTCGTGGAAGGGATGGTCTGGGCTCCGCTGGCGCTGAAGGTGATTTGCTTTACGCCACTGCCTCCGGGGTTGTCGGTCGCGCTGAAGGAGACCGTGACGTTAGTGTTGTTCCAGCCCGCGGCATTCGCAGCCGGAGAGGGCGCCGCAGTCGTTGTGGGCGCGGTCTCGTCGATTTGGACGGTCAAAGTTTTCGCGGTTTCGACGTTGCCGGCGTTGTCGGTGGCGAAGTACGAGATCGTGGTCACGCCTTCATTGGTGATGTTGACCGAGGCCGAAGCGCCTGCCACAGTTGTGGACGCGATTGGCTGAGCTCCGGTGGCGCTGAAGGTGATCTGTTTTACCCCACTGCCTCCAGCGTTGGCCGTGGCGCTAAGGGAAATGTTGACATTGCTGTTGTTCCAGCCTGCGGCATTGGGAGCCGGCGATTGTGTTGCCGTGGTTGTGGGCGGGGTCGTGTTGGCGGTTGCGCCGAGCACCCAAGTATCGTTAAGCCCAAAGGAAGCAGAGTCGGCGCCCCCGAACGCGGTCATCCGGTCCGTCGACAAATTGAAGACGGCAGAGTGAAAACTGCGGGGGACAGGCGGCCCCCCAGTCGGCTGCACTTGTGTCCAGGCGGGCGCCCCTCCGAGACCATTGGCATTTGCGAGCATCCACACGTCGTTTGCGATTCCGACGCTCGTGCTGCCGGCGAAGATGGTCATGGTGTTAGCAACTGGGTCATAGATCGCGGACTGCCCCTGCCTGGTAGGGGGCAGAGGCGCGTTGGGTGTTAGTTGAGTCCACGTTGGCGTCCCGCCTAGACCGTTGGCATTGGCAAGCACCCACACGTCGTTCAGGAGAGAGCTGCTTGTTGCACCGCCGAAAACAATCATGCGGTTACTCCCGGGCTCGTAAACGGCCGACTGAAAAGCGCGGGCATCAGGAGCAGCGCCAGCTGCGGGAGAAAGTTGGGTCCAAGTCGGCGTTCCTCCTGCCCCGTTGGCGTTGGTGAGCACCCATATTTCGGCATTCGCATTGGAGCATTCGAGCCGGCCGCCAAACACAATCATGCGGTTGCTGGCTCCATCGTAAACGGCCGTATGGCCGTCGCGAATACTCGGTGGTCCGCCTGCCGGTGTGAGTTGTGTCCAGGCAGGCGTTCCCCCCACTCCATTAGGGTTGGCGAGCACCCACACGTCGTTGGTCTCGTCGAAGCAGTTGCCAACGCTGAGATTGCCGCCGAAAACGATCATGCTGTTGGTAATCGGGCTATAGACCGCGGTGGAAATGCCACGTCCCGTAGGCGCCGTGCCCTGAGGCATTAGTTGAGTCCAAGCGGAAGCCGGGCCGCTCCCGTCAGCACCCGAAAGAACCCAAACGTCGTCAAACAGTGGCGGAGCCCCGAATGCACCCTCCGGGTATCCTCCGAACACGATCATGTCGTTGAAGAGATCGATCACCGCCGTGTGCCCTATTCTGGCCGGGGGTGGCCCACCGGTTGGGGCCAATTGGGTCCAGTTCAGCGATGGCCCGAAGGCCGGCGCGGGGATGTTGTCGTTGATTACCAGCAGGTTTGCTCCAGAGCCATCGATCGTTGCCAGGTAAAGTATGCCGGTCGTAGTGTTCACAGCGATTTCGCCGAGCGAAGCACTCCCGGCAATGGGAATGCTGCCGAGTTGGTTGTTGCTGACGGCATCTATCACCAGCACGGAATGGCTGAGTTGATCGGCTACGTAAGCCCGCATCCGTCCCGGGTTCACCGCTGCAGAACCACTCCCGGGAATCGTTGCCAGTATGGCTTCAGTTGTGCCGTCAATGATTTGGATCTCGCTTGATGCAGAGGCGTAGAGACGGTTCGTGATCGGATTGACAGCGGTGACCACTCCCGAGAATGGATTCACGCTTACGCTAAATGTGTTGGGATCAACTTTTTTCGAGACCGCGCTGGGAAATATGTAGGCAATGTGCGTGACCGGGTTGGGTACTACGTTTCCCATGACTCCACCGGAACCGATGCGGCCAGGAGGATTGAGAAGCGTGTCCGTATTGCCGTCCACGACGAACACGGCATCATTGCCTGCGCCGCACTGGGCACCACCCCAAATGCGATCGATCGATGAATCCACACCTGCCGAAACCGGGCAATCAAAGGCAGTGATGGTGTTGATCAAGTTTCCCGTGGTGGCGTCATAAACAAGAAACCCTTGAGGGGGGCTGAATACGGCCGCAGCATAGAGCTTGTTGGTTAGCCGGTTCACGCGCGCCGTTGACCCTGTGCCAATCGTTCCGAGGGACTGGTTGTTGGTCCCGTCGATCATAGTGATGACTTGACCGGACGAAGCGCCGCCGCTGGTAAATACACGGCTGGAAACGGGATTCACATCCACGCTGCAGCAGGAGTTTGCGGCGATAGGGATGGTGGCCGTCACCTGCGCTGAGACGGAACTCGTTACCAGCAGCAGGAAGATTAGAAATGCGACAAGCGCCAACCCGAGCGCCGGCAAGAGCCCCAATTTTTTGAATAAGCCGTTAGTCCGTTGCATACGCCCTCCTAAGGCGAAATTGAGCCCCCAGAGCCTGGGTTTCGGCTCGTGCAATTTGTCATGAGCGCTGCCAGAAAGAGTCGACAGTTTTCTCAACAACTGACAAAGTTCATGCTTTGCTGCTGGTAGATAACCGCGAAACCAGGTGAGTTCCCTTTTCTTCCGGGGCCACGCGAAGTCAGAATTTGTGCAGGCTTTGCGAGACGCGAGGACGTTCCAACTTAAGGGGGGCGTCGTTCGACGGGATTCGGGTGCAAACATGCAGCGGTGAATTCACCAGGTGGCCGCACATCTTCAAGTTGCGGGGGATAGGCTATAGTTCGCGAAGGCCGACAGGTAAGACTCAAGCTGAGGATGGTAGCGTCCGGGCACACTCGTATTAGCCAAACGCGGGGACAAGGAAGGCGCGCGCCGTCGTTTACTCATCGCCGGCGCGCCTGCTGCGCTGTTTCTCTCCCCTCGTTCAGCACGCTTTGGCCCGATCATTGGGCGATCACGGTTATGGGAGTGCAGTTGTCGGGGTTCACCGTGGGGCAAACGTTTACCTCGTCCAAATTCTTCAAATCGTCGCGAAAGACGCCGTCGATGGCAGGATCAGGATCCTTCAGCGGCGCACGGATGTAATACTCCGAGTTCAACTGTAAGTTCGGACTCCCCAGTGGAGGCAACAGGTGTGGGAAAGCCAGGGCTACATGGCGATCTGGCGCGGGGCACCGCGGCTCCGCGTACACATGAAGGGTGCCCACTCCGTCGTGAACTTCGGGAACCCAACTCAGAGGACCCAACCGAAGCTTCTCGCTGTCGAAATGTGTGTAAACATACACCAAGACGGATGGCAGCTCCTGGAGATTTTGGGGCGCATGACTACCGGTAAAAAACGGTCCCTTGGTGATCGGGATACGACGCTGGGGGACGACCTTATCCGGATAAGGAAGCTCCAAGGTGCAGTAGGCACTTTGCGCATCCCGCTTAAAGGCTCCGCGAACTACAGGGTTGCGTCTTTCATCGAAGTCAGGGAGGTTGCGCTGCCCTCTTACTCCAGACAGCGTGTATTTAACTCCCTTGGCTAGCGTCATGAGGCTGTTCTGATTCCCGGCTTGGAAAACGTGACCGGGCACGTCGGCCGGCATTCCGTAGATCTTCCCGTTCTCAACAAAGAAGCCAATCAGGCCGTGAAACAAAACGTTGAGCTGGGTGATGGATTGAGCCGCGCCCTGTCTAGCGCTGTTTGCCCAGGAGGGTGAGGGCGTAAATGCGGCCAATGCGCGCGCAGCGGGTAGGGCTGCCAGGCACTTTAGAAGAGTCCGCCGACTGAGTTCATTCATGGATAAATCTCCTTTTCTTTTTCGTTCCTTTGTTCACGTATCCATCAAGGCCTGCCAAAGAGGTTAAAGGGGGCCCAGTAATACGGGTGGGAGGTCTCAGGGTGGCTACGAATTCGTTCCGCGGCAGCGTGGAGCGACCCGGCGACTCCGGTGCCGGACAGCAACTCTGCATAGAAGACATCCATGAACGCGGCCGTAGTTGCGGAATCGACGTCCCAGCGGCTGGCAACAACCTGGGGGACGCCAGCGAGCAGAAACGCGCGCACCAGGCTTTCGGGATCCACCAGGTTCTCTCCCATCGCTGTGGCGCACGCAGAAAGCACCACGAGTTGACACCGGCGAACGCGGGCAGGATTGATACTGTCAGTGTCCATGAGTCTGGCTCCGGAATCGTCCGCCGGACCAAGAGCGGTCCGTGAAGTCAGAAGCAAGCCGTGGCGCCGTCCGTCGGAAAGTGCATGGCCAGCGAAGTGAAATACCTCTGCCCTGGGCAGTCCCCGGGCTACGGCTTCCGGCGTCGCCGAAGCTCCGGAAATCAGCTGGGCATGATCGAAAAGGGACGCAACCTCCCGCGCTTCCCGATCAGCATCGGGTAAAGGAGCAAGCAGCGACGCCCAATCGCCCGCCAGTTTTGGCGCGCCGACGACGAGCGCACGCTGTCGGCGCTTGAGTACTGCGGGTTGTCGCAGCCTTGGTAAATAACCAACTCCCGGGGAAAGGAGGATCTGGTAGCGGCTTCCCAGGTACACTCCAGATGAATCTACCAGGGCCTGCAAGGGGACCTGCGAAACGGCGCCATCGGTCTCAAACGCGAGTGTGCGCCCGGCCGTCAAGCGACTCTCCATGGGAGCGATCAGCCATTGGTAAAGCTGCCGGGCGTCGCGCTGGAGAACTGGCAGACTGGATCTTGGATCGGCACACTGCTCCGCAAAACGCCGGGCGACACGCTCGAACTCGCCTGCGGGCACCTGGCTCCAGCTCGATTCGACGCCACGGTCGTCAAAGGCCCAGATCACTATCCCGTCGGAAAACTCCGCATAAGAAAAGATCGTAACCGTGCTCAGAGATGGCAGAACACGGCTCACCTGCGGAATGGCCAAGGAACGACGAACCTCCGAACTCACGAGGTACTCCACCGCTTTTGTTCGACCCTGATTCGCAGCCGGGTGCCCTGAGTTCCGTGATGCCGCCGCCCGCACTGGCGACGCTCTGTACCACTCCCACAGGTCGAGGGCTACCTCGGGGTCGTGCTGGTAGTCATGCTCCAAGCGAACCAAAGCGCGATAGGCATCTCGAGTCTCGGCATCCCAAACCAGGCGGTCGCGATCGGTAGCCAAAGAGCGAAGGCCAAGCTCTGCGATCCTAACTGCGGTCCACAGGGCATGCTCTGCATCGGTGGGATTGCTCTGTTGCGCTTTGACTTGGCCGAGCGTGCGGTAGAACTGCAAAGCGATCGCATCGTCATTCACTTCTCCAAGTTGTGGGCCAACACGAAGCAGTCGCGCTAGGGCATCATCGAGAAGACTACTTTGAGCTTCCAGTTCCGCCAACGACAGATCATCACTCATCTTGTACGCCCGGTTGGCCTGATTGTCCGGGAGCTGGTCGAATAGCTTTCGGGAATGCTCGAACTCTTCCTTGGCTTCGGCGGCTAGGCCCGCCAGTCGCGCGGCGCTGGCCAAGCGGTACCGCGCCATCGCTTCCAGTGAACGATTTGGGCCAGCCGTCACATACATGACCGCCTCGCGTTCCAGAGATTCGGCGACATTCCATTGGCTGGCAGCTTCCGCCGCATATCGCATATCGGAAACAAACTGATATGCGCGGACAGCAGGATAGAACCCTGCCCAATACTCTTTGAGCCCCAAGCCGTCCAGATGCCAGGCGGCGCGCGCGTTGCCGCGGTCACCTTCAGTCCCCGCGGCCGTGCCTAAGCTTCGCAGGTAGAGATTGCCGTATCGACTCCTCTGACTGATAGCCAAGGCGCGCTGGCTGGCGCGCTCGGCCCGATCAAACTCATCTATCCGCACCCAGCAGATCGCCTGTTCAATCGAAAGCTGGATGTTAGCCCAGACATAGCTTCGCCGCTCGAGTTCCTTGCCAAGCGGCTCCGCTGCACGGAGGCACTGCCTTGCTTGCAATGCGCGGTGAAGCGCGTAAACGCTTTCGAGTCGGGAGCGCAGTTGGCCAGCCAAGTTACCGCCATCGCGAAAAAATCTCTCCGCCTGCTTGGCATGAAGGCCAGCGGCGATGGGATCTCCTGCGGCATTAGTTTGCACAGCCTGGCTGAGAGCCCTCACGCCCGCGGTGAAGTTTGCCGACGGCGGGCCCGCCAAAAAGTCACGCAGCCAGCGGTCGCCGTGCTCTCCCTCCAGAACGTCCGCCAGCAGGCGAAGAGCGCGCCATTCGGGTGCCTTGTCTCTTGGCGCAGCCGCTGTTCCTGCAGGAAACAGCGCGGGGAGCCATTGAGTTACCGCAATTTCCAGATACGCCTCATCGAGCGCCCCGGCTGAAAGGGAATCAGGGACCGGTTCTCCACGAATTCTTTTCTCGAGCCAAGCCACAGCTTCTAAAGGTTCGGCCGGTAGTGTCTGGGCTGACGGCCTTGATTTCATCAACCTCTTCAGTCGATCCAGACGCTGCCGTACTTCCTGGCTCGCCCAGTCACTCTGCGGGTCCAGGCGCAAGTAATGCTCCCAATCTTCGATGGCCAGCGGTAGCGAGCCGATGCGTTCATAGAGGATGGCCCGGTTGAAGAGGGAGATTGGATCATCGGGTTTTGCACGCATGACTTCATCGAGATGACCCAGGGCAGTTATATACAGCTCGTCATGGCCCTCGGACTCCGCGATCTCAAAATCAGCTGTGGCCAGATCGGTCAGCACATCAAGCGAGTTCGGCGAAACTTGTAAGGCATGTTCCAGACTTTGCCGCGCTTTCTGGAACTGCCCCTCAAGCAAGAATGCCCGCCCTTGCGCTGCCAACCATCCGGAGTCGTTGGAATGCGCGGCCAGCTCGCTCTCAATCATTACCTTTGCCTTCAGCAGCGCCAAATCGTTACCGCGGCGTGCTTCCCCTCCCCGTTGGGTTGCCATGGGGCTGTAGGCTGCGCCCGCAATGCGCATCTCCATGTTTCGCTGGCCGGTGTAAGCCTGTGCCAGAAGCCGATCTGCATAAGATGGTCGGGAACGCCACAGCGACCAAGACACCACCGCTAAGCAGAAGACGACCCCTGTCGCCACAGCGTAAAACCACCGAGTCCTGAGCGCGAATTGGATCGCGTGTCTCACTCGTCGCGGCCCAAGGAACTTGGTTCGAGCCGAGTTTGCGATTTTTCCTGCAAGTGCGCGCTGCCACTCAGGCCCTGCCGTTTCCAGACCCTTGATTTCCGGCAAATTGTCGTCTTTCAGGTCATCGCCAAACTCTCGCAGAGTGGCCACGCAACGATGGCACTGGGCGATATGTCGGTATAAGGACGTATCGGGCACGGTCAAACCTTCAGCGATCTCCAACAGAACGACCTGGCTCGGGCAATCACCCAAATCGTTTTCAGAATCAGACTTCATATAGCCCAAGCCGTTCACGAACTTCACCAACTCCGTACACTGCCGGCACTCCCCAAGATGCGCGCTGGCTGCCGCCGGAAGCGACGATGCGCCTGTCCTTGCGACTCCTCTGATCTGATCGAAAGATAAATGCTCGTTGGGAATAACTCTTTCCTCCTTAAAGAACGACATGGCTTGTTACTTCCCTTCCTGCCCTGCTGCCCGGCCATGAACCGCTGCCAGATGCTCTCGCAAGAGGCTGGTGAGCCGGTGAAGACAGCTCTCGACACCCTTTACGGAAAGATTGAAGGCGCCAATGCTGGAGATCTCTTTCGCGGACAGCCCGTGGCGAAAGTAGAGCCAGAAAATTGTCCGATCGCGCTCGACGAGGTCAATACAAGTAAGGGCGCGCTCTACATCCGACATCAACAATGCAGTTTGGAAACCTCGATCGGTAACGGGCCGCTCCGGGGGATCGTCGGCCAGACCTACCTCGGGGCGGCGTTTCTCTGCTCCAACGCGCTTCAAATAATCCAGTGTCACGCTCGCGGAAACCACCTTTACGAATGAGAAGATGGCTAAGTCGTTCTTCCATTGGAACTCCCTCAGGGAACGCCGATTATCGCGGCACAGACGAAGGTACGTCTCTTGAACCAGATCCTCCACGGTGGAAAACGGGAGGTCGCTGTATCGTTGGGCGGTTTTTACGATCACTCCGGAAACCAAAGGGTGCAGGCGGCCAATAAACTCCGTCCACGCATCTTCTGTATTCGCGCGAAGACATTCGTCGAGCAACTGCTGCGCCGTTAACTCGCTAAGCTTCATCGAATATCGTCTTAAACGCGGGAATTGTATCCCAAACACTCTGACCTCAATACAGAAACTTGGTCCGCAAGTGTGGCCTTTTGTTCGCGGTTGGCTATGAGGATGTCAGATGGGCCGCGTCCAGGTGACTGAGGCACTTCTGGAAAGATTCAGCGGACGAAATACACATTTACACCCGACACAGGTGGGGCAAAACATGTGCAACACGGCTGATTCCCAGCCTGGATGATTACTTGCCGAGAAACTCTGATGCAGATCCGGTGTCCGTATCAGGCGCGACGTGGGCAGCCGTTCTCTGGCGGCCTGCCCACAGATTCACTTACTGTACGAACGAGAACTCTGTGTGAACAGGAGCTCCGAAATCCTGACCCTGAGCTTGCCGAAGGGGAAGGATCCCAGAGGAGTTACCAGTTCAAGAAAGCCCAGATCTTAAATGGTCGGGGAGAGAGGATTTGAACTTGAGCCGGTTTGCGGGCGTGAGCGAGGCGGAGCCGAGCGGGAGCCCGCAGGCGAAATCCTGAACGGAGTGAAGGACCCCAGAGGAAGCTACCAGCGAAAGGAGAGCCCCATTCTTAATTGGTCGGGGAGAGAGGATTTGAACCTCCGACCCCCTGGTCCCGAACCAGGTGCTCTACCAGGCTGAGCCACTCCCCGACAAAGAAACCGCCGCAGACG
>WNFJ01290781.1_pt6 | contig 11300 bp, 12 predicted proteins | sample 5400461 | NCBI WGS metagenome assembly WNFJ01 (sample SAMN13153349, study PRJNA577476) | soil metagenome | isolation source: 115 cm saprolite on Douglas fir-dominated hillslope | place: USA:California | collected 2013-09-17 | reverse complement strand
CCGCAGGCCGGCACCGCGCAGTTCCTCGGCGGTGGTCGAAGTCTGGGATGCGGTCATGGCGTCAAACCTACCTTCATAAACACGAACGATGCAAGACAACGAATGGTTCAAGTCTAGGGCCACGTCAGGCAACGTTTGCCCCGTTGTGGTGTGACTCGCCGTCCGGATGGTGGTCTTGGGGGCGCGCCCGGACGAGCGACACGGCCATAGCGCCTTCGGCTGCCCGCGGCGGGAGAATGGTTTCGCGCGCACAACATAGGTTTGGCTGGAGTTGACGGCTAGGACTCGGCGCGGAAAACAAACTAGAAATAATGTGTAAAGGTCTTCAGGAGATCTTCGCAGGTACTCCCGCCATTGACGCATCACGTCAGCGGCGTGAGGGTGGTCTCATCGGGGCGGCAGGAGGCTCATCTTGGCGGCAGAAGGCTCATTTTGATGGCCAGACCAAGACTGGGGCGCGGCAGGAGGTGCATCCCTCGATGTCGGTCGGTGTGAGGCTGGGTGAGAAGTCCTCCGCGGCGTGTGCGGTGATCAGCTGGCGCGATCAGGTGCATATCGCCTGGACCGGGACTGACATGCGCCTGAACCTGGCGTCGTGGCCCGATGGACTTGAGCTCACAGGCAAGCAGCGACTGGCTCAGCGCAGCTACAAGCAAGTGAGAAGGAGTTCGTCGGGCCCGAATCAGTCGGCCACATCGGAGACCGTTGCATTGCCCCCTTCGCTGGCCGGGTCGGTAGAGCAGCTTTACATGGCCTGGACGGGCAACAACCGGGCCCTCAACGTGCTGGTCGCCAACCCTGACCCACACTCCGCCGCCGTCACCCTCAAACAACGAAGTACGGAGTCGCCGTCGGTCACGACGTCCGAGCGCGGCGACCTGATCCTGGCGTGGACCGGCACCGACCGCCATATCAACTTGCTCACCACCGACGGCGACTGGTCCGCAGCACCCGTCCGGCTCGAAGCAAAAAGCGACCACGCGCCCACCGTATGCAGCCATCACGGCAGCCTGATCCTGGCGTGGACCGGCACCGACCGCCGCCTGAACATCGGGCAGCCGCAAAGCTGATGCCGCCTCGTCACCCGCAGCAGCCTGGCTCGCGCAAGCCCCACGGTGCCCTCCGCTCCCTGACTAGCCGGAGCGCCCTCGTCACCTCCAGGCCAGGCACAGTCGGCGGATGGCCGCCAGGTCGGAGGGGGCGGCGAGGCCGGCGTGGTAGAGCCGTAGTTCGGTGGCGCCGGCGGAACGGACTGCTTCGGCCTGCTCGATGAGTGTTCCAGGCTGACCGCCCAGGCCCGTCACGGCCAGCAGGGAGGCCGCGATGCGGGCACCGGGCGGGGCCGCGGCGGCGGTCCGCGCGACGTGTGCCGCCGCCGTGCCAGGATCCCAGCAGGCCAGCACGATCCCGTCGGCGCCACCGGGGCCGAGGAGCACGGCTGGGTCGTAACCGGGGTTGGCGCCCGCCGCGCGTGGGTCGGGATGAGAGTGCACCAGGACGGGTTTGCCCGGTGCCGCGTCGCGGATCGCGGCGATCACCTCGGATAGGAACCGCCCGGCCAGCGCGGCCCGGACGGCGAGCAGCACGCCTGCCATGTCATCGGGGAGCGTGCCCACGTCACCTGGGAGCGCGCCAGGACCACCGGGGGAGATGGTGCCCGGATCACCCCGGGAGATGGCCGGATCACCCCGGGAGGTGCCCGGGTCAACACGGGGGACGCGGCCCGGATCTCCGGACGGCGCGGCCTGCTCCGCGTCGCGACCTGTCAGCACCTGGTCCAAGGCCGAGCGGATGGCCGCCCGCAACTCCCCCGGATCCGCTCCAGCCGCCGTGTATGCCTGGCCGCATGACGCGCAGAAGCAGGCCGACAGCAGCCATCCGGCCGCGGAGCCGGCCACACCCGCCGTCTTGTCGTGCGCGCTGCCATGATCGATCCCGTACCAGCCGCAGGCTTCCAGTTCGATCGCGTCGGCCTCGCCGAGCGCGGCGACCTCGGCGGCCAGGGCCGCGGCATATTCGCGGACGGCGGATGAGCCGGCGCACAGCGCCCAGGGGTAGCTGTCCCCGAAGGCGTTCTCGACGGCGCAGGACGGGTTGGCCGCGCCGAGCAGTGAGTTGTGCGTGAGCACCGCCCACGCGGTGACCTTGATACCGGCCGTTCGCAACTGCGCGGCGGCCCGCTCGAAGGAGCCCGATGGCTCGGCGGGCCGAGGCCGAAGCGGGGAGCCCCGCCAGCGAGGCAGGTCCGTGCGGTAATACACGGCGGCGTCCCGCGTCACTATCCGGTGCCGCGGATGGTAGCGGGTCACGCCGCGCACCGAGTGGTAGGCCGCCGCGAGCGTCACCTCGCTCAGTCCCAGCCCGGCGATCCGGTCGGCAGCGGCCGGATCCCCGTCCACGTCCCACGGGTAGAGGTTCGCCGACAGCCGCACGATCAGGCTGGTCCCCGGCTGGCCTGGCCGATCAGGTCCCGCAACGCCTCCGGCAGCAATTCAGCCGGGAAATCCTGGTAGGCGACTGGGACGAGCCAGCGGCGGATCGCCGTCGCGCCCACCGAGGTGTAGTGCGAATCCGTGGTTGCCGCCCACGGGCCGCCGTGATGCTGCGCCCACCTGACCGCCACGCCGGTCGGCCAGCCGTTCCAGACCACACGCCCCACGGTGCGGCTGAACACGTCAGTCACCCGCGCCGCGGCGAGCATGTCACCAGCCGACCCCTCGGCCGCGTGGATCACCCCGGCCAGGTTGCCGCCCAGCCGGGCCAGGACGGGCAGCAGGTCATCCACCGACTGGTAGGTGATCACCAGCCCGGCCGGGCCGAACCGCTCCTCCGCGATCGCGGGCAGCCCAGCGGCGAACGCATCCAGGCCGGTCTGGAACACCTGCGGGGTGGCCGCCCACGGGCCCTCACCGGGCTGGCCAGTGGCCAGCGGCTCGACGGCGGTGCGGCCGGCCAGGTCGGCGACGGACTCCTGGTAGGAATCGTGGATCCGCCCGGACAGCATCGGCCCGCCCGCCGACCCCCGGACCGCCTCCGCGATGGCCCCGCGCAGTCCCTCGTCGTCGGGAACGAACAGCAGCCCCGGGTTGGTGCAGAACTGCCCAACGCCGAGGGTGAGCGAGGCCGCATACCCAGTGGCGATCGCGCCCGGCCGGCGGGCCGCCGCCCCGGGGAGGATGACGACCGGGTTGACCGAGCCGAGTTCCCCAAAGAACGGGATCGGGACCGGGCGCTCGGCGCAGATCCGGGACAGCGCGATACCGCCGCGGGTGGAACCGGTGAAGCCTGCGGCCGTGATCGCCGGATGCTTCAGCAGTCGGACCCCCGCCGTCACGCCGTGCACGACCGCAAAGGTCCCGGCTGGCGCGCCCGCGCTGGCCAGCGCGTCCGCCACGATCTGCCCGGTCAGCACAGATGTCTGCGGGTGGCACTCGTGCGCCTTCACCACCACCGGGCACCCGGCCGCGAGGGCGGAGGCAGTGTCGCCTCCCGCGACGGAGAACGCAAACGGAAAGTTGGACGCCGCGAAGACGGCTACCGGGCCGATGGCGTGCGTGATCCGGGACAGGCCGGGCACACTCTCCCCCGGCGGGCTGACGATCACATCCTGGTATTCGCCATCGGCCAGGACGTCGCAGAACATGCGTAGCTGCCCGGTGGTCCGGGCCACCTCGCCGGTGAGCCTGGTCACGCCGAGCGCGGTCTCGGTGTCCGCGACCGTGACCAGGTCGGCGGCGCGGGCGTCCAGCGCGTCGGCCACCGCCGCGAGGGCCTTAACCCGGCCCGACGGGCCAGCGGCCTCCCAGGGCGCGCGGGCAGCACCGGCTGCCGCCGCGATCTCATCCAGGGCGGCGTCTGTGGTTTCCGCCACCGGGTCCCCGGCCGGCTTGCCGGTGCGCGGATCAAATCCCTGGATTACTGCCATTCAAGCCACCAAAGTCCAGATCAGTGCGCTGACGTGCGACCTAGCAGGCCAGGCAATTCGGCTGCGTCCAGGCAAGTCCGGCTCCGTCCCTCGGGGCGCCCCCAGCTTGCCCCCAGGCATGAGCGTAGCGCCGCGAATTGCGTGACGCCCCACCCGCCGCCCGGCGCCCGGTCAGGTGCGGTCATTGTTACGCCCGGATCCGGCTTCTCGTGAGGGTGAGTGGTACTGAGGCACCGCAGCCGGGACCCCGTGGACGGCACAGTTTCGGCAATTGTGGCCTGCTGCGCCCAGTCAGTAGCCCGCCCGGTGTCTATCCCATCGACAAGCGTGTTACGCCGGCCCTGGCCGGCCGAAGAAGCCGGAGCAAGCCCTATGTCTGCTTACCTGTTCACCTTCCGTGCCCCCGATGACTACGCGCCATCTGGCGACACCTTCGAGGCCTGGGTCACCTGGCAGATGAAGCTGGGCGCCCGCCTCAAGGACCGCGGCAACGTGGCATTCGCCGCGGCCGCGCTCGGGGCCAGCGCGGCCGACACGACCCTGGGCGGCTACTCACTGATCCGCGCCACCAGCCTCGACGCGGCCGTCGATCTGGCCCGCGGGTGCCCGATCCTGCACTATGGCGGAGCCGTCGAGGTCGGCGAACTAACCAACCACGACGACCGCTACGACGAATGGCTCGCGAAACACCTCAGCGCCTGAAACCGGCCAGATATCCACGACAAGACGAGAGACCCGTCATGACCGCAACCCACGCCGTCGAAGTGTCTGTGCACGTCGCGGCGACACCCGAGGATGTCTTCCGCTATTTCACCGATCCGGCCCGCTACGTCCAATGGATGGGCAGCGAGGCAACCCTTGAGCCGGTACCTGGCGGAACGTACCGTGTGCGCATGCCCGACGGTTCCGGGCCGCCGGAACGTTCCTCCAGATCGATTCGCCGCACCGGCTCGCCTTCACCTGGGGATTCGCCGACGCCGACGCCGCTCAGCGCTCCAAGCACGAGCAGGCCGAGGAAAGCAGCGGCAACCCCATGCCGGCCGGAAGTACACGCGTCACGGTGACCCTCGACGCCGCAGACAGCGGCACCCGCCTTACGCTGCGGCACGACGACCTGCCCAACGACGAGCTACGCGACGGGCACCGCGTCGCCTGGCAGACCTACCTCCCCCGGCTGGTCATCCGGGCCGCGGGCGGCGACCCCGGTCCCGACCCGCACTCCTAGCCTGGGCCTCCCCGCTGCCTAGAGCAGCGCCGCCAGAGGACCTACGATGACTCATCGAAAGCGGCTCCAGCTGGATCAAGGAGCCGCGGAGTATCGGAACGTCGGCCAGACAGTTCATGGATGTTCCTCATCGATCCTGGCATTGGCACCTTGCAGCGAGCGCAGGTTGCCGGACCGTCACCGGGCCAGGTCCCTCAGAATCCTCTGGATGACTACCACACGAACCACGCCACGCGAGCCGATCTCCTGCACCGGCTGGGCCGCAACAACGAAGCCGCGGCCGCCTACCAGCGTGCGGCCGACATGGCACCGACGGACGCCGAGCGGGACTTTCTCAGACTCGGCGGCCGAGCCTCCCGCTAAGACGCGCCTCCTATGTCAGGTGGTCGGCCTATGTCAGGTGGTCGGCGTCGAGGCCGGGCCGGGTGAACTCGCCACCGAGGTACGCGAGCACCGGGTCGGCCGGGTCGGGCTCGCCATGCTCCGCGATGATCTCGGCGGCATAGGCCTCCGCGTCATCGCGGGGCTGGTAGCCGAGCGCCTGCGCCTCGTCCAGCGATACCCAGCCGCCCCGGGTGTTGGCCGACACCCCGAAGATCACCCGGAAGCCAGGCCGCTCGGCGGCCAGGCACGCCTCGAACAGGCGCCCGGCGTCGTCCGGGGACAGCCAGGTGGACAATGACCGCACGGTTGTCGGCCGCTCGTCGCAGGTCAGGATTCTGATGCAGATCGCATCCAGTCCGTACCGGTGGTGATAGAGGGCGGCGAGGCCCTCGGCCGCCACCTTGGACACCCCGTAGTAGGTGTCGGGCGCGGGAAAGGCGTAGTCCGGGACGGGGAAGGCCGACCGGGGGGTGAACCCGACCGCGTGGTTGGACGAGGCGAAGATCACCCTGGGCACCCCAGCGCGGCGGGCCGCCTCGAACACGGCATAGGCCCCCTGGATGTTGATCTCCATGATCCGATCCCACGGGGCCTCGCCCGCCAGGCCCGCGAGATGGATCACGGCATCGGCCCCCGCGCTGGCCTCGGTCACCGCGGCGCAATCGGTGACGGACGCCAGGATGAATTCCTCTGCGGCTCCGGCAGGTGCGCCGGCCAGGGCGGGTGGAGGGACCACATCCAGCAGGCGCAGCGTCCGGCCGGGCCGGGCCAGCCGCGGCCGCAGCATGGCGCCGATCTGGCCGGACCCGCCAGTTATCAGGATCGTCGGCACGCCGGTCAACATTACGCCTTCACCGCCCGGCCGGCCGATCGCCAGGATCACCGCCGGCCGACCGATCGGCAGATCACCGCCGGGCCGACCGATCGGCAGATCACCGCCGGCCCGGCCGGTCGCCAAGATCACCGCCGGCCGGCCGATCGCCAGGATCACTGTCGGCCGGTCAGCGCGGGTCGGGCTCGGGGTTGCGTCCGGGCCTGGCCAGGAACCCGAAATCGCAGCCCTTGTCGGCCTGGGTCACGTGCTCGCTGTACAGCGCGCCGTAGCCGCGCTCGAACCGCGGCGGTGGCGGCTGCCAGGCGGCGCGCCGACGGGAGAGCTCATCGTCATCCACTTCCAGGCGCAGCGACCGCTCCGCCACGTCGAGAGTGATCAGGTCACCGGTGCGCACCAGGGCGAGCGGGCCGCCGACGAACGACTCGGGCGCCACATGCAGGACGCACGCGCCGTAGCTGGTGCCGCTCATCCGCGCGTCGGAGATGCGGACCATGTCCCGCAGGCCCTGGGTGAGCAGGTAGTCGGGGATCGGCAGCATGCCGTACTCGGGCATGCCCGGGCCGCCCCGCGGGCCCGCGCTGCGGAGCACCAGCACGGAATCGGGCGTGATGCCCAGCCGGGGATCGTTGATCTGCTGCTGCATCTGCTGGTAGCTGTCGAAGACGACCGCGGGGCCGGTGTGCTTGAGCAGCGCGGGGTCAGCGGCGATGTGCTTGATGACCGCGCCGTCCGGCGCGAGGTTGCCGCGCAGCACGGCCAGGCCTCCCTCGGCCGCCAGCGGCCGGTCCGGGGACCGGATCACGTCCTCGTTGTGCACGATCGCGTTCTCAAGCTGCTCACCCAGCGGCCGGCCGGTGGCCGTGATCCGCTCCAGGTGCAGCGCGCCCGGCACCCCGGCCAGCTGGCCGAGCAGCGCGGGGAGCCCGCCCGCGTAGTAGAAGTCCTCCATCAGGTATGCGCCGCTGGGCCGGATGTTCGCGAGCACCGGGACCCGCCGCGAGATGGCGTCGAAGTCGTCCAGGGTGAGCGCCACCCCGCACCGGCCAGCCATGGCGATGAGGTGGATGGCCGCGTTGGTGGACCCGCCCAGCGCGAGCACAGTGGCGACCGCGTCCTGGAACGCTTCGTGGGTGAGCAGCTGGCTTATCGTTAGGTCATCCCAGATCATCTGAACGATCCGGCGGCCGCTCGCGGCCGCCATCCGGTAGTGCGCCGAGTCGACGGCGGGGATGGAAGCGGCGCCGGGCAGGGTGAGGCCGAGGGCCTCCGCGGCGGACGTCATGGTCGAGGCGGTGCCCATGGTCATGCAGTGACCGGGCGAGCGGGCGATGCCGCACTCCACCTCCGCCATCTCACAGTCACCGATCAGGCCTGCGCTCTTGTCGTCCCAGAACTTCCACAGGTCGGTGCCGCTGCCGAGGGTCGTGCCGCGGTAGTTCCCGCGGAGCATGGGCCCGGCCGGGACGAAGATGGCGGGCAGGCCCGCGCTGGCGGCCCCCATGACCAGCGCGGGCGTCGTCTTGTCGCAGCCGCCCATCAGCACCGCGCCGTCCACCGGGTAGGAGCGCAGCAGTTCCTCGGCCTCCATCGACAGCAGGTTGCGGTAAAGCATCGGGGTGGGCTTGCAGAACGTTTCCGACAGCGTGGCCACGCCGAATTCCACCGGGAAGCCGCCTGCCTGCCAGACCCCGCGCTTGACCTGCTCGGCCCGCTCGCGCAGGTGCATGTGGCAGGGGTTGATGTCCGACCAGGTGTTGAGGATCGCGATGACCGGCTTGCCGAGGTGCTCCTCCGCGCCCAGCCCCAGCTGCCGCATCCGGGAACGGTGGCTGAACGCGCGCATGCCCTCGCCGCCGAACCACGCGGCACTGCGCAGCTCCCCGGGCGCCCTGGTCACAGCTGGGCCTCGGGGCCCGCTTCCATGCCCCAGTCCGCGAGGATCTCGGCGATCTGGGCTCGCACCGGGTCGGGCAGGCCGCGGCTGGGCGGGCGGACGTCACGGCGGCAGAGGCCGAGCTGGGCGAGTGCCTCCTTGACGACGCTGACGTTGTCCGCGGACGAATCTGCGGCCCGCAGTTCCTCGAACGGACGGCACAGGTCCCACACCTTCATCGCCGCGCCCAGGTCGTTGCCGCGCAACGCGTCGAGCATCCCGAGGGACAGCTGCGGCGCGACGTTGACGAGACCTGAGGTGAAGCCGCGCGCGCCGGAGGCCCAGCAGCTCGGCGCGGTCAGTTCCGCCAGCCCCGCCAGCCAGGTGAACCGGTCCAGGCCAGCGTCCCTGGCCACCGCCGCGAACTGCACGGCGTCACGCACCCCGTACTTGACCGCCACGACGTTGGGGCACAGCTCCCCGAGGCGGGCGATGTGCCGGCCGCCGATGCGGGCATCACGGACGTAGAGCACGACTCCCAGGTCGGCCACCGCGTCGGCGATGGCCTGGTGGTAGTCGACCCAGCCGTCCGCCGACATGTACGGGCTGACCGGCTGGTGAACCATGATCATGCGAGCGCCTGCCGCCCGCGCGTGCTCCGCTGCGGCGATCGCGGCCGGGATATCGTGGCCGACGCCCACCAGCACCTCCGCCCGGCCGCCGGTGGCGGCTATCGCCGACCGCGTCGCGGCGAGGGCCTCGCCCGCGGTCAGCGTGTAGAACTCGCCGGTGTTGCCATTCGGGGTGATCACGGTGATGCCGGCCTCGATCATGCGGCCGATCAGCCTGGCGTGGGCGTCGGTGTCGATCTCCCCGGCCGGGCCGAACGGGGTGACCGGGATGGCGGCCACCGTGGCCAGGATGCTGCGCATCCGCTCAGCGGTGGCGGGTTCAAGGCGCATCGGCACTCCCGGTGGTCACCGCGGCCAGCAGCTGGTTACCGCGTGCGAGGTACTTCCGCGGTGGAAATGACTTTAGGCTACGAGTACCGCGCTGCCGTCACCATGACCAGGGCCGGCCGGCCGGGTCTCCTAGGCGGCCGGAACGGTTACCAGGTCCTTCCCGCCTGCAGTTATCTCGAACCCGCGGACGTCGGAGGCAGGCAACGACGCTGAGGCCGGGTACCACACATCCTGGTGATCACGGGAAACGGTCCAGCTCCCCGCGGCGGTTTCCTGCCCGCGCGAGTTCACTACCCATACCTGGCAGGCGGTCCCGGCGGGAATCCCGCTGATATGCACATCCATCTTGGTTCCCCATGCCTGGGGCCCGTAGTCCACGGTCGCCCTAGCCAGCGTCACGTGGTTATGCGATGAGACCGTCTTCCAGGAGGCCTGGCTTGATTCCAAGGACCCGGCCGGGCTCAGCACCCGTTGCACGGCGACCGAGCCGCTGGCGACGATGGCGAGCGCGGCGGCGGCCACGGCCACGCCACGCCACCTCCGCAGGCTGCGGATCCTGACGGTCTGTTCAAGCAGCCGGGGCAATGACTCGGCGGGGAGACGGCCGTAGCTGTCCCATCCGGCCTCGTCCCTGGCCAGGCCCTCTGCCTCGGCGGCCGAGACCCGGCCGAGCAGGGCTGGCAGGCTGGCCAGCCCGGCCAGTTCCTCCCTGCAGTCACGGCACCAGGCCAGGTGCATGTCCACGAGCGCGCGTCCGGCCGGATCGATGGCGCCCAGCACGTAGACACCGAGCACGCGCCGGATCTCACCACAGACCCCCGCGCCCGTCATGGCGCAAGTCCCTGCTCGCCCAGTGCCGGCTTCGCCGCGCGCGGCGCATCGAGCGTCGGGGACTCCAATGTGGCCATACTTCTTACAACGTCCCGCCCTGGCCTGCGGGTTCATTGCCTGGGCTGCCTTGACCGGCTGTTCGTGAACGCCATCCGGAGCCAGCCGTGGTTCGCGGGCTTTCAGGAGGCCGCCAACGAGCCCGGTGCGGAATCGGTGTCGTCATCCCTGAAGGACGAACCCGGTGCGGAATCGGTGTCGTTGCGAGGCGTCCCGCGGAAACGCCGGCGCCGACCGCTGGCCCGCGTTAGTACATCTCGACGCAGTCGTAGCTGTAGCCGGGGCTCAGGTAGCCGCCGAGGCCGGCCGAACCGCTGATGACGGTGATGGTCATCGTGTTGGTTCCGGTGACGAAGGCGCTGGCCGGGACGTTGTAGGTGTACAGCGCGTTGTTGCCGCGGTAGGTGCCTATCGTCAGGCTGCGCGAGTTCGGCTGGGCGGAGGCGCCCGGCCCGGGCGAGGTCCCGTTGTTCACGGTGATCTGCGGCCGGCCGCCGGCGTAGGCCGCGGTGATCCCGATCCGCACCATCCGGGCGGCGATCTGGCCGGAACTCAGGGTGAACCTGACGGTGGTCGGATTGTTGATGGCCTTCCACTGGTAGGCGGGGAACTGGGCGGCGCTGCTGCCGACGGTGTAGGTGATCGGCCCCCAGTGGGCCATCCGCGTGTCGGAGGGGTGCATGAAGGTCAGGTTCGCCGAGTTCAGGAATCCACTCGGGGTGCCGTCCCAGGCGCCGATCCGGAAGATGGGGTTGGCCGGGGTAACCCACGCCGAGGCGATGTTCTGCCCGGACGTCGTGGAACCTGCGTTGACCGTCACCGTCCTGGCGGCCACGCCTAGCTCGCCCTGGTACAGCGTCTGGGTGTAGGTCCCCGGTTTCATGGCCGGGCTGGTGAAATTGCCATTGGTCGGCAGCGTCATCCAGTACTGCGCCTGGCTGTTCGCCCAGCCCACTGTGATGGGTACGCCGCCCGCGACGCCCGACGCGGTTCCGCTGACAAAGCCGCGCCCCGACGGGCCCACCGAGCCGGCGAAGCCGAGGTTGTACATGAAGCTCATGTCCGGCGCGGCTGGCGTTGATGTGCCGCCGACCATGAGTGCGTACGGGCCGTAGAGCACGCCGAGCCGCTGCGGTTCGGTGTCGTTGTGGCCCGACCACATGTAGTTGTAGACCTCCACCGAGGCACTGGTTCCCTGCTGCTCGATG
>WNFJ01244163.1_pt3 | contig 11301 bp, 11 predicted proteins | sample 5400461 | NCBI WGS metagenome assembly WNFJ01 (sample SAMN13153349, study PRJNA577476) | soil metagenome | isolation source: 115 cm saprolite on Douglas fir-dominated hillslope | place: USA:California | collected 2013-09-17 | reverse complement strand
AATCCCGCGACTGGCGAGTTGACTGGCAACCATGCGGCGACGCGCGCGTCGCGTTTCAGGCGCGGGACCGCCCACCCACCGCCCTCCGCGGTTGCCGTCGCATAGGGTGAACTATAGCTTGACACCCTCCTTCGCGCGGCTAGGACCGTTGCCGGAACCCACCCACCATCGCATCCTCGTCGTCGGTGACGCCCGAGCCCGTCCGGACGGGCTGGAGCGGTTCCTGGTACGCGGTGGCTTCCAGGTCACCGAAGCCGCCTATCCGCCGCCCGCGCCGACGCGGCCAGCACAGCCCCCGCCCGACCTCGTGATCTTCGGCGTCGGCGCCACGGACGTAGGGTTGGCCGAAGCGGTTCGCGACTTGACGACCGCCACGCCGTTCGCGGGTGCCCCGGTCATCGTGCTCGTGGCCGACGGCGGCGCCGGCGCCGTGGCGGACGCCCTCCAGGCCGGGGCTCAGGATGCGATGGCTGGCCCGGTGCACTTTGGGGAGCTGCGGGCGCGCATCGACGCGAACTTGCAGCTGCGCCACGAGCTCCACGAGGCGCGCGACGCGCTGCGCACCCGCGATCTGCTGTTCGACATCTTCCAGGAGGTGTCGGCTGCGCTCCGAGCCGACGAGATCTTCCAGACCCTCGTGCGCCGAGTGGGGCAGGCGTTCGGCCTCACCCACTGTTCGTTCGTGCTCACCGCGCCCGGCGAGGACAAGGGGCGCGTGGTGGCCGTGTATGAGAACCCGGCCATCCGCGACCTCCGTGTGGAGCTCGAGCGCTACCCGGAGATCCAGGAGGCGATCCGCACCGAACGCCCGGTGATCATCCACGACGTCCGGGAACACCCGCTGTTCGAGACGATCCGCAAGCGCTGGGTGCAGCAGCAGCTCGAGGTGAATGTGCAGGCCGCCGTGGCGCTTCCCGTCTTCGTCCAAGGTCGCGCCGCCGGCGTGTTCTTCCTGCGCACGGTCCAAGGCGATCCCCAGCTCCGCACCCAGGACGTCGCCTTCGCCAACACGATCGCCCAGGCGGCGGCGCGGGTGCTCGAAAACGAGGAGCGGCGCGCGGCGATCTACCGTCGCCAGATCTCGGCGGGCGTCACGGACGTGCTCACGGGGTGCGCGAGCCTGGACGGGCTGGACCGGCGGCTGCGGGACGAGTTCGAGCGGGCCCGCCGTTACTCGCTGCGGTTCGCGCTCGTGGTGATCGACATCGACCGGTTGCGCGACGTCAACGACCAGCTCGGGCAACAGGCCGGAGATCGCGTGCTCGGCGAACTCGGCGCCATGATGCAGCGCGAGATCCGCGCCCCCGACTTCGTGGCGCGCTACGGCGGCGACGAGTTCGCGCTGATCCTGCCCGAGACGGACGCCGCGGGCGGCCGGGAGTTCGTGGTCCGCCTGCGGCAAGTCGTGGCGCGCCACACCTTTCCCGATCTCGGCCCGGGGCGGGTGCCGAGCCTCTCCGCCGGCGTCGTGGCGTTTCCGCACACGGAAGTGCTCCGGCCGGAGGACCTGTTCGCGCTGGTCGAGACGGCGCTCGAGCGCGGCAAGAAGGGTGTGCCGGATCGCATCGGCCTCGCGCCGGAACCCTGAAGGGCCTGCATCGAGCGTCCGGTGCGCACGCCGCACCGCCGCCGACCGGGCACCTTAGGCAGGGCGAGTCCGCCTAGCGGCGACTCTTGAGCCAGTTGATGGGATCGAGCGCGATGCCGCCGCGGCCGCGGATCTCGAAGTGCAGGTGTGGGCCCTGGTCGCTCGAGCCGCCGCCGACGTGCCCGATCACTTGGCCCCGCAGCACGCGCTCGCCGAGCGTCACGGTCGCGTCACTCAAGTAACCGTAGAACGTGTAGTAGCCGCTGCCGTGATCGATGAGCACCGAGGTCAGATAGGTGCCGAGCGGGCCCGCGAGGCTCACGGTGCCGGCCGCGACGGCCCGCACGGGCGTGCCGACGGTCGCCCCGATCCCGATGCCGTGCCAGGGGATGCGGGTATTGTTGGGGCCGGCGGCCGTGCCGAACTGGTAGAGAATGCGTCCCTCGACCGGCCACTCCAGCTGGCCCAAGTCCGCGGTGGTGATGGCGCCTCCGCCTCGAGCCGCGCGCGCTCCAGGGCGGCGATCCGGTCGTTCAGGCTCTTCTCGTCGCGTTCGAGCTCGGAGAGGCGCAGCTGCGCCTCCCGGGTGCTGCGGCGCGTCTCGCGCAGCGATGTCTGGCGCGCGCGCTCGAGCGCGAGGTAGCGATCGAGCTCCTCGGTGCGCTCGATCTTGCGGCGGGCGAACACGTCGCGCGCGTCGACCAGGGTCTGGCGCTCCCGCCCGATGCGCCGCTGCAGCTTCGACATGTCGTTCGCGAGCAACCGGTCCTGCCGGCTCACGAGGTAGAGATACTTGTAGCGCGACAACAGGTCGCCGAAGCTCTCGGCCGCGAGCAATACCTGGTAGAGGTAGAGCGGCCCGCGCTTGTAGATGTCGACCAGCCGGTGCTCGAGCACCGCCCGCTTCTCGCCCAGCGCGTTCTGCGCCAGCAGCAAGTCGACGGTCGTCCGGTCGATCTGGTCCGACAGCCCGCTGATTTGGCGGTCGAGCTCGTTCACGATGCGGTTCGTCGTCTCCTTCTGCCGCTCGATGTTCGCGAGCTCGTCGGAGATCGAGTGCGCCTGGGTGCGCAGCCGCTCGAGCTCCTGCTCGACCGCGGAGCGTTCGCGGCGGATGCTTTCCAGCCGTTGCTGGTTGTCGCGGAGCTGCTGGTCGAAGGGGGCGGGGCGTTGCGCCGCGAGTGGCGCCGCGGCGAGGACGGCGCAGAGCGCGGCGAGCCGGGAGGGCGAGCGCGGGTGTCCGGCCCTCACGCGTCGCGCGGCTCGAGGTGGCTCACACGCGCCGCAGATGGCGGCCCACTGACGCGGCACTGCCGAACAAGCCGATCAGGGTGCCGAACCCGACCACCGCGAGCGCCTGCAGACGCGAGAAAAAGGCCGCATGGATGAGCCAGCGGTTGATGAGCAGGTAGGCCGCGAACGACAGCCCGATCGCGACCAACCCACCCAGCATGCCCTTGATCGCGCCCTGCAAGAGGAACGGGCGCCGGATGAAGCCGTCGGTCGCACCCACGAGCCGCATGATCGCGATCTCGCGACTGCGCTGCAGCACCGCCATCCGGATCGTGGTGCCGATGATGATGATCGCCACCACCGCGAACGCCGCGCCGACCACGAGACCCACCGCCGCGGCGATCTGGCGCAGCCGATCGAGCTTCTCCACCCAGTCGCGCCCGAACCGCACGTCGTCCACGAACCCGAAGCCGCGCAATCGGTCGGCGACGTCGTTCACGTGCTCGGCGTCGCGGAACCGCGGCTTGAGCTTCACCTCGATGGAGGCGGGGAGGGGATTGCGCTCGAGCTCCTGCAGCACGTCGCGGAACTCGACCAGCTCGCCGCGCGCCCGCGCCAGCGCCGAGTCTTCGCTCACGTAGGTGGCGGCCTGGACTTCGGGAAACGCCTCGATGTCCTTCTCGGCAAGCGTGATGGCCTCGATCGGCGTGCCGGGGAGGAGGTAGGCCACGATCTCCACGCGCTCCGCCACCCCGCGCAACGCATCCTGGAGGTTCACGGCGACCAGGCCGAACAAGCCCACCACGAACAGCGAGAACGCGATCGTCGTGACGGAGAGGGTGGACAAGAGGGGGGCGCGCCGGAACGTGAGCAGCGCCTCGCGGATCGTGAGGTTCACGGCGAGGCGGCCTGGTCGCGCGGCTCGTCCACTGCCGAGTCGTACACGAGGGCTCCCTCTTGCAGCTCGATCACGCGGTACGGTGCCTGGCGCACCAGGTCCAAGTCGTGCGTGGCCATCAGCACTGCGGTGCCGCTCGCGTTGATGTCCCGCAACAGCTGGAACACGCCGCGCGTCGCCCGCTCGTCCAAGTTCCCCGTCGGCTCGTCGGCCAACAGGACGGTGGGCTCGTTCACGAGGGCGCGCGCGATCGCGACGCGCTGCTGCTCGCCGCCCGAGAGTTCGCGGGGATAGGCTCCGGCTTTGGCAGCGAGTCCGACCTGGGTGAGCACGCGCATCACCCGCGCCGCGATGCTCGAGCGGCGCGCGCCGGTCACTTCGAGCGCGAAGGCCACGTTCTCATCGGCCGTGCGGTCCTCGAGCAGCCGGAAGTCCTGGAACACGATACCGAGCCGGCGGCGCAGCATCGGTACGTCCTTGCGACGCAGCTCGGCCAGGCCGAAGCCCGAGACGCGGACCTCGCCGCTCGTCACGGGCTCTTCCGCGAAGATCAGCCGGAGGACCGTGGACTTGCCGGCCCCCGAATGGCCGGTGAGGAATACGAACTCACCCTTCGCGATGTGAAACGAGACGTCCTTCAGGGCGAGCCCCCCTTTGGGGAAGGCCTTGAAGACGTTCGTGAACTTGATCATCGCTTACAACTGCGCCAGGCCGTGGGCAAAATCGGCGATGAGGTCGTCGGCGTCCTCCAGTCCGATCGAAAATCTCAGGAAGCCATCGGGAATGCCAGCCCGCGTCCGCGCCTCCGGCGTGAGCATCGCGTGCGAGGTCAGGCGCGGCTCGGACACGAGCGTCTCTACGCCGCCGAGACTCGGGGCGTGGGCCGCCACCGTGAGCGCGCGCAGGAACCGCTCGGCCGCGCGCGCTCCACCTTTGAGCTCGACCCCCACGAGCCCCCCGAATCCGTTGAGGATGCGCTTCGCCACGGCGTGGTCGGGGTGGGAGGGCAACCCGGGGTGATGTACGGCGGCGAACTGGGGCTGCTGGGCGCACCACTCGGCCACGGCCAGCGCCGTCTGGTTGTGCCGCGCCACGCGGACGGCGAGCGTCTTCATGCCGCGATCGATCAACCACGCCGCCATGGGGTCCAACGCCTGCCCCCAGACGCACAGCAGCTTGCGGATCTCTTCGATCACCGATTCGCTGCCCACGACCGCGCCGGCCAGCACGTCCGAATGCCCGTTTAAGTACTTGGTGGCGCTGTGGATCACGACGTCCGCACCGTGCTCGAGCGGCCGGAAATTGAGGGGCGTCGCGAACGTCGAGTCCACCACCAGCGCGAGCCCCTCGGTCTGGCACAGCGTCGCGATCGGCTCGATGTCGATGACGCGCAACAACGGGTTGGTGGGCGTCTCGATGAAGATGGCGCGTGTGTTCTTCTTGAGGCCGCGCTTCCAGGTCCGCGGCTCCAGCGGATTGATGAACGTCACCTCGATGCCGAAGCGGCCAAACTCCTGCGAGAACAGCTGGTGCACGCCGCCATACACCCACTCACTCGACAGCAAATGATCCCCCGGCCGCAGCACCGCGAGGTGGGTCAGGGCCACCGCGCCCATGCCGCTGCCGACGAACAGGGCCGCCTCGCCACCCTCGAGCAGCGCGAGCCGCTTGGCGATGGCGACCTGGTTGGGGTTGTTGCCGTAGCGGGTGTAGATGACTTCTTGGGTCGACCCGAGCGGGTTGGTGAAGGTGGCGCTCTGGTACAGGGGCAGCACCACCGGGGCCCAGTCCGGGCGCGTCTCCGGGTCGCCGTGCACGGCGCGGGTCGAAAAGCCGAGGCGGCGCTTCACCAGCCCGCTCCCGTCACGCGAGCGTCAGCGCGACGGTCCCTCCGGGCGTACGTGCCGCGAGCCGCCGCGCGATGAGCTCGTCGAGCAGAGCGGCGGCCGCCTCGGCTGCCCCCAACACCTCGAGCGTGCCGTCCCGCCGCTCGATCAGCGCCGCCAGGCCGTGGCCGGCCAGCACGGGCTCGATCGCTTCCAAATGCCCGTCCGAGATCCCCGTGAGCACCAGCACCGCGGGGCGTTCCCGCAACAGCTTTGCCACGATCTCGTCGGCGCACGAGTAGTCGATGCAGCCCACCCCCGTGAAGTCGATTCGGGTCACCGCCACAGCGTCGCGGACGCCCGCCAGGGCGCGCTCGATGTACTCGCGCACGAAGCGTCCCGTGGGCCGGGTGACGAGGTCTGCGAATACGCCCAACCCCGATTCCTGGAGCGCCGCGTGCACGTCGATGTGCTGGATCACCGCTGGCTCGACCCCTGCTCCGGGATAATGATGAGTACCTGGGCCCCCGGAAACGCCGCCAGGCCGTCCTTCAAGGGCACGTCGTCGTCCCACTGGGGCACGATGGCGATGCGCGCCGTGCCGCTGCGGATCGCGATCTTGCCGTCCCACCGGACGAGGTAGCGACGAATCCCGGCGAGTCCCTGGCCCCGGCCAGGGTCGCGGAACCGGCTTACCCCCTGGATCAACGCCGCCTCGAGCGCCGCCGCATCACCCCAGCGCTCGCCGAAGCGCTTGCTCTGCGTCGGCTCGAGCGAATGGCGGAATCCCACGCCCGCGTCCGCCACGGCAATCACCACCACGCGGCGCGCCAGCTTCCGACGCCAGTGATACGCCTGCACCGCCACCCAGCCGCCCGTCCCCGCGTGTTCTACAATATTCTGACACGCCTCGGAAAGCGCCATAGCAAAGCCCATCGTCGCCTTCGGGTCGAGCCGCAACTCGGACGCCAGAATGGCGGAAGCGCGCTGTTGAATGTTCGAGACGACGGCGTGCACGTCCTCCACGGCGCGTACGGCCGTCACGGGCAGGAGCACGTCGCTCTCTTCGGCGGGTTTCACCTTGGGGACCTTGCCGTGAATCTCGAACAGCGCGGCCGCTTCCCGGAAGAAGCCGGCCCGCGTCCAGTAGCTGAGCACGTCGCCGTGCGTCGGCGCGGTCAGGAGCGGCCGCTCCCCGCCCGCCCCGCCGCGCGCCGCTTGCCCCGCCACGAGCAAGCCCACGAGCCCGTATGGCGACGCCCACTCCGCCGCGTGGGCGTCGAACAGCAGCCGTTCGCCCGACGTCAGCGCCTCCGCGAAGGCAGCCGCGAAGTGGTCGAACGAGCGGTCGTCGAATTGGGCTGGCACCTCGACCAGCCGCGTCATACGCTCGAGAGCCGCCCCAGCAGGTGGTCGCGCAGGCCGGTAGCGCCGCGGTGTGCCGCAGCGCACCGCCTCCTCGAGGCTTGCCCCGGCGACGAGGGACGCCGCCACCGCGGCCCCGAACACGTCGCCGCACCCGGTCGGATCGCCATCGGCGGCGAGCGCCGCCGGGGCCGGAATCAGCGCGGATCGCACGGGCGTGCCGGTGAAGTAGGCCGCCCCCCGGGCGCCGAGCGTCACGACGAGCGTCCGGCAGCCGCGCGTCAGCGCCCCCGCTGCGACGACCAACGGATCCGGGCCGAGCTGCTGGAACTCGTCCTCGTTCAGCTGCACCGCATCGAAGCAGCCGAACCAGGCCGGTGCGTTGGGGAGCGGCTGGGGCACGCGCGTGCCGTCAGGCTCCTTCCCGAGAAACAGGCTGTGCAGGTCGGCGTACTGGAAGCGCGGGAAGCCGTGGCGCAGCACCTGCGCCGTCTCGAGGTCGAGCTCGTAGCCCGAGATGAAGTTCACGTAGAGGGCGTCGAGGTCGCGCACCTGGGGCCCGAGCTCGGGCCAGGTCCACGGTGGCACGCCGCCCGACATCTGCTCGCAGCGACGCTCCAGCTGATAGTAGCGCAGCGTGACGCGGTTGTTCGGCGCCGGCACTTCCAGGAAGCGGGCCCCCGGCGCGACGTGTTGCAGCGAGCCGAGGAACTGGTTGGCCCGCGCTGCGAGGTCGCGGCCGACCTTGACGAGCGGCACGATCTGCCAGTCGGCGCCCAGGGTCGCGTCGAGCGCTGCGAGGGAGTAGGAGATGCCACCCCACTCTTCGATCGCCGGCTGCGCGGGATCGCGCCCGTAGATCGAGTCCCACACCATCGAGCCGATGACGCCCAGCCGTTTCACACATGGCCCCAGGTACGCTGCATGAACACGGCCGCCGCACCGTACACGCCCGCCGTGCCCGTGAGCTCCCCGGGAACGATCCGGCACACGTCCACCGCCGGTTTGAACGCCCGGCGCTTCACTTCCGCTCGCAGCGGCACGAACAGGCGGTCCCCGGCGAGGGTGACGCCGCCGCAGATGACCACCACTTCCGGATTGAAGATGTTGACGATGTTGGCGACGCCCGCCCCGAGGAACTTGGCCGTGTCCTTCACGACCTCCCGGGCGAACTCGTCGCCGTCGTGCGCCGCTTCGTAGACGACCTGGGCGGTGATTTTCGCGAGGTCCCCGTTCACGTAGCGGGGCAGCGCGGTATCGGCTCCCGGCGTGATGCCTTCCACCGCGCGCGCCGCGATTGCCGGCCCCGAGGCGTACGCCTCGAGGCAGCCGTAGTTGCCGCACTTGCAGAGTCGCCCGGTGGAGTCGATGGTCATGTGGCCGACCTCCCCGGCGATGTCGGACGCGCCGCGGTACAGCTCGCCCCCGAGCACGATGCCACCCCCGATCCCCGTCCCGATCGTGAGGCCGACGACGTAGGCGGCGCCGCGCGCCGCGCCACGCCACCATTCGCCGAAGATGGCGCAATTGGCGTCGTTGTCGAGCGTGGCGGGCAGGCCGAGCGCCTGCGCGAGCCGGTCGCGGACCGGGTAGTTCGTCCAACCGAGGTTCGGGGTGAGCAGGACGACGCCGGTCTTGGTGTCGAGCGGGCCGGGGGAGCCGATGCCCACGCCCGCAATCTCCTTGCCGCGCGCCGCCGCCATCGAGGCGCGCGCGAGCTTCGCGATGCGCGCGAGCACGGCGTCAGGACCGTGCTCCGGGAAGGTCGGCTCCGAAACGAGCCCCACGAGCTCCGAGCCGTCCTCGGCCACGGTGCCCGCCACGATGTTCGTGCCGCCGATATCGATGCCAACCACGTAGCGCATGGGCGCTCCTAGCGTCCTCGGACGACCGCAAACGCGGCCCTCACCGCCGGGCCGCCGCGCCGGTCGCTTCCACGGCGCGCAGCACGTCCTCGACGGAGAGGGACTTCATGCAGCGGTGATGCCCCAGCGGGCAAATCGCCGGTCCGTGGGCCGAACACGGCCGGCACGCCAGGCCCCCGAGCTCGACCACCGTGTCCCGCGGCCCGCGCGGCGCGAACCCGAACGCCGGCACGGTGGACCCGAAGATCGCCACGGTGGGTGTGGCGACCGCCTGAGCGAAGTGGAGCGGGGCGCTGTCGTTCGTCACGAGCACGCTGGCGCGCCGGATCACCTCGACCGATTGCCGCAGCGTCAGCTGCCCGCAGCCACTCACCGCCCGCCCGCCCAGGCGCGCGACCGCCGCCACCACCTCGCTCGCGAGGTCCGCATCTTCGGGCCCGCCTACCACCACCACGGCCGCCCGCTCGGCCAGGCGCGCGGCCAACTCGGGATAGTAGGGCCAGCGCTTGCTCCCCCAGATCGAGCCCGGTGCGAGCGCCACGAACGGCGCCGCAATCGCGTGCGCGCAGAGGAAGTCTTCGGTCGCCTGGCGGTCGGCGGGCGTCAGCTGCAAGGTCGCGCGGGTGTCACCCGGTGCCGCGTCGACCAGCGCGAGCAGCCGATCGACTTCGTGTCCGTCGCGCGGTCGCCGCCGCGCCTCGGTGTAGAGCCAGCGCCAGCCGTCGTCGAACCCCACCCGCTTGGGCACCCGCGCCAGCCACGCCAGCGCGGCGGTGCGCAGCGAGCGGTGAGGAAGATACGCCACGTCGTAGCGCTCCGCTGCGAGCGCGCGCGCCAGCCGCACGAGGCCGCGGAGCCCGCGATCGCTGCCGCGTTTGTCGTACCGGATGACGCGCCGCACGGCGGGATGGGTCTCGAGCAGCGCGGCCGCGCCCGGCGTCGTCACGACGTCCACGGGGCCGTGCTGTGCCGCGAGCGCGGCGAGCAGCGGCGTCGTCAGCACGACATCCCCGAGGAAGGCGGTCTGGACGACGAGGTTAGTCAACCTGCAGGACCGCGAGGAACGCTTCCTGCGGGATCTCGACCGTGCCCACCTGCTTCATCCGTTTTTTCCCCTCCTTCTGCTTCTCGAGCAGTTTGCGCTTGCGGGTCACGTCGCCGCCGTAGCACTTGGCGGTCACGTTCTTGCGCAGCGGGCGGATCGTCTCGCGGGCGATCACCTTGGTGCCGATCGCGGCTTGGATCACGACCTCGAACAGCTGGCGCGGGATCAGTTCCCGCAGCTTCTCGGCGATCTTCTTGCCCCACTCGTAGGCTTTGTCCCGGTGGATGATGACGGAGAAGGCGTCCACCGCCTCGCCGTTCAGCAACACGTCGAGCTTGATGAGCTCGGACGGCCGGTATTCGAGGAACTCGTAGTCGAGCGAGGCGTAGCCGCGCGAGATGGTCTTGAGCTTGTCATAGAAGTCGAGGATGATATCGGCGAGCGGAAACTCCCAGGTGAACTCGACGCGCGTGGGGTCGACGTAATGCATGCCCTGGTACACGCCCCGTCGTTCCTGCCCGAGCTTCATGATCGCGCCGATGTACTCCGCCGGCGCGAGGATCCGCGCCTTCACAAACGGCTCCTCGATGCGGACCACTGCGGAGCCGTGCGGCATCAGGCTGGGATTCTCGACCAGGTCCATCGTGCCGTCGGTCTTATGGACGTGGTATTCCACGTTCGGCACGGTGCTGATCAAGGCGAGGTTGAACTCGCGCTCGAGCCGCTCGCGCACGATCTCCATGTGCAAGAGGCCCAAGAACCCGCAGCGAAACCCGAACCCGAGCGCGACCGAGGACTCGGGCTCGTAATGCAGCGAGGCGTCGTTCAGCTGCAGCTTGGCGAGCGCGTCCCGGAGTTCCTCGAACTGCTCCGCGTTGGTGGGATAGAGCCCGGCGAACACCATCGACTGGACCTCGCGGTACCCGGGGAGGAGCGGGCAGTCCCGGTAGGCGGCGTCGAGCACGGTGTCGCCCGGCCGCGTCTCACGCACGCCGCGCACGTTGGCGATGACGTAGCCGACTTCCCCCGCCTCGAGCTGCTCGGTGGGTTTGTGGCCCAGCTGCAGGTACCCGACCTCGTCCACGTCGTACACGTCGTCCTTGTGGGCGCCAAAGGCGATCTTCATACCGGGGCGGATGGCGCCGTCCACGACGCGGATGCTGGGAATCGCCCCGCGGTAGCGATCGTAGTACGAGTCGAAAATCAGGGCCCGCAGCGGCGCGTCGGCACGCCCGGGGGGCGGAGGGATGCGTTGCACCACGGCCTCGAGCAGCTCGCGCACGTTGGTGCCCTCCTTCGCGGAGATGCGGAGGATGCCCTCCGGCTTCACGCCGATCAGTTCGTGCAGCTCCGCCGCCCGCCGGTCGGGCTCGGCCCCCGGAAGGTCGATCTTGTTCAAGACGGGGATGATCTCGAGTCCGGCGTCGAGCGCCAGGAAGAGGTTCGAGATCGTCTGCGCCTGGATCCCCTGGGACGCATCG
>WNFJ01166410.1_pt1 | contig 11301 bp, 11 predicted proteins | sample 5400461 | NCBI WGS metagenome assembly WNFJ01 (sample SAMN13153349, study PRJNA577476) | soil metagenome | isolation source: 115 cm saprolite on Douglas fir-dominated hillslope | place: USA:California | collected 2013-09-17 | reverse complement strand
CGGCGCCACGTGGCTTGAGCTCGAGGTCATAGGCGGCCGCAATCCGATGGAGCCCCTGCCAACCTTGGCCACGGTCTCGAGCGCCCAGCAATGCCGGGCCGGCGTTCTCTCGGACCCATTGCAGAAACGACGCGTAGCCCTGATAGGCCTCGAAGTCGGCCGCCTTGCCTCTCGCCTTGCTCTCCCTCTTCGGCTCCGGAGTATGGTTGTCTCGGACTAGGCCGTGCTTCACCTCCATCTCGGCGCAGGCCTCCTGCAATCGGAAATGATCCCGGAAGGGCTCCATGTTCCGGAATGTCCGGGGGTGCACCTTGTTGATGGCAATGTGCATGTGCCAGTTATCGGTGTTCTGGTGCACTGCCGAGACCCGCTGGTGCTCCGCGAAGCCGAGCGCCGCGCATAGCCTGTCCTCGATGTCGGCGAGCTGCTCGGGGGTCGGTCGCTCGCCCTCGGGGAAGCTGACCACCAGGTGATAGCTTTTGTCGCCCCGGCTGCGGGTGTTTCGGGCCTGGGTCGCCAGGATCTCCTTGACCGCCCAGCCGGCGTCATCGGATTGGCAGTTGGTCACCCGGGCCCAGGCCACCTTCTCGCCCTGATGGGCCTCGTCCAGCACATACACGCCGAGCCGCGACCAGCTCGCCGGGTCGATGCCGCCTCTGGCGTTGAGCACGTAGGCCCCGAGGCGCTCGAAATCCGAGGCGCCCTTTTCACGGACGATGCGCTTGGCGATCATATCCGCCCGGCGATCTCGGCCAGCCGGCCCTGCAGCTCGGCAATGCGGTCGAGCAATCGGCGAACCTCGAGCTCCGGCGCCCCAATGCCGGGGCGGTCTGCCAGCCACAATTTCAGAAGCCCGCCGAGCCGGCCCTGATCGCCGTTGATCTTCGCCAGCTCCATCACCGCCGTGTGGTCGAAGGTAGAGCGAATCGGGTGGCATAGGCCGGCGGTGCGCAGATAGGGGTCACTACACGAAAGTGCTCTGAGTGTACGACATCTGGAACATTGAGCGAACTCAGGCCGCCAGTAGAGATTGCCGCTGCCGCAGCGCTCTGAGCGTACCGGCCGGCGGTTGATCGGCAGTGCTCCAAACGTAGTCTCCGGTCAGCCCGATGTGCTCCCAGCCGAGCGGAGCGACATGCCGCAACAGGTCGTCGTTGATCGTCCCGCCCTGACGCCGCAGCTCCGTGTAGGCCACCTCCAGATACTTCGTGTTCCAGAGGATGATGGCCGAGATCAACAGGTTGAGCCCGGAGGCGCGGAAGAATTGGTTCTCAAAGCTGCGGTCGCGGACCTCGCCGAGCCGGCAGAAATAGACGGCACGGGCCAGCGCGTTGCGCGCTTCGCCCTTGTTGAGCCCGAGATGGGCGCGGCGGCGGAGGTCGGGGTTCTTGATCCAATCAAGCGTGAGCCGCTTCACGCCCGATCTCGAAATCTATTCGATCGACGAAGCCTTTCTCGGCCTGAGCGGTTTCGGCCCGCGCCTCGAAAGCCATGCCCGGGCGCTGCGCGCCGCCGTGCTTCAATGGACCGGCATTCCGGTGTCGGTCGGCATCGCGCCGACCAAGACGCTCGCCAAAGTCGCCAATCACGCGGCGAAAAAGGATCAGAAACACGGGGGGGCGGTGCTGCTGCTGGATGAAGCGGCGCAGGATGCGGCACTGGCGCGCATCGATCTCACCGATCTGTGGGGCGTTGCCGGCCGGCTGGCGGTGCGCCTGGCGGCGATCGGCATCGCCACGCCGCTCGATCTGAAGCGCGGAGATCCGCGGCTGATCCGCGAACGCCTGGGCGTCGTCACCATGCGCCTGGCGCTGGAACTGCGCGGCGTGCCGTGCCTCGATCTCGAGCGCGATATTCCGGACCGCAAAAGCATCATGGCCTCGCGCTCCTTCGGGCGGCCGGTGACAACGCGGACGGAATTGCGCGAAGCGGTCGCTTCCTACACGGCGCGCGCGGCCGAAAAGCTGCGCCGGCAGCATCTGGCAACCGCGCACCTGATGGTGTTTGTGGAGACCAATCGCTTCAAGCCGGATGAGGCGGAGCATCATGCGGCGCGGACCGTGCATTTGCCGGTCGCGACGAGCGACAGCGGCAAGCTGATCGGCGCCGCGCTCGCCGGCCTCGCTGCGATCGGACGCGGCGGCTACCGCTACAAGAAAGCCGGCGTGATGCTGCTGGATCTTCACCCGGCCGCCATGGTGCAGGAAGGGCTGTTCGACAAGGCGGACAACCCGCGCCGCGTCGCGCTGATGCGGACGATCGACCGCCTCAACCTCCGCTTCGGCCGCGATACCATGTCCTTCGCCGCCGCCGGCCGCCGGCGGCCGTGGAAGCTGCGCCGGGAATTTCTGTCCCCCTGCTACACGACGGTGTGGGATGAGCTGCTGCGGGTTTAGGAATTCGAATAAGGAGACGATCCTCGATCAGCGACAGCATCACGGATTTCAAACCCACGCAACTCGGTGAGTTTCTGGATATCTCGGTCAATGATGATTTCGGCGCAAGCGCGGCAATAGTGGTCCCAGCTTCTGCCATTCCGTACTTTGAGGCGTATGTCACCTTCTGCAGCCGATGCCGCGTATTTGCCTGACAGTTGTGGGCTTTTCCGGCTGTGTCGATCTGAACTTGGGCAATAAGTGATTTAATTCGAGCCATTGAATACCTCAACGATTGCAGTCGCAATAATGGTCGGGAACGCCTGATCGATCTGATCGAGTTCAGCGCGGGAAAATTCATGCCGCTGCCCTGTCGGACGGCCGACGGTAGCGTTGACCTGCCGGTCGAGAGCAGCCTTCATCACAATAAGATTGCTACGCCCAAGACGCTGTCGATCGAGGTCGCGGCCTTCGGGATTGATGCCACGCTCTCCTAAAATTCGGGCTGCCTCGGTGCGCACGCGCATGTCGAGGCCGAGGCGCCTGGCCTGGCGTTGGCGGGCCAAAGTTGTTGGCACAGGCTGGAGGGTTTCGTAGGCGGCGCTAATGTCCTCGGGTGTGTAGCCGTGTTCCTGCAATAAGCGAATGGCGGCCAGGGCAGCGTCATCTTGCAAGAGCGGAATTTCTTCAAGTCGCACGTCGGACTGCGCACGAACCTCCATTCCGTTTACAAAATCGCGTGGGGCCGGCTCGATCTCGCGTTCGGGCTCGGGGTCGTTGGGATCAATCCCTTCGAGTGGCAAAAGCTGGTCGAAGAAATCTCGGTCGGCTTCGCTGTAAGTCTGGAAGTCCGCCCATTGCCGGGCGATGTTGCCTCCGGCATGGAACACCACGACACCCTGATTGAGAACGTGGCCAGGGGCGTTTTGCTGGATCACGCGCATAATGCGCCCGACAAACTGCACGAAGGGCGACAGATTGCTGAAGATGCTGAAGACCGCCGCGACGGACAAAAAGCGGTGGTCGAAACCTTCGCCCAGCTTCCGAACCTGAACGATCACGTCGAGCTGGTGATTTTCCAGCCGTTGCATGACGCGCTGGTTGGCAATGCTTGAATGCACATAGTCGGCATGGCGTCCCCGCGCGCGGTAGGCTTCGACGATCTGCTGGCAATGGCGATAGTTTAGGGCCGATGCGATGATCTTGAGCCGATTGTCGCCGGTGGCGGTGCGCAACCGGTCGAGCTCGCGTATAGAGGCGTCGACAATGGTGTTGAGCGTCTCCTGCGACGTTACGATGCTGCGGCGGAAATCGGCATCATCCTCGCCGAGCCGCCGGACTTCATCGAGGCTTACTTCAATTTCCTGATCGTCCTCGCGGCGGACATACCGCAAGGTGCGGGGGTTGAGCTGAACCGCCTTCAGGCGCTTGACATAGCCTTCCTGGATCGCGCGGAAGATCGGATAGGAGTAGACGACACGGCCGGCCATAATCTGGCCGTCGGCCCGCTCGGGCGTTGCGCTGAAATTGACGATGCGAGCTGCCGGAAACTGTGCCTTCAGCATGGCATAGCTTTCGGCAACGCTATGATGGCCCTCGTCGAAAAGGATCAAATCGAAAAAATCGGCAGGCAGGGCTTGCAGCCAGCGGTTTTCGGTGCCGCCTTGGAGCTGGCCGATATTCGTGATGACGACGTGCGCGTCCTCTAAGTCGGCGCGGTTGGTCGTGGTACCTCGTATTTCGACGGGTTCGGGATAGGGGCCACCGGTGAGGACCTGGCATTTTTGGTAGAACATCGCCTCGTTCGACGGATCAGACCAGTTGCCCGGCGATCGAAACTCCGGGCGCAACGACCAGGGCGCGATGCGCGCGGAAGGCAAAGGGCGTGAGGGTGATGCACCCGGATTTGCCACAACCGACGGGAAGCACAACGCCGATCTCTCGTTCGTCATCATCCGGTGCAGCGGCATAGTCGCGCAAAGCGTCGTAGGCTTCACGCTGCGGAGTTCGAATGAGAGGGTTTCCATCAATATATGGTTGGCGAGTTTCAAATGGATTTGTCATGTGTCCGTATTCCAAAGTGCGACGCGATGAGCCTGGGTGCCCCGACTCTGCAACGAATTAGAGAAAAGCTTTGTGGCAAGAGTGAGAATGAAAGGCTCGGAATCCGGGTGCAGAGTGGTTCCTATATTTTGTGGTTAAAGCGCTGTCGGGCTTTGCCCGCGTGGAGGTCGAGATGTTCGCGCCGCGTCCGGTAAAAACGGATTAACGGCGAAGCGGCCGGGGGCGCGAACCCGATCCACTACAGGACAAGAAAGCTGCGCCGGGAATTTCTGTCGCCCAGCTACACGATGGCGTGGGATGAGCTGCTGCGGGTTTAGCCACGCCGTATGCCGCGCCGGCGCCAAGGCGGGGCGGTCGGCCGATTGATGATTCAGCTGCCCACCTTCGCCAGAAAGGTTTCGGCTTCCGGCATCACGGTCGCGCGGAGGCGGTCGCCAGCCTCCTCATCGATGCGGATGAAACCGTCCTCGGCCAGCAGCCGCATCGCCTCTGCATTCGCGACGCGCCCAAAACTGTCGAGAGTGCCTTCGGTCCTGGCGCAGTGATCGAGCACCATGCGCAACAGCACGGCCGACATATGCTCCTCAGGCGTTCTGATGCGCCGGGAAGCGTAAAGGTCGCTCATAACCCAAGCTCGCCGTGCGAAGGCGTCACAACCGAGATTTGTGCAAAAACTTCAAAGTCGGCGGTGTTGAACGTGTAGATTCGCTGAACGCCGTTGGCCTGCATGGTCGCGACGATGTGCAGGTCGAACACGTCGCCGCCCGTCACCGGATGGCGGCGCAGCAAGTCCAGCCATCCGTCAACCGTGTGCGCTGGAACGGGCAGCACATGAAGAAAAGCGAGCAGGCCGGAAACCGCGCTCAAGGCATCGGCCGCGGAGCGCGGCTTGGAAACGCGCCGCGGATTGGTTACGATCGAATAAAATTCGCAGAGGATCTGCGAAGTCACATAGAGAGTGGTGGACGCCTCACGCGCGGCTTCGAGCAGGGCGGGCGCCGCCGCATGCTGCGGTGCGTCGGCATCGAGCGCATAGACCAGGACATTCGTATCGACGACCCCCGGCTCAACGGACATCGTCGTGGATGTCGCGCCGGTGAAGCGTGCCGGCGCCGCCGAGATGCCAGACCGGTAATTCGGGCTTGACCTGGGCGGGCTGGGTCAGTGCTGCGTGCTCGTTGATGAAGCGCGCCAGCAGGACGTCAACAGAAACGCCTTGCCGCCGGGCCTCGGCGGTAAGCCGCGCTTCGGTCTCCCGTGAAATCTCGATGCTCATAAAGTACAATCTCCATTTGTAATGTGTATAATAGCACATCGCCGCCGCCTAAGGAAACCGTCCGATAAAGCCGCCGGCGGCTGAAATTTGACCGGAAGCGGCAGAGCCTGAGATTCCGGAACAAGGAGCAGCAGGCGAATGTCTTCCGAAAGCGAAGTGATCGAAACGACCGTCAGCAAGGTTGCCGCCGAGCTCGCGAAGCGCGGCCTCGACCCGGACGATCGCGTCACGATCATGATCGAGCCTGACGAGCTGATCCCCGGCCGGCGCGCGTCACGGGCGCGGGTCATCGCCGCCGGCCTCAGCGATGACGATATCGACCGGCTGATCAAGCAGGCGCAGAGGGAAGTCGAGCCGCGGGCTGGATGAGCGTTCACGTGTTTTTCGTGTAAATCTTGATTGACTCGTCGGTAACACCTATGTTACCATCAGGCCTGTGCTCGAAATCCGCTACTACTTGGCCCCGGATGGGCGCAGCCCGTTCGAAGGCTGGTTCTCGTCGCTAGATGCAACGGCGCGGGCGAAGGTCACCGTGGCGATCGCGCGTCTCGAACAGGGCAACCTGTCGAACGTGAGGGGAGTAGGGGAAGGCGTGCTCGAGTACCGGATTCATTTTGGGCCGGGATACCGTGTGTATTTCGGCCGCGACGGGAACGAGCTGGTGATCCTGCTGACGGGCGGCACCAAGAAGCGGCAGCAGCGGGACATATCAATGGCGATCGAGCTATGGGCGGATTACCGGCGCCGCCGGCGCCCGCGGTGAACGGAGGGCCAAGATGGCACTGACACGAAGTTTCAGGGAACTGGTGCAGCGGAACGTCGCGGCCGATCCGGCCTTCGGCGAGGCGCTGCTGCGCGAAGGCATCGACACCATGCTGACCGGCGATGTCGACACCGGCAAGGCGATCCTGCGCGACTACATCAAGGCCACGATCGGCTTCGAAAAGCTGGGCGCGGCGACCGGCACACAGCCGAAGAGCTTGATCCGCATGTTCGGGCCGCGCGGCAATCCACAGGCGAAGAATCTCTTCAGCGTGCTCGGCTACCTTCAGAAGCAGGCGGGCCTGCAGCTGCATGTGACGACGGGGCCTGCTTAGGCGAGAAGTCACCACTGAGAAGGGTAAAAAAAATGCTGACAGGGGAAATCCGGTCTCAGATCCTTCGAGATGCGGAGGCTAGGGCAGCGTCATGAAAGGACGATCTTTGCCACCTGTAACTTTGGATTCTGGGCTCATCGATGCCGTCCGTTCGGGTCGCGCGGTGCTCTTTCTTGGTGCCGGCGCCTCATTGGGCGCCAGAAATGCCGCTGGCCGCCTGATCCCCGGGGCGCCGGAGTTGACGAAGCGCATCACGTCTGAATTCCTTGGGCCAGGTTACGACGAACTCGATTTCAAGACAGCTTATGATTTGGCTGCATCGCATCGGAGTGTTCGAGAACTCCAAGCATTTTTGCATAGGGAGCTACACGATTACCAACCCGCAGATTTCCATCTGTTAATGCCAACTTTTGTTTGGGCAGGCTTGGTTACCACGAACTATGACCTGATCGTCGAGCGTGCTTATGAAAAAACCAAACAGGCGGCACAAAAAATTCTGACTTCTTGTAAGGATGATGATGGAGCAACAGACCAACTCGGGCCAGGGCGTGTCCTTTATGTGAAGCTACATGGTTGTATAACTCGCTACCAGGACATCAACCCACCATTGCTGGCGAGTACGGAGCAAATCATCAATCATCGTGAGGGTCGCGCTGGTCAGTTTGCCCAGTTCTTGGAATGGGCAAAGACCAAAACAATTATATTCGCTGGATATGGCCTGGCCGACGGTAATCTTCGTGCTATTGTCGACGAAATTCGCAAAGAAGGAGATAATCGGCCTCGCCATTACATTGTCCGTCCTGGAATAAAAGAAATCGAAGAAAAGTATTGGGGTGAACGGCGCTTTGAAACCATCAACGGCACTTATGAGCAATTCCTGGATGCGCTGGATAACACGATCAGACCGGAAATGCGGCGTGTCGTGCTTGCAGCGGCGGCATTCAGTACCTCCTCATTCGCAAGATTCATTGCACGCTCTGATGCGTCGGAAAGCACAAGGCTCCGACACTACTTAGAGGCGCAGTGCGAGCACGTTTCTCAGGAAACGGCTGTTCCCGGCGGAGATCCGAAGCGGTTCTACAATGGGTTTGATCTCGGCTGGTATCCATTCGCACATGACCTGGATATCGCACGGCGCGTTACCCATGCACTGCTCCAAGAACAGATCATCACTACATCGGTGGTGGCGCGCCCACGTTTCGCTGTCGTAAAGGCGCATGCAGGCGGCGGGAAAAGTGTCGTCTTGCGCCGGGTCGCGTGGAACGCAGCGCGGCAGTTGGACCGACTGGTTTTCTTTTTCCAGCACGCATCTGTCATAGATGTCGAGGCCATTGAAGAAATCGTGGCGCTCACCAACCAGACGGTTTATTTGATTATTGATAACATCACGGAAGTCGCCGAGGACATCTTCCGGCTTTTGGGACGGGCTAGGGCCCGCCGATGGCCGATCGTGGTCATAGGCGGTGCGCGATTTAACGAGTGGAACGTCCGGTGCGAAGGTCTGGAATTATACCTCGACCAGGAATATGAGATCGGCTACCTCTCGCATTTGGAGATTGACGAACTCCTGGCGCGGCTTGCGCTGCATAATTGTCTGGGTCACCTAGAGCCATTGAGCATGGACGACCGCAGAAAGGCACTGCGGGAGGTCTATGGACGACAATTGCTCGTGGCGTTGCACGAAGCGACGAAAAACGCGACCTTTCGTGAAATTATCCGAGACGAATACAAGCACATTATACCGGCCGAAGCGCAGATCCTTTATCTCGACATCTGCGCGCTTCATCGTTTTGGCCCTCCCGTACGAGCCGGGCTGATCGCGCGCGTGCACGGTGTCGCTTTCGAAGAATTCAAGTCCAGGTTCTTCAAGCCGCTGGAGCAGATTGTCGATGTCAAGTGGGATACGAGGAGCGGAGATTGGACCTACCGGGCGAGACACTCCTATATCGCCGCGATGGTTTACGAAGAAATACTTTCAAGCGTGGACGAACGCTTCGATAATATGATGAGGATCGTCGGGAAGCTTAACCCGGCATATTCGTACGATCGGGAAGTGTTGGCTCAACTCATCCGTGCGGGGAATCTTGCGGATATCTTCAAAGACAGGCTGAAGGGAGAAGCGGTTTACGAAGCGGCACTGAGATCGGTAGGCCGAGAATCGTTCATCCTTCAGCAGTGGGGGATTTACGAGATGCGACTCGGAGAAGATTCGGGAACATTGGATCGGGCAGAGCGGTTGTTGACGGAGGCGCTGGAGCTGGCACCGAACAACCGGGCAATTCAGCACTCGCTGGCAGAACTCTCTCTTGCGCGCTCGAAGGTCGCGCGGGATGAGATCGAACGTGACTCGTGGCGGAGACAGGCTGAGTCCCAGGCTCAGGCATTGGCCAATGCCGGACAAAATTCCTACGCCCATCACACACTAGCGAAAGCGGCGATCGCTGCGGTGCGAGATGGCCTTGAGAAGACTGAAGGCAGCGACGATGAGCTTTCGCAGGAAGCGCTTAGCCAAGCCATCAAGCATGCCGAGGACGTGCTCAAAAACGGTCTTCAACTTTTCCCGAATGACGACCGTTTGCTGGGTGAAGAGGCCGAGCTCGGGAAAATTCTTCGAAATGCGGATCGCGCTTTGCGAGCGCTTGAGCGCGCATTCAAGATTAATCCGCGGAGCGAACTAATCGCTCGACGGCTGGGCCGGGTGCTACGTGCGAAAGACCGGTTGCGCGATGCTATTGACGTGTTGCGTCAGGCACTGGAACAAAACCCCGGTAGCCAATCGCTTCACTACGATCTCGCTCAGGCTGTGCGGGAGGAAAAGCCGGACGCGGATACGGTTCAGAACGAGACTTTGCTCTATCATTTGCGACGGTCGTTTGCACCGGGGGACAGGAATCATGAAGCCCAGTTTTGGTACGCGCGGCAGCTTTGCCTTGCGGGACAGCCGACGGAAGCGCTGAAGATATTTACCAACCTGCGCGAGCTTCATCTGCCCTTCAGGCAAAAGCAAAGCTCGCGAGGTATTGTGCTGGATCATGAGGGGAAGCCGCTCGTGTTTTATGGTCAGATTTATGCGAGGCAGCCGAGCTTTGGCTTCATCCGGTCAGATGAAAACGGGTTAGAAATGTACTTTTCCGTGGCATCGGACGATGAGGCCGCGGATGCGCTGCGAGTGGCTCAGCGGGTGTCATATAATCTGGCGTTTAACCTTCTCGGCCCTTTGGCGCAGAACGTGACTCCGCTGCTGCTGTAAAGACGTAGCATGCTTGGTGGCGGGGTTTGGTTCAATAATTGACCTTGAACGTCGGACTATCCTCAGGCCGCGTCTTGCGGTGATCGTAGATGCGGGTGGTGGCGATGTTGGCGTGGCCGAGCCATTCCTGAACCTTGGCGATGTCGGCCTGGTGGTCTAGCGCATTGGTGGCGGCCGTCGCGCGCAGCGCATGGGCGCCGATCTCGAAGCCGAGCTGCGCGGAATACCCCCGCACCAGCCTGTAGACCATGTCGGGATCGAGCGCCTTGTCGATCCGGCCGGTGCGGTTGTTGCGGATCGGGCGGAACAGCGCGCCGTTGTCGTCGCCGCCATGGCCGGCGGTTTCGAGGTAATCGTGGATGAGCTCGTTAGTGCCTGGGTGCAGCGGCAGATACCGCGTCTTCTCGCCCTTGCCGGAGACGTTGAGATGCGGGACGCCCCGCCGCATGTTTCGAAAATCCCTGACCTTCAGCTTGCACAATTCCTCGCGCCGCAGCGCGTGATAGAGCAGCGTCGACAGGATGGCGCGGTCGCGCTTCTCTTTAACGGTTGCCTCACCGGGCGCAGTGAGCAGCTCGCGCGCTTGATGGTCGCCGAGCGCGGGCGTCTTGCCTTCACCGCTCTCGGCCTTCGGCCGCTTGACGCCTTTGACCGGGTTGTGGCTGACGGCGTTTTTCTCGCAGAGATATTCGAACAGCGAGGACAGCGCCGCGAGGCGATGCCGCACCGTGGCGCCGCTCTGAATGTCTTCGCGCCGGCCGAGGTCGTCGCGCCAGGCGATGACATGCGCGCGTGTCACGGTACGAAATTCTTCCGGCCGCGCGATGCCGGTGAAGTGCATGAAATCACCGATCGCGTTTTCGTACGCGCGCCGGGTGCTGCGATTTCTGATATTGGCGAACCACTCGATCTCCGGCGGCACATCCGCCAAGCGCTGAAACTCGGCGGCGGTCAGCAGCCGCTCCGGCGGGGTGATCGGGATCGGCAGTGCCGCGTCAGCCATGACCGTCTTCTTCCGTCACGGCCAGCAGTCGCTGAAAGAAGCGATCGGCATCGAAAGCCGGGTGATCGTCGATCTTGATCAGGGGCTCGCTTGCGGCGGCCTCCAAAACGGTGGGCGGAATCTTCGCGACACCATTCAGACCCGGAAGCGACCACTTCTTGAATTCCTGGCGGTCGACCAGCCAGGCCAGCGCCTGGCAGCGCCAATCAATTGCCGACACCAGTTCGCTGACTTCG
>WNFJ01082825.1_pt1 | contig 11301 bp, 9 predicted proteins | sample 5400461 | NCBI WGS metagenome assembly WNFJ01 (sample SAMN13153349, study PRJNA577476) | soil metagenome | isolation source: 115 cm saprolite on Douglas fir-dominated hillslope | place: USA:California | collected 2013-09-17 | reverse complement strand
CTAATCAAACTCGATCTCAATGACCGTTTTGTCCATCGGGATCGTGTGGATGTCCTCGAGGGGTGCGACGCGCTCTTTTTGTTGACGGGCTATACCGTTGACATGCTCTGTCAGAGCAAGGGGATACTCGATGCCGCAAGGGCAGCTGGAGTGCGCCATGTGGTGCACGTGGGTATTCATGCCTCGGAGACGACGTGTGTTCCCCACATTGGCTGGCATCAGTACATTGAACGGTATATCGAACAATTGGGATTCACGTGGACGCACCTTCGCCCTAATTGGTTCATGCAGAATCTGCGGAGATTCATTTCCCGAGAAGGCGACGGATCTTTGGTCATTCGCAATCATTTACCAGCTGGGCTCCAAGTGAGTTGGATCGATGCGCGGGACATTGGTTGGCTGGCCGCGGCAATTCTGCGGGATCTCACTCGCCATGCGGCGCGCACCTACCCGCTTGCTACCGAAAGGTTGAGTTTTTCGGACATCGCCGAGACGTTGGGTCGCTCTCGGGGGAAGGTCTGTCGCTATGAGGAAATCGATTTTGAAAGCTTTCTCGCGCAAAGACGGAAGCCAGGGCGCGATGCAGCCTACGAGGACTCCATCGTGAGCTATTACCAGGGACTACGCGGCGGACTCATCCCGGAATGTGCTGACGTCTTTGACCTCCGAGGGTTGCTTGGCGACTCTCCGGCCACGATGGCGGACTTCGCTTTGCGCGAAATGGCCTCCACCTGAGGCTAGCGACCAAACTATCAGGCGCTTTTCGCGAAGAAGTAGAACGCCACCAACCAGCAGCGAGTCGTCAAACCGTCGGCGCCAAGGCTGCAGACTTGACGAGTGCTCAAATCGGCATATGATGGGACCGAAGTACCACGGCGGGACAGTAATCTCGATATGGAACAGATAGAGGACAATGGCAGAGCGCTCGGCGCGTTAGGTCAGATGTCCGATTGAACGGCCAAAAAATAGTTGGGGGAGTAATACGCAATGGAACGGCTAAACAAGCCCGTGCGTTCTGGCTGGGCTGCTTTAGTGATCTTGTGTTGTGCCTCATGGAGCGCACGAGCTGAACTGAGGAGCTCCAGCGGCAGCGCGGGCAATGAAGTGGCCAGCGGATCGGACGCTCAGCAGAGCCAATCGAGCGCGCCCACCGAGGCTGCGCAGGGCGAGCAGCTGAGTGAGATTATCGTCACCGCCCAAAAGCGTAGTCAGTCCCTCCAAGAGGTGCCTATATCGGTCACCGCGCTGAGTGAAAGCACCATGCAGCGCGCGGATATCCATTTAACATCAGATCTGCCGTCTGTGGCGCCTGCACTGACCTACAGCAGCGGATTCATGCCGGGTGTGAGCAGCTTCAACATTCGGGGTCTTGGCACCTACGTCTATCGTATCGGTGTGGAACCGGCGATCTCGGTCGTGCGAGACGGAATCCCGCTGGCCCGCCCCGCAGATTTTGTCGCGGAACTGGGCGACATCGAAAATGCGGAAATCCTCAACGGTCCTCAAGGCACGCTGTTTGGGCGAAACGCGACGGCGGGTGTCATCAATATCACACGTCAGTCACCCGGGGACTCGCTTGGCGGATATGTCGATGTCAAGGCGATGTATGGCAGGGCGCTCGATGATTTTGAGGGCGATGCCAAGGCGGCGATCAACGTGCCCGTGAATGACATGATCAAGGGACGCGTGGCGGGGTTTTGGTCCAACAATACCAACTACATCAAGAACCACGCGCCCGATGGTGCTTCCGACTTTGGCGGGCGGCACGCCTTTGGCCTAACGGAGAAGGTGTCCTTCGAATTCACCAAGGACAGTACTTTGCTGTTGACCTTTGATGAGGCGCGGATACATCAGGCGAACGGCAGTCCGGAAATCTTCGTTCCCTTACAAGCTTATCAATTGCCGACCGTGCCCAACATCGCGGCCAAACAGACGGCACTATTCGGGCCGGCGCTCGGCCAGCAATTCGCCGCCGATGATTTCTATCCATTCTTTCAGTTCCAAGACCTTTGGTCGGCGGACGCTGACTATTCATGGACAATCTCACCGAACTTGCGTTTCAAGTCTCTAACCGGCTATCACGCCGACAAAGTGCATTCGCAGGCAAACTTCTATCCTGGTCCGTCTACGCCAGAAGACCCCCTGGGATTTGACTTGGTGGGCGTCCGCCGCTCCACCTTCAACCCGAATCCTTACGGCCGACAGACAACGTGGGACTTCCTCTCCAACGAGGAGCGCCTGGAATACACCAGTCGCTGGGTCGATGCGATCGGTGGATTCTTCTACTCCAATATCAGCGAACACGAGCAAATCGATCTTGGGCGCTTGCGCTCTGCGGCGGCGCTGGGCAGCGCGGCACTGGCCACGGTCGGAACTCCGACGGGTCCGAGCTCTGCATATCCCTACTTCTATCAGAATTCTTACACGCACACGTGGGATTCAAACAAAGCCGTGGCGGGATTTATGGATGTGAGCGGGCATGTCACCGAAGCGCTCAACCTCTTCGCCGGGTATCGAGTGAGTCGCGACTCATTGAACTTCAACTACTTTCGCGGAAACTACAACAACATTCCCGTGCAGTTGGGTGTGAACTTCGACCCAGCCACCAACAGTCCAACCGTGCCGTTCTCTTCGACCTTGAGGTTCGCTGGCTCTCACGCGGCCACCAATTCGGCTTATCGAGCCGGACTCACCTGGAAGGCAGCTCCCGATGTGAACCTGTATGCCAGCTACAATCACTCCTACATTGGCGCAGGCGTCGACCTGTCCGCAGCCACGGCCGGGACCGCGTCCAATCCCAATGCGGCGCTACTCCGACCCTCGGAATCGAACAGCTACGAAGCCGGCGTGAAGATGGAGCTCTGGGATAAGAAGCTTCGGGTCAATCTCGCGGGCTTCAGTGCCAAGACCAAGGACGCTCAGGTGTCGGCACTCGTGACTGGAACCTCGACGAGTCGAGTGCAGAATGCGGGCAATATCGAAGCTTACGGCTCAGAGATCAGCGTTGATGTGATCCCTGTCGATCCACTGCAGCTGAGCGCGGGTATCGCCTACCTGCACAGCAAGTTCACGAACCTGACGATGCCTTGTTATCCCGGTCAGACCGCCGCGTTGGGTTGCAATGTACCGGTGCGGACCTCGTTCGTGGAACGCGTCGATGGGCTACCCAGTTTGGATGCGCCCAAGTGGAAGGCGACACTGTCGGGCACGTATAACTTCGTCCTGCCTGCACTGCCCTTCGAGATGTACCTCCGCGGGGATTATCACTATCAAACCCAGGTGTACTACCAGCTCGATCACGACCCGTTCGCGATGCAGGGAGCGTTTGGGATCTTGAATGTTGGCCTGGGCTTTACGGACCATGCGAAGAAGTACGAGGTTCGTATCTTCTCCGACAACGTGACGAATCGATACTATTGCCCGAATGAGGTGAATGGCCCGCTTGCCAGGCAAGAGTGCCAATCCTCGCCGATCGACGCACAACGCCGCTTTGGCATCGATGGATCTGCGCGATTCTAGAACCCGGCCCGCCCACTGATCAGATTCTGACCAGGCAGAGAGTCCGGACGGGGCGCGTTACGCGTTGTCCGTGCTTCTCTTTCTCTACGTCTTATCGTTGCTCGACCGACAGATCATCGCACCGGCACGAGAGCGGGGCTGAAGTGTCGGGTAGCGGCGACGATCTATACCGTTGGGGTGGAACCGCCGTCGATCCGTACCACGGTCCCGGTCATAAAGTCACTCAGCGGACTTGCCAGATAGCAAACATAGTTCGCGATATCGCTGACATCGCCCAGTCTGCTCACGGTTTGTCGAACGACATTCTTGAGAACATAGTCCTTTGCCTTTTCCAAATCGTTGCCGAAGCCTTGTTGCCGGGCAGTCTGCTGCAGGTAGCTGTCCAGTTGCTTCGTGTAGGTAAGACCGGGCATCACGGCGTTGGAGGTCACACCAGAAAAGGCCAATTCCTTGGATAGACCCAGTGTGAAGTTGTTCATGGCAGCCTTTGCGGCACCATAGGATGGCATGTTGGCGTGTGGCGAAATCCCATTGCGGGATGAGATCTGAATCACCCGCCCCCAACCGCGACTCTTCATGGCAGGTACCAATCCATGGATCATGCGAATCGCCGATAGGGCATTGCCGCTGAATGAGTCGACCCATTCGGGAAGCGTGGTGTCGAAGAACGAGACTCTGCCCTCGACCGGACCCCCGACGTTATTGACGAGGACGTCTATTCTTTCAACTCGAGCGAGCGCTTGCTCGATGACCTTTCTTGCACCCTCATCGGTGCTTAGGTCGCCCACCACCCACTCAGCGGACCCGCTCGCTTTTTGGATGCTCTCAACCACGGCAGTGGCACGTGCTTCAGACCTGCCATGCACCACGACGGTTGCACCTTCTACGGCGAGAGCGTGGGCAATCGCCGCGCCGATACCCGAGGTGCTTCCAGTCACCAGAGCAAATCGTCCGCGCAACTTTAGATCCAAGTTACCCCCGATTGAGCTGAGCGAGCGGGCTTGGCGACGATTCACTCGAACGCTTACCTGTCGCCGCCCCCTTGACGTCCTAGGGTCGTATGGTAACACAGTCCCATGATGGGAACGATGACTAAAGTGGCTCTTGAGGACCTGTATACGCATCAGGTACGCAACTCTTCTTGTCAGCCATTGGGTGATCGAGTAATACATTCCCATCGTCGAAATCGAGGAGATGAAGCCGGAATGGTCAAGTTAATCGCCTTGATGCGAACTCGTGAGGACCTAAGCGCCAGCGAGATTCGTCGCATGTACGAAGAGGAGCACGTACCCCTTGTGATGCGCCTCATGCCGATGATCAGCGACTATCGACGGAATTACTTGCATCGTTCGACCGTGACGGAGGACGAGAGGGTGAGAGCGGACTTCGATATTTTGACGGAGTTGTGGTTTGACACCGAGGCTGATCTTAGAAGCTTCGTAGCGGGGATGCGTGATCGGGAAGAAGGCCGACAGCTTCGAGCAGACTCGGCAAGATTTCTGGTGGCGGGGACTACTCGGTTGTTCGAGGTGGACGAGACGGTGACGGTTCGGGCAGGTGAAGTGCCGCCGCGTCGCTAGCGCCTCAAGGCGACCGTCATTCAATAGCCACCGTGGAGCTGTGCAATGGTTTGAGTATCTGCCTCTAGAAATGCCGCTCACTCACGAAACAGGTTGGCCTCTGTCGTCTCGCGTTCGATCTTCAGGAGTGTGTCGAGACCGACGAGATCATTCGCACCTTTCATCGCAGCGATGATCGTAGCCTCTTCTGTCGTATCGGAGCGAAGGTGTTCGTAGCAATGAGCCAGCGCATGATACAGGGCCGAGAATGGCGTGATCCCGTCTACCAGTAGCCGATAGTTAAGTGCCGTCAATTCTTGGTGCGTGAGCCCCATTTTCGTGAAGCTCGCGCCGGGGTGGACCATCTGCATCAATGGCGACGGTGCGCGCTTTCCGAGATAGGCCAAATCTTCGGGCCGATAGGCGATCGGAAAAAGCACATCGGCGCCCGCGCCGGCGTAGGCGTCGCAGCGCTGGACAGCATCGTCGATGTTGATTTTGACGGCGTTCGTGCGCGCAATGATTAAGAGGGGGGCCTCGCCCCGAGCGCGAACCGCTTCTCGTATTTTAGCGGTCATGGTCTCAACGGAGACCAGGTGTTCGATGCCGATATGGTGGTGGGCGCGTTTGGGGGCCACCTGATCCTCAAGCTCGATGGCATCGTAGCCCGCCGTCAGCGCGACCTTCACGACACGATGGATATGCATTGGGTCACCCCAGCCACATCCGGCGTCCATGATCAGGGCGAGATCGCTCTGGGCGCGAATCTCAAGGCCAACCTCGACAAAGTCATGCGGGGTCAGTGCGGCTTCGGTCACCCCTCGAAGGTAGCCGAGTGCTGCTCCGCCGACGTAGCCGGCCGCAAACCCGGCTCGCCGACACATCAAGGCCGTGAGCGCATCGAAGACGAGTGGAACCAGTAGCAAATCCTGCGATGCAATCGATTGGCGAAGGAAGGGGCGGGTGCCGTTCACACAATAGCTCTTGTGGCGGCCATAGGTTGCGTGGCTTGCGGCGTCACGACACAGTCATATCTTGGAAGGCTGGTCCGCCCCTGCGATGGTTTCCGCGTATCGATGCCTTGCCGTACCGAGAATGATCGCTCCCGTGATCGCGGCCAAGGGGGTCACTATCGCCATCGCAATACCGACTTTACTTCCATCTCGGAACACCTTCTGCGTAATCATTGCCACCACCAGCGGGCCGAGCCCGGCACCAACCATGTTCGTGCAAAAGACGTAGAGACCAGATAGTCGCCCACGAAGATTCGGAGGCGTGAGAAGTTGCAGGGAGGTGGCTCCCATATTCAATGAAAGCGCCGATGCAAAATAGATGATCGAAATGCCGAACAGGAAAATCCAAGGGATGGGTGAGAGGAATGCGATGATCCCAAACGGTGCAGCTATTGCCAAAGCGCACGAGGCGAGAAGGAAGTGACTCCCACGCACACCACGAGCCCAGAGGCGATCCGCGACGAAACCACTCCCTAAGGTTGCCAGAGTGCCGCTGATTCCGAAGGCAAGAGCAATCGCGGGTCCAACCTCGATGGTGGTCCAACCATACTTTCGACCCATGAAGGCCGGCGCCCAGGCCATCAACGTGTAACCCATGAATGCGTTGATGGAGAATCCCCCGAACTGTGCGGCCATGACAGCAGGATGTGTTCACAGCAGGATGTGTTCGGAATAACGCAATCAGCGGCTGGATCACCGATCGCTGAGCCTTTCGATCAATCGCTCGAGGGGGCTCGGGTAGTGTGAGGGCTAAGAAACTCGCGGCCAAGCCGGGAATCCCGGCCAGCACGAAGGCGGCCTGCCAGGGCTCCAAGGGTCCCAGGGGTGTTCGGACTCCATGCGAGTGAGCGAAGAAACCCAGCAGAAATCCACCCAGCCCTAAAGACAGCGCCACACCAAAGATCGCTCCGAACGAGAAGATGCCGAGCGCGCTCGCCAGGCGGCGGCGTGGAAACACATCGCTCAGAAAAGAGTAGGCGGCGGGAATCAATGTCGCCTCTCCTATGCCCACGCCCATGCGCGCCAAGAAAAGCCATTGAAATGAGGTGGCGAGGCCGCAGGCAATGCAGCTCAGCGACCACGCGATCGTGCCGAAGAAAATGATGAGCTTGCGTGGGTAGACATCGACGATCCAGCCGAAAACTATTCCTCCGATCGTAAATAGCAGGGTAAACGCGAACCCGAGGAGTAGACCGATTTGTATTTCCGTAAGGCCGAAGCTCTTTTCGATCGGGTCGACCATTAACGAGATGATCTGTCGTCCAAAAAACGACAATACGAACAGTCCGACCAGCAGCCAGACGGCATACCACGCGCTAGGGGCGGGCTCTGCCTCGACATGGCCAGGACTGACCGACGGAGAAGTGGTACTCAAGTAAAGAACCTTTGCCTGCTGTGCAGCGCTGCGGTGCAAATTGAGGTCGCCCCTAGCTGTGAGGAACCGATGAATCGGCGCGGGGTGGCCGGGTCGTTAGGAATTTGCTTGGGCCGCACACGAGGTCAGTGTCCGTCTCTGATCCACTGGATGAGCTGAGAGGCGACCTCATCGCTGTTCTCCTCCAGCATGACCATGTGACCATTCCCCTCGATGCCGAGGTCACCCAGGTAGATGTGCTGCGCGCCTGCGCCGTTCGCCTTCAGCCAGTCGACGATCTCGGCGTCCAGCGCCTTCGGATGGTCAATATCGGCGGTACCTGTCACGACGGCGATGGGCTTTCCTTGGAAGGCACTGAAGTCGGAGATATGAAGCTGCGCATTGTCTATGTTGGTTCGCTCATAAACCACGCGTCCACTGACGCCAAGGAGGGAGCGGTAATATGCGTCATAGTCCTTGGTGGGGAATCGTTGACTCGCGCCAACAAGTTTCCTTCTCTGAAATTCCTTGTCTATATACAACACGCGATCAAGGTGGAGCTCCACGACGCCTGATGCCATTTCGACGGTCTTAACCCGTGAATCTCCACGAAGCAGTTTCCCAAGACGAATTCCCATATTGCCGGGCGGCGCAGGGGCAACCGCGATAAGTTTTTCGATCAGCGCGCCCTGAAGTTCCACCAGCTTCCAGCCAAAGGCACCCGATATCGAGTGGGTCATGACAATCGAGGGCGAACCGATTTCCTGAAGTACTTGACCAATGCCCGTAACGATCATCTCGCCACTGAGGTCCTGTGGGGCCACATGACCGCTGCGCCCAACACCCGGCCAATCGACCAAGACCACCTTGTAGCCATTGCGCAAGAACGCGTGAGCCCAACCGGGCCGACCATCGGGTGTGACCAGGTAGCACGCCGCCGAGTGAACACCGCCAGTAATCATCAGCACGTGAGGCTCTCCGTTCCAGCTCTTGGGCGATAGGACCTCGAAATAGGTGGACGGCTTAGAGATGAAGGCAGAACGATATTCGGATATGTGGTCCCAGTCGTGCATAGTCATTCTCGCTCGTAATGCATGCCTCGGCGCCCTTGCCATGCCAGAGCATTAGAAGCGAAACGCAACGGGAGAGTGCCGAGAATCGGACATATTCTGGTCAGCGTCAGCCCCCAATCAACCCATCGCTGCAGCGCCAAGGCCGGACCCGCTCGATTGCTTATAAGCGACCGATTCCTGATGGTACAACAGTTCCATAGAGGAACACAAATACCGTAAACTGCGAATAAGTTTTTTTGAGAGCTGCGGGGCGCTGCCACTGACAGCTCATCACGATCGGGTGGAAGCGCTTGATGTCACGCCGGCGCCTCCGTGGTACTGCCCACTCGGAAGCCCCAGGCAAGGCGTGGTATCGATTGGACAATTACGAGACAAATCCGTCATTGATCAAAGAACAGGAAATCACTTCCGATAGGCTTGAGGGGCTGCCGACCCCTCAACGATACTGGGCAGTGGCGGGTGTCTGGTTGGCATTGATCGTCAGCGTGCTTGATAGCTCGATCGCCAATATCGCCTTGCCCAGTATCGCGCATGACCTGGGCACAAAACCGGCGGACTCAATTGCCGTGGTCAGCGGGTTCCAGCTGGGTGCATTGGTATCACTACTTCCTCTCTCGGCCTTGGGCGAGATAATCACCTATCGCCGAGTCTTCTTGGGGGGCCTGGCGCTGTTTACCGTGGCATCGCTCGGTTGCGTACTCTCGCACACGCTCCTCGAGCTGGTACTGTCGCGCGCCATTCAAGGGGTTGGTGCCGCCGGCATCATGAGTGTCAACGGTGCACTGGCGCGGCACATCTATCCGCATCGACTCTTGGGCGCGGCGCTTGGAAGCAACGCTCTGATCATCGCGGGCTTCAGCGCTCTGGGCCCGACCATTGCCGCGGGAATTCTACTGTGGGGACCGTGGCAATGGTTGTTTCTCATGAATCTCCCCGTGTGCATCATCGCCCTGGCTTTAGGGTTTCGAAGCCTCCCCGATAGCGCCAGGGCGCGGCGCAAACTCGATTTGGTGAGTACGGTTCTAAACATCGTCGGCCTTTCATTGATCTCGGGTGGGGTCGATCTGGCGACAGGCGAGTAATTGCTGCCGGTGTAGTCGTGGTCGCTGCGCTCGTGAGGAGATCGATGCTCCAGAACCATCCACTGGTGCCCGTGGATCTGCTCAAGATCCGACTTGCGCGTTTGTCGGCGATGACGTCGACGGCAACATTCTTGGCCCAGACGCTTACGCTGATTTCACTCCCTTTCTATTTTCAAGAAGCATTGCACCTCAGCACCGTGCAGACAGGATTGCTGATGACCCCTTGGCCGGTGGGCATCGCACTGGCGGCCCCGGCGGCAGGGTGGCTCGCCGATCGCATCAGCGTGTCGGTGTTGAGCGGTTGCGGTCTCCTCGTTATTACGGGAGGGTTGACTTGCCTGCTCTGGCTATCGGGGTCTGAAGACCATTCGATCATTGGGCTTGAAATGGGAATTTGCGGAATCGGCTTCGGCTTTTTTCAGGCTCCGAACAATCGCACTCTGATGTCCTCCGCGCCGCTGGAGCGGGCAGGGGCGGCAGCCGGTTTGATCGCGATCTCACGGACCACCGGCCAGATCTTTGGTGCGATGCTGCTGGCTATCCTGTTTCGCCTACTTGGACAGGCAGGGAGGGTTCCAATAGGGCTATCGGCTTTGTTTGCTGCGACCGCCGCGCTTATTAGCTTTGCCCGTGGCTCGTCGGTCAATTCCAAGTCGCGTGAGCTTTAGCGAATTGCCGAGTAGTGGGTGGTGACGTGACCGGCCTTGTGGCCTAAGAGCAGTTGGCGATCCTCAAACCCGACGCCGGCGGCGCGCAACCGATGACCATACGTGTGCTTTAGATCATGCACGCGAATCGAACGAAATCCTTAAAGGGTAAGAGACGCGTGCTTCAGGTGCGACCGCAGCACTTCAGTCACACCGCAGAAAGCGCCGGCGAGCTCATGTTTCGTCATGTCAATGAGGAATGCTGGCGTGTCCCAGGGCCCTTAATCCATTCGCGAGGGCGCTGCGGATAGCAATGCCACCAGCCTTCGTGGTGCTCGGCGGCCGCGATCCACCATTCGATCAACAAGACGTGCGCCGAGATCCGCTGCGCCTGCCCGTGGTCATATGCGGCACATGCGCTCACCGGGCCTCTATTCGTGTGTAGATTTTTTGCAGCAGCACTGGATGCGTCCGCGACCGCCTCTCTGATCTTATCAAAGGGCCGTAACCGCGCCGGTGTCCGCTCGGCCGACAGTGCCGATTGCGACTACGCCCAGTATCGACACCTTCTTGCCATCTGTATACGGCAGCTTTGTAGCGGCATATTAGAGATGTCGAAGCGCCACCATTTGCGACAAACGGCGGTCCGCGGCGAGACCCGTGAAAATCATGCCGCCTGTCGTTCTACTTCCCAACCCTTGCAGGCCAACAGCACAGTGCGTGGGATCGGATGCTTACCGCTCGCATAGTAGGCCACTTGGCGCCGCGACAACCCGAGCGCATTGGCGGCGTCGGTGAGGCTCAGTCCGTAGCGCCATCGCCAGCGCAGAAATTCTACCGTGTCATGATGACCCGTCTGTTCGAGTGCCATTTCCCAAAGCCGATCCGCACCCATATCCACCTCTGTGGGCCACACCACACTGTGGCCACCTTCCCCTTTTTTTACTCCGGCGAAGATTTTTGCATCCAGTAGTGGTTGCAAGCCCTTACGCCGATGAATCGGTTCACTCAGGTCTACGAGCGTGACGGATCTGTTGACCCAGCGTAGGCGCAG
>WNFJ01232194.1_pt1 | contig 11302 bp, 10 predicted proteins | sample 5400461 | NCBI WGS metagenome assembly WNFJ01 (sample SAMN13153349, study PRJNA577476) | soil metagenome | isolation source: 115 cm saprolite on Douglas fir-dominated hillslope | place: USA:California | collected 2013-09-17 | reverse complement strand
GTTCAGTTCTGCGGCGATCCCGCGCAGCGTACATCGCCCAGAGCGCAGATTGCTGATCGTTGCGAGCACGCTTTGCTCTTGCGGGTCGCGCTCCGGATGCTCGTCGTTCGGGCTGGGCCGGAAGCCATACGTCCGCTAGAGCCTGAACCAGAATCAGCCCTGATGCGAACAGGTTGGGTGCACAGATTCTTTGGGCCTAAAGGTTCGACAGCACTTACCATCCGAGCCAATAGATGGGAGCAAGGGCTGCGAGTGCGGCGCCGACCTGCGCTACGAGGATAGACAGGGCCGCTCTCGGAGCCCGCGGTAGCCACTTGAACAGGTAGAACGCGATTACCGGTATCTGTCCTGCCATGAGTAGCTGCCAGATATGGGCAGCGGCGCCTTCGTCGGTCTGCCGGGCAGTGCCGAACATTGCAATGTGGTATGCCACCGTGACGAGTGCCGCGATGGACATGGCGATTGGAATGAAGGCACTCGGCTGTCTGGTCGGTGAAACGTTCATCACATCCTCCGGTGTCGAACTATAGATCATACCACGACACAAATAACTTTGCACTACAAAGTTAAGCCTTCATCTGGTTGGTATTGGCGCGCGCCGACGATCCGCGCCACGTGTTCGAGCCGCCAAGCTGAAGCTCGCCGCGTTGTCCAACCTCGGGCATTCAACTCGGCGGCTATACCCCGCAGTGTACAGCGCCCGGCGCGCAAGTCCCGGATCGCCGACAGCACTTCCTGCTCCTGCGGGTCGGGCTCCAGGTGCTCGCCGTCGGGAGCACGCCGGAAACCGTACTCGATGTTGCCCACACACACTCCGTTCGATTTCATGTGCTGCATGGCGTCACGCGTGCGCTCGCCGATTGTTTCGCGTTCCCATTGGCTAACCGCACCCATGATCGTAATCACCAGCCTGCCGGCCGCCGAGCCGGTATCGAGTGACTCAGCCACCGAGATGAGCGCGATGCCCTTTTTGTCAAATAGATCCAGCAAGCCGCACAAATCCTTGACGCTCCGAGTGAGCCGATCGAGCTTGGCGATGATCACCGCATCAACCTTTCTTTCGTTCACTAGCGTCAGCAGTCGCTCCATACCGGGACGGTTCAGGTTCTTAGCCGACTCGCCACCGTCCACAATTAGCTCAATGATCTCAGACCCCTGTACGACTGCCATCGCGCGGATCTTCGCCTCCTGCGCTTCGAGCGAAACGCCGTGATCTGCTTGCTTGTCAGTTGAGACTCTAACGTATCCAATAGCGCGCATGGTGGACAGCATGGCTCTGCTGCGCGACGGATGCAAGTGTGCGACCGAGCGTGTCTATTGGTCGTTTTCTTCAGCTGGGGCAATACGCAACGGTTCGTCCTGTGGCTCCCGAAACTCAGCGTCTGCGCTTACTTCCAGGGCGGTCACGTCGATGCCGGTACCAACTGCGGCCTTCGCTTCCCCGATGAGATGTTGTAGCTCTTCGTCCGTGAGGTCAGTCAAACCGCGCACGACCCGCGTGTCCACAAGCTGCTTATCAGCTTGGCCGAGATACTGTTTCCCGAGCCAGATCTGCATCACGACGTTGCCCTTGGTCGCGCTTTCAAACTGCATGCGCCGCAGGCTCTTTCTGCCCCCCTCTGCCCCTCTTTTATAGACTTCCGCAAATTCGGGGTGCCGGTGCAGCGTATCGACCGACACACCCACCGTCGAGGCGATCTCGGCTTGGGTGCATTGTATGTGCGCGAGCTTCTGAACCAGTTCCCAATCGATCACGATTTTAGGCCTCCCGGGCTTGCCCTTGATGAGATTTTCTGTCGCCATCTTTTCGCTGGCTAGCCCTCTTCAACTTGTGATTCGATTGGGGGCAACGTCGATCACATGCTCGTCATCTGGTGAGAGCGGCTCTGGCATGCCACGCGGCAGCATCAGAGCAAAACCTTGAAATGACACATCGTGCCGAATCTCGTCGGTCTGCCCGAGATATTGTTTGCCCAGCCATACGCCCATGGTGGCGTTCCCGGCCTCTAGAAGCTTCAATTGCTGGCGGCGCAGCGAAATTCTTCCCTTGGCCTTGCCGCGCTCCATCACTTCGGCGAATTCTGGTTCCTTGCGCCTCCGTTCGATGGTCTTGGTCGTGACAGAAAACCAGTGCGCGATTTCCTCGTCCGTGCATTGCATCGCACAGAGGCGCTCGAGTTCCGCAAGATCGATGTGAGCCGGTTTACCTTGTGTCGCCATCCTTACCCCCAAGCAAGCGTCGCTGCGGCTGCGGCAGCGTAGATTTTACTCTAAATTCCAGACAATTAAGAAAGCTTCATTCTTGTTTCAAATCAATTCAAGTCCGTTGTTCGTAGACCAAGGTGGTGAAGGTCGGAGCAATCACACGAAGGGCTTTTGCCCCCCGTGTGCCGCGCTCTGCGTTGCCCAAGTATGGAGCCAGGCCATCGCTTCGCACCACGACTTCGGCGCGTGGATCACTCCACGCTTTTAGGCGTCGTGAACCTGCTTGTCTGCTCCCCAGCTTGTTTACCAGCAGCCCGCAAGGTGCTTCTGCGCGTTCTGACTCAGAACACGGCTGGATGGCCTAACGCTCCTGGGGACGGGTCCACCATTCAGTTTCCACCGCCCCTCTGACATGCGTTCTTCGCGCATGGCGGTCGCGATTTCGGTGGGAAAGCATCCATGCTGAATAGTTCACGCACGCGCCGGGTACTGCGACCGGATTTAGTGTCCGGCCCAAACCCCTTTTGCTCAACGCGGACGTGCAAGCGCCCGTTTTGCAAGCGGCACACCTCGCGGCGTGCTTTATAACTGTGATCGTGTTACACCCGATCACGACATATGTTCATTTCCAATAGGTAAGATCCCGAACGGTATCGCCGATTCTCTTGCAATCAGGTCTATCGAACCGCCATTGATCCAATCGAGTTCCGTATGGAGCGCCGTGAGATCGAGAAGCTGGTCGGCCGCAACGGGCTCGAAAACCCGAGCTTCGGCGCCGGTGCGCTCCAGCAACACCTGGCTGAGTTCTTGGAGTACGTAGCCGATATTCTCTGGATTCTGAGAGCGAGCGCCTCGCGCCGCCAACTCACTGATTAGCCTGAGACACTTCCTGGCGAGCTCAATCCGGTTCCGGTTAATGGAAATTGTCTGATTTCCGATTTGCATCGTTGATTACTCCTTCCTTGCCGCATCCAGTAGTTGGTTTCCGCCGCTGTTCAGCGTAGGTTCGCCGTTGTGGGCCCTCGGGTCTGCAGAAGCAGGGCAAGCTCGCAGCGCCAATCCGACAGCGCGAGGAACAAGCCCTGCACATCCGGATGGCCGCTTCGTAGTTGTTTTTCGATTTCCGCGATCTCGCGGCGGCAGCGGTCGATTCACTGGGCCACCTCTTTCGCTGCGTGATCGCGGTCGCGAAAGGTCATGCCAGTTGTCTCGTGGACGGCGGACTTGCCGGTGTACTCCTGCCAGCGCCGAATGATCACGTCCGTGTACTTCGGATCAAGCTCCATCAGGCGCGCCTTGCGGCCCCGGCGCTCGCACGCGATCAAGGTCGAGCCTGATCCCCCGAAGAAATCGGCCACCACGTCGCCCGCTTTGCTGCTGTTCAGCAGAGCCCGTTCAATAAGCTCTACCGGTTTCATGGTCGGGTGCAGGCGATTCGCTGCGGGCTTCTTTTCCTGCCACAGCGTGGATTGAGATTTGTCGCCATACCAGGAATCTTTCTGTCCAGCCACATGAGCATAGAAGAGCGGCTCATGCTGAAACTTGTAGCGGCCAAATCCCCAGGCGAATGTGTTCTTCGCCCAAATAATCTGGCAGCGGACCTCGAAGCCGGCCTTCTCCAGCGCATTCTGGAATTCACGCTGCTTCGATGAGGAGTGACAAATGTACACCGAGGCGCCCGGCTTGATTGCGGCGCGGTAGGTTTGGAACGACTGTTCGAGGAAGCGCCGGAAGTCAGCATCCGACATGCGGTCGCTCTGAATGGTCAGATGGTCTTCGGTGTAGCCTTGGTAGTCAACGTTGTAAGGCGGATCGCTAAAAACAAGATCTGCCACGTCGCCCGCCATGAGTTTGGGAGCATCGGTTGCCGAGGTTGCGTCGCCGCAGAGCACTCGATGATCTCCGAGTTGCCACAAGTCACCCAAAACGGAAACCGGAACATCGGGAACATCAGGGACGGCGTCTTCATCGGTGAGACCATGCGTGGGCTCCGGGCCGGCCATGTACCGTTCGAGTTCGCCCAGGTCGAAGCCGGTCAACGACAAGTCAATATTGCAGTCTTTAAGATCGAGTAGTTCCAGGCCGAGCAGGTCCTCATCCCAGCTAGATTCCTCATGGCTGCGGTTGTCGAGCAAGCGATAAGCGCGGACCTGCGCCGGTGTAAGGTTCTCAGCTACGTGCACGGGAACGGTCTCCAGGCCCAACTTCTGGGCGGCTTGGAGACGCGTATGGCCCGCTATAATCACGCCCTCTCGGTCCACAACGATCGGCTGGCGAAATGAGAACTCCTTGATCGAGGCGGCGATCTTGTCGATTGCCTTCGGGCTCAGCTTGCGCGCGTTCCGCGCGTACGGAATCGGTTTATCGATTGACCACTGTTCAATATTCATTTCGCGATATTCGGGGCTTTAATGGCCACGTTACGCGAAAAACAAATCATCCGTCAACAGAAAACGGAATTTGCCCGAAGGAACGGAGTGGGTGGGCGCGATTGGGTGAAACCGAACTCCACGATGAACGCCGCGATTGCGCAGTCTGCTCGGCAGAGCGCGTACGCGCGTTACTCGCGTAGGGCATCAGCCGGTCGGTCGGCCAGATTTCGATGTGCCGCGCCATCACCGGCGCTATCGTCGCAGGAAGTGTCGCCTTTGGTTACATCTCCTGAATATCAGGCGTGAGATTCAGTCCTCAACAGAAAAGGATGTCTCTCGCCGGTTCTTGTTTGAAAAGCCCGGAAGGGCGGGCGGTAGCGAAGACTTACCGCGCTTCCGCGCTTATCGCGCGCCTGCCGCTGGCGGCAGGCTCTCCCGAATTCGGGGTGAAATCCTCTGCCGAGGGAGCTGGATGTCGTCGGTTCATTCCGGATCGCGCTGCGACCGCAGACTTGCGAATACTCGATGCATCGTTCTCCTACGAGCCAACAGGCAACGGCCCGGTTCTGTTCTTGGAATTCTGCTGGCGCTTTGCGCGTCACAGCGCGTCACAGCGCAACGCCCGTAACTGTATGAGGAATTGGTAGCGCTAACGGGAATCGAACCCGTATTTAAGCCTTGAGAGGGCTCCGTCCTAACCGTTAGACGATAGCGCCACGCGATCCATATATCATACCTCAACCTTCCTCCCCCTGAGCGATAATACCAGTAGTGTACAAGCAGAATCTGGCGCTACTCCGCTCGACACGCGAGGAGACTCTGCGGCTCTGCTCCCGAATCACTCAGGCGCAATCGGAGTTCGCATTTCCGGGCAAGTGGTCCGCCGGAGAAGTGCTCCACCATCTGGTTCTAGCCGACGACTTGTACCGCCGCAATTTCATCCAACTCATCGAACTCGCGAAGTCCGGCGAGAGGCCGCTTCTGCGCAGCAGTTTTACCGAATTGAACACCTCCATTGCATATATTCCAAAACCGCTCCTGCCGATGCTCGAAATTCCATTCACCGTCCTGAACATGTTCGTGCCGTCCGTAGTAAGAGAAACGATGACCCAGTATCGCCTGCTCCCCGCGCAGAATCCCGACATCACGACTCCGGACAAAGGCGAGCCGCTGCCGCAGCTTCGGGCAACGCTACAATCATCCTGCGAACTGATCGAGACTCTGTTCAACGATAATCCGAATCTCGATTATCGCTCCATGCGCTACCAGCATCCGATCATGGGCAGTAACAATGTGCTTCAGATGTTGCGCATCATGGCGCTGCATGAGCGGCGTCATCAATCGCAGATTCGCGATATCCTGCGCTCGCGCCAGTTTTCGATGGTTGCGTAGATGCTGCGGGTCCTTCTCTTTTTCGGAATCCTGACATCCGCTTCGGCCGCGGAAGATCGCTGGGTCTACATGCGCTCGGATGGCTTCGAAGTCTTCACAGACGCCGGTGCGCGCGCCGGCCGGGCCGCGCTGGTGCGCCTCGAACAGTTCCGCTACGCGCTCGGCAGGATTCTGGGAAAAACGGAGTTGGCCATTAAACCGCCGGCCCAGGCGTACGTGTTCAAGGCGGCGAAAGACGCTGCCCGATACGCCGCCGGCGGGCCCATTCAGGCCGGGCGTGAGCACGTCTCCATCATCATGACCACGGACCCGCCCTCCGAAGATTTTCAGCGCCGCCTGGCGAAGCTGCTGATCGAATCGAACACGGACCGCATGCCCGGGGATCTCGAGCGCGGCCTGATCGCCCTATTCAGTACGTTCGAAGTAACCGGAATCCGAATCACGGTTGGGAAGCCGGTCAGCGGCGCGGAGCGCAACACCGATTGGGCCCGCATGCATCTGCTGACCGTGGACCCGCAATACTACGGCAAGCTTCCGGTCCTGTTCTACAACCTGCAGAAGGGCGCCGAAGACGATCCTGCGTACCGCAATGCCTTTGGCAAAAGCAAGGCCGAAGTGGAAGCCGAGGTCGAGCGATACAAAGCAGCCGGCGCCTTCTCCACCACTTCGCTGTCGAGCCGGCCGATGAGCGCCGAGCACGACTTTCCCGACAAGCCCGTCGAGCCCGACTTGATGCAGGACAAGCTCGCTGGTGTCCTGCGCGATCAGGAACTCTTGGGCAAATATCAGTCGCTGCTCGAAAAGGCTCGCGCAAATAGCGGCGATAAAGAGGCGCTGCAGCAGGCCATCGAGCTTGAGCCCAAGCAAGCCGAGCCACGCTTCCTCCTGGCGCAACGCGAGCCTGACACCAAGAAGCGAATCGAGCTGCTCAAAGTAGCGATTGAACTCGATCGCCGAAACGCCACTTACTGGCAAGCGCTCGCGGAAGCCTATGCCACTCTCCACGATTACAAGGAAACGGCGAAGGCCTGGCGGTCGGCGGAGCAGGCCTCGTCCACTCCCGCCGAGCGCGAGAAGATGCACCATGCCTGGCTAGACGTGGAACGCCAGCGGCTCGATTACGAAGCCGCCGAAAAGAAGCGCGGCGCCGAGGAGAATGAGCGCGAGCTGCGAAAACTAAAGGATGCGGAGATCGCAAAGCTCCGGGCTCTCGAAGCGCGGATGAATCAAGGCGGTCCGGGAGTTAGCGAGGCAAAGGCGGAGCCCTGGTGGAACGGGCCAGCAGCCACCGGCAAGGCGCAGGGAATGCTCAAGCAGGTGGATTGCTTGGGCAAACAGGCCAGACTCCTCATTCAAACCGGCGAGGGCAAGCTCGTTAAGTTACTGGTTCGCGATCCAACCAAAATCGCCATTGTGGGCGCAAATCAGCAGGCTCTCGGTTGCGGCCGCCAAAAGCCGCGCAAGATTTCCGCCGAGTATTTTCCGAAGACCGACACCAGACTTGGAACAGCCGGCGACGTAGCCACCATCGAGTTTCCGGAGTGAAGCCCGCGCACCGCTGGATCGTGTTGTCGGTTTTCGTTCTGTCTTCCACCATCAATTATCTGGACCGGCAGACGCTGGCGACACTCGCTCCCGTTCTGCGCTCCGAGCTGCGCCTCTCGAACACGGAGTATGGCTGGATCCTGTCGGCCTTCTCCATCACCTACGCTGCCGGCGCGCCTTTCGCTGGATTGTTGATCGATCGCATCGGCCTGTACCGCGGAATCTCGCTGTCGATCGGGATATGGTCTCTGGCGGCGCTGTCGACCGGTTGGGTGCGCGGATTTGGCGGCCTGCTTCTCTGCCGCGCGCTGTTAGGCGGCGCTGAAGCGGGCGGCATTCCCGCTGCGGGGAAAGCGATCCAGCAGTACTTGCGGCCGCAGGAACGGGCCTTGGGCAACAGTCTGAATCAGGCGGGCGTGAGTCTCGGCTTGATTCTCGCGCCACCGGTCGCAACCTGGCTGGCAGTGCAGTATGGCTGGCGAAGTGCTTTTATGGCGACGGCGGCACTCGGCTTCCTGTGGATCCCGCTGTGGCGAATCGTTCGGGAGCCGGACGTCCCTCCTTCTCCGAAAGCGGTGGCGCCGTCTATTCTTCGCGACCGCCGCCTCTGGGCGTTCGCGCTCGCCAATGCGCTGAGCATGGTTCCCTATTCGCTGTGGACCAACTGGACCACGCTCCACCTGGTGGATGTGAACCAGCTCAGTTTCGTTCGCGCTGCCTGGTTCGCCTGGTTCCCTCCGCTTTGCGGAGCGCTAGGCGGTATCGCGGGAGGATCGCTATCCTTCCGCTGGATGAATGCTGGAATGCCCGCGTTGACGGCGCGCACGCGCGTCTGCACGCTGGCCGCCACGGCGTGCCTCATCACCGCCGCGATTCCGTGGGCTCCCACAACCGCGCTCGCCGTGCTGGGGATTTCCGTCAGCTTCTTTTCCGTGGCTGCATTCAGTGTCAATATGTACTCCATGCCTCTCGATGTGTTCCCATCCGGCCGAGCCGCATTCGCCGTGTCGCTGCTCGTCTCGGCGTACGGGGCAATGCAGGCGGTAGCCTCACCGGTGATTGGCGCAGTCGTCGATCGCCACGGTTACGCGCCGGTGTGCATCGCCGCCGCCCTCATGCCATTAGCCGCTGTGGCCGTTTTGAAATGGACGGACTCGCGACCTTGAGCCGCTTCCGCGAATACCTGGCTTTGACGGGAAAGGGCAGCCGCAAGATTGCGGTGGTCTTCGCCGTTTCGCCCCAGCGTTGCGCGGAGGCCGTCCGCTACTTGCGCAGGGAAGTGCCCGATGTGCCAGTTTGGGTTTTCAGCGCCAGCGCGCCCGATCCGGCCACCGCAGCGTTGTGCGAGCAGGTCTTCGTTGGCACGGACGCGCCGGCTTTGTTCATCGAGGCGCAGAAGCAACTCTGGCCCCATTGGGTAGCGCTGTCGGTCTCCACATGGACGCGAGAGACCGGCCACTGGCCAATAAAACTGGCGCCATTTTTCGTCCCGCCGTTCCGCACATTGTTCATGAACGATACTGGCGACTTCTTCGCCGGAACACCTGCGGCGCTGCTGCGGCACATCACCCTGCGCATTCGTGAAGGCGCGGTCGATTACTGGAATCGCGCGAAGGATATTCATCGCGGTGTCTGGCTGTGGCTGTTCGCGTTGATCGCCCAAAACTTCGCCTGGCTCTCCCGCTGGGCGTTCCGGAAATGGCACGGTCATGAGCCGCTGGCCGTCTCCGTGCCCGCCAGCGTAGGGGGCGACATCGCTGTATTTCGTTATAAAGACCGATTCTGGAAGTACGATGAGCTGTTGCGTCTAGCGCATGAATCAACGGCTCGCTTCCTTCTATTTCAAATGACTCCGCAGGGTGGCGATGTGCAGAACATGCTGTCGCTGTTTTCGGACGAGCGCACCTTCGCCGTGTCGCGACAGGTCGATTATCGCGACTGGAAGGCGTGGATCTTCACGATGGCCGCGTTTCGCATCCTGCAGCCAGGCGAGGCCACGCAAACGCTGGCGCCGGTGTCCGATCTTCTGCTGGTCGACCGGCGGAAACTGCTGGCACTTGGCATTCCCAAGACGATCGTTCCGGGTACGGCTTGGCTGTTGACTTTCTGGAAGGCCGCCGCAGCTGGTTGGCGATCCTACAGCGTCAGCGGCGCCGCAGAAATCGGCCCCGCGCCGGATTGGCCCTACGAGGAGGCCGAATTCGTCACCCGCGTGTTGCTCGATAAGTCGCTGCTCCCCCTCGGCCCGGTTGAACCGGATCTGGCCCGCGGCAACATCGCTTTTGCGATCGGCCGCAACCATGTGCCGTCTCAGCGCAAGACGGTGCTGGTCGTTTCTCCGTATTTGCCGTATCCGCTCTCTCATGGTGGCGCTGTGCGGATCTATAATCTCTGCCGCGCGCTCGCGCCGCGAATGGATTTCGTGCTGGCCTGTTTTCGCGAAAAGAACGACTCAATTGATTACACCAAGCTGCACGAGGTCTTCCGCGAAGTGTACGTAGTTGACAGGGATGAGAAAGCGTTAAAGGTTGAGACTCTGCCGAAGCAGGTGCGCGAGCACTTCAATACCAGCATGCGCGCATTGATCGCCAGGCTGTGCGCCGAGGGCAAAGCGGATCTGCTGCAAGTCGAATTCACGCACCTGGCGCACTTTCGCGATGCAGCGCCGCAGACCCCCGCTATTCTCGTGGAGCACGACCTGACGTTCACGCTTTATCGCCAGTTTGCCGAGCGGAATCCCGGAAAAGCCCGTTGGCGGGAGTACGAAGCATGGCTGGCATTCGAGCGCCACTGGATGGCCCGCTATGACGCGGTGTGGACCATGTCGGAGGAAGACCGCCAGCAGGCGATCGCCGAAGGAGCTCCTGCCGATCGCACGCTCATGGTGGCCAACGGGGTCGACCTTGCACGGTTCACGCCGCTGCCGGAAGCCGAAGAGATGGAGGTCTTTTACGTCGGCTCCTTTAGACATCTGCCCAACATCATCGGATTTGAAAAGCTGCGGCACGAAGTGATGCCCGCAGTGTGGCGCCGCTTTGGCGCCGTGCGCCTGCGAGTGGTGGCCGGCCCCGATCCGGAACGGTATTGGGCGGAGTTTTTGTATCGTGAGTATCCGCGGGATCTGGATACGCGCATCCAGATTCATGCCTTCGTGGAGGACCTGCGGCCGCTTTATGCCAAGGCCGCCGTGGTGGTTGTGCCGCTCGAAGTCTCGGCAGGCACTAATATCAAAGTGATGGAAGCGATGGCGTGCGGCAGGGCTGTGGTATCGACGCCCCCGGGCTGCGCCGGCCTCGGCTTGGTGAATGGGCATGACGCGCTGATCCGGTCGACCCCGGAGGACTTCGCAGTGGCGATATGCGATTTGCTCTCCGATCCGGCTCGCAGGAACGCCATTGCAGCCGAGGGCAGACGAACAGTGGAGCGGCGTTTCAGCTGGGACGCGATTGCCGAGCGCGCCTACGAGAGTTACTGTCAGCTTCAACCATGAAGCGATTCCTATTGGACTCCTCGGCAAGGACCCCGAAGCGGTCGTCGTCAGCTTCTGGACCGGCGAGGAGTCACTGGTCCTCAAGATGATCGCGGAGATTCGGGAACTGCTTCCGGACCGCGAGCACTATTTAGTGAGCATCGGTCCCGCGCCTGTTCCGCCCGGCTGCGTCCACGTGCAGCTCGATCCGCGCAATGCCTACTTGCAACTGCGGCGCGCGCTAAGACGCAAGCGCGTCGGACTCGCGCCGGTGCTCTTCAACGCAGCCCCGCATCCCTTGCGTGCGATCGCGCTGTGT
>WNFJ01739136.1_pt1 | contig 11304 bp, 8 predicted proteins | sample 5400461 | NCBI WGS metagenome assembly WNFJ01 (sample SAMN13153349, study PRJNA577476) | soil metagenome | isolation source: 115 cm saprolite on Douglas fir-dominated hillslope | place: USA:California | collected 2013-09-17 | reverse complement strand
TGCTGCGCAAGCGTGCCGAGCCGGCGCGCGTACGCGTGGCACACGGCGACCGCGAGCGCATCCGCCGCGTCCGCGCCCGGACGTTCGGAGAGCGCCAGCAGGGTGCGGATCATGTGTGCCACCTGAAACTTCTCCGCTGCTCCGGAGCCCGCCACCGCCAACTTGATGGCGCGCGGCGCATATTCAAACACCGGCACGCCTGCGGGGACGGCGCACAGCGCGGCGCCGCGTGCCTGCCCCAGTTTCAAGGCGCTGTCGGCGTTGCGGCTGACGAACACGCGCTCCACGGCAACCTCCGCCGGATGGTGTTGGGACATCAACTGCTGCAGACCCTCGAATATCATGCGCAGGCGTGCCGCGGGCGCCGCGCCGGCCAGGCTCAGGCAGCCGTGTGCGACCGCAAGCAGCTGGCCGCCGCGGCATTCGATCACGCCAAAGCCGGTGCGACGCGAACCGGGGTCGAGCCCCAGAACCCGTACACTGACCGCCGCGGTGAACTGCGCGGCGGTGGGCTCAAACGCGCGCCAGGACCTCGTCCGATATCTCGACATTCGAGTAAACGTCCCGTACCTCGTCCAGCTCTTCGAGCGCCTCGAGCAGATGCACCATCAACACCGCCGCCTCGCCCGACAACTCCAGGGACGTCGCGGCGCGCTGCGTGACTTCCGCGGTCGCGGGGGCGAAGCCGTGATGCTTCAGCACTGCGCACACCGTCTCGAGCTCCAGGGGATCGGCCAGTACTTCGACGGAGCGGTCGGCGTTGGGTACGACGTCTTCGGCGCCGGCTTCCAGCGCCACCTGCATCAGCCGCTCCTCGTCCGTCCCCGGCGGGTAGGTCATGAGGCCCACGGTGTTGAACAGGTAGCTCACCGAGCCGTCGGCTCCGAGTCTGCCCCCGTGTTGCACGAATGCGCGCCGCACCTTCGCGCCTACCAGGCCGCGATCGTCGGTCACGCACTCGACCATGACTGCAGCGCCACCGGGGCCGTAGCCTTCATAGCGCACGGTTTCCCATCCTGCCGGCGGCGCACGTGCGAGCCGCTTGTCACGTCGCAGTGCCTGGGCGCTCGCGCGGCGCCGGATGTTAGCCCACTTGCTGTGCCCTGCCATGCGTAACGCTCGCCCGCCGCGGCGCCGCCCAGCGCGCCGCCTGGAAAAACAGGCGCGTATGATAGCGGTAAACCTCGCGGACGACACGCTGGCGCGTTCAGCGCTGCCACTCGCTTAGAACCCCATCCGTGGAAACCAGTCAACTGTGCCCGCCTCAGGTCCGCGACGCCATCAGCGGCGCGCGCGCGGCACTCGAGCGGGCCAACGCACGCGCACCGGCCGATCTGGCGCTCGCGGTGGAGGCTGCCGAGATCATGGGTGGCCTCACCGAAAGCACCGAGCTCGCGCACGCGCTGCTCGCGCGACCACTGCTCGCGCGAGCAGCGCTCACGCCCGAACAGACTGCCGCCATCGTGGGCCGGCCGGCGACCGACATCGCCGCGGCACTGCTGCGCCTGGGAACCCTCGGACTGCCCCGTGACTGGTCGCCGGCGCGCGGCCTGGACACGCGTCAGGCCGAAACGCTGCGCAAGATGCTGCTCGCGGTCGTGAGCGACCCGCGGTTGGTGCTCGCACGGCTCGCCGAGGAGCTGGTCGCGCTGCGCCACGCGCGCGAGCTGTCAGAGCCGGAGCGCGAGCGGCGCGCGCTCGAGGCGCGCGCCATCTACGCTCCGCTCGCCAACCGCCTGGGCGTGTGGCAGTTGAAATGGGAACTCGAGGACCTCGCCTTCCGCCACCTCGAGCCGCAGGAGTACCGCCGCGTCGCCGCCGCGCTCAACGAGCGCCGCGCCGACCGCGAGCGCTATATCGAGTCATTGTGCGCGGAGCTGCGGGCTCGCTTGCGCGCGGCGGGCATCGAGGCCGAGGTCTACGGACGTCCGAAGCACATCTACAGCATCTACCGCAAGATGCAGCGCAAGCAGCTGGCCTTCGAGCAACTGTTCGACGTGCGCGCCGTGCGCGTGGTGGTCGCTTCAGTCCCCGAGTGCTACGGCGCGCTCGGCATCGTCCACGGTCAGTGGCCGTACATTCCAGGTGAGTTCGATGACTACATCGCCACCCCCAAGGGCAACGGCTACCGCTCCATCCACACCGCCGTGATCGGACCGCAGGGACGCAGCCTGGAAGTGCAGATCCGCACCCCGGAGATGCACGAGCACGCCGAGCTCGGCGTCGCGGCCCACTGGACCTACAAGGAGGGTGGTCTGCGTGATGCGCACTACCAGCGCAAGATCGAATGGGTGCGACGCCTGCTGGAGCCGCAGGACGGCAGGGAGGGAGGCGCAGAGGCGCACCGCGACCTGATCGAGGGTATGCGCACCGAGCTGTTTGCGGACCGGGTCTACGTGCTCACGCCCAAGGGTGAGGTGATCGACCTGCCGCGCGGCGCGACGCCGCTCGATTTCGCCTACAGCGTCCACACCTCGCTGGGCCACCGCTGCCGCGGCGCCAAGGCGAACGGGCGCATCGTGCCGCTCACACACGCGCTCGCCAACGGCGAGATCGTCGAGATCATCACCGGCAAGCACGACGCTCCGAGTCGCGACTGGCTCGCACCCGAGCAGGGTTACCTGATTTCGGCACGCAATCGCGGCAAGGTGCGCGCCTGGTTCCGCAAGCAGGACATCGGCGACAACCGCAGCGCCGGCCGGGCCATCGCCGAACGCGAGCTGGCGCGCATCGGCGCACGCCCCGAACAGCTCAGCGCCCTGGTGCAGGAGCTGAAGGCGCGCGACACCGATCACCTGCATCAGCTGCTTGGCGAGGGCGAGATCACCGTGACGCAGCTGATGCACGCCGCGACCCGGCTGTTCGAGCCGCCTCGGCCGGTGGCGCGCCCGCCGCGTCCCGGCGGGACGCGGCGCCGAGCCGCGCCGATCGAAATCGAGGGCGTGGGCGATCTGCCGACCACGCTGGCGCGCTGCTGTGCGCCGCTGCGTCCGCAGCCGATCACCGGCTATGTCACCCTCGGCCGTGGCGTCACGGTCCATCGCAGCGATTGTGCGAGCCTGCGGCGCATGAGCGCGCTCAAGCCCGAGCGCGTGCTGAAGGTCGAATGGAGCAGCACGGAGAGCGGTGCGCTCAACGTGGAACTGTCCGTGAGCGCCTACGATCGCCGCGGGCTGCTGCGCGATCTGACCGACGTGCTGGCGCTCGAGCGCCTGAGCATCGATGCCGTGACTTCCAGGACTGACCACGACTCCGGAATTGCGCATTTCGCTCTCAGCGTCGCGGTCAATGACCTCGAGCAGTTCGCCCGCGTCCTGCGCCGGCTCGCGGGCGTGCCGAATGTCATCGAGGCGCGCCGCCGGCTCTAGGGCGAAGCGGCGCCAAGGCTGTCAGCGGTTGATTGCGTCGATCGAGCGCTTGTCGGCGGCCAGTGCCGCCTCGTGCACCGCCTCCGCGAGCGTCGGATGCGCGTGGATGGTGCGCTGCAGATCCTCGCTGCTGGCCGAGTACTCCATCGCCAGCACCGCTTCCGCGATCAACTCCCCGGCCATGGGACCGACGATGTGCACGCCGAGGATCTCGTCGTCATCGCGGGCAGCCACGATCTTCGCGAAGCCGGCCGCCTGCTCCAGCGCGCGCGCGCGGCCGCTGGCAAGGAACGGGAACACACCGGTCTTGTATTCGCGGCCGCTCGCCTTGACCTGCTCCTCGGTGAGGCCGACCCAGGCGATCTCCGGTGCGGTGTAGATGACCGCTGGAATCACCTTGTAATTGACTTCGCCGAAGCGCCCGGCGATCAGGTCCGCGACCATCACGCCCTCCTCCTTGCCCTTGTGGGCCAGCATCGGGCCCCGTACGCAGTCCCCGATCGCCCACACGCCCTCCGCGCCCGTGCGGCAGGCGTGATCGACGCTGATGAAGCCGTGTTCGTCCACCTGAACCCCGGTATCGGGCCCGAGCAGATCCTGGGTATAGGGGCGGCGACCGATCGCAACCACCAGCCGCTCGACACTCAGATGCTGCGCGCCTTTCGTATCCTCGTACGTGACATCGACCGTCGCGCCCGACACCGCAGCGCCCGTGACCTTGGCGCCCAGGCGAATGTCGAGGCCGAGTTTCCTGAAGTGCCGCAACGCCTCCTTGGCGAGCTGCTGGTCTGCGAATGCCAGGAAATCCGGCAGCGCTTCCAGCACCACCACCTCGGCTCCGAGGCGGCGCCACACGCTCCCCAATTCCAGTCCGATCACACCCGCGCCGATGACGCCGAGGCGCTTCGGCACGGCGTCAAAGTCGAGCGCTCCCCAGGAATCCACGATGTGCGGCGCCACGAACGGTGCGGAGCGCAACTCGATTGGGGTGGACCCCGAGGCGAGCACCACGTGCCTGGCGGAAAGTTCGCGGCGGCTGCCGTCATGCGCGGTGAATTCGATCCGGCGACCGGCGAGCAGTCTGCCATGCCCCTGCAGCGGGGTGACGCCGGCCGCCTTGAACAGCGCGAGGATCCCCTGGGTCATGGCGCGCACGACGCCGCCCTTGCGCTTCTGCATCTGCGCCAGATCGAGCGCCACGCCTGACACCTTGATGCCGTGCGCGGCGAACTCCTCGTGCACGCGATGGTAGAGCTCGGTGGACTCCAGCAGTGCCTTGGACGGAATGCAGCCCGCGTTCAGGCACGTGCCGCCGAAAGCGGCGCTGCCGTCGCGATTCTTCCATTCATCGATACAGGCGACGCTGAGCTTGTTCTGCGCGGCGCGGATCGCCGCCGGATAGCCCGCCGGGCCGCCGCCGATGACGACGACGTCGAAAGTAGCTGCTTCGTTTGATGGTCGTTTGTCGTCGTTCTTCATGGGGATCAGATTCCCAGCAGCATCCGTCCCGGATCTTCCAGAGTTTCCTTGATCGCAACCAGGAACTGCACCGCTTCGCGGCCGTCGATGATGCGGTGATCATAGGTCACCGCCAAATACATCATCGGCCGCGCCGCGATCTGCCCGCCGAGCACCATCGGCCGCTCCTGGATCTTGTGCATGCCGAGGATCGCGCTCTGCGGCGCGTTGACGATCGGTGTCGACATGAGCGAACCGAACACGCCGCCGTTGGTGATCGTGAAGGTGCCCCCGGTCAGATCCTCGAGGGCGAGTGAGCCCTCGCGCGCCTTGCGTGCGTAATCGGCAACTTCCTTCTCGATCACCGCGAAGCTCTTGGCGTCCGCGTCGCGCACGATCGGCACGACCAGGCCGCGGTCGGTGGACACGGCGACGCCAACGTCGTAGTACTCGTGGTAGATGATGTCGCTGCCGTCGACCGAGGCGTTCAGGACCGGAAACTTCTTCAGCGCCTCGATCGAGGCCTTCACGAAGAACGACATGAAGCCCAGCTTCACGCCGTGCTCCTTCTCGAAGCGCTCTTTGTAGCGCGCGCGCAGTTCCTGGGTGGCGGTCAGATCCACCTCGTTGAACGTCGTCAGCAGAGCCTGGGTCGATTGCGCCTCGATGAGACGCTGCGCGATGCGGGCACGCAGACGCGTCATGGGAACCCGCTGCTCGGCGCGCGCGCCGGCCGGTGCAGTGGGCCGGGGCGTGGGTGCACGGGCTGCCGGTGGCGGCGTCGCGGGGGCTGCCGGAGCGGGCGCCGCGGCGCGTGCGGTTCCCGGCGTGGCCTCCGCCGGCCGTTTACCCAGAAAACCCACCACGTCGGACTTGGTCAGCCTGCCATCGCGTCCCGAGGCTGGGATCGCGGACGGGTCGAGGTGGTTCTCCTCGACCAGCCGCCGTACCGAAGGACTCAACTTGCCGGCATCCTTGCCGCCATCGCTGTCCGCGGCCGGTGCCGACTTCGGAGCCGCGGGCGTTGCCGCAGCGCCGGCCGGCTTCAGTGCCGCGGCCGCCGCGGCACTCTCCTCGATGAGCGCGAGAACCTGCCCGCTGGTCACCACCGCGCCGCTTGGCACGCGGATCTCGCGCACCACGCCGTTGGCCGGCGCGGGAACTTCCAGCACCACCTTGTCGGTCTCGAGATCGGCGAGGTTCTCGTCGCGGCGGATGGCGTCGCCGGGTTGCTTGTGCCACGTCACCAGCGTGGCGTCGGCGATGGATTCGGGCAGCTGTGGAACCCGGATTTCGGTGGTCATGAACGCCTTCTTATGGGGGTCGCCGGCACGGACGCGGCAGGCGGCGCAGAGGCCGCGGACGGCGCTGGCACCGCGGCAGCGGCCGTCAGGCGCGTGGTCTCACGCGCGGACTCCTCAGTGGTAGTCGAATGCAGCGCCGCGGCGACCAGGATTTGCTGCTCGACTTCGTGGATCTGGGCAATACCGGTTGCCGGCGCCGCGGCCGGCCCACGCCCGGCGTACAACACCGGTCGGCGTCCCATCACCAGTTCCTGCAGACGGTGACGGATCTGGTACCAGGCGCCCTGATTCTGCGGTTCCTCCTGGCACCACACGACCTCGCGCGCGTTGGGATAGCGGTTGAGCATCGCCTGGTACTCTTCGCTCGGGAAGGGATAGAGCTGCTCGAGGCGCACCAGGGCCACCTCGCGCAGCGCCTCCTTGCGGCGCGCCTTCAGCAGATCGAAATACACCTTGCCGCTGCAGAACACGACCCGCTGCACCTGCTGCGCGGGCACATCGTCGACCTCGCCGATCACGCGCGCGAAGCCGCCGCGGCTGAGATCCTCGAGCGACGACACCGACAGCTCGTGCCGCAGGAGACTCTTGGGCGTCATGACGATGAGCGGCTTGGGCGTCGACGGCACGCACACCTGCATGTTGTTTTCCGCGCACAGTTGCAGGAAGCGCTCGAGGCGCGCCGAGGAGTGTTCCGGTCCGGCCCCCTCGTAGCCATGCGGCAGCAGCAGCACCAGCCCGCAGAAGCGCTCCCACTTGGCCTCGCCGGAGCTGATGAACTGGTCGATGATGACCTGGGCACCATTGGCGAAGTCGCCGTACTGCGCCTCCCACACTACCAGCGAGTTCGGCTCGGTGGTGGCGTAACCGTACTCGAACCCCATCACCGCTTCTTCGGACAGCACCGAATCGATCACCTGCACGCGCGGCTGCGGATCGGTGATGTGCTGCAGCGGAATCCACGTCGCGTCGCTGTTCTGATCGTGCAGTACCGCGTGCCGATGGAAGAAGGCTCCGCGCCCGCTGTCCTGTCCGGTGAGGCGCACGCCGAAGCCGTCCTCGACCAGCGCCGCGTAGGCGAGCGTCTCGGCGCATCCCCAGTCGAGCGGCTGCTCGCCCTGCAGCATCTTCCTGCGGTTGGCGATCAGCTGCGCTACGCGCGGATGCAGACTGAAGCCTTGCGGATAGCTGGTGATGCGCTCACCGAGCGCGCGCAGTCGCGGCAGCTCCACCGCCGTCGGCGCTCGCTCGGTCCAATCGACCTGCGCATAGGCGCTCCAGTCCACCGTGTACTTGTTACCGATCATGCCGAGCGAGGCGCGCGCCTGCGGACGGCCTTCGTCGAGTCCGCTGCGGTATTGCTCCAGCATCGCCTCCGCCTCGGCCTCCGTGAGCCCGCCCGCGGCGATGAGCCGGTCGGCGTACAGGCGGCGGGCGGTCGGATGCTGGCGGATGACGCGGTACATGCGCGGCTGCGTGGCCGCCGGCTCGTCGGCCTCGTTGTGGCCGTGACGCCGGTAGCACACCAGGTCAATCACCACATCCTTGCGGAAGCGCATGCGGTACTTGAGCGCCAGGCGCGTCACGAACACCACCGCATCCGCGTCGTCGGCGTTGACGTGAAAGATCGGCACTTCGAGCATCTTGGCCACGTCGCTGCAGTACATGGTGGAACGCAAGTCGGAGGGCTCCGAAGTCGTGAAACCCACCTGGTTGTTGATGATCACGTGTACGGTGCCGCCGGTGAAAAAGCCGCGCGCCTGCGACAGCTGCAGCGTCTCCATCACCACACCCTGGCCCGCGAACGCGGCGTCGCCGTGCACCAGCAGCGGCAGTACGCGCGAAGCGCGCTCATCACCGCGCCGCTCCTGACGCGCGCGCACCGAGCCTTGCACCACCGGATCCACGACCTCCAGGTGCGAGGGATTGAATGCGAGCACGGTGTGGACGTTGCCGGGCGCGGTGCGCAGGTCTGCCGAGAAGCCCTTGTGGTACTTCACGTCTCCCGAGCCCTTGAGCCGGGCCGGGTCGTACCCACCCTCGAATTCCGAGAACAGCACCGCCGGCGACTTGCCCAGCAGGTTCACCAGCACGTTCAGCCGGCCGCGGTGCGCCATGCCGATGACCACTTCCTCGACGCAGACCGCGCCGGAGTTCTGTATGAGGTCATCGAGTAAGGGAATGAACGCATCCGCGCCTTCGAGCGAGAAGCGCTTCTGGCCGACGTACTTGGTGTGCAGGTAGCGCTCCAGGCCCTCGGCAGCCGTGAGTTGCCACAGAATGTTGCGCTGCTCTTCGGTGCTAAAGCGATGCTTGAGGCGCCCCTCCTGGAACTCGTCCTGCAGCCACAGCCGCTCCTCGGAGTCGGACACGTGCGCGAACTCCGCGCCGACGTTGCCGGCGTAGATGTGCTGCAGCTGCGCGAGGATGTCCCTGAGCTTCATGCGCTTGGGCACCGCCTCCGTGCGGCTGCCGGTGAAGAACTCGGTATCGAGATCTGCCGGCGTGAGGCCGAAGTAATCCAGGTCGAGCACCCGTGGCCTGGGGCGCGGGGACAGCGCCAGGGGGTCGATACTCGCCAGCAGGTGCCCGCGGTTGATCCACACCTGAATCAGCCGCGACACCGCCGCCTGTTGGGCGTTCGCTCCGGAGGCGGGCGCCGTAATGCCCGCTCCGCGTCCCTGCGCCGCGCGCCGCGCGATGTCCGCCCGGATCGGCGCGTGCGCGCGCTCCGTGCCCGCGGGCGCGAGCTGGGCGAAATACTTCCGCCAGCGCTCGTCTACGCTCGCCGGATCGAGAAGATATTGCTCGTAGAGGGCGTCGAGAAAGGCGGCGTTGCCGCCATGGAGGGGCGTTGGTTCCAGCATGCGGGGAAAAGGACCGGCAGGCCAATAGTTTAGCGTAAAAGCCGGCCGGCGAGGGAAACGCGCCCTGCGGCACGTCCTATAGGGCGTTCAGAAGCCCGAATTCGTAGGCAATCAACGCCCCATAAATCGCCAGCACCGTGTAGAGCAGCACGCCCACGGGCAGGCCGCCGAAGGCCCGCATGCGCGCCAGCTGTGTCAGCAGCACGACCCCGCCCGCGGTGAGCCCGATCTTCACCAGCGCAAAGGCGACTCCCGAGCCCCCGACCAGCGGTGCCATCAGCGGGTTGGCTTCGGAGGCGCCGCGCTCGACCAGCATCAGCGTCAACAGCGCATCAGTACAGGAAAACACCACGATGAGCAGCGCGATCGCGAGCCATTGCGGATGGTGCCAATCCACGGCGCTGACCGCGGGCTCCTCGGCGCGCCGCGGCCCGTGCCGCCGCGGGTTGAAGCTCCCGTGCAGCAGCGCGCGCAGCTCATGTCTGCGGCGATCGGTGCGGCGGCGTTCCTGCGGATCCGGCCCGGTGGTGCTCACGATTGTTCTTGTTAGGGCGTGCTGAAGCGGTCGGTGCCGACATTGTAGCGACGCGACGTGTGTGCCGGGTTCCGGCAGAGCGTGACGCCGCTCACACCCGCAGCGTCTGCCGGGCGGGCGACGTGCGCGCCACAGCTCCAGCGCCACGTTATGACACCCGAGCCCCGGCCCGCCAACGGACGGCCTGCCGGTGCCGCGCCGCTACTGGGCAATCGCCGCCATCGTGCTCGCGATTGCGATGTCGGTGCTCGACAGCACCATCGTCAACATCGCGCTGCCCTCGATCGCGCGCGACTTTGGCGCCACGTCCGCCGCATCGATCTGGGTCGTCAATGCTTACCAGCTGGCGATCCTGGTGGTGCTGCTGCCGCTCGCATCGCTCGGGGAAGTCGTGGGTTACCGGCGCGTCTCCCAAGCCGGGCTTGCCGTATTCACGCTCGCCTCGCTCGCCTGCGCGTGCGCCCCCACCCTGCTCACCCTCAGTATCGCGCGCGTCATCCAGGGCCTCGGGGCCGCGGGCATCATGAGCGTGAGCGCCGCGCTGGTGCGCTTCACTTACCCACAGCGCGACCTCGGGCGCGCCCTCGGCATCAACGCGTTCGTCGTCGCCACCTGTGCCGCCCTCGGTCCCACCATCGCTTCGGCGGTGCTGGCCGTGGCGCAGTGGCGCTGGCTGTTCGGCATCAACGTGCCGCTGGGCGTGATCACGATCCTGATCGCGATCCGTGCCCTTCCGGACACCGAGCGCACACGGCGCCCGCTCAACTATGCGGGCGCGGCGCTCTATGCCGGCACCTTCGGACTGCTGCTGAGCGGGCTGCAGTCCCTCGCGCATCACGCCGCAACCGCGCTCGCGCTCGTGCAGATCGGTTGCGGCTGCCTGCTCGGATGGCTGCTGGTACGGCACGAGTTGCCGCGTGCCGCGCCGCTCATTCCCTTCGACCTGCTGCGCATCCGTGTCTTTTCCCTGTCGCTCGCGACATCGGTGTGCTCGTTCATGGCGCAGATGAGTGCGCTGGTGGCGCTGCCGTTCGAGATCCAGCGGCTCGGTCACAGTGCAGTGGCCACGGGCCTGTTCATGACGCCCTGGCCGCTGGCGCTGGCGGTGGCGGCACCACTCGCCGGCAGGCTCGCGGATCGCCATGCGGCCGGCCTGCTCGGAGGACTCGGGCTGCTGGCCATGGCCGCGGGGCTGGTGTTGCTCGCGTTCCTTCCGGCGAGCAGCACCCCCGCGGGATTCGTGTGGCGTATGGCGCTGTGCGGTGTGGGCTTCGGCTTCTTCCAGGCCCCCAATAATCGCGCCATCATGAATTCCGCGCCGCACGCCCGCAGCGGCGTCGCCGGCGGCATGCTGAGCGCGGCGCGCCTGCTCGGCCAGACCCTGGGCGCCGCCGGCGTCGCAATTTTGTTTCGCGCCTACGGCCCCGCAGGCTCAAACTTCGCGCTGTGCCTGGCGGCGCTGCTGGCGCTCGCCGGCGCAGTAGTCAGCCTCGTGCGGCTGACCTCACGCCCGACGGAGGGGACGACATGACTGATCTGGGCCTGTGAGCATCCTGGCGTCGACGTGAATTTCTTTTCCAAGCTCTACTATGTCTTTCGCAAGGCCTGGAAGGCGGTTCGACTCTATCTCGTTCTCGCCGGTCCGGGCATCGTCGTCATGGTGGCGGATAACGATGCGGGCGGCATCACGACCTACGCGGCTACCGGGGCGAAGTACGGCTACCACCTGATCTGGTTCCTGCTCATCCTCATCCCCGTCGCCTACTACGTCCAGG
>WNFJ01357295.1_pt1 | contig 11304 bp, 26 predicted proteins | sample 5400461 | NCBI WGS metagenome assembly WNFJ01 (sample SAMN13153349, study PRJNA577476) | soil metagenome | isolation source: 115 cm saprolite on Douglas fir-dominated hillslope | place: USA:California | collected 2013-09-17 | reverse complement strand
TTCGGTATGGCGCTGCGTCGGCTGCGCCCGGACATCGAAGTGAGGCGGCGGGGACCGAAGGGCGACCAACGCGAGTGCTATGTGGGCATTGGCCTCAAGGTCAATCCCGAGTTCCCACAGGACGACGGCCAGCCGTAGTGGCGGTAGTGGCGGTATCACCAGTTTCCCTACCCGTTACATATTTCTATCGCTCAGTCCGTGGAGGGAAAGAAGGAGGAGAGAAAAATAATGAACAGATAAGGGAACTGGTGATACCGCCACTACCGCCACTACCAACCTCGTAGGTTGGGCCAGGAAGGGAGATTTTAAAGGTGAACAAGAGATTCGACAGTCCGCTAGTCCCTCCGCTGCGGGGCGACGACCAAGCCGTCATCCCAATGCCGCTGGCGACCGGGGCTGAGGAGGATTCCGAATGTACCGTTCTGGATTGGTGTGACCAGTGTGGTCGCGGCGTTGTCCGCCCCCATGTGGTGAACGGTCGGCCGTACTGCCGGGGATGCTGCCCGAAGTGCGCGCAGGGCGAGATGCTGCCGGTGAGATCGCGATGATCGACGCCACGCTCACCACCGCCATCTTCCCGGACCAGGACGGCAACGCGAAGACACGCTGGCTAATGTGGGTGACGCAGCGGGGACGGCGTGCTCGCCGGAGGGATTTCGCAACTCCCTTCCTCGATCACGGCCGCCGCACCGCCGAACTCTGGTTCGGCCAGCCGCTCGGCGACTGGTGCGCCGCCGCCGATGGCCTGCGCCTGGGACCCGGCTCGGCCAGCAGCGGGAGCCGCGAAGAGATCGACGACGAGGCCCGCAGCCGAACCGCATAACGAATTTTGACAGAACGCAGTTACAGAAAAGGACAGTACAGCATGAATGCCCAGATGAAGTTGACCAACGCGAACGCTGGCGTCATCCAGCGTACGAAACAGATCACGGCGACGACCGCCGCCATGAAATCGCGTGCCTCCGTTACCGGAGAGTGCGCACCGGCGAAGAAGGGAGTGTCAAAGGATGTTCTCGTCTTAGAGCGCAAAATCCTGGCCATTTCCCCAACCGTGGACAAGATGCAGGCCATCAGCGACCAGATCCTGTTCAATCTCGATGCCGGCAACCTGGGCGGCATCCGAAGCTTCCCCGCGCCGAAGCCCAAGATCAACCGCATTCGCGAATCCGAGATCTGGTTCCAGAAGGGCCTGGAACTGGAGGGGACCGGCGCGCCCGTGGAGGACGCGGTGGACGCCTACCAGAAGGTGATGGAACTCAACCCCGGAGCCGCCGACGCGCTGGCCAACCTGGGCACCATCCACTACCGTCTGCGCAAATTCGACGAAGCCGAGAAATACTACCTGGACGCCATCCAGGCGGATTCCGAATATCCCCTGGCGCAATTCAACCTCGGCAATCTGTGCGAGGAGCAGGGGCGCATCCCGGAAGCCTTCGAATACTACCGCCGCGCGCTGGCCCTGAATCCGCACTACGCCGACGCGCACTTCAATCTCGCGCTGTTGTGCGAACGCCAGGACGAGGTCATGAAGGCCGTCCACCACTGGAAGGCCTACTTGAAACTGGACAACTCCGGGCAGTGGGCGGAGATCGCCCGCCGCCAACTGGAACGCCTGCGGCAGGCGTTAATCCGTTAGGGCGGCGGCTCAGGCTCAGGCTGTTCTGCGCCGATTGACGGGCTCACGGGCTGTAGCGTGCGGCGTTTCGCAAGCCGGGGTGCGCCCCGGCCAGAGGCCCGCAAGCGAAACTACACAATCGCAGCGACTCGCCACGATTGAAGGAGAATCATGGACGGATCATTCAAAATCGAGAACTCGAACCGGGGCGCGCTCGCGAACCTCACCTTGTCCGTGGGCTTCGAACTGGCTGTCGGGCCGCTATCGTCCGCAACGAAGCAACGCCTCGCCGAATCGTTGATCGCGGAGGCGGCTGCCCAAGGCTTCGCGCTCCGATATGGAGTTGCGATTGACGTGCAAACGAATTGGCTTTCGGCCGGTGCCGACGTTACGGTCGCGACGTACGTCGCGAAGGCTCGGCGGTCGGAGCTGTCATCCACCGCCTGCGAGGCCGTCGCTTGACCCGCCCCCTGCTTCACGCCCTGCGCCGCCATGGCCGAGCAACCTCCCTGGGAAACCTCGCGGCGCTCGCGGCGGGACTCATCTCCGACCTCGACACGCGGCCGCCGTACGGCTGGGTTCCACCGCGCGCCACGTACGTCTCGGTGGGCCGTGCGGTCGCTGGGCTTCGTCGTCGGGGCTTAGTCGATACCAAGGTGGCCGGAACCAGGAAAGGCAGCCTGGAATGGCCCCAGAACTCTCGCCCCGTGTGGCGATTCAGACACCCCGGCAAGCGCCTGATCGTGCGCGCAGTGGTTGATTCTTTGGTCCCCAAACAGTAGGTCTTTTTACCCCCTGGCGCGTATCATCGCGTCAGGGGAAATTCCATGAATCCATCCATCCAAGCCGCCGCGCAAACACTTCGCCGGGCCCCCGGCGACCTGGTCACAACTTACGAGTTGGCCTTGTACCTGAAGTGCGACCGCAAGACCATCGAGCGCATGGTAACGAAGGGGGTATTAGTTCCGATTCGCGTTGGCCGGAGCTACCGTTTCAGCCGGTCGGAGGTCGTTGAACGACTAAGCACGGCCGCGTAGTTGCCGTAATCATACGCGCCCGCCCGCAAAAGCGACAGGTTATGCTTGACCCGATCCGAACCTGGGCCATTTCGGTCGCTGAACCGGCCCTGCCCAAAAAACACCGGTCACAGGCTCGCAGCGTAATCACGCCACCCGCCAGAAGTCGCCCGTGAGCCCCAGCTTCGCGAACACAGCCTGCATCTCCGCCGCGTCCGTCCGCCGCCAGCCCACCTTCAGCCGTTGGGGATACCATGCCAGGGCTAGTCTCCAGCACTGATCCAACGAAATGAAAGCGCCGCGCGGAAGACTCCTGTCCTCGCACCAGCGGTTAATATGCGCTTCCGACCGGAAGGCCAAGATAGTGCTTCATGTAAACGCGACGTTATCCCAAAACCGGCGCGGCGGCACCACGAAGTGAACCATGCCCGTTGTACCAACCGCTCCGCGCTTTACCGATAGATCCATCTGCTCGCCGCAGTCGGGGCACCGGGCGACACACCGAGTGTCGCGGCCGAGCATCGCGGCAATCCCGTAAGCGTCCCACGCGCAATTCGCCCAGTAAGACGTACCGCCGCTTGCCACGGGATACAGCGTCGGCACGGCCGAGAACGGGTGCGCCATCCAGATTGATCGAGAACCCGGCGCGAGGACTATGGTGTGCGCATCCGCCAGATCAACGATGGTTCGTTCTACATCGGCGGCGTCGTGGTTCAACGCCACCGCGATATCAGCCGTGGTGGGGGCTCTCCCCGTTTCGATGAAGTGCTTGTATATCTGAACTCGGGTCAAGTCCCGCAGCTCGGTGGCCGGGTTCGCCATTACCGATAGCGGCAGCGGTAGTGTGGCAGCGACCACCCGCCGCTGCCGCTGTAGCAACCCCCGCGCTGCCATCCACATCGTCCCCATCCAGCGCCCGGCCTACCGCGACTCCCGCATGAAACGTAGCGCCGATATCGCCATCGTCGGCCGGGACATCGACGCCACCGGCAAACGTGGAGCCGCCGCACCAGTTCCGAACTGCCAAGCCCGGCCGGCGACGCGCGTTTGGCCCAGTCGGTCGGGCAACACCGTCATGGTAAGGCAACAGCCTTGCCATAACGAAAGTGATATTGACCCTCATGTGGTGTCCTCCTAAAGTCAATAGGCCGAGCGTACTGCGCCAGGTGAAGGCTGGTTGAAATGGAAAGGCTGAAAAGAAATGTCCAGATCCCTATGCCGGTGTGGCAAAGCGTCCTACTCACGCAAGGTTGCCAACTGGATAACGGTGGCCAGATCCTCCCGCTGAAACTGGAGCTACTCGGAAATTGCCTGCGTTGTACGCCTACTTTCAGCGGCAGGATGTTGCCGTTCAACGTGACAGTCCGGGTCGGCCAGATGGTGACCATCAGTTGGGATAACGACTTGTCTCGGTATATTGTCGAGTCGTGCGGAGAGCGGAAAGCAGCCTGAAGACAACGTACTTCACCCCAGATTTGGTACGTTCGCCTTCTTCTGAACAGGACCTTGTGGCCGACTGCATCGAGGCGTATGCACTCGCAGGGAGAGGATACCCGCCGCAACGCCGGGGCCGCCATCTGTTATGCCGTGGGCGGGCGACTACAAAAAACTCGATAACACCGGGCTGCATCCGAATCACCTTCTGACCGCATAACGTGGTTGGGATCGGCCACCTTCTGCGTGAAACGGAACCGCGCAGTGGTCGGTAAGCGCCCACGATCCAGGGATCGCGAAATGCATTCGTCCAACGTCGGCGGNNNTCGGCCGCTTGTCGCGACTTAAATGACCCGCAGAGGATACTGGCTCTCCCTACCCTATGAACTCGACGACCGCCGCAGCGAATCAAGGGAGCGGTGCGAACGATCCGGCGGTGGCGAATAGCTGAGTCGGGGACTGTTGAACTGATCAAGATGCCCCGGCTTGAGGCTCGGTCCTTTTCGGCGGCGAACGCCTTCCCACCTAACCATTAGCGCCAGGGAGAGCATCAGGAGAACGTAGCAGGGTAACGTTACTTGCACTGACATTAGGATGTACTCCGATAGGGAAGGTTAGTGTAAACCTTCGACGATCCGCAAGGTACACATTGGTTTGCTGTCTAAGTGTAGTGCACCATTGTTAACGAAGGAGGCGGGACGCTCAAGGGGCGCTGGGGTGCCGGCCATCAGCCTCTGGGAGATTTAACCTGGGACGGCAATATTAACCTTCGAAGACTTGTGGATGGTTTCTCTCCATCGTAGGTTCAAGTATGGCAGGATCTTGCCCGAATTCCGTGCGCGTCCCTGGACTCGGCGGCAAGCCACGCGTCACGGCTCTTGGACTGGGCCTTTCCCTTTGCATACTTCCTCTGCATACCTCCTTTGGGCAGGAGCGTGCTCAACCTCTGATACCGCTTGCGGCTCCGTTTAGAATTTCCGTGGGATCCAATGTTGCCCAAGGCTGCGGCGGCACCATCCGACCATCCGTGATCCAACAAGATGCTGAGGCGCAGCTTCGCGGCGCGGGTATCACCGTGTCGAGTATCCACAACGCCCAGCTTGCAATAGATGTTTATTGCGCTCCGGTTAACCCCGGTTCGCGGCGTACGGCGGTGGTTATCCGAGAGTGTCTCGGCTTCTCTGAATTGGTCCCGGCACCGTCCAACCACGCCAGGACGATCTCCACAACCACGTTTAGAAATTGTCAGTCCTTGACGTGCAGGGGCGCAAAATGCGAGCCCTTAGTGCGATCCGGGCTGCAGCCGCTACTGAATCCATTCTTGAAGGATCTTCAGGATCGCAACTCGCGAAACGACGGTCCAATTGCGCAAATCCAGCCGCAGCCACAAACGGGCGTCATCCCCAGGGAAGCTCCGCAGCGGATCGAGGGACGGAGCGTCTTCTATTTACTGTATATCATGGCCTGCGTTACTGTTTTGGTTTATTGGCAGTGTCGCGGACGCCACTTCCGTCTTTGATAAGGAGTTCGCCGAACGCCGCAACTCGCTGCCTTGGAGGCGCGACAGTCAAGCGTTGGCACACGGTGTAAGCTTCGCAACCCTGTTGCTCCCCGCTGCATCGGGGCCGCCGTCTCTTACCACCAGCCCCGTTCACCAAATATCCCGCAACTTCGCCGAATCTTCCACGCACGCCGCCAGCGCCATCAGGATGCCCGCAGGCAGGTAGAACAGCCCGATGGAGAAGCCGATAAGCGCAAACCCGCCCATGACGATGGCGGCGACGATCCGCAGCCAGTGTCTGCGCCCCACCACCGGCAACGCCGCAACCAGCGGAAACATCACGGGAAAGATGACCCACCAGCCGTTCATTTGTATCAGCGTCCTGTGCGTAACACCTCCGCTGCCGACTCCCCGGTAGACGGGCCACATCAGCAGGAAGATGGCCGCGGCCATCGCCAGGCCAAATGAAATCGCCGTGAGCCGGTGTCGCACTTCAGTTCGATTCTACGCTGAACGTAACCTCGCGCCGGTCAGTGGTGCCATCGGGCCCGGTGATTTGGTGGCCGTACGATAATTGCGTACCATCCACCATACGCAGGCGCTCCTCGATCACCAGCTCATGCCCAGCGTAGAACCGATGCGTCACCACAACAACCGCGTCACCCTCCCAGTAACTATACGACTGGTGACCGTACTCCCGTCTGCCGCCCGGCCCCATCTGGTAGCTGCCGCCCCCGCCTCCGCCACCACCTGGGCCCGGCCGGACTGATCCGCGCATCCGTTCCAGTTGCTGCTCGCGGAATTCCCTTGCCTGCGGTGGTCCTTGTGGCGGCCAGGTCTGTAAGTGCTCCAGTGAACCCTGCGCGAGGGCGAGGGTAGCGTCGGGCAGGGTATCGACCAGTTCATGAAGTCGCGAGCGGTCGGGCATGATTGGATTCTAGTTCAGTCAGCGCCCATTACTACAGCTTGCGGGTGGGGTTATCGGGACGTATAATCGGGCAACTAGAGGGAGCTAAACATGGCGACCCCTGTACTGAGAAACTACTTTCAAACTTTCAAGACGGACCATTTGGGTCAGATATTCATGACGGGTATCCTGGATGTGCAAGCCTTTAGTCAGGTCGATCTTGAGATCATTCAATGGCCCCACGTCGCGGCAACGATGACCGCCGTCTGCGACATCGGGAAGATCACGGGTCAACCGCTTGCGTTTCCTCTGGAGACTGCGGGCCAAATACATACATTCAGCGCTCTTGGTCCCGAGTTCAGTGTAGTGCTAAGTGGCGGCCCGCCTGATACCGACATACCCATACAGGCGTGGGTCTTCCTGCACTAAGAGCAGATCCGGCCCGGTTATCGTATCCCACCGACGATTGGTGTTTGCAGCGTCCGGTTCCGAAGAAGATGATGTGCGCGTCGCGTCAATCGGCAGACAGGGCACAACATGCAAGGGTGCGCCCGGTTTATGCGTTCTGGCGCAGCCACTCGCGGAAGGCTTCGCGGTAGAGAATGATCTCCTTGCGCGAATACTTCAAGTATCCCTGTCGCCGGAACTGATTCATGTAGTGAGTGACGATTTCGCGCGACGTACCTACATACTGCGCTAGCAATTCGTGGGTGAACAGTGTCACGCGGACCGAGCCATCCTCCTCCATCGTACCCAGGCGTTCCGAGAAATGGATGAGCGAGCGGGCCAAACGGCGCGCGACGTTATCTACGCTGAGGCTTTGGATGCGTTCCGTGAAATCGATGGTGCGCTGCACCAGGATTTGCAGCAGCGCCACAGCCAGGCGGGGACGCTTCGTAAGGATGTCCTCGATCTCGGCGGCGCTCCAGGCCATCAGCTTGGTGTTTTCTAAAGCCGTGGCCTGTTCACAGCGATGAGGCAGATTCATCAATGCGGACTCGCCAAAAAACTCGTCGGGCAAGTAAATGTTGACAACCACCTGGTGGCCGTCGTCGGCCACACGGGAAACTTTAATGCGGCCTTCGATGATCAGGTAGATGTTGGTGGAGGGTTGGTCCTGATCGTAGATCATCCGGCCTTTCTTAAACTCCACAATGACGGAGCAGGGCAGATGCAGGAGCGGATCTTCAAGTGCTTTCTTAGCTGCAAGTACGGTGGTGCAGGTCGCCATATCGTTTCCTCCGAAAGCGCCCTATGTCATTGAACAGTATACGCGCGCTCGGAATCTGGTACAAGGAGTTCGGTGGAGCCTGTGGCGATTTCCTTAACGCGTGAAGGCTCGGCTTCGATAATCCGGTGTTTGGTCTTCAATTCCGCGATGAGTTTCTTCAAATTCCACCGGCGATTATTCTACCCCCAGCTACCCCAGTACCCCATCATCGACGATCCACTCGGAGCACTCCGGCAGTTCCACTTTGTCCCCCGCCCAGCGCGGAACCAAATGGATCACCGTATGCGATCCCGCCGCCTCGGAGCCGATGCTGAAACCGCTATCCGGCACCAGGCCAGTACGCACGCGCGTCCGATAACAGCGCCCAGATTTCCGCAGCGCCCTCATCGGCAGAGCTTGGTGCTCCTTTAGGTACGACGACGATACGACCCTTGGTGGCGGGCTCGTTGGGCTGCGGAAATCCGGATATCCGAAGACGGTGAAGCGGCGTGTGGATAGTCTGGTGCGGGTCCGGGGGGAATAAGCCCATAGCTAGTCCCCGCTGTGGGATGCTCCAGCCTTCCCCAACTCATCGAGTGCGGATTTGAAGCCATTAGCGAGTTTCTCGGCCGGACCTGTGCCCCAGTAATGGAGGAGGAAGTAGACCATAGTCGCTCCGCCGATCATGTGATTGTGGATGGCCACCACCTTCAAGCCATTGCCGCGCAGAGCCTTCAGAACAGGCGTCACTTCATTCGCCAACATGGCCACATCGCCAGCAATCTCAGCATTAGCATCGCTGCCGAAGAAGGCCGCCCAAGTGTTCAGGCCCATGCGGGCATTGATCGGCGCACCCATTTCTTTCAGATTGATGTCATCGCGGCCTATCGTGATCTTAAAGACCTGACCGCTTTGCTCACCTTCATGGCCCACCAATTTGGCGATGCTGGCTGTATCGATTTGGCCGCCAGAGACGTTCGGCCAAACGCCGGAGACAGAACTTTGATGTTGTGGAGTGCCTTTACCAATCAGATCGAGAGCGGGTTTAACCATCCGTGCGAGATCGATGGCTTTGCCATGACCATGCACATGCATGTAAAAAAGCCGCGGATTCTCGAAAAAGAAATGGTTGTGGAGCGCCGTCACCTCCAGCCCATTGGAGAGGAGTGCCGACATTACGGGGTTCACCTCGTCCTCCAACAGGACTAAATCGCCCATCATCACGTCGTTGCCGCCTGCACCCTTGGACATCGCGAGCCAGCCGCCGAATCCAAATGGCGTTGGCGTTGCAATCCCATCGACCGTGACTTTGAGGTCGCTGCGCGGGATGTTCACTTTGAAGACACAGCTTTTAAAGTCGCCCTGCTTCCCCAGTGTTTTCAAGACTTCGCTATAGTCGGCCGGCATGTCTTGCGCCGTCGCTAGGGCAACCGAGGCGATCAGAAATCCCATTGCATTCAATTTCTGCATAAGCTCCCCTTACATTTCGCTGCTCTGCCAGTGCATTCCCATCTCCATTGTCTCGCGCGGGACAGTCACTCGAAGGTCGTGACGTTGGACGGCGCTCAGTGCCCGGCCAACTCGGAAGAGGTTGCCGAGGCGTACGTCATGGGCACGCTGCGGAAGGAGCAGGTGATCGCGTTCGAGGACCGCGACGTTACTTGCAGCCATTGCGCCACCGTACTTCAGAAAACCGCCGAGTACATTGAGGCCATGCGCGCGGTATCGAAGAAGTTACAGTCGGGGTAGCCCTCATGGAACGCGAGCGCGTGCTCGGTTTCCAGCGTGATGCGATCCGCCGATATGGCGCAGGAGGTTAGAGTACCAAACGGGAGCAGTACCACCGGGCCTGAATGGGCGTACCTTCCAGGACCATGCTTGTTGCCCGTACGTCCTGTTACTCCGGCGCATAGCAGTAGTAGTCCCACAGCTCCATTGCTACGCGCCGAGTTGCGGTCTACCATCAGACGTGACGCTGAAGCCTACCGAGTGCCCGACTGACCTGGAGACGGTCGCTGAGGCATATGTCGTGGGAACGCTCCCCGAGGAGCAGGCCACCGCGTTTGAGAACCACTACGCCGCTTGCGACACTTGCGCAACGACACTTTATAAAACGGCCAACTACGTTGACGCCATGCGTCGCCGCCGTGGGAGGCGTGCGGCTGGCTCATATTAGGGAAGTGATTTGCCGACCTAGTAGAGCATCGACACTCCGGCAACCAGGAAAACCACGGCTGCCACGAACACCCCAATAGAGCCGGTCACCAAGAACGCAATTCACTACCTGCGTTTGCTCTTCCGATTGCCATCCATCGGCACTACCAGTCTCGGTCACAGCCACCGACTTAGATGAAGTGGTTGGGGCTCGCGTCCCGTCAAACTCATCCTTCTTCGCGCCATCGCACCAGCCACCAATCCGTATTACGCCCCCTCGGGTAATCACCGGACACCGCCATCTGGCACAATGAACCAGGCGCTCACGTCCCAAACCTGGAGGTTCCAGTGATCGACACTCTGCTGAACCTACTATTCCCTTGTCGCCACCGCCGTCTTACGTGCCCCGTGGCACCGATTACCAACGTGGGACAGCAAAATAGTCAAGGGTATGTTGTCTGCCTCGACTGCGGCAAACTGTTCGAGTACGACATGGAGCGAATGAGGATTGGGAAATTGATTGACGACTCTCACGACGTTTACGCGGTGCCTAAGAAAAAGACCTTGCCACTGGCAAGGAAGGTGAAATACGCCGCCTTGGCGGCCGTTCCCGTAGCGTTGGTGATCGGCGCGGTGCTAAAAGCTAAGAAGGCGGGCCCCAAAAAGGACGTGCGTACTGGGGATGAGCCGGTTGCGCCCGACAAAGGGGGTCCCGGAGTGCTGGAATGAGAGTGAGCCCGGTCGGGCGCTGCGCAGCGTGTCACGAAAGAGATTTGCCGACCTGGTAGGTGGCGACCATCAGTCTGATCTGCTCGACACCTTGGAGGCGGGCGGCGTGCTCGCAACCGACCGAAACACCAAGCTGGAATCTGGGCTGCGAACGCGCAACCCGGATTCCCGACAGCGCTCAAATATCATGATTCTTGCCTGACGCGCCAATTGCTAACCATAGTTACCATTGAATTATCCACTGTGTTGGATCAGATGATTGGTAATGGCCGCGTTTACTACTTCGAGGAAGGCGGATGCCCCAGTCAGGCATGGAAACTCGCTGGCACTTGCAGTGGACATCAAGGAGAAGTTCGTGTTTAGAGTGTTGGATGACCACGGCGGACACTTGGCCTCGGGCAGAGTTGCCGAGTTAGCGGGTCGGAGGCTCATCGCGCAAGTATCCGAGCATTTGAAACCGGACACATGCGTACGGATCGATTGCGATGACGCATTCCTGCTGGGTGAGACCCTCGGCTGCTGGCGTGAGGGACTTGCGACCTTTGCCGCGGTGAAGCTGCTTGAGTCGCTGTCCGGACTGGTTGAGCGGACCAGCCGGGAAGAATACCGGGATTGCTCCCAAGACCTGTAAGCCAGAGTCATTTTCGATAAACAGGTTTGCAATACACAAAGTGTGGTGAAGGTAGCCCATCGCGCGCCTTGTCAGGGTCTCGCGCGATACCCGTTCCGGGATGGGCC
>WNFJ01115429.1_pt3 | contig 11305 bp, 7 predicted proteins | sample 5400461 | NCBI WGS metagenome assembly WNFJ01 (sample SAMN13153349, study PRJNA577476) | soil metagenome | isolation source: 115 cm saprolite on Douglas fir-dominated hillslope | place: USA:California | collected 2013-09-17 | reverse complement strand
ATTTTTGAACGAGGGCGGCGGTAGGTTTCGCCTCAAGCCCGACGCCTTTCAGTTTGCCAGTGCTCCGCAAGGAACCTTCACGGGAGCGGCCATCGCCGACTACGATCGCGACGGCTGGCTGGATATCTACTTCTGCCTCTACGTCTATTACCGGGGCACGGACCAGTACAAGTATCCCTGCCCCTACTACGACGCGGAAAACGGCCCTCCCAACTTCATGATGCGTAACCAGCGAGACGGAACCTTTCGCGATGTGACCGCGGAGTCAGGCCTCGACCGGAACAACACGCGCTACAGCTTTTGCTGCGGATGGAGCGACTGCAACCACGACGGGTGGCCCGACCTTTATGTGGTAAATGATTTCGGCCGGAAGAATCTCTATCGGAACAATGGCGACGGGACCTTTACCGACGTCGCTTCGCGAGCGGGAGTTGAAGACGTGGGCGCGGGCATGAGCGTCTGCTGGCTGGATTATAACAACGACGGCGCCGACGACCTCTACGTCGCAGATATGTGGACGGCCGCCGGCGAGCGTGTCTCCACGCAAGACATCTTCAAGAGGGATGCTCCTAAAGAAGTTCGGGCACTCTATCGCAAGCACGCCATGGGGAACTCGTTATTTCGCAATAGCGGTGACGGTACGTTTCATGACAGTAGCGCCTCCGCCGGAGTTGGAATGGGCCGCTGGTCGTGGTCGAGCGACGCGTGGGATTTTGACCATGATGGCTTCCCCGATCTTTACGTCGCGAACGGCATGCTCTCTGGGCCCTCGCGTCCAACCGGAGTCGAAGACTTGAACAGCTTTTTTTGGCGGCAGGTCGTCGCCAAGTCTCCTGAAGAAGCGAAACCTTCGCATGACTATGAGCAGGGATGGAACGCCATCAACGAGCTCATTCGATCCGACGGTACCTGGAGCGGGTTCGAGCGGAACGTTTTCTATGCCAACAACCGCGATGGAACATTTTCCGATGTTTCGGGCGCCGTGGGGCTGGATTTTATTGAGGACGGCCGCGCCTTCGCCCTCGCGGATTTCGATCACGATGGCCGGCTGGAAGTGTTCCTGAAAAATCGCAATGGTCCGCAGTTGCGGGTTTTGAAGAATGTGGTGGAGGGACTGCCTCCGTCGATCGCGTTTCGCCTGCGCGGTCGCAAGAGTAATAGCGACGCCATCGGCGCTTCCCTCACGGTTGAAACCGAATTGGGACGTCAGACCCGCATGCTGCAAGCCGGTTCAGGCTTCCTTTCCCAGCACAGCAAAGAAGTGTTTTTCGGCCTGGGAGAAGCCAAAGGCCCTGTACGAGCGTCAATTCGCTGGCCGAGTGGGTTGGTGCAGGAACTTCACAACCTCGCGCCCAATCACAGAGTTTGGGTTGAAGAGGGTGTCGAACCGTCGAGGATGGAACCCTTCAAGACACCGAGGCCGCGCCATCGCGAATTTGCTGCCATCGAGCCGCAAGAAGCTGACCGCCTGCCTACCACGGTTGAAGCCTGGTTGCTCGTACCTGTTTCCGCTCCGGACTTTTCTCTTACCGACCTGACTGGACGGACTCGGACTATCGCCGCACTTCGGGGCAAGCCGGTGCTTCTCAACTTCTGGGCTCAAGAATCAGCCAACTGCCAGGAAGTCTTGAGAGCCTTAAGCCAGAATCATGATCGTTGGGCTGCTCAGGGCTTACAACTACTTACGGTGAACATTGATATTGCTGATGACGAGAGTCTTCGAGCCCTAGCGCGCGAACGCCAACTCTCATTTCCGATCCTCCGCGGATCGGATGACGTCACGGGTACTTACAACGTTCTCTATCGCTATCTGTTTGACCGGCACCGTGACCTCAGCCTTCCGACGTCATTCTTAATCAGCGAGGACGGGGATATCGTCAAAATCTATCAGGGCCCGCTAAACCCAGAGCACGTCGAACTAGACTTCCAACATATTCCCCAAACCGACACGGAACGGCTGGCGGAGGCACTGCCATTTCGAGGCGTAAGCGGCACTTTCGAATTTGGACGCAATTATCTCTCGTTCGGTTCGGTTTTCTTTCAGCGAGGCTATTTTGATCAAGCTGAAACATCATTCCAGCTTGCTCTCCGAGACGATCCGTCGAGCGCCGAGGCCCTGTACGGCTTGGGAAGTGTCTATCTGAATCAGCAGAAGGCCCGTGAAGCTGAGGAGAGCTTCGAACGCGTCATCAAACTTCATGCAAGCTATCCCGATACTCTGCCGAACGCGTGGAACAACCTTGGCCTTCTCGCAACGCGGGAGGGGCGCACCGTTGAGGCTATTCCGTATTTTCAGGAAGCGCTCAAGCTGAACCCCGATCACCTGGTTGCGCTCGACAATCTTGGCAATGCTTATCGCCAGCAGAAACAATGGGAGGAAGCTGAGAAAGTTTTTGAGCGGGCGCTTAAGGTCAGTCCCCAAGATCCGGAGGCGAACTACAGTCTGGGAATGATTTTTGCGCAAACTAACGACAATGAACGGGCCTACGAGTATCTGCAGAGAGCCTTGAAGTTTCGTCCGGCTTATCCCGAAGCCCTGAACAACCTCGGCATCCTCTACTTGCGAACCCAGCGGCGTGACCAAGCGGTCGCGAGTTTCGAAGAGTGCATACGCCTTGCGCCCGCCTTCGATCAATCTTATCTGAATCTTGCCAGGGTGTACGCAGTCGAAGGAGAGCCGGAGAAAGCCAGGACACTGCTTCAGGAATTACTCAAGCAACATCCAGGTCATGCGCAGGCGCAGAAGGCACTGGAACAGCTGGGACGATAGTTGTACTCGGCTTCGTACCCGGCTTCAATTCTTCTGCGGCGTTGGTTCACTCAACAGTTCTACAAACATCTTGTAAAACTTCTCGGTGTCGAGATGATCGACTTCGAGTCCCGGCCTGTCCACGTCTGTCCAAGTCAAAGTGTCTCCGTATCCGGCGCCGCGGTCCAGGTCGACATCCATGAAACGCATTTCTTTCTTTGTAATCAGGCTGGGGTCGAGCCATGCAGCCGCAGCCAACTCATCCCACAAATAGTTGTATTCGCCACGCAGTCGAGCATATTGGCTGATATAGCGCGCTGCCGGTGTGTCGCTGGCTTTAATCCGGTTGATCAAATCCGCAGACATTCTCGTCTTCACCGAAATATCCACGGGCGTGCAGACAATTTTCTTCCACGGGGCGTGGAACACAATGTGAGCCGCTTCGGGATCGAACCAGACATTGAACTCGCGACGTGGAGTGTTGACGAACTCGGGATCGGTGGTTTGCGGATTCAGGCTGGCGCCCATGAACACCAGTTCTTTAACCAGCCCCGCAAATTCAGGATCGATGGAGATGGCAAGAGCCAGATTGGTCATCGGCCCTCCCTCGTAGATCGTGACCTCGTGCGGAAATTTACGAACCATGCGCACAAGAAAGTGGGCGGCATCTTCGTCTGCGGGCTTGGTGCTGGGCTTGCCTTCGGGCATCTCCCCTAACTCGTCGGGCGGGTGATAGAATTTCGGAGTCCAGGCCCCCAGCCAGGCGAAAGAGCCATATCGTTGCTCCGCCAGTTCCGTCTCTTCCTTTCGCCTGACTAAAGGAAACTCAGCCCCTGGGACGACCGGTATGTCGGTCCGTCCGATGAGTTCGAGCATGCGCAAGGTGTGCGCCACTTCCGCCTTGAGCCACTGATCACCCGTCATTAACGTGATCCCCAGCACTTCCGTCTGTGGAGACTGGATCAACAGAAGCATTGCCTGCTGATCCGTTCCAGCAGGTCCGGCGGCGTCCTGATCGATGATGACCTTTCGCTTGTCTTGTCCCAGGCACGTGAAGCAAGTCATCAGCAGTATTGCTGCCAGAAACCACATTCGGCTGAATTTCATGTTGACCTCAGAGTTTAGGCCTTGTTGAAAAGTTCAAAGCAACTCGCCGGAAGACAAATGTGACTCTCCAAAAAGTTGGCTCGCAAGGACTGCCATTGTAATGGGTAGGCGCTGACGCTGCCACTTCTTTGGCAGGCAGTTGACATCTCTCGAGACCGCGTGGAGCATGCCGGTTGCTTGCAGAGCAGATCTTTCGGTCTCCATCGGATGCTTTCACGGCGCCGATTGCGAATCTCCGCCCGACCCACTAGAATGACGGACCAACGAACACACAATTATTTGGTCTTACCTCTACGATCCGGGCTTGTGTTATGGGTCGCTTCCGCGTGACTGCAAGTCAATCCGGGAACCTTCGTATCGCCGCCTGCGTTTTGGTGGTGATTGCGTTTCTCGTTCCTTTCGGACTTCACGGACAATCTCAGCCGCCTGAAGAGTCAGCCACATTACACGGATTTGTACGAGACTCGCGGGGCCGTCCGCTGCCCGCCGCTACTGTTTGTTTACATATCGGAAGCGGAGCAGAAACGTTGAGTGCGCAAACCGATTCGGACGGAAGCTACCGTTTTGCAGCGCTTTCGCCAGGCAGCTATACGCTGCGTGCCGAGATGGTTGGATACAGCGCGGCAATTGTCGGTCCGCTTGTGCTGGGACCGAAAGAGGCGAAGAGCATCGATCTCACGTTGGCGGCACAACAATCTTCGCCACCGCAGAGTTCTTTGTCGAGAACGCCGAAGTCAGGCTCACCAGAGTTTTTTGACGAACCTAACTTCACTGTGGCGGGCGTTACCGACCCCACGAATCTGGGCGGCCATGGTTCCGATACGGCTGTGCGAAATAAAGAAGCGTTAGCGAAGGCGACTGTTTCCCTGGGCAGGACATCGCCTGACAGTTCCCGTCCCAAGTCGTCCTCCGGTGCAGAGAAGTCTCTGCATGAGACTGTTGAGCGCGAGCCGGAAAACTTTGACGCAAACCACAGTTTGGGGAAATTGCTCGTCGCCGACGGAAAGGCCCGAGAAGCGCTTCCCTACCTTGAGCGCGCTTCACGGATCAATCCTGGTGACTTCGAGAACGCTTATGAGCTGGCGCTCGCCTGTGCAGGAGTGGGTGAGTACGAACATGCAGGCCTGAATGTTCGAACCCTGCTCGCTGGTAAGGACCGCTCTCCACAGGATCAGGCGAAACTTCATCACTTGCTCGGAGATGTGGAAGAAGTGCAGGGAAATCCCCTCGAAGCTGTTCAGGAGTACCAGCACGCGGCGGAATTGGACCCGAGCGAGTCCAATTTCTTCGATTGGGGATCTGAACTGCTGATGCATCGCGCGGCTGAGCCGGCCATCGAGGTGTTTGCCAATGGCACTCGTCTGTTTCCGCGTTCCGTCCGAATGCTGGTCGGTCTGGGCGCTGCCTGGTACTCGCAAGGTTCCTCAGAGCTGGCTGTCCGTCGCCTGTGTGAGGCGTCAGACCTGAGTCCCGATGACCCCACGCCTTATCTTTTCCTGGGAAGAATCCAAGAGGCCGAAACCGCTCAGTCGGAATTGTTCATGGAGAAGCTGCGACGCTTTGCCGGGCTCCGGCCTGAAAATGCGATGGCCAACTACTACTATGCCGTCAGCCTCTGGAAGCGACGCAAGAGCCCCGAGGACGCTGAAAACGTGGCGCAAGCTAGGGCCCTGTTGGAGAAAGCTGTGCGTCTTGATCCGAAACTTGGCGCAGGCTATTTGCAACTGGGCATTCTGTATTCGGAACAGAAAGATTTTTCCAACGCGATCTCCGCCTATAAGCACGCAATTGAAGTCAGTCCTCATCTCGAAGAAGCCCATTATCGCCTGGCGCAGGCCTACCGGCAGACTGGTGAATCTGCGAAAGCCAAGAGCGAACTCCAGCTATACAGCCAAATATCAAACGAAAGAGCAAAGGAAGTCGAGCGCGACCGCCATGAGATTCAGCAGTTTGTGTATACGTTGCGCGACCGAACTTCTTCCTGGCCGCCGCAATAGGCGACGGAAACCTATCAGTGAACCGTAGGCGTGGACGCTCTCATCAAGCTTACAAACATTCGATAAAACTTTTGAGCGTCCAAATCCACCTGGATCTCGACCGGCTGCGCGCTGAATTTCGACTTGTCGCTGTCAGTCCCGGTCAGCGTGTTTCCGTACCCAGCCCCTCGGTCAAGGTCTACATCCATGTAGCGAGTCTCGCGCTTGGTGATCAGCGTGGGATCGATCCAGGCGGCCGCCGCAAGCTCGTCCCACATGATGTCGGCACCCGGATTAAACATGGCAAAGCGCGCGACGTAGTGCGCCAGCGGGGTGCCACTGGCTTCTATCTGTGTGATCATATCTGGCGTCACGTGCGTTTTGATCGAAATGTCCGTCGGAGTGCAGACGATCTTCTTCCACGGCGCCCGCAACACGATCTGCGCGGCTTCCGGATCAAACCAAAAATTAAACTCGTGACGGGGATTGTTGGCGAACTCAGGATTGTCGGTCTCGGGGCTCAAGCTCCCTCCCATGAAGACCAGCTCTTGCGCCAACGCGGAGAATTGGGGATCGATTGAGATGGCCAGCGCCAGATTTGTCATCGGTCCACCCTCGTAGATCGTTACCTCATGTGGGTACTTGTGGACCATCCGGACTAAGAAGTGAGCGGCGTCTTCGTCCGCGGGCTTGGTGCTGGGCCTCCCTTCCGGAAGCGGTGGGATGACGAACGGATCGTGCCACCAGCGGTCATCCCATGCGCCTGCGTAGGCTACCTTTCCATAGTGCTCCTGCCAGAGTTGAGTTTCCTCGCGCCGGCGGACAAGAGGAAACACGGCACCGGGCACCACAGGAATATCCGTGCGCCCGATGATTTCGAGCAGTCGGAGCGTATGAGCCCCCTCTTCATCCCGCCATTGGTCTCCGCTAACCACGGTGGCGCCCAGCACATCGACTTGAGGCGACAGGATCATCATGAGAAGTGTCTGCAAGTTGCTGCCGCCGGGTCCGGAGAAATCCTCGTTGACAATCACCTTGCGCCGATGTTGGGCCTGAGCGAAAGAGCCTGCTGTGAGGAAGAGCAACAATAGGATCGCCGGGAAGAACCTGCAAAGTTTCGTGGCGCGCAGACGAGTCACTTGCTGTGTGGAGGCCGGGTCATCAAGTCTATGTAGAGTTTGTAGAACTTCTGCGCATCAATATCAAATTGCACGTTGGCCAAGCGCAAGTAGGGTGGAACCTTGGCGGCAGAGTCCCAGAAAATCGTCTTACCGTAACTAGCTCCGTGATCGACGTCGATGTCCATGTAGAGATGCTTTTGTCCGGTGATGATCGACGGATCGATCAAAGCCGCGCCCGCGATTTCATCCCACATGTAACCGGGCAACGAATATTTATCCAGGTATTGCGTTACCGGCGTGCCTGCCTTCGAGATGGTGGCTTGCATTTCCGAAGTGAATCGCGTCTTGACCGAAATGTCGATCGGCGTGATGGTGAGTTTCTTCCACGGAGCGCGCAACACGATGCGGGCGGCTTCTGGATCAAACCACCAGTTGAATTCCCGCCGGGCTTCGATGGCGCCGGGGTCGATCGCACCTTTGTCCGCGTACAATCCGCCGCCCATGAGGACGAACTCTTTCGCGAGCGTCGCCACCTCAGGGTCAAGCTTTAGAGCTAAGGCATAATTCGTTAGAGGTCCGCCCGCCGCCCACAGAACAACCTGCCCCGGATACTTGTGCACCATCTGCACGATAAATTCCGCGGCCGTGCCTGCACGGGCTTTGATATGGGGCTCTCCCTCGCGCATGGGAGGCACAACATCGGGCGGATGGTAGGGTTCATCATAAATTGTGGACCGATTCGCTTCGAACCTTTCGGTCCAGCATCCTTTGTATTCGAATTTTCCGTAAAGAGCTTCCCATCGTTCGGTTTCTTCTTTTGAATTGAGTAGCGGAAATTCGGCTCCCTGGATTACCGGAACGTCCGTCCGGTCAGCAATCTCCAGCAGGCGCAGGACATGCTGTGTCTCTTCCTTCACCCACTGGTCGCCGCTGACGGTGGTGATGCCAAGAACGTCAAATTTTTCCGACTGCAGGAAGACAAGAATGGCTTGCTGGTCGCTAGTGCCTGGGCCGCGAGCGTCCTGGTCGACGATGACTTTGATCTTCTGAGCCAGCGCTGTGGAACAAAGTAAAGGCACAAGAATAGAGAGGTGCGCGACCTTCCCTGTGATCCACCTCATCATTCCTCCCATAAATTTTCGTTGGAAATTTAAGGGCAGACGGGGTCGACGCCAGCCTGCCGACGTTGAGATGCGCGACTCCAGCCCGCCTAGAAATTAAGCCTCAGAGCAAACTGGACCAATCGTGCGTTATTTACTGTGTTATTGATTACCCCGAAACTGGAGGGAGTGTTTATGTCCTGCTCTCCTGTGCCACCGAAGCCTTGAAGGAAGAACTGCGGGTGGTTGAACAGGTTGAAAAACTCGGCCCGGAATTGCAGATTCGTGCCCTCGCGGAAGGAAAAGGGAAAGTCCTTGATCACCGAGAAATCGGTATTTACAAAACGCGGGCCATAGACGGGTGCGCGCGCGGCAGTGCCAAGTTCGCCAGTCGGAGCCTTCATGAAGGCGCAGGGGTTGAACCAATTCTGAAGTGTATGCACCCTGGTGGGCGCTGCACAAGTCGGATTGGCAGCCACCGGGCCTGGCTTGTTGACTTCATTCGGACGCTGAAGGGTGTTCCCGTTATAGGAAAAGAAGATGCCTGACCCGTCACCGCTATCGACCACAAACAGCGGGAACCCGGAGGTCGCTCTTTCAATCAGATCCACTTGCCAATTGCCGAGGATGGCGTTCGTGGCTCCGTTCCAGCTGCTCCCGTAACGTTTGCCCTTGCCGAACGGCAAATTGTAGAGGACGCTCGCGGTAAAACTATGGTTGAGGTTCAGTTGAGACAAGCCCCAATCTAGTTTGTTGAACCCCGGGAGCGGATAGTACATCGCCCCGGGATTGGTACCGAGGCCGTCGGTCAGACCGGAATCGAAATTGCGGGAATACGTATAGCCGAGCAAGGCATAGAGCCCGTGCCGTGTGCTCTTGGTTTCAGCCTTGACTTGCAGAGAATCATAACGGGCAGCGCCGATGCTGTTGTTGGTATCCACCGACTGAAAGGGTGCAGCGTATGGGAATGACGGGAAGCCGCAGCCCACAGTGTAGCCTGGCACGAAGTTACTGCCGCCGGGGCAGGCACTCGGGGAGCTTAGGTTTTCGTTCAGTTGGCTTACCAGAATGTGCGCGCTGCGGGACCCGCCATAGCCCACCGTCAGCACTACATTCCCTGGCAGCTGGCGCTCAATGTTCAGGTTGAATTGCTGAATGATCCCTTGTTTGAAGTTCAGGTTCTGGGATTGAATTGTGCCCGTATAGGCCTGGGGGTTCACCGGCGAGGTATAAACGGCACCGCCCGCCACGGGCGTGGTGGAAGGGGTTCCGGCCGGGAGAAGGAAGCCACCCGAGAGTGAACCGACCGTGCTGCCAAAGGCGAAACAAAAGGTACAGGGATCCACTTCCGCATAGAACGGAGGATTCTGCCACAGCCCCTGCCCGCCCTGATTCCACGCGGAATCGTGGACGATACCATAGCCTCCGCGAACGACGGTTTTGTCACCACCCAGGGGCTTCCACGCGAATCCAATGCGGGGCTCAAGAGCGGTCTTGTCGAATTGAATGCCCGCCCTCCCGTCAGTAGCGATGCAAACCGTGCAGCCACTGAATGCGGGGCTGCCCTTCGGGACATACCACCTGAGGTTCTGAACATTAAAGTTCGCCTGCCGATTCCCGACCTCGGTTTCCGGCGTCACCAGAGCCCAGGCAAATCCGAGGTTCAAGGTCAGATTGCTGGTGACGCGCCAATCATCCTGGACGTACGGACGAACCAGTTTCCAGCGGCGGCCGGTGGTTGCTCCCAGAAACGTTTGGTCGTGGGCCGCAAAAACACCCATGCCACCCAGCAGCACGTCCCCAATGTCGTCGCCGGTTAGACTCCCAACCTGGACCGAAAAACCGTCCTGGAATGCATTGTTCCTCACATTCATTTGGTTAGCGCGAAACACGGCTCCGAACCGGATATTGTGCTTGCCGCGAATCAGGTCGAGCGTATCGGAAACTGAGTAGACGTTCGTTCCGCCCTGGTAAGGTGCAAATCCGCGATCACCCACGGCAAAGTAGGCGGACATAAGGAACGAGGTCATGCCACAACTTACGCACTCCTGGGACGCCTGGTTCAGGCTCGCGGGATAACCGGTTATGCTGTCACATTGGCTGGCCAGATTGGCGCCGGGAATACCGATCTGCTCTGCCTTACAGGTACCGGTGCCGAAAGAGAGAATGTGATTGAAAATGCGGTTGTAGCCGACATTGAGCTGATTAATCGCGTTCGCGGAAAAGACGTGCGTCTCCGACAGGGCTAAATTACGGCCATGATTTTCGATGTGTTGGTTGCTGCCAAAGGCGTTCTGTTCCGACCACGTCGGCGAGCCGCCGGGGACGAAGTTCGTCGCCTGATCGTAGCTGAAACGCGCAAATATGGAGTCTTTATTGGAAAAATTGTGATCGAGGCGAACGTCCCAAGTTCCTTCGTTGAGTTTTCTCACTGGTTCGTTGATGTAGTTGTAGCCCGTCGCGCTCGCATTGGGCGCGGGATAAAGTTGAATCACCTTTGCGCCGATCGGATTGACCAAGGCCGCCGGAATTATGTTGCAGTTCTGCCCTGTTGGCTGTGTTCCGTTCGCGGGATTTACAGGCTCAGGGGTTGAAGTGCCGGGCTGGCATTGGAAGGGCGCGGCCCCGAATGGGTTCTTGAGTTGCGTGCCGAACGGATTGCCACTGAAATCGTAATTGCCACTGGCGTTGGGCGTCGTCATTGCAGTCGTCGGAACAAAACCGGTGAAAGGCACCCCTTTGCGCTGCATTTTGGCCTGATAGTCAATAAAGAAGAACGTCTCGTCCTTCCTAATCGGACCGCCGAGCGAACCGCCAAACTGATTCAGATTAAATTTCTCCACCGAGGTAGCGAAGTAGCTGCGGGCATCGAGTTTGGTGTTGCGGAAAAACTCAAACAGCGAACCGTGAAACTGGTTTGATCCCGATTTCGTGGTCACCAAGACTGCGGGACCTGCGCGCTCCCCGTACTCGGCGGAGTAGTTGTAGGTCAACACCTTGAATTCTTGTATGTCGTCGATCGAGGAGAAAATCGCAATCCCGCCCTCATCCAGTTGGTTGTTATCGTTGCCATCGAGCAGCCAGTCGGTTTCCTGCTCGCGCGAACCGCCAGACGAAAGCGAGAACGATCCGCGCGTGGCAGCCTCGCTGCTGGCAGCGCTGGTGAAGAAGCTGACTGGGCTGGTTGACGATGTCGTGCCCGGCGTCAGCGTGGCCAATTGCACGAAGTTGCGGCCGTTTAAGGGAAGGTCG
>WNFJ01100008.1_pt1 | contig 11305 bp, 8 predicted proteins | sample 5400461 | NCBI WGS metagenome assembly WNFJ01 (sample SAMN13153349, study PRJNA577476) | soil metagenome | isolation source: 115 cm saprolite on Douglas fir-dominated hillslope | place: USA:California | collected 2013-09-17 | reverse complement strand
AGCGGATTTGATCCGGCCGGCGAGCGCGCCACAACCCACGCGCGATGGGCAGTCCACGCTGACGCGCGCGCTGGGCTTGAAGATTGGAAGGATCGTGATCGACGCAGGTCACGGGGGGCACGATACGGGAACGATTGGCCCGACCGGGTTGATGGAGAAAGACCTGTGCCTGGATGTGGCACTGCGGCTCGGGAAAATCATCGAGCAGCGGCTGCCGGGCGCGAATGTGATCTATACGCGTTCGGACGACAGCTTTGTTCCGCTGGAAGAGCGGACGAACATCGCGAACCAGGCCAAGGCGGATCTGTTTATTTCGATTCACGCGAATTCGAGCAGGGACCACGCGGCGCGCGGCATTGAGACGTACTACCTGAACCTGAAGGGCTCGGCGGAGGCGATGGAGGTGGCGGCGCGGGAAAACGCCACGGCGCAGGGAGGAGTACACGAGCTGCAGGATCTGGTGATGAAAATCGCAAGGACGGAAAAAATCGATGAGTCCAAAGAATTTGCCGAGGACATCCAGGATTCCCTGTCCAAGCGAATTCAAAAGAGCAGCAGGCCGATGAAAAACCGCGGCGTGCGGAAAGCGCCCTTCGTAGTGCTGATCGGCGCGGACATGCCATCGATCTTGACGGAGATTTCGTTCCTGAGTAACCCGGCGGACGAGCAAATGCTTAAGAAGCCCGAGCAAAGGCAGAAGGTGGCCGAGGGGCTGTATCAGGGCGTGGTAAGCTACCTGGAGAGCATGAACAGCGTGACGTTGAATCTGCCGTCCAAACCCGGTGCGGGGCGCCCCAGTGCGGCAGCAGTTGAACAATCTCGCAACCAAAACTAGGCAGTTGGTGTCTAATAGAGGCCGGGATGCGAAAGTATTGCCTTATCTTCCTGTTGCTTCTTACGGCCGCCATAGCCGCAGTGCCGCGTTTGCCTGCGCAGGGTGCGCTCGAGAGAGTTTTCCCCGGACAATTTGCGCGATGGAAAGCCGTCAACTCTCCAATCAAGATCAAGAGTGACGAAGGGCGAGCACAGGTATTCGCCGAGTCGGGTATGACGGACTCGCTCGCTAATGAGTATTCCGACGGGACTCAGAAGGTTGCAGTCATACTCCGGCAATTCCGGGACCCCAGCGGCGCGTACGAAGCGTACACCGCGGAGTTCGGGCCCAACATGCATCCATCCATGGTCGGTGGGCCCTCGGCGATCGACCAGGAGCGCCTCCTGCTGCTCCTTGGCAACCTGATTCTGGAAGTCCGGCCCCCGCAGAATCCAACGACCGATGAATTGCAACAGCTTGCGGCGATAGTCCGGAAACATTCCAGCCAGACGCCACTGCCGCCGATTCGAACGTATTTGCCGAGCGGCTTCTCGGATGGAACGCAAAGGTATGCGCTGGGGCCTGCGGCCTTGCGGAATGCGCTGAACTCGCTGAAACAGGAGGAATTCACGAACCTGGTGAGCGAGGCGGGATTTGCCTCTGGCGCAGAGGCCATGGTCGCGGAATATCGCAACGGAAAGAACTCAGCAGGATTGTTACTGCTGGAGTATCCGACGCCGCAACTGGCGGAGCAGCACCTGCGACACCTGGAACAGGCGCTCCCGCCGGGGGCCAAGTGGGCGGGAACGACAATTGAACGCAAGGCTTCCCTGCTCTCTCTGGTACTCAAGCCATCCTCAGCGGCTTATGGCGATTCGCTGCGGAGGGCGGTGATTTACGAAACGGAAGTGGCGTGGAACGAGCCGCACCAAACGGTCACCGATCCGCCGTTGGTTACAACCCTGGTCAAGATTATTCTTGGCACGGGCTTGTTCATGGTGGTGGCGGTGGTCCTGGGCGTGGCGTTTGGCGGCGTGCGGGTGCTGGCGAAAATCTTTTTCCCGGGCAAGGTTTTTGACCGGCCGGAACAGATGGACGTCCTGCAGCTCGGGCTTTCCGGAAAAACAATCAATTCCCGTGATTTCTACTGATCTGCTGCCGGAAACTCCAAGATAACGAACCGCTTTTCCCTGCGTCCAATGGGTGACGAAACCTCTCTATTTGCTCCTTCTGCATAGTGTCGTAAGATTTGAGGTCAGGTAAACGGGTATGTGTCCATTGGTATCGGTCAATCGACGTGAGGGAAGGCTAAGCACGGAAAAGCGGGGGGCCGCTCTGCTGCTGGCACTGGCGGCAGGTGCTTTTGTGTGCGGTTGCCAGAAAAGCGCGGCCGACAATGCGCCGCGCGCTGTTGCGGCTGCCATGCCGGTCCAAGTACAGATTGCTCCCGCAGTGAAAATTCCGGATACCACCGAGTATCTGTCCATCCTGAAATCGCGGCACGCCGCGGCGATCAATCCGCAGGTCGAGGGACAGATTACGCGGATTTTCGTAAAGTCCGGTGACCACGTGAAAGCAGGAACGCCACTCCTGCAGATCGACCCGCTGAAACAGGAAGCCACGGTGAACAGCCAGGAAGCCTCGCGCGCGGCGCAGGAAGCAAACCTGCGCTACGCCAAGGTTTCACTGGAGCGTGCGCAGAAGTTGTTTGAAGCCGGAGTGATCAGCAAGCAGGAAATGGATAATGCCCAAACCGGTTACGAGGCGGCTCTGGCACAATTGAAGTCGCTCGACGAACAAGTGAAGCAGCAAAAAGTAGAGCTTCACTACTACAGCGTTACCTCGCCGATGGACGGGATCGTCGGCGATATCCCCGTACACATGGGCGACCGCGTGACGGTTGCGACGATGCTAACCACCATCGACGAGCCCGGCGCGCTGGAAGCTTACGTTTACGTTCCTGCCGAGCGTGCCAAGAACTTGAAAGCCGGATTGCCTGTGCGATTGCTCGACACCGCGGGTAATTCGGTGAGCGAGACTCGCATCACGTTTGTATCACCGCAGGTCGAGACGGATACACAAACAGTTCTCGCCAAGGCAACCATTGAGAATCCGAGGGGCAAACTGCGCATCGCCCAACAGGTTCGCGCGCAGATCACCTGGGGCATTCACGAAGGCCCCGTGATTCCCGTGCTTGCTGTGCTCCGCATCAATGGCCAGTTCTTCGCGTTCGTTGCCGTCAACGAAGGCAAAGGAACCGTGGCACGGCAAAAACCTTTAAAGCTTGGCGATACTGTCGGCAATGATTTTGTGGTTCTCGATGGGCTCAAAGCCGGGGATCACCTGATCATTTCCGGAACGCAATTTTTGCAGGACGGCATGCCGGTCACGGAGCAAATTCAGAGCAGAGGCCAGAGCAATTCAGGCCGGTAGTCACTTCGACCTCATGAGCGGCTCCACTCCACTCCCAGCAAAGGCGGACTCCGGCTTTGTTCGTTGATTTCTTCATCCAGCGGCCGGTTTTTGCCACGGTCTGCGCACTGTTCATCATTCTTGCGGGAGCGATCTCCATTCCCACGCTTCCGATCGCTCAATTGCCCGACCTGGCGCCGCCGCAAGTCGTCGTCAGCAGCGGCTACATTGGAGCGAACGCCCAGACGGTGGAAACCGCGGTCACCATTCCGCTGGAACAAGCTATCAACGGCGTGCAGGGCATGAAGTACATCAGCTCGACAAGCGGCAACGATGGATCGAGCCAGATCACGGTGGTATTTGACGTAACCCGAAATGTCGACCTTGCAGCGGTGGACGTTCAGAACCGGGTAAACCAGGCACTCGGGCGGCTGCCGAATGAAGTCAAGAACACGGGAATCATCATCACGAAGCAGATCGGCGGATTTGTGTTCGGCGCCGGCGTCTATTCCGATACCGGGCAGTACGACAGCCTGTTCCTCAGTAACTATATGGATGTGTACGTCAAAGATGCGCTTAAGCGCGTCAAGGGAGTTGGCGACGCGATTATTTTTGGCGAGCGTAAATATGCCATGCGACTTTGGCTCGATCCCGCGAAATTGGCGCAGCGCGGATTGACGGCGACCAGTGTGCTTAGCGCACTGCAGGAACAGAACGTGCAAGTCGCGGCCGGACAAATCGGGCAGCCGCCTTCGCCAGAAGGGCAGTCTTACCAGATCAGCGTGCGGGCGGTGGGGCGCCTCAGCGAGGCCTCGCAATTCGACAACATCATATTGAAGACGGGAAACGACGGCACGCTCGTTCGATTGAGAGACGTCGGCCACGCGGAACTGGGCGCGGAGAATTACGGCACCATTCTTCGATTCAACGGCCATGACGCAGTCGGCCTCGCGGTCACCCAGCTTCCAGGCGCCAACGCGCTCGATGTGGACAAGGCCGCAAAGGCGGAGCTGTTGCGGCTCTCCAATAATTTCCCTCCGGGGATCAAGGCAGCCGTGGCCTTCGATACCACGACAGTCATCGGTGAATCCATACGCGACGTGCTCATCACCCTCCTGCAAGCCATCGCGCTTGTCATCATCGTCATCTACGTGTTCTTGCAGGACTGGCGCAGCACGTTCATCCCCGCGATTACCATTCCCGTTTCACTGATCGGCACATTCATTTTTGTGAAGTTGCTGGGTTTCTCGATCAATACGCTGACGCTCTTTGGGATCACGCTGGCCACCGGGCTGGTCGTGGATGACGCGATCGTGGTGATTGAGAATGTGGAGCGGCACATCGTCGAGGGCATCACGGAGCCGCACAACGCGGCGTCCGTGGCGATGAAGGAAGTGGCTGGAGCGGTCGTAGCGACATCACTCGTTCTGGTGGCGGTGTTCGTGCCGGTCGCGCTCTTTCCGGGCACGACCGGAATTCTCTTCCGGCAATTCGCGCTGACGATCGCTTTTTCCGTGGCGATCTCGGCCTTCAACGCGCTTACGCTGACTCCCGCACTTTCGGCTATTTTCCTCGGGAAACATCGAGAGCGCGCGAAAGGCCGTTTCTTCAAATTGTTCAATGACGTCTTTAACGCCGGCGCAGGTTTCTATCGAAGCACAGTCCGCTGGGCGCTGGGCTGGCGGCTGGCCTCGTTGCTGGTCTTTTTTGTCTTGCTCGGCTGCACCTACTTGCTCTACCAGCGCGTTCCGCGCGCCTTCATCCCAGAGGACGATCAGGGCTATCTGATGTTCATCGTGCAAGCCCCGCAAGGGGCCTCTCTCACCTACACGCGCGATGTTTGTGGCAAGGCGGAAGAAGTGATCTCGCGCGACCCGGAAATCGACGGAGTTTTCACGGTTGTGGGGTTTGGCGCTGCGGGCTCATCCTCCAATCAGGCAATGCTCTATGCAAACCTGCGGCCTTTTGAGAATCGCAAGGGAGATGTCCACTCGGCGGCCGCAACGATTGGACGTTTGCGCAGATCTCTTTCGGCAGTATCAGGTGCGATCGTAGTTCCGTTCAATCCGCCGGCAGTGTTTGGACTGGGGCAGTTCGGGGGATTCCAGTTCGAGCTAGAAGATCTTGGACGCAACTCGTTGCAGAGCATCTCGGAAACCGCCAACAAGCTGGCGGCGCAAGGGAATGCTAGCAAGGATATCGTGGGGCTTTTCACTAGCTTCACGGCAAACGACCCTCAATATCTGGTGCGCATCGACCGCGAAAAAGCGAAGAGTCTGCAGGTGCCCTTCAGCCAGATCACTAACGCTTTGCAGGTCTACATGGGCTCGGTCTATGTGAACGATTTCGATTTCAATAACCGCTCGCACCGTGTCTACGTGCAGGCCGACAGTAAATTCCGCTCGCAGCCAAAAGACATCCGGCAATATTATTTGCGCTCCGACACCGGAAAGATGATTTCTCTCGACAACCTCGTGACTGTCGAGCAAACCGCAAATCCCCAGGTCATTCCGCATTACAATCTTTTTCGCTCCGCGGAAATCAACGGAACGGCCGCGCAAGGCCACAGTTCCGGCGAAGGTATCGCAGCAATGGAAGCGCTCGCCAAGAAGGCCCTACCAAATGGGATGACCTTCGAATGGAGCGGATTGTCGCTGGAAGAAATCGAGTCCGGAGGAAAAGCGCTGATTCTTTTTGCGCTGGGCCTGGTGGTGGTGTACCTGACGCTGGCCGCGCAGTACGAGAGTTACGTGCTTCCGTTTATCGTGCTGCTGGCTGTGCCCGTCGCGATTCTCGGGGCGATTGGCGCTCAGGCCCTGCGCGGCCTGCAGAATGACGTTTACTGCCAGATCGGGCTGGTGATGCTGATTGGACTTTCCAGCAAGAATGCCATTCTGATCGTTGAGTTTGCGGAGCAACTGCGCGGTCAAGGCATGTCGGTCGTGGAAGCCGCAGTGGAAGCGGCGCGCATCCGTCTGCGGCCCATTTTGATGACCTCACTCGCGTTCATTCTGGGGGTCGTGCCGTTGGTGCTGGCGCAGGGCGCCGGCCGCGCGGGCCGAGTTTCCGTCGGCACGACGGTCTTTGGCGGAATGATTGCTGCGACCACGCTGAACTTGGTGTTCATCCCGGTCCTCTATGTGATCGTGCGGGGCATCATTCCCGGGCGCGATGCGCAGGCTACCACCCTGGCGGAGTAAGCCATCCGGCGGTGCGCGAAAGAGTTTTGAAGCCTCTTAATTCCGCTTAAGTTTACGTCGAAAAAGAGCATGCGCTCAGACCGCCGAGCTTTCCTTTGGGTTGAGAGCATGCCAAAGCAAGAGGCACGCGCAAAATGGATGAAATCCCGCTCATTTTTCAGTACGATGCAGCTATGCCACTACACGCTCTTTCGCGACGTTCGTTTCTCTCTTTTTCGGCAATGCTGCCGTGGGCCGTTTCTGCTCGCGCCGCAAAATCGATTCCGCTCGGCCTCGAACTTTATTCTGTCCGCGAGGTATTGAAAAAAGACCCCGAGGCCACCGTACACGCCGTCGCCCAGATGGGGTATCAGGGCGTCGAATTCTACGCGCCGTATTTTGAATGGTCCGAGAGTCAAACCAAGCAGATGAGAAAGCTTCTGGACGATCTCGGCATCCGGTGCTTCTCGACGCACAACGACAGTTCCTATCTGAGTCCGGAGAAAATCGGCCGGACGCGTGACATGAACTTGATTCTGGGCAGCAAATATATAGTCATGTCTTCGGCGGATCCGAAACCTGGCCTGGACGGCTGGAAGGCAGTCGCCGACGCGTTGAATTTTGCCGCCGAACAGCTTGAATCATCCGGCTTGAAGGCGGGATATCACAATCACAAGAGAGAGTTTATTCCCCTCGAAAACCAGCGCCCTGTCGAAATCCTCGCCAAGAATACAAAACCATCGATCATGCTCCAGTTGGATGTGGGCACTTGTCTGGAGGCCGGGTCCGATCCGGTAGCGTGGATTCGCGCGAATCCGGGCAGAATCCGTTCTCTCCATCTCAAAGACTGGTCACCGGAACCGGCGAAGGGTTACACAGTTCTGTTCGGCGAAGGTGCTGCAGAATGGAAAAACATTTTCGAAGCAGCCGAAAGTGCGGGCGGAGTGGAGTATTACCTACTGGAGCAGGAAGGCAGCCGGTTTTCCGAACTCGAGACCGCGCGCCGCGGATTGCAGTCCTTCCGGCTCATCCATCCAGCATAATACCAAGTGGTTGGGAAGCTTCGTTCTTGATTGACACGATTGGTGGAAAAAACTGGAGCCGAGAGTGGGAGTTGAACCCACGACCTGCCGATTACGAATGGGCCAGCTCTCACCCAGCATGCAACAGCCTTATTTGTAACGTTTTAGGCTAGTTTTAGGCTAAGTTGTTGATTCCACGGTTGGGACGTAGCTCAGTTGGTTAGAACGCTGCTCTGCCATCCCGTTTCCGTCATAAGTCAATTCATTTCAATTGCTTATGCGAAAAGCGTTCAAGTGGCATTCTAACCAAGTCGACTTTTCATCTCACCCCAAAATTATTTCGGAAGAGACGAGAACCCTCACGGTAAATGCACACGGCGCATTGGTTCTCCTGAGTTTGAAAGTAGAAGTCGGGCAACTGATCACTCTTCACAATTCAAGAACGGAGGAGGAAGCGCGTTGTCGCGTGGTCTATATCAGTCCACATCAAGCACAGAAGCGAGAAGTCGGCATCGACTTTCTGGAGCCGCAGCCTCGATTCTGGCTCATCTCTTTTCCTCCAGCCGATTGGACACCGAAAAGCCCCGAAGCAAAAGGCAACACGAGCCGATACAGCCCATCAACATCTGCGAAAAAGAAGAAATGATAGTGCGAAACACATCCAGTATTGCAAACGAATGCAGAGATTCGCGTCCTCCCTGGGTTGTTATATTGCTGACCACTTTATTCCTGGCAAGTAACCTAGAGGCCGACCAGCAAAGTTGGCTTGTCATCGCGGTGTTATAGCCTCCAGTATAGAAGGCCCCGCTGTCATCAGGGAGAAAGCAGTGGACGACCGCACGCGATATGAGACCGTCAAATCCCGATTGAGAGCTATGGGAGAGGGTACAGCACAGCAGGTGCATGATGCCCTGGACCCCACTCCTTATTCTGTGCGCGAGGTGGACAACACCCTCGATGAGATGGTATTAGCGGAGCGGGATGAGTTTGAAAGAGTAGGCCGAGTGTATCGTTGGAAAAAGTCGTATCGATTCAGGATGGAGAAGAAATAAACCTGGGAGTTGCCACGTAATCGTGTTTGCGGTCCCGATTTGTGCATGATCCAGATATCACATTCCGATACATGGGCTAGGAACTCAAATGCTCCGTAGGGTTCCAGCCGCAGTGTATTAAGACTGAGGCAGTAAAGGGCGTATCCGAGTTGGACGCACGGACCAGAGAGCTTTTGAAAGATTTGACGCGGCTTTCACAGCCTGACACGGCGTCGAAAATGAATGCTGTCTTGCTTTGGCCCGGATCACGAGAAGGCTTTTGCGGTTTGTGGCGACGATTACGAAGCCAAGCCGGATGGATTTGGGACGCTAAGAGGAAGCTGTTATGAACTCGCAGCAGAGCCGGTTGCTGATTGTGGATGACAACGAAATGAACCGAGACATGCTTGCGCGCCGGCTGTCACGCAGTGGCTATCTCGTTGATGTTGCGGAGAACGCGCGGCAGCTGATGCAGCGCGTCAAGGAAAACAGATTGGATTTGGTGCTCCTGGACATCGAAATGCCCGAAGTCAGCGGCTTTGATGCCCTGAAGGCCTTGCGCAAAGATTATTCGCCCAGCCAGCTGCCCATCATAATGGTGACGGCGAGGAACCAGAGGGAGGACATTGTCAGGGCTTTAAATTTGGGCGCCAACGATTATTTGACGAAACCGATCGATTTTCCTGTGGCTCTGGCGCGCATCGAGACTCAGTTATCGCGCAAACGCCCACAGGTCAGCGATCAGCTCGCCACAGAATCTCATGTGCTTGACCGGGGGTATACCCCTCGGTATCCCTTTACTGCCGATGCGGAGATTGTCGATCTAAAATCCGGTACTCGCATCAGAGGCGTGACTTCAGATTTTTCCCTCGTTGGATGCTTTGTCCGCACGCGCCGTCCAGTGGAGATTGGCACGCGGGTCCGCCTTACCCTGATGCGTAAAGAGCAGAATGTAACGATGCTTGCAGTAGTCCGTGTGGTGAAACCGCTGGTTGGAATGGGCCTCGAATTTCTGGACATTGATCCAGACTCCAGCGCAACACTGCTGGCCTGGATCGAAAATCTTCGCAAATCGCACTGAAACTTCGGTCACATCCGGAGGTGTCCACGACATGACCGAGGAGGTCCCGGGTCAGAAGCGCCGATACCCGCGCATCGTATTGCCGAAGGGCATGTTCGTGGCTTGGCATGGTGGTGATCTGCAACTGTTTTCGCGCGTCCGAACGCTAAGCATGGGAGGACTGTTCATTTCCGTTCCTAATCCACCTCCAGTGGGTACTAAGCTGAGACTGGCGTTTGAAGTGCCCGGCGGGAACGTGCACGCAGAGGCGATCGTGCGCAATATTGTCTACGGCGAAGGGATGGGTGTCGAGTTCACAAGGTTAGAGTTGAAAGACCGAATTTTGCTGGAAAACTTGCTGAAGCGATTGTTTCGGTGACACAAGAGTTTTCGGCGCTCGGAAGCGTCTGGAAAATTGTCTATTTCCGACGTTGCAACGGATGGCTGCAGATGGCCATAAAGGTATGGTTGCCTGCTTTCTTCCAGACAGCCTTATTAGAGCCGGTTAGCTTCCGCCCTATGCAACTAGCTTTAATGTCTTCGCGCGTCTGAGGCTCAGCTGCACGTTGAATATGGACGCGCTGCCCTTAGTTGCGAGTTGAGAAAAAGCTTGGTCAATCAAATACGACGCGACCCCAATACGCTTTCCAAGAAAATCTCGAAGCTTTTGGTCATCTGCCAGCCGCACCGAAGGTATGGCTCCACCCGTGCCTGAATAAGGCGCAAAAACAACCGAGTATTCTTGACGACCATCGTTCATTACATCTCTGATTATGTGAATCGAACCCTCGCCTGTAGTTCGAATTTCCTGAATCAGTTTTTTCGCTACGGGGTCTTCTGGACTTTTGAGAAACACCGTGGTATTCGCGGTCTTCGACATCTTTCGCAGCTTGGCGCGCAGACATCAGCAGTTCGACAGCTTGATTTGTAGCTTCCCTGGAATGCTTCTGCGCGTCTGGTCCCATCGAGGGACTTGGCGGGCTCAAGCTAACAGCCAGAATTAGGAGGCTGAGCGCACTAGGCTTTGTAACTATCGGTTCTCGCAGTGTACACCCTTCGCCAGTCCCTGGTTAACGGGCGAAATCAGACAAATGGGTGCTAGGCAACAGAAATCAAGCAAATGGAAGGTAAAACAACAGGTCAAGAGAAGGCGGCTTTTCGTGCGCCTTTCCTTGGTCGACTCGGCCCGAGATCTTCAAAGACAAATTGGTTTCGGTCGTTAATGGCATGAGCACGAATTCGACCCTTTCGTCGCCAATCGGAAATCGTGTTTGTTGAAACGCCGCACCTCCTTGCGATCTCAAACAGGGTAAGCATGCCTCGTTCACGAAGGCGATCGAAGCGGCTTTTGAGTCTGTAGGCCGTTCTAATGTAGCCGACGGCTGGTGCTGTCAACAGATCGAGAGTGGCATAGCGATGCGCTTGAACGGGGTAGCAAGCACGCCTGTAACTGAAGTAGTAGGTGGAAATTTATATGCCGCTGCGATAGCCTGCGCCGTAGTCGGGAGGTATTCATGATTCTCAATCTCAAACACCGTCAGGTCCTTGTCGCTCTCACATTGGCATTGATCGCTGGTGGCGCCCATGCCGTTCAGGCCCAGCAACAAACTCCTGTATCTACGATCCGAACGACTCTGCCCTCGGCCTCGGTCGATCCACAGATACAGGCTGCGGTTGAGCCGCAATGTCCTCTTTATGAGACGCGAGCCATTCATGACCAAAATGGTACCGGGAAGTTCTACATGGGTCGAGAAATCGCTCAGGTGATGGGACCGGGAGGCATCCCC
>WNFJ01572220.1_pt3 | contig 11308 bp, 11 predicted proteins | sample 5400461 | NCBI WGS metagenome assembly WNFJ01 (sample SAMN13153349, study PRJNA577476) | soil metagenome | isolation source: 115 cm saprolite on Douglas fir-dominated hillslope | place: USA:California | collected 2013-09-17 | reverse complement strand
GGCGGAACCGCCAATGCCAGCATTAACAACGGTTCGTTTGACCCCGACGGAGACACGCTTACGATCACGCAGACGCCTGCGGGACCGTATCCGGTGGGCAATACGAACGTGCTGCTCACAGTGGTAGATCCCAAAGGCGCAACCGCACAGGCGAGCGCCATGGTGACGGTGCTCACCCCGACAATAACAATCGTCTCTTCTTCACTCACACCGTCAACCTTCTCGACCTCAGTCACGTTTACAGCGAATGTGACCCCGGCGACAGCTACCGGCACAATCAGCTTCAAGGATGGAAGCACAATTCTGGCGACAAGCACGCTCACCGGCGGAGTTGCAATCTTCACAACGAATGCCCTCGCCATTGGCAGCCACACAATCACAGCCGTATACAGTGGAGATACATTCTCTATCAGCAGCACCTCACCGGTGCTTACCCAAACCATAACCGGCACGGCAACAGCCACGGCTGACATTGGGGTCGCGGTGACGCACTCACCGAATAATCCGGTCATCGCGATTGGAGGCAAGCTGGCGATAACCGTAACGGTGACCAACAACGACGCCACCAATCCCGCCCAGGTTGCGCTCACCTTGAGTAGTATTAGCGGACCGTTTGAGGTAGATTCCGTCAGCGCTCCTGGCGGCGCCAGTTGCGATCCGCCCAGCGGCAGTGCCGTGCAGTGCAATATTGCAACGCTTGCTGCCAGCAGCAACACGGTATTTACGATCAATGTGCGGCCGCTGTTCAGCGATCAACGGACGTTAACGATCGTTGCCGCCGAGGCCAGCAATACAACCGACTCGAACCCGGCGAACAATACAGCCAGCGATTCGATCAAGGTGCGCTTCAGGGCGTTCAGGCAGTAAGCGGTGTAGATTGCTAGCCGTTAGCTACATGCAAGTTGCTAACAAAGCACCACAAAGCGGGGCGTCTTTTTGTCACACAGAAGAATGTTGGGCGGAGACGCGGCAGCTCGTCAATATCCTTTGGCTTTGTCTACCACGTTGCTCAGAGGCTCACCTGCGAGGTAATGGCACAGGTTTTCGGCGATGAGCGCGTAGTGGCGTTCCCATAGTGTTTGCGCCAGGGCGGCGGTGTGGGGAGTAATGATGAGATTTTCCAGCGACCACAGTGGCGATTCTGGGGGTAAGGGCTCGGTGGCAAAGACATCGAGAGCGGCGCCGCCGATCTGCTTTTTCTGCAGACACTCGATAAGCGCGGGTTCATCCACCAGCGCGCCCCGGCTCACGTTCACCAGGTAAGCATCGGATTTCATCCTGGCAAGACGCTCGCGGTTGAACATGCCGCGGGTGCTGGGAAGAGTGGGAAGGCTGATCAGCACAAAATCGGCCTGGGGAAGCAGGCGGTCGAGTTGGCTGATGGAATATACGGCATCCGCACCCTCTGCGCCGCTTTGCACATTTTCGCGGAGAACCACGACCTCCATGCCAAAGGCTTTGGCACGAGGGATGACCTCGCGGCCAATGCTGCCGGCGCCCAACAGCAGCAAAGTTGCGCCGGCGACTTCGCGGGGCATAGGATGCTCCTCGCACATCTCTCCCTGTCCCCATTTGCGCTGCTGCTGATAACGAAAGGCCGAAGGCAGACGTTTGGCCAGCGCCAGTATCAGCGCCATGGAGTGCTCGGCCACGACTACGCCGTGAACGGTGCGTCCGTTGGTGATAACGACGCTACTGGCCACGATTTCAGGAATCAGGAGCTGGTGCACTCCGGTCGAAGGCGAATGTATCCAGCGAAGTTTTTTCGCCCGCTGGAACTGCTCAGAGCGCAACGATGCTCCGACAAAGATTTCTGCATCGGGAATTTCTTTGTCCAGGCCATCATAAGTAGGAAGCTGAACGACATTTACGTTGGGAAATTCCGCATGCAAGCGCTCACCAACCCAGGCAGGAGCATTCCAGAGTAGGAAATCATGAGGATGGACTAAGAGCAGTTTCAAGTTTCTATCTTCCAGTTTCGAGTTTTTCCGCCGCCGACCTGTCCCGGCTTGCCGCGGATGAACGCGGATTTGCGCGGATCTTCCAGATTCTTCAGAGAGTGCTTTATTCCGTCAAATCTTATGCACTCGTAAGTCTTTGCCTGTCATATCCTTAGGCTGTTGAATATCAAGCATTGCTAACACAGTTGGCGCGATATCCTGCAAGGCCCCATCAGGACGCAAGGTGTACTGTTTTGCATTCTCGCTCACCAGAATAAACGGTACTGGATTGGTGGTGTGGGCGGTGTGCGGGCCGCCGGTCGCGGGGTCAATCATCAACTCGGCGTTGCCGTGATCGGCGGTGATGAGCATGGCGCCGCCGCGCTGGCGCAGAGCAGTCTGGATGCGTCCCAGGCAGGCATCCACAGTTTCCACGGCTTTCACTGTGGGCTCCAGTTTGCCGGAGTGACCGACCATATCCGCGTTGGCAAAGTTCACGATGATGACATCAAAGGTCGCATCCTCGATGGCTTTGACCACGGTGTCGGCGATGCCCGAGGCGCTCATCTCAGGCTTGAGATCGTAGGTCGCGACTTTCTGTGAGGGCACGAGCGTGCGGTCTTCGCCGGGAAAGGGCTGCTCGACTCCGCCGTTGAAGAAATAAGTGACGTGGGCGTATTTTTCCGTCTCCGCCACCCGCAGGTTGCGCATGCCGAGATTACCAATGACGTTGGCCAGAATGTTATTCAGTGACTCGGAAGGCACAACCACGGGTAAAGTAAATTTTTTGTCGTAGCCGGTCATGCAGATGTACTTGAGATTCTTGGGAACGCGGCTGCGCGGGATGGTGGCGTCGAGCGACTCAGCGTCGGGCAGGTCGCCGCCGGCTTCTTTGCTGATGCCGCTCTCGCGGGCAAGGCAGCGGGCAATCTGGCGGGCGCGGTCGGCGCGGAAGTTGAAGCTGATGCAGACATCTTCGCTGCAGATCGTCGCCACCGGCTCGCCGCGATTATCGATGCACACGAAGGGCACAATGAATTCATCGCTGACGTTCTTGTTGTAAGAGTCCTTGATTCCCTGCACCGCATCGACGTACTGGCCGCCTTCCCCGCGTCCTTCGACCATCGCGGCAAAGGCTTTTTCCTCGCGCTCCCAGCGGCGGTCGCGGTCCATGGCGTAGTAACGGCCGCTGACGCTGGCCACTTTGCCGCCAAACTCGCGCATCTTCTGCTGCAGTTGCTGCATGTATCCGGCGCCGCTGGTGGGCAGGGTGTCGCGGCCATCCATGAAGGCGTGTACAAAGACGCGGTCCACTCCGTTTTGCTTGGCCAGGCGCAGCAAGGCATAGAGATGGTTCTGGTGCGAGTGCACGCCTCCATCGGAGAGCAGGCCGAAGATGTGCAGCCGGCGTCCGCCGCTGCGGGCGTGCTTGACGGCATCGAGAAGAACCGGGTTGCTGAAGAACTCGCCATTCCCGATCATGACGTCAATCTTGGAGATATCCATGGAGACGACGCGGCCGGCGCCGATGTTGAGGTGGCCAACCTCGCTGTTGCCCATCTGTCCGTTGGGCAGGCCCACGTAGCGTCCGCTGGTGTGGATCAAGGTGTTGGGAAAATCGCGCAGAAGCTGGTCATAGTTGGGCTTGCGCGCGAGCGCGATGGCATTGGCTTTCGTCTCAGCGCGGAAGCCCCAGCCATCAAGAATGATGAGAACAATGAGAACAAGAGGTTTGATCCGGTAGGGCATGAAATTATTGAAAGGGAATTGTAAACGAATTGGCCTCAGAGCTCCTAGCCGCTAGCTTCTAGCTGTGACTGGTGTTTGTGATGCAGTCGGTTTAACCCGAGTTCAAATTTTTCAGGCGGCGATCAGCGGGATTGCGATCAGTACGGCCAGCATTCCCATGGTCTGGATGCGGTGCAACCGTTCTTTCAGGATCCAGCGCGCCAGGAGCACCGTGGTCACCGGATACAACGATGACAGCACGGCAGCGACATCGAGGCGGCCAATTTGCGCAGCCATCATGAAAAGGGCATTGCCGCCGGTATCCAGCGTTCCAGCGAGCAGCGCCCCAGGTAAATGCCGGGGGTGAGGAAGCGGGGGCTGGCGCGTGCACAAGCAGAATAGGAGCATAAGAGAAGCAGACGACAAACGTGAAACACACAGCGGCCAAAGAACGCTGACTGCGCTCGCCAGCTTCATGCAGATGAGGAAGCCCCCAAAGCCCAGGCCGGCGAGCGCCGCGAGCCAGACCCCGGCAGGCGACTGGTGAACGGCCTCGGGTTTAGAAACCAGCAGAGTTCCAACGATTGCGATCACAAAACCTACAAGCTGAAGCAGGCGAGGCCTTCCGTGCAGGACGATACCGAGTACCACGGGAACGATGGCGGTGATGAGAGCAGCCAGGGGAGCGTTGATTTCCATCTTGCCGACTGCAAGGGATCGATAGAATGCTGCGAGGCCAATGCTGCCCATCAGGCCTCCGGCTTCATGTCTAAGGAGAGCCAGAACCAGCACCGCCAGCAAACCCGTGGTATGAGCGGCCACAACTAAACCAAACACGCCAGTCCGCTTGGCAACGATGCCTCCAGTGAAATCGCCCGCACCCCATGAGGCAGCGGAGGCAAGGCTGAGGCCGACCGAAGCAAATTGCACTGACGCCAACCTTATGCTCCCACTTCAGACGCGATATCTCCATTGTAGTTGAGCGCCGCCAGACCAGGAAAACGGCCCGCATCTCCCAACTCTTCTTCAATGCGAAGCAACTGGTTGTACTTTGCAACGCGATCGGTGCGCGAGGCCGAGCCGGTCTTGATTTGTCCGGTGCCGGCGCCGACGGCAAGGTCGGCGATGAAGGTGTCTTCGGTTTCGCCGGAACGGTGCGAAGTGACGGAAGTGTATCCGTTGCGCCGTGCCATTTCGATGGCATCCAGGGTCTCGCTCACCGTGCCGATCTGGTTGACCTTGATGAGAATGGAATTGGCAACCTCTTCTTCAATGCCGCGGGCGAGGCGGTCGGTGTTGGTGACAAACAGATCGTCGCCCACGAGCTGGATCTTTCCTCCCAGCTCTTTGGTCAGCAACTTCCAGCCTGCCCAATCGTCTTCGGCCAAGCCGTCTTCAATGGAAACAATAGGATATTTGCTCACCCACTCAGACCAGTAGCGGACCATCTGCTCGGAGCTGTGCTCGCTCTTATCCGATTTCTTGAAGATGTATTTGCCGTCTTTGTAGAACTCGCTGGCCGCGGGGTCGAGCGCAATCGCCACCTGCCGGCCGGGAGTAAACCCTGCCGCCTGGATAGCTTCCACCACCAGTTCAATGGCTTCCACGTTCGACTTCACCGAGGGAGCGAAGCCGCCTTCATCGCCGACGCCGGTGTTATATCCGCGCTTCTTGAGCACTCCCTTGAGGGTGTGAAATATCTCCGCACCCCAGCGGAGTGCATCAGAGAACGAGCTGGCGCCGACCGGCATCACCATGAATTCCTGAAAATCAACGTTGTTGTCGGCGTGAGCGCCGCCATTAAGGATGTTCATCATAGGAACGGGAAGGGTGTGTGCGTTGACTCCACCGATGTAGCGGTAGAGCGGCACCTGCAATGACGCGGCGGCGGCCCGGGCGGCGGCCATGGAGACGGCCAGCAAAGCGTTGGCGCCAAGGCGTCCTTTGTTCTCCGTGCCGTCGAGCTCGATCATCTTTTGGTCGAGGGCACGCTGCAAGCTGGCATCCATGCCGCCGAGGGCGGGTGAGATCTCCGTCTCGATGTTCTCCACCGCTTTACGCACACCTTTGCCCAGATAGCGCTTCTTATCGTTGTCACGCAGCTCTACAGCTTCGTGTTCTCCGGTGGAAGCTCCGCTGGGAACCGCGGCGCGGCCCAGGCTTCCGTCGCTGAGGCGAACTTCTGCTTCTACGGTAGGATTGCCGCGGGAATCCAGAATCTCGCGGCCATGAATGCTGGTGATGGAAGTGCCCATGTCTTTATTCCTTAGGAAGTGCTGAATGAGAAATTTTTGGTGAATGAAACTAACAATTATAAAGCAGATGTTTATAAAGCAGAGGTTGCGTGCTGTTTTAATAATGTCCTTATCGCCGCTTGCGGCGCACGGTGGGAGCCCCGGCTTCTTTGCTGGTAGAACATTATTTGGGCTGGCATCAATAAAAGCCCCGGTGCTGCGTGGATGCATCAATTTGGAATTGCACTAATTGGTTTGGATAGCAAAATTCACGGTATCAGTACTACCTTCCCGAACTGCGCGCTGCTTTCCAGGTATTCGTGCGAGGCGCGGATGTCTTTGAGGGGAAAGCTCCGGTCGACCACCGGCTTCAGCTTTCCGCTGAAGACATGGCGCAGCACCTCGTGCAGTTCGCCCATCGTGCCCATGTAGGAGCCCAGAAACGAAAGCTGGCGGGCGAAGAGGAAGCGGATATCGAACTTCGCCTCCCAGCCGGTGGTGGCGCCGCAGGTGACCAGCTTGCCTCCGGGCCTCATGGACTTCATGCTCTCCAGCCACGTGGCCGATCCCACGTGCTCGAAGACAATATCCACGCCGCCGCGGGCAGTAATTTTTTTCACCTCTTCGGAGATGCTCTGCTTGTAGTGATTGATGCCGAAGTCGGCGCCGAGCTGAAATGCTTTGGCCAGTTTCTGCTCGTCACCGGCGGTGCCGATCACGGTGGCGTTGAAGAGCTTGGCAATCTGGATGGCAGCAATGCCAACGCCGGAGCCTGCCGCCAAAACCAGCACCGTATCGCCCGGCTTGATGGCGCAGCGGCCCACCAGCATGTGCCATGCCGTCGTAAAAACCAGGGGAACGCTGGCCGCCTGCTCGAAGGTAAGCTGCACACCTTCAGGAATAGGAACCACACTGACGCGGGGCACGGCAATGTATTCGCAATCCCCGCCGTCGTTGGCATAACCCAGGACGCTGAAGTTAGCGCAGAAATTCTGGCGTCCGGCGACGCACTCGACGCAGTATCCGCAGAAGGTCATGGGAGCCAGGAGCACACGCTGTCCTACCGTCAGGTCGGTAACGTACTCGCCCAATTCGGCGATTTCTCCGGCGATGTCACTGCCATTGATATGCGGCAGCTTGATACGGGGGAGTCCTTTGCGGATGAACAGATCGAGGTGGTTGAGCGCGCATGCCTTCACCCGAATCAAAACCTGGTCTTTGCGAAGCTGGGGCTCAGGAATATCCTCGTATTGCAGAACCTCAGGCCCGCCGAACTGGTGGAAACGTGCAGCTTTCATTTCGAAGAAATCTCCAGAGTGAGAAATTATAAATGTAGTTCTCGGTTCTCAGTTCTCAGAAAGGCGCTCCGAGCGCGATTTGCCTTAAGCTCTTGGCTTTGGAGACGCAGCAGAGCTGCGTCTCTACCAATAAGTTTCGCTGCTTCCGAGTTTCCCTCTGTCGGCGATACAATTAGGGCGTGAACGATATCTACGAAGAGATCGTGAAACTCCGTCGTGAGGGACGCAAGGCGGCGTTGGCCACGATTATCAACGTGCGCGGGTCGATCCCTTCCTTCCAGTCAGCCAAGATGCTGGTGCGCGATGACGGTTCCATCCTGGGTACGGTGGGCGGCGGCTGCGTGGAAGCGGAAGTATGGCAGGCGGCGCGTGAGGTCATCGAGAAAGAACGGCCGACGACGTTGACCTTCAACCTCAACCACGATCCCAAGTACGATACTGGGCTGGTGTGCGGCGGGACGCTGGAAATTTACGTTGAACCAGTGCTGCCGGCAGCCCTGCTTTATCTGTTCGGCGCCGGACACGTGGCTGTGAACACCTACAAAATTGCGCTGCTGGCGGGATTTGATGTGATCGTGGTCGATGACCGCGAATCCTACGCCAACCGCGAGCGCTTTCCCGAGGCCCGTGAAATTTATGCCGAGGATTTCGATAAAGCTTGTGCCCGGCTCGCGCCCAACGAGGGCGACTTTATGGTGATCGCCACGCGCGGGCATCGCGACGACATGCGCGTGCTGCGCTGGGCGCTGGGAACGCAGGTGCGCTACCTGGGCATGATCGGCTCGTTGCGCAAGTGGATTGCGATTTGCGATGAGCTGGAGCGTGAAGGAACCGCCCGGGAGAAGCTGGACCGCATACATTCTCCCGTAGGCCTGGATATTGGGGCCGTCACCCCGGAAGAAATTGCCGTGGCCATTGTGGCGGAGATGATTGCCATCCGGCGGCAGGCCGAGACAGGCGTAAAGAGAAAGCGGGCAGAAAGAAAGGTCATTGAGACATAAATCAACATTCAGCACTCAGCAGTTGGCATTCAGCCCCTAAGCTTGGCCCATAACAACTAAAAAGACTGCCGAGACAAAGTTTAAATTCATTTTCTGCAGGCATTCTGTCTGATATCTTCATCTCATGGCACGCTCACCGAATTTTGCCGGCTTGATTCTGGCCGCGGGAGATTCCGCGCGCATGGGTCAAGACAAGGCCCTGCTCCCCTGGCAGGGCAAGACGTTTTTGGCTGCGGCCATCGAGTCCATGGCTCCCTATACGGAGCTGGTGGTTGTGGTGGGCGGCAAAAATTCCGAGTCGCTCAAGCCGATTATCTATTCCGCCGCGCGCGTGTACTTGGTCGAGAACCCGAATCCGGAACTGGGGCAGTTCAGTTCGTTACGAACCGGGCTGCACGAGGTGCTGAACCGCGGCCGCGATGCCGCCATCATTACCCTGGTGGACCGGCCAGCGGCCAAGATGGCGACCGTGGAAGCTCTGCGCGACCGATTCTTGCAGGTTTGCCAGTTGGGGTGGTGGGCGGTGGTGCCGGAGTTTCAAGGCCGCCACGGACATCCGATCATTGCCGGCCGGGAGATGATCGAAGCATTCCTGAAGGCACCCGCTAACTCGACAGCACGCGAGGTGGAACATTCGCTGCAGCAGGTGATCGACTATCTTCCCGTGAATGATCCCGCTGTAATCACAAACATAAATACACCCGAGGAATATGAACAACTCCCGCGATAAGAGCACACCGACTATTCCCCTTTCTGAAAAAGCCGTACGATTTGTTGATTCTGTTGTGGCGCTGCGCCCGGCGGTGGCCGTCTTTGATTGCGACGACACGTTGTGGAAGGGTGACTCGGGAAAAGGCTTCATGGATTGGGAGATCGAACGCAAGCTCATTCCTGAAAAGGTGATTGCCTGGGGGCGCGCGCGTTACGCCCAGTACGAACAAGGCAAGGTTGGGGAAGAAGAGATGTGCGGAGAAATGGTGGCATGGCACAAAGGAATCACCATCGCTGCGCTGGAAGAGGCCGGTGAGCGTTATATCAGCGAGAGCATCGACAAGCGGATCTTCCCCGAGATGCAGGAGCTGGTATCTCGCCTGCTCAACGCCGGCTGCGACGTCTGGGCAGTTTCTTCAACCAATGAATGGGTCATCCGCTCCGGCGTGAAGTGCTACGGCATACGCCGCGATCACGTGCTGGCGGTGAGCGTCGAAGTTGAAAATGGCATCGCCACGGAACGGCTGGTCCGCGTGCCCTCTGGTGAAGGCAAGGCAGTCGCCGTGCGTCAATTCATCGGCGAGCAACCCGACATCGTCTTCGGCAACTCCATTCATGATGCTGCCATGCTAAGTCTGGCGCGGCACGCATACGCGATCAACGCTAATCCTGACCTGAAGCAGATCGCGCAAGCGCGAGGATGGACGATCTATCAGCCGGAGTAGCGATTCACCAAAGGACGAACAGATGACAGCAATCACCAGATCGCTTTGCCGGGCACTTGTGGCGCTGGCCTGTTGGGCTGGCGCTCACGCCCAACTCGCACATCCGGATTACCAACAGCTTACTGCAGCATTCAAGTACGATCGCAACGCGCCGCTCGACGTGAGACAGGCCACTGCGTCACAACAGGGTGGCGCCACTGTTTACGACTTGACATATGCGAGCACCAAAGGCGTCCGAGCCCCTGCATATCTGGTGGTGCCAGCCGGGAAGGGACCATTCGCGGCGGTTCTCTGGGGGCACTGGATGATGGAAGGATCTCCGCTCAGGAACCGCAAAGAATTCTTGGATGAGGCAATCGCTCTGGCTCCAGCGGGCGTGGTTTCTCTCATGATCGATACGCCCATGGTGAGGCCGGGCTATGTGGAAAAAGATTTAAAGACAGATCCTCTAGGGTGGGCCATCCAGATGAGCGAAGACGGCCGGCAGATGGTCATCGATCGGCGCCGGGGCCTCGACCTGCTGCTCAGGCGTTCCGACGTCGATCCCAAACGTGTTGCGTATGTCGGCCACAGCTTTGATGCGCACGTAGGAGCAATCCTCGCCGGAGTGGAGAAACGGATCACAAACTTTGTTTTGATGGCCAATACCTACAGCGATGAAGACTTTGTCCGCCACAGCAAAGCTCCTGAGATGGTGGTCTGGCGCGAGCAACTGGGCGACGTCAGAATGAACCAGTACTTCCATGACTACGCCTGGGATGATCCGGTCTATTTCGTCTCACACACTGAGAAAAACGCAATTTTTCTACAGTTCGCCACCGGCGATCATACGACTCTTGAAGAAACACGAGACGAACTGGCACGGTTCAGCGCGACAGATAAGCAGGCAAAACTCTACGAAGCTGCACACGCCCTCGATGCCGCTGCCCGCCTGGACCGCGACCGCTGGCTGCAACAACACCTGAAACTTGGGAATATTAATGAGAAGGCGCTCAATGGGTTACCACAGCTTCAGTAGTTCATGCTGTCGCGCAGGAATCCGTCGTCCATGCAGTCCTAGTGTAATGCGAAACTGTTAGTTGTTGATGCCGGCCAGAGCGGCGCGCAGGGTATCAATCGCAAGAGCGGCCGCGTGGTTCGATTCAGGGTTTAGTCCACCGAGTTGAGCGGAGAGGTCTTCCCTGCTGAGATTCTTGGCATGAGCCACGCTGTGATTCGTAATCAGCTCGGTCAGCAATGAACCACAGGCAATGGAGGCGACACATCCCTTGGCGCGAAAGCGGGCGGCAGTGATGTTGCCATTCTCGATCGCCAGCGTGAGGCGCAGGACATCGCCGCACACCGGGTTTTCCAGTTGCGCCGAGGCGGAAGGCGAAGAAAGGTCTCCGGCATTGCGCGGGTGTTCGAAGTGGTCGAGAAGTTGGGTTGGATACATTTGCAAAAGCCGGTTTTCAACTATTCTAACTGCATGAGCTCTAACTACATTCCGCAGCGGGTGGTATCGCTGCAACCCAGCGCCACGGTTACGCTGGAGAGGCTGGGGCTGCTCGACCGGGTTGTGGCATGTACCAAGTGGTGCGCCGAGGCTTCTCCGGAAGTTGCGCGGCAGACCCACGCTATTGTCGCGGACTCCTGGACGGCGAAGTCGGCCCAGATTCTTGCTGCGCATCC
>WNFJ01187467.1_pt1 | contig 11308 bp, 9 predicted proteins | sample 5400461 | NCBI WGS metagenome assembly WNFJ01 (sample SAMN13153349, study PRJNA577476) | soil metagenome | isolation source: 115 cm saprolite on Douglas fir-dominated hillslope | place: USA:California | collected 2013-09-17 | reverse complement strand
CTGAGCCTCGAGATCGCGGCGACCTGCCTGTTTTCCTTGGAAGCCTCGACCTTTGTCGCGGAATTGCGAAAAATGGTGTCGGAATACATGGACACCATCGGGCGTCTGTATCCAACCGACATCTTGCTTCCCGGCGGCGTGCCCACGCTACTGCGCGCGCGTCGCGCTCTGTTCAGGCGCCGTTGGACAAGACTGATTCATTCGATCATAGAGATGCGAGCGGGTAGGGCACGGGCCGACGTTCCCCGCGATCTTTTCGACCTGCTGAGGGAGGCGCACGATTCAGATCGCGGGGATTTGCTCGCCGATGAAGTTTCCACCATGATCGTCGCCGGCCACGAGACGACGGCCCTGACACTGTTCTGGATGTGTACTTTGCTGGCCAAGGCGCCGCAATGGCAAACGGCGATCGCGGAGGAGGCGAGCGGCGTGGATCTGTCTGCCGAGGGTGCCGCGACGAGTTTACCGAAACTCATGGTCACTCGCGCGGTGGTGGAAGAGACTCTGCGGCTCTACTCACCCGCATTCATGACCGGGCGCTTCGCGAAGCGGACTCATGAGATCTGCGGCGCCCGCATAGCAAAAGGATCGATAGTCCTGATTCCCTACTGGCTGCTGCATAGGAATCCTCGTTGGTGGCCGAACTCGGGAGCATTCGATCCTTCGCGCTTTCTCAGCGGTGCCGAACCTGACCGATTCACCTATTTGCCCTTTGGGGTCGGGCGGCATGTATGCATCGGTGCCCAATTGGCGATGTCGGAGGCAATCCTGGCGATTGCACGGCTGTTGCAGAAATTCACCATCGCCATGACGGGTGATCGACCCGTGCTGCCGGTCGGCACGCTCTCGACCCGGCCCGACCACGCGCCGGCGTTTGTATTGCAAGCACGTGAAGCTGCGCTATTTCATCCCGGCGGCTTTCCGCCACCAATTCTGCCGGTAGTGCAGCCACTGCTGCAGATTTGAGCGGGCCAACGCCCGAGAAATTCGGACATACTCCGAGGAAGACGGAATATTGGCGATGAATTCCAATGTCAAACCGTTCGGATCATCGAAGCGCAGAGAAAGAGACTCTCCGCGATCCTCGAGCATGTTCGCCACGCCGGCCGCATCCAGCTTGCACTTGAACTGCCGAACCACCGCATCTCCCTGCACTTCGAGCGCGACGCGGCGACGAAAACCGCTGCGTGCAGAGAAGTGCTTGGGATGAAAGAGCGATGTATGCTCGGAGAACGCAAGCACATTTCCGTCCGCCATCTCGAAGAACGTATGACAATACCGTGAACCGTCGTCGCGGAGCGGATCCTCGAGCACAACGGTCGCGACGAGCGGTATTCCCAGAATGTCCTCGTAGAAATGGCGAGTTTCCTCGGAATCCCAACAGGCGTAGGCGTGGTGATGTATATGCGGGACCGGATCAAGGACCGCCGTCATCTCCGCGGAACTCATATCATCCTGGCGCATTGCGTTCCTCCGGTACCTGCCGAAACTGCCGAGCGATCTCAAGCTCTGCGACGCACTTCCTCGGCCTGACGAGGCGCGAGGATGAAGTCAAAGTCAACTTCGAAATAAGGCTTGTGAAGCCCCCGGGCAGCCAGCTCGTGCGGATGATCCCGTCGGACCAGCTGTGCGATGAGGCCGTCGCGAACTGCATTGGCGACGTCAGATTTGAGGTACTCTCCCCCATCGAAATACAGCTGGGACGTCAAATCGGCGTATTGAGGATGCCTGAGCTTCAAGTGCAGGTGAGCTGGACGAAAGCAATGCCGCGCCAGCGAGCTGAGCACCATCCCGGTTGGGCCGCTCTTCGGGATCTCGTAGGGCGGTGGAACAATCGTCCGCACCTCGAAGGTCCCGTCGGGGCCGGAGTGGAAGCGGCCGCGCAGGTTCCAGTCCGGTATGTTGGAATGGATGTTCGAGTAGAGGCCCGCGCAATCCGCCTGCCACATGTCCAGTTCCACGCCGGCCAGCGGTGCGCCGGCCAATGATTTGACTTGACCGCGAAGGAACAGCACGTCGCCGATTTCATCGCGGCGCTGGGGCAGAACATACGGCGCTTCGAGCTTGGGTGCGTTCGGCAGATAGAACGGACCCTCGACGGCCTCGATGCTGCCTTGCCGCCGACGATTGTCGGCATCGGTTGCTTCGGCTTCGAAGAACACATCGCAGAGAAGAGACCCTTCGCCGGCCTTGACGGTGGCTACCAGGATATCGGTCGCACGGCGATATTCGTCATGCGTAATCTCGTGCTTGCGCATGAACTGAAGCACTCTTTGTTCGAGGTCCTCGAGGATGTTCACAGTGCGTTCAATGCTCATGCACGGCCCCTCGGATAGAAGGGCTGTGGCTTATCCGCCCAGGAGTCGGCATAGCCTGCGCCCTGCTGCTCCACCGGAGCTGCGTGCTGTTCCAAAGGGGCGTTGAACAAATAGGCCATTCCGGCCGCGAGCATGCCGTTCATCGTCAGGGCGGCTGCGAAGGCCGCCAATTTCGCCGGGATCTCGGCATTCGCCGGCGTCTCGGCGTTCACGATCGCTGCCATGGTGCCGATTCGGCGACGCGAACGAAGACTCGCTGAAGTGCCGCCGAGGATGAGAGTAGATTCCTCCTCGGGTGCCATGTGCTTGCCTGCACTCAAGTAGCCGTTCGACATCACCGGAGGCCGTGTCGATTTCAGGCGGTGAACGAGCGCCGAATGGCGGCCTAAAGAATCAGCCGACCGATTTTTTGCTGCGGCTGTACCAAAAAGAATATATTTCGCCTGTTTCGCTTCGCTCATCATTTGTCTCCGTGTCTTTGCATTGGGTGCCTTGCGCGGGAGCCGGTGTGGATTGGCTCTTACAATTGTCTCTCGCGTCTGGCAGAGAAATCTAAACCAGCGGGCAGGACACGTCGTGAGCCGGGCGCGCCCTTTCAACTGCACGCACGCGCACTGCGCGCTTGATGCGCCGGCGAAGCGGAAAGGCGCGCCGACCATTGCATGGATGTCAAGTGCAATCAGTAAATGGAATGCATTGATTCAAGAAACGTCGAGAATGCGGACGAGCTATCCTCGCCGGAGTCACACGCCAGCGTGGTCACTATTGATGAATGGCGCCCTGAACCCCAACGACGATAGCAAAAATTACAACGTACTTGTTGTCGATGACGATCCGGCCACGCGGCGGATGGTCACCAGTTACTTCGAAGAGCATGACGTCTCTGCGAGTTCCGCGGCCGGCCGGCAGGACTTGACTCGCCATCTCGCCGTGAGTGAGCCGAGCCTGATCATTCTCGATCTGAGACTGGGGCGCGAAGATGGGCTCGATCTGCTCAGAGAGATTCGATCCAACTCTGACGTCCCCGTGATCATCACCACCGGTCACCGGCTGGAGGAAATCGATCGTGTCGTGGGCCTCGAGCTGGGCGCGGACGACTATGTGACCAAGCCGTTCGGCCTCAGAGAACTGCTCGCGCGCGTTCGGGCCGTTCTGCGGCGCCACGAACTGGGCGGGCTCGCCCGAGCGCGCGAACCGCAGCGGGGCGGATACAAATTCGGCGGCTGGCAGCTCGAACGCGACAATCGTCGCCTGACGAGTCCCAATGGAGTTGCCGTGACGCTGACGAAAGGCGAGTATGCGCTGCTGGTCGCGTTTCTGGAGGCTCCTCAACGGCCGCTCACCCGTGAGCGGCTCCTCCAAGCGACCCGGGTGCACGAAGATATATTCGATCGAAGCATCGACGTGCAGGTGCTGCGGCTGCGGCGCAAACTGGAATCCCATGCGAGCGCGCCGCAAATCATACGCACGGAGCGGGGCGTCGGCTATGTCTTCGCACTGCCGGTAGAGGCTCTGTAGCGGCGCAGACCCACTGCCGTAGAGGCTCTGTAGCGGCGCACACCCGGATCTGAATTCAATATGTTACCGCCGTAATATTGTGGCGCTCGCTGCAATCACGTCGTAGCGCCAGGCGGCTATCATGACGAGTCGAGAGAACAGGCAGGCGAGTTCGTATAAATTTTCTGGAAGTTTGTGATGCATTCGTGTCCCGATCCTGAGTCTTTCAACTTGGCCCTGCGCGTTTTTTGATGCGCTACAAGGCGTTGCTCCTTCGCTGGATCTGCGCCGCCGCGGTCCCCGCGCTTTGCTATTCGCCGGTCACGCAGGCGCTATTGCAGGTCTCTGAGTCGGGCGCCGCTCCGGCCGTCGAGCCGATCACACGCGTGCCCGAGCCTCCTGCCGTGAACCCGCTCAGGGTAGCTCTCGGTGAACGCCTGTTCGAAGATCCGCGGCTCTCGCGCGGCAACACCCGCAAGTGCGCGAGCTGCCACGACCTCGGCACCAATGGAGCGAGCAGAAATGTGCGCGATACGGCACCCGATGGGTCGCCTCTTTCACTGAATACGCCCACGGTTTTCAATTCCGCGCTCTGCTTCCGGCTGGGCTGGGACGGAGAATTCCGCACCCTCGAGGCGCAGGCGGCTGCCTCATTGCAGAATCCTCTGATCATGGATAGCGGAATGGACGAAGTGGTCGGAAAACTGGGCGGCGATTCGGACCTCGTCCATCAGTTCAAGGTGGCGTACGGACACGGGCCGGACGCCGCGAGCATCCTGAATGCCATCGCGACCTTCGAGCGATCGCTGGTTACACCCGGCAGCCGCTTCGACCGCTGGCTCTCCGGCGACTCGGCGGCACTCTCGGCGCAGCAAATAGATGGCTATCGATTGTTCAAGTCATTGGGATGCGTCTCATGCCACCAAGGCGTGAATGTCGGCGGCAACATGTTTCAACGACATGGGATATTTCATCCGCTGGGCAGAGAGGAGCCCCAGATCTTGCGCGTGCCCAGCCTGCGAAACGTCGCAACGACTGCGCCCTACTTTCATGACGGCAGTGCCGCGACCCTCGATGAGGCTGTCCGCAAGATGGCCGACGCTCAGCTCAATCTGACGCTGACGGAGCCGCAGGTCGACGCGATCGTCGCCTATCTGCACTCCCTCACGGGTACTTACCACGGCCGATTTGTCGAAGAGCCGAGCGGCCGATTCGTCGGAGAGCCGAGGTGACGATCTTCCGGAACATCCCGTGGCCCACTTCTTGGTCCGGCCCTGTAACGGCGATCCTGCTCGTGCTGGTCCCGTGGCTGTGGTGGCACGGCATGCACACGGGGGCCGATCATGCGGACGATGCATTGCGCGCGCTCGACGATTTGACGATCGCGAAAGGCGCCCTGTATCGGGACGTGCTGAGCTCGCGGACCGGGATGCTGCGCAACTATGACCCCCTGGTGCGCGAGGTGGCCGCGCTTCACGATGCAGTCGATCGGCTGCGCGAGGCGGCCGCCGACGATCCTGAGGTTGCCGCCGCCAGTGACCGGCTCGCGAGCCTCGCCGACCAGCAGGAGCAGTGGACGGAACTGTTCAAGAGCCGCAATGCTCTCCTGCAGAACTCTCTCGCTTATTTTGGATTGCTGAGCGCGCACCTCGGCGAAGGCCCGCCGGACAGCAACCGGCGGCGGCAGCAGGTCAGCGCTCTGGTGAGCTCTCTCGCCGCCGCCATCCTCCACCTGACACTCGACACGTCGCCCAATGTAGCCGCTGACGTCGACGAGCGCTTGGGCGGCATCTCGATTCAAGACCTCGCGCCCGGCGATGCCGCCGTGGCCGGGGCGTTGCTGGCGCATGCGCAACTGCTTCGCAGGATGTTGCCGGCGACGGACAGCGTGCTAAGGTCTCTGTTTGCAGCGTCGGGCGATCGAGACCAGGAAGCTGTTCGCAACTTGATTCTGGCACGCAAGTTCACCGCCGAGACAGCGGCGAAGCGCGTTCGATACGTTCTTTGCGCAATATCCCTGCTGCTGGTCGGGATGCTGGTGCATCTCGGGATAAGACTGCGGTCCCGCGCGGCCGCGCTGCGGCGGCGGGCGGCAATCGAGCATTTGATTGCCCGCATCTCGACGCACTTCATCAATTCACGCCCGCTCGAGATTACCGCCCAGGTCGAGCGCGCCCTCGAAGAACTGGCCACATGCATCGGCGCCGATCGAGCGTATTTCGCCATCGACGGCAAGCCTGCGCAGGCCTACAAGTGGTGCCGTGAAGGAGCCGATTTCCCACGGGGTTGGCCGGAAAACGCCATCACCGTCGCGTCTCATCTCATCACGAGTCAAGAGCGGCACATTCGCATCCACAACATCAACAGGCTGCCGCCGGGCGACCAGCGAGATGCACTGCGCGCCGCCAATCTGCGCAGCTGGCTGTGCTTCTCCAGCGGCGCCGCAAACCGCCTCCAGGCGGTGCTCGGCTTCGATGCGGTGCTGACGGAAGCCCGGCCCGAACCGTACGAGAATGGTCTCCTCAGCATGGCGTTCGACGCCATCGCCAACGCCGTGGAAATGGAGTTTCTCGAGCAGGACAGAGAGCGGCTGGAAGCGAATCTGCAGCAGGCCCGCCGCATGGAGACCATCGGTGCGCTGACGAGCGGAATCGCCCATAACTTCAACAACATCACAGGCGCAATCCTCGGCTATGCGGAAACCGCGCAAGCACAAGTGGGACCGCACGGCCGGGTGGCGGGAAGCCTGACTGAGATCCGGCGCGCCGGCGAACGGGCGCGCGACCTCGTCGATCAAATCCTCACGTTTGGCCGCCGCACCGCCTTGAGGCGCAGCTGCATCCGCATTGAAGCGCTCGTCGCCGAAACCAAGTCGCTGCTGGAGGCTTCGCTCGGTCCGCGAATCAGCCTCGTCGTCCGCACCATGTCACAGCAGACGATCGTCTCCGGGGAAGCGGCGCAGCTGCAGCAGGTCATTCTGAATGTTTGCAACAATGCCGCCCAGGCGATGGACGCAGCCGGCACGATCCAGGTCGAAATCCACGCGCGGGAGATCGGACGGGCATTGCCGATGGATCACGGCGATCTCGTGCCCGGCCACTATGCCGTCATTTCGATCATCGATCCGGGCCGTGGCATGGACGAAGCACTGCTCGAGCGGATCTTCGAGCCGTTTTTCACCACGCGTCCCGAAGGAAACGGTCTCGGCCTCGCCTTGGTTCGCGAGATCGTATTGGATCACGGCGGGGCCGTGAATGTGCAGAGCGCTCCCGGCGCGGGCACGCGCTTCGATATCTGGCTTCCCTCGCTCTCACGCGATGAGCCCTTGTCGAAGTACAATACGCCGGGTTCGGTGTGTCGCGGATCCGGAGAGACGGTGCTCGTGCTCGAAGCCGATCGCGAACGGCTGCTGGGGCACGAGGAGATTCTCGCGGCGCTCGGGTACGAGCCTGTCGGATTTACCAACTCGCGCGAGGCGGCAGCGGCCTGTCGAGGGGAGCTACGGAACAATTGGGGCGGGCCACCGCGGTTCGATGCGGCGCTGCTGTGTTCCCATCTGCATGGCGCGGGCGCGGCACTCGAGCATGCGGCCATCTTGCGCGAGGCGGCGCCTGCGTTGCCCATGATCTTGGCGGTCGCTTCGGCCAGAGAATTCGGCGCGCCTGCTCTGGCAAAGGCCGGCATTTTGGAAGTGATCCGTCAACCGCTGGGGTCGGCGGAGCTTGCCGGTGCGTTGGCGCGCTGCTTGTCGGGACCCGACTCCGCGCCGCGCCATCTTGTCCCGCCCGGCGGCACCGATGAGAGGGCGTCCTGGGCTAACGACCTATAGACCATGGGGCTGCGGCCCAACTCCAATCTCGGGCGATCGGTCAATCTCGGGCGATCGGTCAAGGACGACATGTGGATAGACAGACCGCACGGCCGGCGAGTGGCTCATGACGCGGATGTTTGCGGCCAGGGAGTACATGAACACGAAGATTAGACCCAGGAGCGATACCAGTGACAATGCCAGGATCAGGCGATAAGCAGCAGTCCCGACTTCACCTTCATATTTGCGCGCCAACCAAAACGCTCCCAGAACTGCATAACCGATGCACAGACCGCCGCCGCCGCAAAGGACGGCGAGCAAACTCCACCAGGCGAAATCATCCCCGGAGTATTCACCGCGCGAGATGATGAGGCCTTCGACGAGAGCGCCCAGCATCAGCCCTTGCATGAATGCGGTAACGAGGGACCCACCGGAATATGCCGCACGCCATAGCCGGGGCAGGCGCAGCGACTGTTCGCGGCACTCAGCGGCCACCCGGCGCAGGATCAAACCCGCCAGCATGAGAAGAAACGGTACATAGAATGCGGCGAGAAGGCTCGCGCAGACCACCGGAAATGCAACGCACAGGACGATTCCGGCCACGATGAGCCACATCCCGTTGCCGTACCGAATCGGTGCAATCGGCCTCCGCGGAGCGCGAAGTCTGCCTTCCTCGCGCGTGAAGCGCAGGAGAATTCCGATGCCGGGATCGAATTGGCAAAGGAGACCGTAGAGCAGAATACTCAAGGCAAGGATGCTTACCCAGAATGTGATCACAGAATTTCTCCTCTATTTCCCAATGTGGCTTCCGGCGATGCCACGACGTTCGTCGAGAGCGCGACGCAGTTTGAACGCCGCAGTCGCCAACGTCGTGAGCCGCACGCGCACATCCTTTCGTATCGGCGCGCACCGCGCGGACGGATCAGGGTGGGGTTGCGAAATCGACCGACATGACGAGCACGCACCGCACCGTGGTCACGTCGTCCACCGCGATTGACAGAAATTCAACGCCGGTGGCATGCTCCGCGCGTCTGCCAGTCCGTGAGGGCGCTACGGTTAGACGCTCTCGGGACAGCAATTAAATTAGAACGATGAAGTCCTTTCCGGGAGGCCGCTCATGGAACGCATTTTGTTCGTCTTTATTGCAACCGTGTTGGCATCAGGTTGGGCGGCGGCCGAAAACACGGATCCTGAGGCATCCGCTCCGTCGCATTTCAACGAAGCTACCGTGGCCGATCTTCAGGCGAAGATGGCCGCAGGGACGATCACTTCGGAACAACTCACCAAGTATTACCTCCGCCGCATACTTGCGCTGGACCAAAACGGTCCCGGGGTGAACTCGGTGATCGAGCTCAACCCGGACGCCATCAGGATCGCGGAACAAATGGATGACCTGCGCGTGCACGGGAAAGTCCTTGGCCCCCTGCACGGCATCCCGGTGTTGATCAAGGACAATATCGATACCGGCGACCGGATGCAGACCAGTGCGGGATCGTTCGCGCTCGTCGGCAGCCCCGCCCTGACCGATTCCACCGTCGCCGCGAGATTGCGTGCCGGAGGAGCCGTCATCATCGGCAAGACCAACTTGTCCGAATGGGCGAACTTCCGCTCGTTCGAATCGATCAGCGGCTGGTCCGGCCGGGGCGGGCAGACGAATAATCCCTACGGCATCAATCGCAATCCCTGCGGTTCCAGCTCCGGCTCAGGCGCCGCCGCGTCGGCGAATTTTGCCGTCTTGGCCTTCGGCAGCGAGACTGACGGCAGCATCGTCTGCCCATCCAATGCCAATGGGGTCGTCGGCATCAAACCCACGGTCGGACTCACCAGCCGTGCCGGCGTCGTGCCCATCTCCCATACCCAGGACACCGTGGGTCCGCTCGCACGGACGGTGGCCGATGCAGCGGCGGCGCTCGGCGTCATCCAAAGCCGGACGTACGACGGCCGCGACCCGGCAACGGGCAGCGTACCGCTGGGCTGGAAAGGCCGCACGCGGCCGACCAACATTCCGGCCGATTACACGCAGTTTTTGAATCCCAAAGGCCTCATGGGCGCCCGCCTGGGGCTGACGCGTGCGGGGCTTGGCGGGTTCGACCCGTTCGTTCCTACGCCGCAACCGGTACTGGATGCATTCGAAGAGGCGGTCGAGGCGCTGACTGCGGCGGGCGCAACCGTCATCGATCTGGACACAGCGGGTTTCACTTTCCCCTCTGCGGGCGGCGAGTCCCTGGTGCTGGACTTCGACTTCCGCAACGACGTCAAGGCGTACTTCGCCACTCGCGTCGGTGTACCGGTGGCGGGCGGCACGCTGCAGACTGCCATCGACTTCAACAACGCGCACGCCGATGTGGAGATGCCGTTCTTCAATCAGGACGTGTTCGAGCAGGCGCAGTCGCTCGCACCCGGACCCGACGATCCGCAGCCGGTGTTCGGCGGGATGACTTACAACCAAGCGCTCGACATCGATCAACTGGCCGGGGTCCATGGCATCGACGCGGCGCTCAAGCAGTTTAACCTCGACGCGGTGGTCTCGGCGACCGACAACCCGGCTTGGGCCACCGACCTCATCTACGGCGATCATTTCATCTTCGGTACGTCGGGTCTCGCAGCGCCGCCGGGGTATCCGATCGTTCAGGTGCCGGCAGGTATGGTGTTCGGCGTACCGCTCGGAATCAGCTTCTTCGGGACTGCATTCAGCGAACCCACTCTGATCAAATTGGCCTCGGGATTCGAGGCGGCGACCCGGATCCGGGCCAAGAATCTGCCGACGTTCGCGCCAATGACGCCCTCCAACGACATTCAAGGCACGACTCTTCGGAAATCGCCTCGCAAGACCGCTCCGATGGCGCCGAAGCCCGACGCGGACAAGAAGATGCCGCGCCACTTGTAGTTGCTTGGTCAGGGTGCCGTATGGCCAATACGGCACCATGGTCGCGCCGCAGCTGATGAACGCGCAATTTGACTTTGTCGTAGACGCTTAGATTTTTCTAGCGTCTGCCGCCGCCTGCATGACCGCGTCCATCCCGCATTTCATTTCCTCTGAAATGCTCAATCTGATCGAGATGCTTTGACGGCTCAGGGCTATCGCCACGGTTCGGTACCGGGCCTCTATAGCCGCGGTGGACGTCGAAACGGTTATCTACATGGCCGCGAAAGTGGTCGGGGCCGTGAAACCACGGGCCGGCACCGATGTCGATGTTGACCTGAGCCTCGGCTTTGGGAGTGGTCGCCGTGAAGCCGATTACGGCGACGGCAGCGGCGAGAGCATAATTGAATCTGTTCATGAATCCTCCTTAAGGGATCAACGTGGAAGTTAGGGTGCGTCCGCCGGATTGCGCATGGATTCCCGAAATCGGAATTCGAATTACGGCTGTAACTAAATAAGCAATCAATCATGAATACCCCGCCAGCCCAGCAAGCCTCGGAAGCGCAGCAATGATTCAAACGATTCGTTCTACGCAAGGCATGGCGGTTGCTCCCCACGCCTTGGCTTCGCAAAGCGCCCTGGCTGTTTTACGCGCCGGCGGCAACGCGATTGAAGCCATGGTGGCGGCCGCCGCGACCGTCTCCATTGCATACCCGCACATGAATGGCATCGGAGGCGATGCATTCTGGCTGATTGCCCCGCGAGTGGGTGCCCCCGTCGCCATCGAAGCCGCCGGTCCGGCTGCGGCAAGGGCCACAATCG
>WNFJ01633016.1_pt1 | contig 11309 bp, 11 predicted proteins | sample 5400461 | NCBI WGS metagenome assembly WNFJ01 (sample SAMN13153349, study PRJNA577476) | soil metagenome | isolation source: 115 cm saprolite on Douglas fir-dominated hillslope | place: USA:California | collected 2013-09-17 | reverse complement strand
CCGACGGCAAGCACATTTTCTCCGCCACGTTCGCCGAGCACGAGGCCGCGATCGCGCGGGTCAAGCAACTGCGGCGCGCAGCGCGCGCGCCGCCGCGGCGGGATCGCTAGCGTCCCACACGGCGCCAATCACCGCGACCCCCGCCGCACCCGCTCGCCTCATGGCACCAGCGTTGGCGGCCGTGACGCCGCCGACGCCGATCACCGGTATCCCGGGCGGTGCCCGTCGCGCGAGGCGAGCGAACCCTTCGGGCCCGAGCGGCGCGCCCGCGTCCGGCTTGTGCGCGGTCGCAAAGCAGGGGCCCACGCTCCAGTAGTCGGCGGGCCAATCGCGCGTCCGCTCCGCCTCCGACGGCGCGCCGACCGAGATGCCGAGCAGGAACCCGGACGGCACGTGGGGTCGGAGCCGCGGGAGCGGCGGGTCCTCCTGGCCGAGGTGGGCGCCGGCGGCACCGGCGGCGAGCGCCACGTCGACCCGGTCGTTGACGATCACCGGTACGGCGAGCGCGCCCACCAGGACGCGGCTCAGCACCAGGAGCTCGCGCGGCGCCACGTCCTTCAGGCGGACCTGGATCATGGTCGCGCCGCCGCTCACGGCTTGGCGGCACGCCGCCACCGGATCCCGCCCCTTGAGGAGAACGGCGTCCGTGACCACCATCAAGCGCAACTGATCGGCGAGCGCCATGAGCAAGACCTTGCGTGGGCTGCGCGGTGCCACCACCGCGGCGGCCAACACCAGCGAAGCGATCCTCGACGCAACGGCGGAGCTGTTGCGCGCCCTGCAGGACGCGAACGGCTTCCGACCCGAAGAGGTCGAGAGCGCGATCTTCACGTCCTCCCCGGATCTGACCGCCGAGTACCCGGCCCGCGCGGCGCGCCTGCTCGGCTGGAAGGACGTGCCGTTGCTCGGGACCGCCGAGGTCGCGGTGCCCGACGGCCTGCCACGCTGCATCCGCCTGCTGCTCCACTTCTACACCGACAAGCCGCAGCGCGACCTCAAACATATGTATCTGCGCGAGGCGGCCCGGCTGCGCCCGGACCGCCGGGCATGACGGGCGGCGCGGGACGGCCGCTGCTGGGGGGGGAGGGCGCCCCGACCGCGGCGGCGCGAGCCGTCGTCGTCTCCGCCAAGGGTGCGGCGCGCTGGCAGGCGGGGCATCCTTGGATCTACCGCACCGACATCTACGACGAGCCGCGCGAGCGGCCCGGCATCGTTCCCGTGACCGACCGACGCGGCCGCCATCTCGGGCAGGCCCTCTACTCCCCACAGTCCGAGATCCGGCTGCGCCTGCTCACGCGCGGCGCCGAGCCGATCGACGCCGCCTGGTGGGGACAGCGCATCACCGCGACGGCCGCCCGACGCGGTGCGCTCGCCGCCACCGCGTATCGCGTCGTGCACGCCGAGGGCGATGGCCTGCCGTCCCTCGTGGTGGACCGCTACGGCCCCTACGTCGTCGCCCAACTGCTCTCGGCGGGGCTCGAGGCGGCGCGCGCCGCAGTGGTGGCAGGAATCAGCGCCGCACTCGCACCCGAGGCGATCCTATTACGCAACGACTCCGCGATCCGGCGCCACGAGGGGCTGCCGCTCGAGGTCGTCGCGGCACTCGGCACCGTCCCCGACGCCGTCCTCGTCGAAGAGCACGGGATCCGCTACCTCGCCGCGCCGCAGCGGGGGCAGAAGACGGGCGCCTTCCTCGATCAGCGTGAGAACCGCATGCTCGTGGCCGAGCACGCGGGCCCGGGCCGGGCGCTCGACCTCTTCACCTACCACGGCTCGTTCGCGCTCCACGTGGCGCGCCGCGCGGCCGAGGTCCTGGCGGTGGACTCGAGCGCGGAGGCGCTCGCCCGGGGGCGCGAGAACGCGGCGCTGAACGCGCTCCACAACATCACGTGGCGCGAGGCGAACGCCTTCGATCTGCTGCGCGAGCTCGAGCGTCGGGACGAGCGGTTCGACACGGTGGTGCTCGACCCCCCGGCGTTCGCCAAGTCCAAACCCAGCGTGGTCCGCGCCCTGGCCGGCTACAAGGAGATCAACCTGCGCGCCATGCGCCTGCTCACCGCGGGGGGCGTGCTCTTCACCTGCTCCTGCTCCTACCACGTGCCGCGCGCCGCCTTCCTCGACATGCTCGCCGCCGCGGCCCGGGACTCGGGCCGCCGGCTCCAGCTGCTCGCCGTGGCGGGCGCCGGTCGTGACCACCCCGAGATCTTGAACGTCCCCGAGACCGGGTATCTGAAGGGCGCGCTGCTGCGAGCCATGGATTGACCCGACCCGTTGACTAAAGCGGTGTCCCTTACAACCTTGCAGTCCTGCCCATGCCGGCGTCCGCCCAGGTTCGCCGAGTGCTCCTCGGTCTGCTCGCCGCCAACCTGGCGGTCGTGGCGGCCAAGCTCATCGTGGCCCTCGCGTCGGGCTCCCTCGCGGTGCTCGGCAGCGCCGTGGACTCGGGCATGGACGCGCTCAGCAACCTGCTCGGCCTGACCGTGGTGCGGGTGGCCGCGAAGGAGCCCGATGAAGACCACCCCTATGGTCACAGCAAATTCGAGACGCTCGGAGCCCTCGCGATCGTCGGCTTTTTGTCGATCAGCTGCTTCGAGCTCGTGCGGGGGGCGGTGAATCATCTCACGGGCGGGGCGCGCCGGGTCGCGATCACAGACGTGCAGCTGGCGCTCCTCGTTGTGACCTTGGGCGGGAACGTCCTGATCGCCTGGTACGAGCAGCGTCGCGGTGTCGAGCTCGGCAGCGAGCTCTTGATCGCCGACGCCGCGCATACCCGGGTCGACGTATTCGTCAGCATCGGGGTGCTCGTCGCGGTGCTGCTGGCGCGCTTCGGCTGGTGGTGGATCGATCCGGCCATCGCCATCGCGGTGGCGGTGGTGATCATGCTCGTGGCGTACCGCATCCTCGCACGCACGGTGCCCGTGCTGGTGGATCAGCGAGCCATCCCGACCCGCGACATTCAGAAGAGCGCCTACGGCATCCGCTCGCGCGGGCCGTCCGATCTGCGCTACGCCGAGGTCACCATCGCCGTGGATCGCCACGCCGACGTGGAGGCGGCCCATGCGATCGCTGATCAGGTGGAAGCGCGCCTGAAGCGCGATCTGCAGCTCCACGAGGTCACCGTGCACGTGGAACCATGCTGAGCCTGTCGGGGGAGCCGCCGTCCCGGACGGCGCGGCGGCCGCCGCGCTCGCTCAAGCAGGAGTATCACGAGTTCCTGCTGCAGCGCATCGAGGAGTACAAGAACGGGCTGGCCCGCGACGAGTTGCTCGAGATCGGAGACGAGGCGGTGCGCGAGCTGGAGCAGACCGCCGCGGGGCAGTACCTGCTCACCGAGGTGCTGCTGCTCGAGCACGTGGACCGGATCATCGTGCGGCGCCTGCGGCTGCCCGCGTTTCCGCGCTGGCGCCAGCGGCACCGCGCGCTGCGCGCGGCGCAGCGCGCCCCGACGCACTGGGGCCTCGACGCGGACGGTCCGCTGGTGAATTCGGTGCGCCGGCTCGAGCCCGGCGACCTGGGTGTCGTGATCGGCGCCGCGGCGCTGCCTGCGGCGCTGTTCATCGCCGCCCACGACGCCGAGGTGCTGCTCCTGGACCAGGACCTCGCCGTCATCGAGGGAGCGGAGAGCCGGGCCGTGAGCGAGCAACTCGCGGGCCGGTTCCAGGCGCTGGTCGTCACGTTTGGGGGCTGGTGCCCCGATGTCACGCCGAGCGTGGTGGTGATCGACCCCGCCGCACTGGCGCCCGCGCGCCCCCATGCCCGCAGCGCCCTCCTCGCCGAGCTCAAGGCGCGCACGCGACCGGGGGGCGTGCATGTGGTCCTGCCGAGCCCGAGCGCGAGCGAAGTGATCCCACTCGCACCCGAGGCACTGCAAGCGCAGTATGACGGTTGGGAGATCGTGCGCCGGCACCGCGCCAAGGCGGGCGGCGGTTTCACGGCCACCAAGCCGGAGCGTCAGCTCGACACGGCCCTGAACGTGTCAGAGTAGCGACACAGGCCCGCGCCGCTCTTCTCCGGTGGCGGCCGCCGCACATTCCGCCACACGGCCGGACGGCACCGACCTTGCCTTTGATGGCAAGCGTCTACTACCCGGAACGTGCGGAATGACGAGCCTGCCGCTAGTCCTCGACGACGACGAGCCGATCGGCATCATCCTGCGGGCCGGCCGCAAGATCCTCCGCCCCGCGAAGATCTGGGCCTACTGTTGGTTCGCAGACGAGGGCGAGGCGGGCGACCACACGCACCGCCACCTTCCCGAGCACCGCGACTGATCGACCGGGCCGGCCGACGTGCCGGCCCGTGTCGTTGCAGGACGCATCCGCGTCGCACATCACGCACGTAGCGAGCGCGCCGGTTGCCGAGGCCATGGCTCGGCTCTAAGCTTCAACCACCATGGTCAGCCTCAGCGTCGACGGTCGTCCGCTCACCGCCGACCCCGATCAAACGATCCTCGAGGCCGCCCGGGCCGCTGGGATCGTGGACATCCCCACCTTGTGCTGGTATCCCAAGCTGCCCGTCGTCGGCAACTGCCGGATTTGCCTCGTGTCCGTCGAGGGGCAGGCGAAGCTCCTGCCGGCCTGCGCCACCAAGGTCGCCGCGGGCATGGTCGTAACGACCGAATCCCACGCGGCCGTCGAGAACCGCAAGGGGGTGCTGCGCCTCCTGCTCGAGCGCTACCCGGGAGACCACCTCCGCAATGGTGGCCGGGCCGCGCCGCGCAACGAGTTCGAGCGCTACGTGACGCGCTACGGCGTCGTCCCCACTCCGCTCGGCCAGCGCGAGCTGCCGCTGCGCCACGGCGACGAGCGGCCGGGCGACCCGATGATCCGGCACGACATGAGCACCTGCATCCTGTGCACGCGCTGCGTGCGGGCGTGCGAAGACATCCAGGTGGTCGGCGTGCTCGACGTCGCCCAACGCGGCGAGCACGCGGAGATCATCGTCGGGGCCGACGGGGACCCCGACAAAGCGGGGTGCACCTGGTGCGGGGAATGCGTCCGGGTCTGCCCGACGGGAGCGATCTTCGAGGTGATGCCGCAGGAGCGGTTCGCCCCGGAGCAGATCCGCCACCCGGAGCGTACGGTCGGGTCGGTGTGCCCGTACTGCGGCGTGGGCTGCCAGGTGGACCTGCACGTCGTGGGAGAGACCGTGCTCCGCGTCACCTCACCCGACATCGAGCGCGACACGCCGAACCAGGGGTCCACCTGCGTGAAGGGCCGCTTCGGCTACGATTTCCCGCAACACCACGATCGACTCACGAAGCCCCTCATCCGCAACGGGTGGGCGAAGGAGAGCGGCCGCTGGGTGTGGCGCGGGCCGACGGGCACCAGACGCCGCTCCGGCCCGTGGCAGACGATCGCCGGCGAGGGCCAGCACGCGAAGCCCGCGGGGCCGCCGCGCTCGGTGGGCAAGGCGGTGCGGGATCTGCCGCTGCTCGAGCGCGTGGACCTGGACATCCGCGACCGGGTGGCGACGCCCGCGGCGTGGTACGAGCCGTTCCGCGAAGCCACGTGGGCCGAGGCGCTCGAGCTCGTCACCCAGGAGCTGTCGCGCATCAAGCGCGAGCGGGGCGGCGACGCGCTCGCCTGCTTCTCCTCGGCCAAGTGCAGCAACGAGGAGAACTACCTCATGATGCGGATGTTCCGCGCCGCGCTCGGCACCAATAACATCGACCACTGCACCCGCCTGTGTCATTCGACATCGGTGGCGGCCATGCAGCGGGCGCTCAGTACCTCGGCCGCGTCCGGCTCGATGCGCGAGGTCGAGCACGCGGCGGACGTCATCTTCATCGCCGGCGCGAACACCACGGAGTCACATCCCGTGTTCGGCGCCGCGATCAAGCGCGCGCACGAGCGCGGCGCCACGCTCATCGTGGCCGATCCCCGCAAGACCGAGCTCGCGGCTCGGGCGGACGTCCATCTGCAGATGCAGCCCGGCACCGACGTGGCGCTGTTCAACGCGATGCTCAATCACATCATCGCCCGGGGCCTCGACCAGCCGGGGTTCGCGCGCGAGCGGATGCACAACTTCGCGGCGCTCCGCGCCTCGGTGGCGCCGATGACCCCGGAGGTGGCGGCGAAGATCACCGGCGTCCCGGCGTCCCGGATCCGGCAGGCGGCCGAGCTCTATGCGCGGGGCCCGAACACGAGCACCCTGTGGGCGATGGGCCTCACCCAGCACGCCAACGGCACGGATCTCGTCACCTCGCTGTTGAACCTGATGCTCGCCTGCGGGATGATCGGCCGCTGGGGGGCGGCGATGATGCCGATCCGCGGCCAGAACAACGTGCAGGGGGCGTCCGACGTCGGCGCGATCCCGTTCGCCTACACCGACTATCGCTCCGTCAAGGACCCGAAGGTGCGCGCCGAGTACGCCGCGGCGTGGGGCGTGCCACCGGAGTCCCTGTCGCTCCGGGACGGGCTGATGGTGACCGAGATCGTCAAGGAGGAAAGCGGGGTCCGCGGGATGTACATCATGGGGGAGAACCCCGTCATCTCCGATCCCGATATCGCCCACGCGGAGCACTGGTTCCAGGAGCTCGAGTTCCTCGCCGTACACGATCTGTTTCTCACCGAGACCGCCCGCTATGCCGACGTCGTCCTGCCCGGTTCGAGCTTCGCGGAGAAGACCGGCACGTTCGTGAACACGGAGCGCCGCATCCAGGTCGCCCACCGCGCGGTCGCCTGCCCGGGCGAGGCGCGCGGTGACTTGGACATCTTGGTCGAGCTGTCGCGCCGCCTGGGACTCGTGACGCCCTTCACGACGGCGGAGGACGTCATGGCGGAGATTGCGCGGGTGACGCCATCCTGGCGTGGCGTGACCTACGCGCGGCTCGAGGGCGCGGGCCTCCAGTACCCGGTACCCACACCGGAATCCCCCGGGATGGCGTTCCTGTTCGACGAGCACTTCCCGACCGCGGACGGCAAGGGGACGTTCGTCCCGGTCGACTACGCACCGCCCGTCGAGCTGCCCGACGCCGACTATCCGTTCGTCATGAACACCGGTCGTCAGCTGTACCACTGGCACACCGGGACCATGACGCGCCGCGCCTCGGGCCTCGACCAGCGCGAGCCGACCCCGATCGTCGAGATTCACCCCGTCCCGTGCGGCTCACCTCGCGCCGCAACACGATGGTGAGCTCGTGCCGCGTGTCGGAGCGCGTCGCCCGGGGTCAGGTGTTCGTGCCGTTCCACTTCCGCGAGGCGGCGGCGAACCTGCTCACGAACCCGGTGCTCGATCCCTACGCGAAAATGGCCGAGCTCAAGTGCTGCGCCGTGCGACTCGAGCCGGCCGCCGTCGCCGTCCCCGACTGACCTAACCGGCCTCCGCCGGGCTCCCTAGATTGCCCCCGCATGGATCTCGGTCTCGCTGGCCGCGTCGCCCTGGTGTGCGGTAGTACCCAAGGGCTGGGGCGCGCCGTCGCGAAGGCGCTGGCCCAGGAGGGCGCGCGCGTCGGCGTAAACGGCCGTCACGCGGACGCGGTCGCACGCGCCGCGCGGGAGCTCGCCGCCGAGACCGGGCAGACCGTCCTGCCGTTCGCGGCCGACGTCAGCGTCGCCGCGGCAGCCGAGGGTCTGGTGGGGCGGGTGCATCACGAGCTGGGACGCCTCGACGTGCTGTTCTGCAACGCGGGCGGCCCGCCGGCGGCGCCGTTCAGCCACCAGAGCGGGGAAGCGTTTCAGCGCGCGATCGAGCTGAACCTCTTATCGAGCGTGCATCTGGCGCGCGCCGCAGTCCCGCTGATGCGCAAGCTCCAGTGGGGGCGGATCATCTGCCTCGCGTCGGTGGCCGCGAAGCAACCGCTCCCTGGGCTGATCCTATCGACGACCGCCCGCGCCGGCCTGCTCGGCTTCGCCAAGGCCCTGGCCGACGAGGTCGCCGACGAGGGAATCACCGTGAATGTCGTGTGCCCGGGATTCATCGCCACCGAGCGCATCACCGAGCTCACCGAAACGCGCGCCCGCCGGGAGCAGCGCACCGCCGCGGATGTGATGCGCGAGCTGGTTGCAGGGATTCCGCTCGGCCGCATGGGCCGCGCGGACGAGCTCGCGTCCGCCGTCGCGTTCCTTGCGTCCGAGCGCGCCAGTTATATTACGGGTGCGGTGCTGCAGGTGGATGGCGGGTTTACCCGAGCCATCTTCTGACGCTGTTCCCGGCCCCGTTGCTCGTCCCGATTCCCGTCCCCACTCCTATCTGCACATGCAAGCGATCATCAAAGCGCAGCGTGCCCCCGGCCTGAAGGTCGCGACGGTGCCGAAACCGTCCCCTGGCCCGAGTGAGGTGCTCATTGCCGTGCGGCACGCGGGAGTGTGCGGCACCGACCTGCACATCGCCGATTGGACCGCGTGGGCCGAGGGCCGCATCCGGCCGCCCCTCGTCGTGGGCCACGAGTTTGCGGGCGAGATCGTCGGCGTGGGTGACGGGGTCACGGAGCTCAAGGTCGGCCAGCTCGTGACGGCGGAGGGGCACATCGTATGCGGGCACTGCCAGCAGTGCCGCACCGGCAACGGCCACATCTGCCAGAACACCCGCATCATCGGCGTGGATCGCGACGGCGCGTTCGCCGAGTACATCGCCATGCCGGCCACCAACGTCCTGCCGCTCGATGGCATCCCCACGACCGTCGGCGCCGTAATGGACCCGATCGGCAACGCCTTTCACGCGGTGTTGTCGGCGGAGATTCCCGGCAGCACCGTCTTCGTGGTGGGCTGCGGGCCGATCGGCTGCTTCGCGGTCGGCATCGCGCGCGCCGCCGGGGCCGCCAAGGTGATCGCATCGGACGTGAACGCCACGCGCCTGGCGCTCGCCGGACGCATGGGCGCGCACGTGACCATCGACGCGACCCGCGACGACGTGGTCCGCTCCGTGCGCGCCGAGACCGCGGGCGAGGGCGCCGACGTCGTGTGCGAGATGTCGGGCGTACCCGAAGCCCTGCACCAGGCGTTCGCCGCCGTGCGGATGGGCGGCCGGGTCCAGCTGCTCGGCATCCCCAAGGGTCAGGTCCCGGTCGACTTCGCGGCCGAGATCATCTTCAAGGGGATCACCGTCTACGGCGTGATCGGCCGCAAGATGTACGAGACATGGCATCAGATGCGCCGCTATCTGACGGCGGGGTTGTTCGACCCCCGGCCGGTGATCACGCACCAGTTTCCCCTCGCCCGGATCGACGACGCCTTGGCGGCGATCCGCTCGGGCGATGCGGGCAAGATCATCTTGGAGATCGCATGAGCCTCGCCGCCCGCCTCGAAGCCGAACTCGCTCAGTTCAAACAAGAAGGCATCTACAAGCGGCTCAACCACTTAGCGTCGCCCCAGGGAGCGCGGGTGCGCATGGAGGGCCGCGGTGAGGTCGTCAATCTGTCTTCCAACAACTACTTGGGGCTCTGCAACCTCCCGGAGGTCGTGGCGGCCGGCCGGCACGCGCTGGACCAGTTCGGGGCCGGGACCGCCTCCGTGCGCTTCATCTGCGGCAGCTTCACCATCCACCGCGAGCTGGAGCAGGCGCTCGCCGGCCTGGTCGGCTGCGAGTCGGCACTCACCTACGTGAGCTGTTGGAACGCCAACGAGGGGCTCTGCCCCACCCTCTTAGGCGAGCAGGACATCGTGATCTCCGACCAGCTGAATCATGCATCGATCATCGACTCCGTCCGGCTCGCGAAGAGCATCACGAAGTGCCAGACGGCGGTGTACCGGCACTCCGACATGAGCGACCTCGAAGAGAAGCTCAAGGCGGCGAACCAGGCGCGCCTGCGCCTCGTATTCACCGACGGCGTGTTCTCGATGGAAGGCGACATCGCGAAGCTGCCGGATGTGATGAGCCTGGCGCGCCGCTATGATGCCGTCGTCGCGGTGGACGATTCGCACGGGACTGGGGCCCTCGGCAAGACTGGGCGGGGTACGGCAGAACACTTCGGCATGCTGGGCGAGGTCGATATCATCACGTCGACCCTCGGCAAGGCGCTGGGCGGGGCGGCGGGCGGCTTCACGGCCGGGCCCGCCCCGCTGGCGGACTATCTCACGCAGCGCTCCCGCCCGCAGCTCTTCTCCAATGCCTTGCCCCCGACCGTTGCGGGCAGCGCACTCGCCGCCGTGCGCTATCTCGTGGGCCACCCCGAGCTCGTGACCCGGCTGCACGAGAACGCGCGCTACTTTCGCGACCGGCTCGGCGCGCTCGGGTTCAAGCCGCTCCCCGGAGAAACGGCCATTGTGCCGGTCATCCTGGGCGAGACGGCGAAGGCGATCCAGATGAGCGAGCTGCTGCTCGGCGAGGGGGTGTTCGTCACCGGGTTTGGCTACCCCGTCGTCGCCCAAGGCCACGCCCGGATCCGCTGCCAGCTCTCGGCGGCGCACACGAAGGACGACCTGGACTTCGCCCTGGCCGCCTTCCAGCGTGTGGGGACGAGGCTGGGGCTCCTGTAAGGCGCGATCTTCGGTATCTCTTCGGTATTAGGCCCCGAACAGCTCCCAAACCTTCAAGTACTTTCAAGAGTCAGTGGCTTAAGCCGAAGGGGTATCGCGTTTTCCGGACGAACTCCCTATTTTGGGGGTCGTTTTTCGGCGGCGAACGCGGTCCTGGTGGCGTCCTCCGGACCCCGGAGGCCGGTCCGCATCACGAGGAGTCGTCTCATGCGGGTAGCGACGGTCATAGGGGTGTTGTTGCTCGGCGGGGCGGCGACGGTGCGCGCCCAGCATGCTCACCAGCTCGAGTTCGGGGGATACGGCACCTACACTCGGTACGATCGCGCCTTTCTGCTGAACAACCAGTTCGGCGGGGGTGGCCGCCTCGGATACTTCTTCAACGACTACATCGGGCTCGAAGTCGACGCCAACATCTCCTACCCGACGCTCAAGAACCCCCTCCCTGGGGGGATCACGAGTACCCAGGTCCGGTTAGGGAGCGCGAGCATCGTGATCAACGGGGGGGGCGATAAGAACGTCCTGTACGTCCTGGGTGGCTATTCGCGCCTGGACATGGGCATGCAGCAGCAGTACCAGTTCGGCATCCATGCGGCGCACGGAGCGATCGGGGACCGGATCTTCATCGGTAACCACATGGCGCTGCGGCTCGAGGCGCGCGCCTACTACTCGCCCAACAACTGCTGCCTCAATGGGGGGTCGTGGGTCGGCCACGTGGTCGGGTCGGCCGGCCTGTCGCTGTTCCTGGGCTCGGGCGGCGGACCGAAGGAGCAGGAAGTCCCCGAGATCCCCAAGGCACGGCGTGACTCGATCCTGGCCGCGGGGGGCAAGCTGCCCACCGTGGTGCGGCCCCGCGGCGGCCCCTCCTTCGAGGAGCGTGGCAGCGACTGGCAGCAC
>WNFJ01639242.1_pt3 | contig 11310 bp, 13 predicted proteins | sample 5400461 | NCBI WGS metagenome assembly WNFJ01 (sample SAMN13153349, study PRJNA577476) | soil metagenome | isolation source: 115 cm saprolite on Douglas fir-dominated hillslope | place: USA:California | collected 2013-09-17 | reverse complement strand
CAGAATGGCCGGAATACCCCACTCATACCGGCCAGCCTGCAGGAGATAAATGGCCACGATGCCGGTGAACAGCTGGGTCAGCATCGCCGGAGTTCGAGACCAGCGGCGACCGCGACGCACGCCGCGCGCGACCAGAATCAGCGCCGCTGCCGTACCAATTCCGATCAGGGTCAGGGCGACGCCGCTGGCGCGCTGGTAGGAGTGCCCAGAACCCGTTTCGACGCCAGCCAGGATCGAGGCCGCTAGCACCCCGGCAGCCTCCGCCGCTTGAACTATCGCCGCGTACAGCACGCTGCGCGGAGCGCGAGCCTGCGGGGCCCCCTCGGCGGGCTCGGCAGGCCGCGCGGCCGGGCCGAGGCGGGGCGCTGGCGCGGTGCCCGCAGGGACCTGGCTAGCCTGGGCCCGTGCGCGCGCTTTTGATCGTGAACCCACACGCCACCTCCACAACCCGGCAACGCCGCGATGTCATCGTCCGGGCGCTCGCCTCGGCGGTCGACCTCGAGGTCGTGGAGACACGTTACCGGGGAGAAGCGACTGGGCTCGCGGCGACCGCTGCCGCAGACAAGTTCGGGCTCGTCATGACGCTAGGCGGAGACGGGACCGTGAATGAGGCGGTGAACGGCATCCTCGGCAGCCCTGACGATCCGCAGGCCCGATCTGACGCTGCGGACCTGCCCGCGCTTGCGGCGCTGCCCGGTGGCAATGCCAACGTCTTCACCCGCTCGCTGCAGTTGCCGTCCGATCCGGTCGACGCGGCCGGCCGGCTGATCGAGGACATCGCCGCCGGGCGGGAACGCTGCATCGGGCTCGGCACCGCCAACGGCAGGTATTTCACCTTTAACGCCGGGCTGGGCCTTGACGCGGAGGTCGTCCGGGCTGTCGAGGGAAGGCGCGCTCGCGGCCAGGTGCTGACGCGGTGCGCCAGTTTTATCGCGTCACTGATCGCCGGCATCCGGCTATCGCGATAACCCACCCGCCCGGATTGTGCCCGGAGGACGCATACCTCTGCATCGTGTCGAACTCGGCGCCCTGGACTTATCTCGGCCGCAGGCCAGTCAACCCCAGTCCGCACGCGAGCTTCGATACCGGTCTTGACCTGATGGCGCTGCGCCGCCTGGGCACGGTCAGCACCATGCGTACCGTCCGGCAGATGCTCGCCAGCCGGACCGAGCCGCCGCGCGGCCGGACTGTCGCTAGCGGTCATGATCTGGACTCGATCGTGCTGGCCGCCGATCGCCCGGTGGCATTCCAGCTCGATGGCGAATACATGGGCGAGGTCGAAGAGGTGAGCTTCCGTTCGGTGCCGCGCGCCTTGCGCGTCGTCGGCCTGCCCGAGGGCTAGGATCGGCGAATTGAGGGCGATTAAACCGGCGGCCGCGGGTGTCAGACGCGGCATAGTGCGTGAATGGCTGTAAAGGCCGCGGCATGCCAGTCATGTGACTGATCTGACACCGAAATCCTGCCGAACCTTTGCCCAAGCCCCTTGCGGTTGATCGCCGACCTTTGAGAGGGTTATAACGCTCCTGGTGAAGGTGCGTTCACACGCGCCATGCCGGGCTGGCGACGCTCCGGCGGGCGCGGCTCGGCTGCGTTGCACCGCGGAGCGGCCGGAGCATAATTCCGGTTCGGTGTCACCGGCAGGCTCGGTGCGCTGGTTCGCGTGGCTTAGCCTGAAAGTGAAGGCCTAGCTGGGTAAGCGCAGCGTTTCCGGGTAACTACGGTGTCGCCGGTATCAGCCAAGCATCGCCGAGTTGCCAGCAAGCCAAGATCGAGTACAAAGTGCACGTACCTGACATAGAACTTAGCTCGTGAAATCGTTCACAAGCGCGACGGAGCGCACAGGCCCGGTCAGGACCTGAGCTCAAGGAGGAGTGAACTCATGGACTGGCGTCACCATGCCGCCTGCCGTGACGTGGACCCGGAGCTGTTCTTCCCGATTGGGAACACCGGGCCTGCGGTACTCCAGATCGACGAGGCCAAGCAAGTGTGCCAGCGGTGCAAGGTCATGGAGCCTTGCCTGCAATGGGCACTCGACAGTGGCCAGGACGCCGGTGTCTGGGGCGGACTTAGCGAAGATGAGCGGCGTGCCCTGAAGCGCCGCAGCAGGGTCGCCGCGCGCGCGGGAGCCTGACGTACTGGAGTAGTGAGCTGCGCCGCCTCGCCATGGCAGCGGCGGCGCAGCGGAGCCGCAGCGGCGGCGCAACTGTGAGTGCTAGCTAGCCGCTGACTCGCCCAGCGGCAGTTCCACCCGAACGCGCGTCCCGCCGCCTTCTCGCGGCGAAATCTCCAGCTTGCCATCCAATTCGGTGAGCACAAGCGTGCGCACGATCTGCAGGCCGAGGCTGGATGTGGAGTCGAGATCGAAATCTTGTGGCAGCCCGGCGCCGTTGTCAGAAACCGTCACTGTTAGCCTGCCGGGCTTGCGCACGGCGGTGATCTCCAGCCAGCCGTTGGCCGCCTCGTCGGGCCTGCTCAGGCCGTGCTGGAGCGCGTTCTGCAACAACTCGGTCAGCACCAGCGCGAGCGGAGTCGCCACCAGTGCTGGCAGCATGCCGAATTCCCCCCGCAGGGTAGGCGTCACTCGGATCTCTGGGGCGGACACCTCGACCGCCATCAAGGCCACCCGGCTGGCAATGTCGTCGAAGTCCGCGGCCTCATCCGGGACGTGCGAGAGCGTCTCGTGCACGATGGCGATCGATCCCACCCGGCGGACGGCTTCCTCGAGCGCGGCCCGCGCTTCGGGCGCCAGGAGCCGTCTCGCCTGCAGTCGCAGCAGCGCGGCGACTGTCTGCAGGTTGTTCTTGACCCGGTGATGAATCTCCCGGATTGTCGCATCTTTGGTCAGTAGCTCCCGCTCCCGACGCCGCAGTTCCGTCACGTCCCGGAGCAGGATCAGCGCCCCTGCCCGGGTGCCGTCCACGATGAGCGGGATCGTCCGCAGCTGCACAACCGACCCGTTAGCCTCCACCTCGGTCTCCGCGTGCGCGCGTCCGCTGGCAGCCACCATGAGCGAGTCGTCACGTGCTTCCCGGTTTGCGCAGAGCCTGGCTGTCAGCGGGCCTAGTGGCTTGCCGACCAGGTCGGCGGTCAGTCCGAGCCTGCGGTAAGCCGACAGCGCGTTCGGGCTGGCATACGTCACCTTGCCCGCCCGGTTGAGCCGCAACATCCCGTCGCCGACTCGCGGCGACCGGACGAGGGCCGGTTCTTCACCCTGGCCGGGGAACATCCCGGCCGCCACCATCTGGGCCAGGTCGTCGGCTGCCCGCAGATAAGCCAGGTCAAGGCGGCTTGGGGTACGCGCCGAGCTCAGGTTGGTAGACCGTTCGATGACCGCGATGACGGTGTCGCCGCTGCGGACGGGGATGGTCTCGTGGCGGACCGGTACTCCCCTCGTCCATTCCGGGTCGCCCTCCCGGCAGATCCTTTTCTCCAGATACGAGACCGCCAGGAATGGCTGCTCGGCGCCCGGGCGGCGGCTTCCAACGATGTCATCGGGCAACGCAGTCGGCGCAGTTGTCGGACGCATCTGGGCGAGCGCTAGCCACCTGCCGCGCTCGTCGGGCAGCGGCGCCCACAGCACCAGGTCGGCGAACGACAGGTCGGCAAGAAGCTGCCAGTCAGAGACCAGGGCGTGCAGCCAGTCCAGCTGCGCGCCGCGGATATCGGCCTGGCTGGCCAGATCGGCAAGCGTTGGCACCTAGCCATCATCGCAGGCCGAAAGTGCGCCACGGGACAGCCCGAAACGTGCCATGACCGGCACCTCACGGACTGCTGCCAACCGCTACCGGACTGGTAACGTCGCCGCCATGAGCGAGGAACAGCGCCCACCCCACGGCGGCGTGCAGGCGGTGTCAGCGGCCCGCTGCCACGGTGTCAGCACCATGTTCACCCTGTCTGGCGGGCACGTGTTCCCGGTCTATGACGGGGCCGTCAGGGCCGATCCGCCGATGCGTATCGTCGATGTGCGGCACGAGCAGACGGCGGTGTTCGCTGCCGAGGCAACGGCCAGGCTAACCCGGACGCCGGGCTTCGCGGTGCTCACCGCCGGGCCGGGCGTGACCAACGGAGTTAGCGGGATCACCACGGCGCATTTCAATGGCTCGCCCGTCGTCGTGCTTGCTGGCCGGGCACCGGACGGCCGCTGGGGCTCGGGCAGCCTGCAGGAACTCGACCATCCGCCGTTGCTGGCACCGGTCACCAAACGAGCCTGGACCGAGCACGAGCCCGGGCACGTAGGCGCGGCCGTGGACGAAGCGTTCGCGCTGGCGAGCGCGCGGCACCGCGGGCCGGTATTCCTCGACGTCAGCCTCGAGGCCCTGTTCGGAACTGGCAGCCCTGCCAGCGCGCTGCCAACTGAGGCCGCTGACCGCGGCGATGGCCGGCCCGACCCGGACGCTATCGACCAGGTCGCCATGCTGCTGGCGGGCGCGAGCCGACCGGTGCTGATCCTCGGGTCTGATGTCTGGCTGGATGGAGCCGAGATCGCGGCCCGGGCGGCCGCCGAGCAGCTCCGGCTCCCGGTCGTGGCCAATGGCCAGGGCCGTGGCATCATGCCGGCCGGTCATCCGCTGCTCGTCACCAGGGCACGCTCTGTCGCGCTCGGGGAAGCGGACCTGGTGATCGTGGCGGGCACGCCACTGGACTTCCGGCTCGGATACGGTCAGTTTGGCGGGCGGAACGGGCAGGCTCCGGCACGAGTGATCCACCTCGCGGATGCCGCGTCTCACTGCGACCTGGCCGCGGCAGTCTCGGGCGAGCTGGCATCGATATTCACCGGGCTTGCGGACGGTGCCGCTCGGTCGGCAGGACCGGCGTGGGCACAGGATTGGCTGCCCCGGCTACAGGCGGCATGCGAACAGGCAACGGCCGCCGACGGGGAACTCCTTCGCAGTGATGCGAACCCGATCCACCCGCTGCGCATCTACGGGGAGCTTGCCGCCCTGCTCGAGCCGGACGCCGTCGTCATCGGGGACGGCGGCGACTTCGTCAGCTACGCCGGCAAATACATCGAGCCGAAGCAGCCGGGCGGATGGCTTGACCCGGGGCCCTACGGCTGCCTGGGCACCGGTCTGGGCTATGCGATCGCCGCCAGGGTGGCAAGGCCGGGTGCGCAGGTCGTGCTGCTGCTCGGTGACGGTGCCGCCGGGTTCTCGCTGATGGATGTCGACACGCTGGTCCGGCACCGCCTGCCGGTCGTGATGGTCTGCGGCAACAACGGGATCTGGGGCCTGGAGAAGCACCCCATGCAAGCCCTGTACGGCTATGACGTGGCGGCGGACCTGCAGCCCGGCTGCCGTTACGACCAGGTGGTCAGCGCGCTTGGTGGCGCCGGGGAACTCGTGACCCGGCCGGAGGAGATCGGCCCCGCCCTGCGCCGGGCGTTCGCCGCGGACGTGCCGTACATGGTCAACGTCGTTACCGACCCGGCCGACGCCTATCCCCGCTCGACCACCGGAGTGTGAGCCAGGCGGAGCCCCCCGTTGGTTGGGGTTTACTCGATCACGGCGATCAGGTCACCCTCCTGCACCACGTCGCCTTCGGCCACGGCCAGCCTGGCCAGCGTGCCCGAGTCTTCGGCGAGCACCGGGATCTCCATCTTCATGGACTCGAGTATGACCAGCGTGTCTCCGTCCGCGACGGCGTCGCCCTCGGCTGCCACGACCTTCCAGACGTTGGCCACCATCTCAGCACGGACCTCGCTCACGTGCCCTCCTCGCTCCCAGTAGCAGCCGCCTGCTTCATCATTGCCTTCCCGCGCCCTGTGACGGGCGCAGAAGGCCAACCAGCGACGTGTCGTAATCTCCCCACCGGAACTCCCCCGACGCCAGCAGGTCCGCGTGAAACTCCAGATTGGTCTTAATCCCGGTGATCCGGAACGACGCGACCGCCGCCGCGGCCCGGTCCAGCGCCTCGTCCCGATTGCGACCGTGCACGCATAGCTTCGCGAGCAACGGATCATAGAACGGGGTAACGACATTGCCTGCGGCGTATCCCGCGTCCACGCGAATTCCCGGCCCGGCGGGCGAGGTCCACTCGGCGATGGTGCCCGGGCTGGGCAGGAAGCGCTTGGGGGCTTCAGCATAAATGCGCAGTTCCAAGGCATGCCCGGATGGCGCGAGCCGGTCCGGGCTGAAGCTGACGTCGTGGCCCTCGGCGATCAGGAACTGCTGTTCGACCAAGTCGATGCCGGTAACGAGTTCGGTCACCGGATGTTCCACCTGAAGGCGCGTGTTCATTTCCAGGAACATGAAGTCCAAGGTGTCGACGTCCAGCAGGAACTCCACCGTGCCCGCGCCGAGATAGTTCACCGTCTTCCCGACCTGCACCGCCGCTGCCAGCATGCTGGCCCGCAGCGGCGGCGACACGCCAGGCGAGGGCGTTTCCTCGGCCACCTTCTGGTGCCGTCGCTGCACCGAGCAGTCGCGTTCACCCAGCGCAAGGACGCGCCCGTCGGCCAGGCCGAGTATCTGGACCTCGACGTGGCGCGCGTGCGCGACATACCGTTCTAGCAGGATGGCCGGGTTGCCGAAGAAACGCTCTGCACGGGACCGGGCGGTCTCGAAGGCAGCCTTGAGTTGCCCCTCGTCGGCCGCGGCCGACATGCCGATCCCGCCGCCGCCCGCCGCGGCCTTGACCATGACCGGATAGCCGATCCTGGCGGCCGCGGACAGCGCCGCGTCCAGGTCGGCGACTGGTTCCCTCGTTCCGGCAGCGACCGGGATGCCCGCCCGTTCCATGAGGTTCCGAGCGTTGATCTTGTCGGCCATCTGCCGCATCGAATCCGGCGACGGCCCGATCCAGGTCAGGCCTGCTTCAATCACGCTGGCGGCGAACTGAGGATTTTCGGACAGGAAGCCGTAGCCGGGATGGATGGACTGTGCGCCCGTGTCGCGGGCCGCCGCGAGCACTGCCGCGCTGTTCAGGTAGCTGCTGGCCGGCGGCGGCGGGCCGATGAGCACGGCCTGGTCGGCCTCGCGCACGAACGGCAGCGTGGCGTCGGCCTCGGAGTACACCGCGATCGAGCGAACGCCAAGCCGCCGGGCCGTCGCGATGACGCGCCGGGCAATCTCGCCACGGTTAGCGACAAGGACCGATTCGAGCACGCCCGGCAGCCTACAGCCGGGACGGTACCCGGCGGCCCGCGACCTCGGCGAGCGCCGCGACGACGACGCTGTCGTACTCGGCGGGATCTAGCCGCATCCGGTCGACCGCGGCAGCCGACCGCTCCCGGTCGGTTGAACTGCCCACCATGTCGTCGAACGCGTTCGCCACCCTGATGATCATGCTGCCCAGCGGCGGCTGCGGATTATGGCCGTGGGCCGGCCAGTTCTGGCAGCGCACCAGTTCGGCGACGTCGTCCAGTACCCCGGCCTGGCTGATCACGTCGGCGCCAAGACCGGCGATCCGCTGCTGGTCTGCCGCGGAGACCAGCACGGTGGCGCCGCCGGGTATCGGATCTCGCAGCGATAGCTGGCCGATGTCATGCATCAAGGCCGCGTACTCGAGCGCGAGCAGCTCCGGCTCGGGCAGGCCGAGGCGGCGGCCGACACCGACGGCAAGCCGGCTGACCCGGCTCGAGTGCGGACGAGCGACCGGACCGTCTGCAAGTAGGTCGCGCGGATCCCGGCGTAGCGACGGAACGCCACCTGGGTAACCAGCAATCGCCCGAGGAGGACGGCAAGCTCAGACAGGCCCATCACTTCGGCGCCGAACACGGTGATGACCACCGATGCACCGATGGCGAGGCCCAGCGGCCATTGCAGTCGGAGCTCGTCCAGCATCGCAACCGAGAACCACGCGCCGACGTCGTCCGCCCGGATGAGGGCGCCGACCAGCGCATCTACCAGCCACCCGAACGTCACCAGCAGCACGATCACGCCGAATGTCAGCTCCCACCGGTGCGTCGCGAACGCGTTCGCGACCGGCCGGAAGATGAATGCGACGCACGAGACCGCTACCAGCCGCGTCGCTATCCCGACGACCCCGGCCGGGCGGCCGGCCGCGATGTGCGGCAGCGCGCCCACCGCCATGCCCACCGCGGACACCGCCACTACCAGCAGCGCGGTCTGCTTACCCATGACCGTCTGGGGAACTTGGGGCAGCTTGACCAGCAGCGCATAGGACAAGCAGCCGACCATTGCGATGGGCGCCGCCTCGCGGCCGCCGGGCAGGGCCAGCCGCAGCAGCTCGCCGAGCGCTATGAAGCCACCAAAGGCGAGCGCCACGTCCCAGCGGATCTGGTGCGCCAGCGTGCAATAGGCCAACGAAGCGATCACGAGCATCGCGGCTGCAGACAACAGCAGGAGCCTGCCGGAGTCCATGCCATGCCAGAAGGCCGGCCGGTTAGGCGCGGGTCGGCTAACGACAGCGCTGCCGCTCAAGCAACCACCACCTGCAACGGCGCCGTCGGGTCGTCGTGATCCTGGACGGTGACGTTTGACAGGTCCGCGGGCGCGCTGGTCGGCTGGGGCAGCTGCCAGCCTTCCTCGGCCAAGGCGGCGATGAACGCCTCCACGAGCAGCGGGTCGAACTGGGTTCCTGCGCCCTTGCGCAGCTCGCCAACGGCGAGGTCGATAGGCTTGGCCGCGCGGTACGAGCGGGTCGAGGTCATCGAGTCGAACGCATCGGCCACCGCGATCACCCGGGCGAACTCTGGTATCTGATGGCCGGCAAAGCCCATCGGGTAGCCACGCCCGTCGATCCGCTCGTGGTGGTGCAAGATGCCGGCCAGCGCCTCCGTCAGGAAGCCGATCTCCCCGACGATCTCCAGGCCGCGCATCGGGTGGAGCTGAATCGCCGCGAACTCATCTTCGGTGAGCGGGCCCTCCTTTTGCAGCACCTGCGTCGGCACGCCCAGCTTGCCGACGTCGTGCAGCATTCCGGCGAACATGATCGCCTCGGTCCTGTCCGCGCTCATCCGGATCTTCCTCGCTATCATGCCGGCCCCGCGGGATACCCGGTCGCCATGGCCGCGGGTGTAGAAGTCCTTGGTCTCGACCGCCTGGCACAGCGCATTCATCGTGGCCTCATAGGCGCGCTGCTGCTCAGCGAACTGTCCCATCGCCCACCGCGCGACAAACAGCGGCACCAGCACGATCACCGCCGCGAAGCCCTCCATGACCTGCCACAGCGAAGCAATGACCAGTCCGAGCGAGGCATAGCCAAGATCGGACACCAGCAGGAGCGGCAAGCTTGACTCCAGTGCCTCGCGGCGCAGCATGCCCGGGCCGGGGTTGAGCCGGTAGATGCCCCAGATGAGGGCGTGGTTGGCCACTACATGGGCCGCGGCGGCGGCGGCGAACGGCAGGATGATCTTCGGGAAGTCGGCAGCGACTGGCGGTCCCAGCGTGCCGTGTAATGCCAGGTAGACCTTGCCGGCGGCCAGACCGCACAGCGCGTGCATCGCACCGTTAAAGAGGCGCTCGGCCAGCCGGCGATTGCGGCGCAGGCTGAGCACCGCGATCGCGCCGACGAGCGCCGCCGCGACGGGACCAAACAGAACGACAGCGGCCAGCGTGGCCGAGGAACTCGGCGACCACTTGGTTTGACGAGACGCCAGCGGCGCCGGGCTTGAGTCGCAGGCTAGGAACAGAAGCTGCAGGACGATCAGATCTGCTAACGGATGAATGGTGTGCGGCGGCATCACCGGGGTTCTGGATACCAGCAGCGCCGTGACCGTCACGACCAGGGCGATATAGAGCCATGCGGCCCGGGAAACCATGCCGTGACCCCCTTGGTGCTGCCGAACCCCGTCTGCGGATCGCACGTAACCACGCGCCGACCAACGCGAATTAGGGTAACGCCATCGTCCGGATTCCCGCGGGGGTCCCGCGCAATGTGACCGAATAGTAGCCAGACGACTGCGTAACGTAATTACGGCCGCGTCGCCCTGAACCGGCACATCCCGATCGGACCTGGTTACTCGGCGAGTACCTCGGTGCTCTCGAGTTCTATCCTGACGGCCGCGATCCTGGTCATGACCTTGGCGCGGAGCTCGCCTGGCACTGCCTCCTGGCCGCAACACTTGTGCACGAGCTTCTTGACGATCTCCTCCAGGCCGTACTCGCGTAGGCACGGCCCGCACTCCTCCAGGTGCACGCGGATCTGCTGGTAGTCGCCGTCCTCCATCTCTCGGTCGAGATAGGAATAGACCGTCGCGAGTACCTCCGTACACGGCACCTCATGCGGTTTGCCGCAGCTCATCTCGCGTCCTTCCCTGACCCGTCGTCCGGCGACTGCGCGGTGGCGGGGGCGGCAGGCGCGGCCGCAAGGATGCCCTGATCCGCCGCGTAATCCTGAAGCAGGTCGCGGAGCTGACGGCGGCCACGGTGCAGCCGCGACATGACGGTTCCTATCGGTGTACCCATGATGTCGGCGATCTCCTTGTAGGAGAATCCTTCGACGTCGGCCAGGTAGACGGCCAGCCGGAAGTCGTCGGGCAGCGCCTGCAGCGCAGCCTTGATGTCGGAGTCAGGCAAGCGCTCGAGCGCCTCACTCTCGGCCGACTTCAGCCCGCTGGAGGTGTGCGACGCCGCCCTCGCGAGCTGCCAGTCCTCGATCTCCTCGGTCCCGGACCGCTGCGGCTCACGCTGACGCTTGCGGTAGTTGTTAATGAAGGTATTGGTGAGGATTCGGAAGAGCCATGCCTTCAGGTTCGTACCGGGCTGGAACTGGTGGAATGACGCATAAGCCTTGGCAAAGGTCTCTTGCACCAGGTCTTCAGCATCAGCCGGATTACGGGTCATCCGCATCCCGGCTGCGTACAGCTGGTCAAGGTATGGCAGCACGTCTTCTTCGAACCGCTGACTGCGCTGCTCAAGTGTCTCGGGGACCGGACCCACCCCTTCCGGGATCGAGGGCCGCAGCAAATCAGCCTGCAAGCCGCCTCGCCGGGAGGATACAACGCCGACCGTCATCACATCACGCGCGACCGCCCCGGTCGCCTCAGGACGGGTCTGGTAACTGGCTAGTGGCACGTGCGGTCAAACACGATGCGCTCCCTCTTCATTCCGCGCTCGCGGACGGCTCCGAGCCCCTGTACCGCGACACGAAGTTGTGTCCTAACCAGGCGCTACCGCCTGAGCCGGTCCAGCTTTCCCTGACAGGCCACGCAGCGGGCCGCCTCCGGTTTTGCCTCCAGCCGCCCCTCGGGCACCATCGAGCCGCAGTCCACGCAGGTGCCATAGGTGCCCAGATCGATGCGATGCAGCGCAGCAAGTACATCCGACCGCTGCCTCCTGGCGACCGCGAGCACGGCCTCGGACCGCTCGCTCTCCGAGAGGTTCGCCCCGGCGTCGGCCGGATCCTGAG
>WNFJ01258131.1_pt1 | contig 11310 bp, 8 predicted proteins | sample 5400461 | NCBI WGS metagenome assembly WNFJ01 (sample SAMN13153349, study PRJNA577476) | soil metagenome | isolation source: 115 cm saprolite on Douglas fir-dominated hillslope | place: USA:California | collected 2013-09-17 | reverse complement strand
ATGTGGGGACAGCCGCCCTCGGCTGTCCGGTCGAGCGAAGCTCGACGGTTTGTCGTCCGCCCGGCAACCTGGAGTCACTATTCGATCCCTACCAGGCGAGCCAACCAGCCAAAGAAGCCCCGAAAAACTGAAGAGTATTGGATATAATTTCACATACTGTCGTGCTCCTCATCCCGAGACCCACTGTGTCGGATCGCAACATATCCAGTCTCGCCGCCTGCCTCTTAGGGGCGCTCCTGATCTCAGGCCCCGGAGCATTGGGACAGGCACAGCGTTCCTCGCCTTCAACGGCTCGTCTTGCCTATCAGCGCGGGCAGGACGCGCTGCGAAAGGGCGATCTGACTTCGGCGCGTGCCGATTTCGAAGAGGCGGTTCGGCGCTCCCCGAGAGACCCTCAGTCCAAGGCCGCCCTGGGCTGGGTCCTTTCACAGCAGGGAGAACTGGACGCTGCGGTAAGTCATCTCAAAGTTGCGTTGCGTCTCAGACCCGACTTCGTAGCAGCCCGCTTGAATCTCGCTGGCATTCTCGTGCAAGAAGGGAATCTTGAGCAGGGGAGTCCGGCGAACGCGGATGCGCACCGTGCTCTCGGCCGCATGCTCAGCCAGCGAAATTCACAAGCGGAGGCCGCCTCGGAGCTGCAGCGAGCCGTGGACCTTGCTCCCCAGCGTGCCGATCTCCGGGACGATCTCGGTTCAATCTTCGCTCAACAAGGACAGCTTGCGAAGGCGGAGGCCGCTTTCACAGAAGCTCTGCGGCTCCAGCCGAACCTGGCTTCGGCTCACTTTCATCTCGGGGTCCTCCGCTCGCAGCAGCATCACCTGGAAGACGCCGCGATCGAGTTGCGGAAAGCAACCGAACTCACTCCGAATGATGCCGCGCCGCATTACTACCTCGCAGAAGTTCTGACCACTCAGTCGAAAAGTGCGGAAGCACTCCAAGAACTCCACACCACCGCCAGCCTGAAGCCCGATTGGTTTGAAGCGCAGATCGCTCTAGGCCTCGCCTGCCAGCGGGCGAGTAACGCGGAGTGCGCCGTGGCTGCTTTCCAGCAGGCTGTGAAGGTGAAGCCGACCGATCCCGAGGCTTTCAACGATCTCGGGCTGGCACTGATTCAAAAGGGTGATGCGGAGAGTTCCGTGGCGAGCTTCCGGAGTGCGATACAGCTCCGACCAAAGGACGGTTCTTTCCGGGGAAATTTAGGGATTGCCTTCATGCAGCGCGCGGATTTTGATGCCGCGATAACCGAACTGGATGCCGCCATCCGGCTCGCGCCAAGTGACGCGTCGCTCCACTACAACCTCGGCCTCGCTTACAAGCTCAAGGACCAACTCGACAAAGCGGTGGTCGAATTGCAAAATGCCATCTCATTGCAGCCTGACCTCGCCGACGCGCACTACACGCTTGGGGTGCTCTTCTGGCAGAGGGGTGAATTTGATAAAGCGATCGAACAACTCCATCTGGCAATCCAATCGCAACCAAATTATGCGGAGGCCCATTACACGCTGGGCACGATTCTGAAACAACAAGGAAAACTGGCGGATGCTGCCGCCTCGCTTCGTGAAGCGATTCGTCTGCAACCCGATTTTGCCGGCGCTCACACCACGCTGGCCGCCGTGCTTCGCCAGCTTGGCGACTCCGCAGGTGCCTCGGAGGAGGCCCAGGCGGCGTCACACATTACGACCACCAGTAATAATCTCCAGGCAGCGACGTTTGCCACCAATTCCGGGAAGCGGTTGCTTTCCGCCGGAGACGTGGAGGGTGCGATTGCGCAGTTCCGTGCGGCGATCAAGATGGCCGATCAATACGCCCCCGCTCACTACCAGATGGCTCAAGCTCTGAAACAGCAAGGAAATGCTCAAGAGGCCGCGCGGGAACTCGACCGCGCCACCGAACTAGAATCACATCCCCGGTAGAGAGGAGGGCCACACGGATAAACGACTCTAAGGTGGTTTGTGTTGTAATCCTCATGACGAAGATGAACTTGATGCAACGCTCATGGCTGCTTCACTGCCTCTCGCTTTCGGCACTTCTTTGGACGTGCGGCCCATTGGCTCTGTCGCAGCAGCCAGATCCACCGGTAGCAGGCGCGACCCAACCCGCAGCGGCCTTCGCTCCCGAGTTCGCGCAAAGTCGCAAGCTGATCCAGCAGGGCAGACTCGACGAGGCCATCGCCGAATTGCATTCGCTCGAAGCTAACAACCCAGCCGTGAGCGGGCTCGACCTGGAACTCGGTGCCGCTTTTTACAAAAAGAGCGACTATAGCAAAGCTATTGAATATTTGAAGAGAGCCAGTGTAGCGGAGCCCGGCAACAACGAGGCCGTCCAGTTGCTGGGGCTTTCTTATTATCTGGGAGGACATCCCGCGGAAGCGATTCCGCTTCTGGAAAAGGTGCAGGCTTGGTATCCCCGCGCCAACGTGGACGCGGCGTATATCCTCGGGATTTGCTATATCCAGACAAAAGAGTACCAACACGCGCGCGCGGCCTTTGCGAAGATGTTCGACGTACCATCGGACTCTGCCGCCAGCTATTTATTCACCGCGCGCATGCTGTTCCGCCAGGAGTTCGATCCCATCGCCGAAGAGTACGCGCAGAAGGCCGCAAGCCTCGACCCCAAACTTCCCCGAGCTCACTTCCTCTTGGGCGAGTTGTACTTGTTCAAGTCGCGGGTTCCCGAAGCCGTCTCGGAGTTTCAGAAAGAACTGGCAATCAATCCCGCGGACGCGGCAACCTACTACAAACTTGCCGACGCCTACTCTCGCATTCAGAAATACGACGACGCTGAAAGACTCTTGCAGCGCTCCATCTGGCTCGACGCCACCTCCACGGGACCCTACATTCTGATGGGAAAGGTTTTGGAAAAGAAAGGTGAGTTCGAGTTGGCGGTTCGCGCCTTACAGCGGGCAGCCGCGATGGATCCAAACAATCCCACCACTCATCATCTGCTCGGCCAGGCCTATCGCGATATGGGAAAGAAAGAGGAAGCCGAGAATGAGTTGAAGCTAGCCGAGCAACTGCAAACCAAATCTGATTCGCGCCCTTAAGTGCGGCCTATTTGCCAGCCGCCGGCAAAGGCTGGTCCTGTTCCCGCTCCAAACCCTCAGTCATATCCTTCGGCAAATCGTGCAGCAGTTCCAGAAACGCTGCATTGGTCCAGCCAAAGCCTACAACGTTCATCTGATAACCAAGTTCCACGTGAGACTCCGACGATCGTGTCATGACATTGTATTTTTCCCGAATGTTTCCATCGCGCCGGAAATCTTCCGCCACCATCGACACAAACTCGTACGACACCCGATCCGCGTCAGCTTTGAAACCATAGCGCCGCAGTCCGTCGATGACCAGCATTTCAATATTTCCCCAGCCATACGGCAGATCCCATTGCGCGCCCGTGTCCTCGGCACTCATCGCAACCCCGCCCGGCCTTTCGAGCGCTGTCAAATTCTTCGCCACAGCCTTGGCCTGCCCAGGTGTCGCCAGCCCCGCCCACAGTGGATAGAACGTCGTCGCATATCGATAGGACGAACGCTTTGCCGTCTGCAGGTTGTAATCGAAAAACCATCCCGACTTCTCGTCCCACAGATAGCGCGTGATCAGCTTCTTCCGCTCTTCGGCGCGCTTGCTCCACATCTCAGCATCGTCCGAGTGCCCCAGCCAGCGGCTGATCTGCTCCAGGTCTTTCTCAGTCTTATAAAGCAGACTGTTCAGGCACACGGGCACGTAGTGATGCGTTGCCGCGCCAAACGGCCCAAAGCGAAAACTCACATCAAATCCCGACTCCCGCATTGACCGGTCACCCTTGTAGTAGTCCAAACTCAGATTGAATTCCCGCCGCTTCTCGCACCCCGGGCGCGCCATCGTCATCGAAACGTCACACACCTCCAGCGAATAGGGAGCCCCCGCAATCGCCGGCCCCAGCCCCAGCCGATTCTCCACGATGTAGTGGTCCGCTTGCTCTGGATGAAAAAAGAAATAGGAAGCTACTTTGCGGTAAAAGCCAGTCTCGTCCTGCAGCGCCTCGGCCGGCGGTCCTTCGCCAAAATCGTAGTAGCGGGACAAGCCGGTGTCGCCGGCGCGATGCGGCTCGCGGTTCCACATCTCATAATCTTTTTCCAGATCGGCATAAGCTTTCGCAAGCCACGCAGGATCTTTGTGCCCCGATTTCTGCAGCGCATCGTAAACATCCACAAACATCGAACTGAGAAACGGAGGCTGCGATCGCGTGAGATAGTACGTGCGGTTCGCGTTGAGCATCGCGCCGTAGTGTTCGATCTCAAAAAAGAAGTTGTCCACCATTCCTCGCGCCAGTTCCACGCGTCCTGACCGCAACAATCCCCGCACGATGAAATAGCTGTCCCAGCCATACATCTCGTTGAAGCGGCCTCCAGGAACGACATATTTATTCTCCAAATACAGAAGTCCATGTGGCTGGATCTTGCTGGTGTCGATTTCGCCGAGGTGGTGAATCTCAACTGGCAAGTGCTCGACTCGCACGTTGCACTCGCTCGCAAGTTTATGAACCGCGGGCGGTTCAGCCATTCCTGCGGGCAAGTACAAAACTGGAGACACTTTTATCTTTGGGTCGACCAGGCTTTGGCAATCTGTCATGGAACGCGTGAGCGTGTCCCAAGCTGTTCCAATGTAGTCGAGGATCGGCTTCAGGCCTTTTGCGGGTGAAGTGGTTTGTCCGATCGCAGCGGTCTGAATCAGGACTGCGCAGACGACCGCAGAAATCATCCACTTGCGGCTTGTGAGTTGCAGAGAGCGGCGAAACATTTTCGAAACGTCAGCACAAATGGTTTTCGCACACAGGGGGCTCTTGCGCATTTTTAGTCACGTCCTAAATGCTTCAAAATGAACTTGATCCAGAGAAATCGAGCGAAGACGAAAGGTGAAGGAACGGCTCCAGTCTATGCTATTTCGGACTTTTTTGGGACCGATTTGTACGCGTACGATTGCCGCCAAGGCGCTGCGGTGCAGGAACGAATTACTACTGGAAAGTATGCGCTTTCTAGGCGGCGCGCAAGCCTTCCGATGCATTCTGGATCGGCTTGGAGTGATCCATTGGACCCTGACAGTTGGGATAGTTCGGGCAGATCAGATACGTGGTCAGCCCTGACCATCTCAAGACGAGGCTTGTTTTGCACCGGGGGCAGCGTGGGGAAGAACTCATGCTGCAATCTTCCGATACTCGTGGGCCGCAAGCAATCAGTGAAAGTCCTTAGGGCTGGGAGTGCGTTGAGCACAGAACCTTTCGAGTCTTCGTTTTCCCCCTGGGACGGACACTGTCAATGGTCAACCCTAACTAGCATCAAAATCCCATCCTGCCATTCGGTAGGTTTGTTTACCTTTTCGTTATTGGGTACCCCTCCCCCGGGGGGGGTCTATTGGAATCATCGGGTTAGCACGAAATTCCCCGCAAAATCCGCACGACAAAGGACTTAGATGGCAAAATCTAGACAACAAAAGACTTAGCTGCGGCAGACGGGCGACAAACCAAGGCACCGCACTGCTGCGCGAATAGGATCGGTGATTGGGGCTGTGGATGACAAGGTCAGATGTCACAATTTGCGGAATTTTTTTCAAGACACTACGGTAAGGTGGAGGCGCAGTCGTCGTGGCACCTTGCAAGAAGGCAGCTTAAGCAAAGGCAGAGTGCCACTCCAAGGAGTTGTACTTGTCTACTTCTAGTCGGAGAACTCATTGGTTAGGGCATCCTGGCACTCCACTCGTCTGGTCCCCGGATTTTCCTCCGGATTTTCCTTCTTCCCTTCCTTTCGCACAAACCATACTCAGCTTTGTGCGGAAACTGGGGAGCAGGTCAGCCTCAGTCGTGGTGGCGCACACGTGGGCTGGCTGTGATCTTTCAATAGGTTGTCCATGCGATCTCTCTTCAGAGGTGATTGCTCGCTACAATCAGCTTCTCTGGTTCCGGTCGAATGGACAACCTATTGAAAGATCACAGCTGGCCCGCCAAGAACTTTGTCTGAGTGCATTTCCATCGAAACTAAAGGTTCCTTGTCGATAACATTGATCCTCCCCACCGAAAAACAGAGTCAACCACGCCCCACTTGGCTCAACTCGGGACATCGAAGACCAGAATCGCCTCGGATTTGTATCCTTCAAGGTCCTCGGACATAGAGTTTTCGCCCGGTCGAATCTGGTGAAAGCGCACCGTGCACGCGGATTTAGGGAATGCTTCGTCCTCCGATAGCGAGATTATCAGTCGAAACTCACGATCCTGTGTAAGAGGCATCAAGGCTTTTTGCAGAAGCGCCGCATACTCCAGACATGGAATAAGGGTTTCGTTCGTTCCATCGAAAGGGAGATGGACATGGTTAATAAAATCCTCAAATCCCGTTTTGTCAGGAAAGTCTGTGATCTTCACGTGCCGCTTGTTTACTTCCCACTGGTTCCTGAGCAGGATACAGTCGTCGAAAATTTCCAAAGTCGGGAGTTGCCCCTGACTGGCGCGCGCCGCTAGGGGCCAATGGAGCCCCGCCCTTTTCAACAAAGCAGACATTTTGCCGTTCATTGTCGTCCCGCTATTCATAATTCATTGACCCCGGTCCCTATCAAAGTCAAAATCAGCGTGGAGTATGGTGACGGGGGGAGGGAGCGTTTTGCCGTCGCCTTATACTACCCCTTCTCCCATTTGACCCTTCTTTTCTTCCGCCTGTAAGATCAAACTTCGTCAGCGCCTGCGTATGTAAGTGCACCATGGATTTACCTTGTAACGACCTGTCCCCTGGGGGAAGGTTTCGCTGACCGCTGACTGCCAACTCATGGCGGGTGGTGATTCTGGCGAGATCAAAAAGCCTGGGCTGCCCAGCCCCCCGCCGTAGCATGAATCAAGAGATTCGGCTCCGTGGTACCATTTTCCCGTGCCCATCACCGACACCAGCGCCGCCGCGCAAGCGGTGCAACTCGACATTCATCGGTCGATGACTGGAGAGCAGCGGCTTCTTCTGGCATATGAGATGAGCATGTTTGCCCGTGAGTTGAACCGGGCGCGGTTGCTGCGCGAGCATCCGGACTGGTCCGAAGCGAGCATCGCCCGCGAACTGCTAAGACTTGCCTTCCTGCATATGCCACTGCCCGCCGGGCTGCGATGAGCTTCCTTGAAGTCTTGCAAAGGGTGACTGCGGCGCTCGATCATGCCGGCGAATACATAGATCCCTTCGCCAAGCTCAGGGCAAGCTCTTCGGCCCGCAAAAGGCGCGGGCCTCAGGATGACAATGGGCGGGACGATACGCCACAACCAGACTTGCCTTGCCGCACCTTCCCTGCCCGCTGTAGCATCAATATCCAGGCATTCATAAGGAGCAATCATGGCAACCGACACGCTCGCTTCCCCCGCGACTCTGGGCAGCAGCCATCCCACCAAAGTGTTCAAGAACTTTATCGACGGCGAGTGGGTGGAATCGTCGACGGGAGAGACTTTCGAGAACCGCAATCCCGCCGACACGCGCGACGTGGTGGGCATCTTCCAGAAATCGGCCAAGGCCGATGTTGACGCCGCGGTGGACGCGGCCAAGCGCGCCTTCGCCAAGTGGCGGCTCGTTCCCGCGCCGCGCCGCGCCGAGATCGTCTTCCGCGCCGCTGAAATCCTCATCGAGCGTAAAGAAGAGTATGCCCGCGAGATGACCCGCGAAATGGGCAAGGTGCTCGCCGAGACTCGCGGTGACGTGCAGGAAGCCATCGACGCCGCCTATTACAATGCCGGCGAGGGACGCCGCCAGCCTATCGGGGTTTGTGGAATGATTACGCCGTGGAATTTTCCCATGGCCATTTCTTCGTGGAAGCTGCTGCCCGCGGTGGTTTGCGGCAACACCTGCGTCATCAAGCCCGCGCAGGATACTCCGCTTTCTACGTTTAATCTGGTGCGCGCCTTCACCGACGCCGGCATTCCGAGGGGCGTGGTCAACATCGTCACCGGATTCGGCGCCGAAGTCGGAACACCGCTCGCTGAGCATGCTGACGTTCGCGCTATCTCGCTGACAGGATCTTCCGTCGTGGGCCGCATCGTGGGCGGCATCGCGGCCAAGACTTTTAAGCACTGCTCGCTCGAACTGGGCGGGAAGAATCCCATGATCGTGCTCGACGACGCCAACCTCGACCTCGCCATCGAAGGCGGACTCTGGGGCGGATTCGGCACCACCGGTCAGCGCTGCACCGCGACCAGCCGCATCATCGTACAGAAAGGCGTTTATCGCGAGTTCGTCGAACGCTACGTTGCGCGCGCGAAGAAACTTAAAGTTGGCAACGGGCTGGATGAAACGGTTGAGATGGGTCCGGCGGTGAACGAAAAGCAATTGCAGACCGACTTGAGCTATGTGGAGATTGGCCAGAACGAAGGCGCGAAGATGATGTGCGGCGGCAATCGCCTGGATAAAGGCGATTACCAATATGGATGGTTCATGGAGCCGACTGTGTTCACCGACGTTGATCCAAAGATGCGCATTGCGCAGGAAGAAATCTTCGGGCCGGTCGTTTCCATCATTCCCTGCGACGACCTGGAAGATGCGATCCAGATCGCCAACGGCATCGAGTACGGACTGTCGTCCGCTTTGTACACCAAGGATGTGAATAAGGCTTTCGCTGCTATTCGCGACCTGGAGACCGGCATTACCTACATCAATGCGCCCACGATTGGAGCGGAAGTGCATCTGCCGTTTGGGGGGACAAAGGCGACCGGCAACGGGCACCGCGAAGGCGGGATTGGGGCTATTGATTTTTATACGGAGTGGAAGTCGGTTTACGTCGATTATTCGGATACGCTGCAGAGGGCGCAGATTGATCGGGCGGAATAAAAACCTTTAACACAGAGGACACAGGGGAACACAGGGTAAGGCAATCAAGTAGAATTACCTGTTCTCTGTGACCCCTGTGTTTAAGATTTGCTTTTAATTCCATGCCCACGACGCAGACCCGCGAAGTCACCGCTGCCAAGCGCCTGGACAACGTCCGCTACGCCATTCGCGATCTGGCTTGCGTAGCTGATGAAGTCATCCAGCAGGGACACAAAGTTCTGCCGCTCAACGTCGGCGATCCGCTGAACTTCGATTTTCACACTCCGCCGCACATCATCGAAGCTGCTTACAAAGCGATGCGCGACGGGAAGAACGGATACGCGCCGTCGCCAGGCATTCCTGAAGCGCTCGATGCGATTCGCGGAGAAGCTGCGCGCAAGGGCATTACGACAGTGCGCGACGTTTTCGTTACTTCAGGCGTGAGCGAAACTGTCGATCTCTGCATCTCTGCGCTGGTTAATCCCGGCGAAGACATTCTCACGCCGAAGCCCGACTACCCGCTCTACTCGGCCGTCCTATGCAAGCTGGGCATCGCGATCAACGCTTACGATTTGGATGAAAACGACGCGTGGCAGCCCGAGCTTGCCGACATCGAACGCAAGCTCACGACGCGAACGCGCGGCATCGTGCTGATCAATCCCAATAATCCAACCGGTTCGCTTTGCTCGCGGCAAATGCTCGAGCAAATTGCCGAGCTGGCGCGCCGTCACAACCTGGTCGTGTTCTCCGATGAAATCTACGACAAATTAATTCTCGATGATCTGAATGAGAAAGACACACCGCACGTCGCCTTTGCCGCGGTCGCGCCCGACGTGCCTTGCATCACCTTCGGCGGCATGTCGAAGAATTATCTGGTTCCGGGATGGCGTATTGGGTGGGGCATCGTCTCCGGCGATGCGGCGGCCATCAAGCCCTATACCGAAGGCATTCACCGGCTGCTGCGCGCGCGCCTCTGCGCCAATCATCCCGAGCAATACGCGATTAAGCCGGCACTCGAAGGGTCGCAGGATCATCTCATCGAAGTGCGGCGCAAGCTGCGCTCCCGCCGCGATCTTACGCAGAAGTGGTGCGAGTCAACACCGCGCGTGAGTTGCGTCGCGCCGCGTGGCGCGTTCTACGCTTTTCCGCGCATACGTTTTCCAGAAAGCGACATCCCCGAGAGCGACGAAGTATTCGTCAAGGAACTCATCCGCCAGAAGCATGTGATGGTCGTGCACGGCTCCGGCTTCGGGCAGAAGGCCGGCACGCAGCACTTCCGCATCGTCTTCTTGCCGGAGGAAAAGACGCTCACTGCCGCCTACGCGGGAATTGCCGACTTCATTCGTGAGAGATATCCGTAGCCGCGGCCGAGGTTGCGGGGTACGCGCCCGGTCTAAGTTGTTGAGAGAAAATTGGTGGACCTGGTCGGGATCGAACCGACGACCTCTTCCATGCCATGGAAGCGCGCTCCCAGCTGCGCCACAGGCCCACGATTGAAAAGTCCGAGAACTCGGATCGAGGGAAGTGCTTGTTTCATTTTCGCCCACATCCTGGGGATAGTCAACGCGAGGGCTGATTAACCACGAAGGACACGAAGGTTCACTAAGGAAACCTCAGGGAATCCACAGCTTTGTGTGACTTTGCATCCTTCTTGGTTGATCGTTTGCGGTCCAGAATGTGATTCTTTTATTTCTTTCCACAGGCTCTTCTGCCATAATTGATCGTGCACCCCACCTGCACAATCTTTCACACACAATTTAGAGCGAGGAAGAGATGCCAGCGAAGTACATCTTTGTGACGGGCGGAGTTGTGTCTTCTTTAGGCAAGGGACTGGCCGCGGCTTCGATCGGCTGTCTTCTGGAAAGCCGCGGGTTGAAGGTCAACCTGATGAAGTTCGATCCGTATCTCAACGTCGATCCGGGGACGATGTCGCCGTTCCAGCACGGCGAGGTTTTTGTGACCGACGACGGCGCCGAAACCGATCTCGACCTCGGGCACTACGAACGCTTCACGCACGCCAAACTTTCTCGCGACAACAACTGGACTACCGGACGGCTTTACGAGCAGATCATCGCTAAAGAGCGGCGCGGGGATTACCTGGGCAAGACGGTGCAGGTGATTCCGCACGTGACAAATGAAATCAAAGCGGCGATGAAGAAGGTCGCGCAGGACGTCGACGTGGCGATTGTCGAGATCGGCGGCACGGTGGGCGACATCGAGTCTTTGCCGTTCATGGAAGCGATTCGCCAGATGCGGCAGGAACTTGGCCGCGAAGATACGCTGTTCGTCCACGTGACGCTGGTGCCGTTCATCGCCGCCGCGCAGGAATTGAAGACCAAGCCCACGCAACATTCGGTGAAGGAACTTCTGAGCATCGGAATTCAGCCTGACATTCTTCTCTGCCGTACGGACCGCTTCCTGGCGAAAGATCTGAAGTCGAAGATTGCGCTCTTCTGCAACGTGCAGGAAGAGGCAGTCATTACGGCCAAGGATGTAGCTTCGGTGTATGAAGTGCCGCT
>WNFJ01257323.1_pt1 | contig 11311 bp, 9 predicted proteins | sample 5400461 | NCBI WGS metagenome assembly WNFJ01 (sample SAMN13153349, study PRJNA577476) | soil metagenome | isolation source: 115 cm saprolite on Douglas fir-dominated hillslope | place: USA:California | collected 2013-09-17 | reverse complement strand
CACGGACGGTAACCGGGTTTCTCAATCTCGACGTGCAAAGTCGGCAAGCGACACCAGAGGGGCAATTCTACTCGTGTGTTTGATTTGTGCCTTCTTATCATCTCCGTAGCCATCTTCATCTCACTTGGTACGTGGAAATGCAAGACTGCTTGAAACGGCTGTTGCGCTTGCGAATCGAAAATATCCTGAACGGTGAGGCTTCCATGGTGAAACTCGATCACGTCAGGAATGCCAGTGCTGTCAGAGAGTCCAAAGAGGCTAAACTAGGTCTATGAGCCAAGGGCATCAGCGAGTTCCATGCAGTCGTCGACCTGGTACTCGAACTGCCGAAGGAGCAGAAGGCCCGCCCCGTGTGAGCAAACTGCTGACCACGGATGAAGTGGCAGAAATTATCCGCCTTTCCCCAGAAACTCTTGCGCAATGGCGCTGGCTCAGGAAAGAGATTCCGTTCATACGTCTTGGTCCAAAGTGCGTCCGGTATAGACAGTGTGACCTTGATGCTTGGATAGAGAAGCGGCTGGTTCCTGTTAGCTGCAGATCAGCGTCCTCAACGAGATAAGGTGATTCTCGTTGCTCCGACAGCATTCGAGGAATTCCTCGACAAATCCTCTCTGGCACGAGAAGCCTGTATGCGGACCAGGACACTGAACCCCACGTAAATTATTGACCTTTGCCGTGACAGTGCACCATTTTTTGGTTACTGCTTGAAACTACGCGGCACGGATGGCTACCAAAACCGCGCTCTGGAACCCCAAGTAACAATTATTGGACCATGAATGGACCAAGAGATGGCCTCTGCCGCAGAGCGGCAGAAGCCCACGAATGAAAGAGCAACCGCTGACTAGAATCAAGTAAATCTCGCCGGACCCAAAGGGACCCTAGATCGTGCGTTGACGTACTGCCGCAAATCCGTTGAAGGTCCTCGACTCTCGAAACTGTTTCGCCGGAACGTCATCGTATTTATGCCTAGTTCCTCCAATTAGAGGGTCTCGAGTTGTAACTTGAGCCCGCGAAGCAACTGAGCGTTCGCGGCTACGATGATGGTGGACAGGGTCATTGCGACCGCTCCCACACTCATGGGAAGGTCGAATCCCCAGCGGACGAAAAGACCAGCGGCAACCGGGATAGCGACAAGATTGTAAGCGGTAGCCCAAACGAGATTTTGGATCATCTTTCTGTCGGTTGCGCGTGAAAGCTCGATTGCCCCGACCACGTCGCGAGGATCACTACGCACGAGTACGATTCCAGCGGATTCGATCGCTACGTCTGTTCCTGCACCTATTGCGATGCCCACATTTGCGGTTGCAAGCGCTGGTGCATTGTTCACTCCGTCACCGACCATTGCGACCTACTTGCCGCCGACCTGAAAGCGTTTCACCGCTGAAGCTTTGTCAGCGGGTAAGACCTCAGCTGCAACCTCATCGATTCCGATACGCCGTGCGACCGAGTCAGCAACTGTCTTCGAATTTCCGGTGATCATCGCGACACGGATACCAAGCCGATGAAGTTCGGAGACGGCTTCACTCGATTCGGGCCGAATCTCATCTTCAACGGCGAAAGCTCCGAGCAGTCGGCCTTGGGCGACTGCATTGTGTAGCGTACGTACCATGGATGTGGTGCGCCAGTAGTGGCAATTCGGGCTCTCGCCTCTCTGCTACCGCTTGCGATGGTTCTTGAAGTAGGGTGGGCACAAAATTGGGTACAGTGATTCTGAGTCGTCCGCGCCTGTCTTTTTTTTGGATTCTTTTTTGATTCTTTTAATTCGAACAGCGGGGCTTCCGAATATCCGTTCCACGCGGTGGCGTGTAGAATTCACCGCCCTTCCGGCCTTCGGCGCCGGCGAATTGGCCGAGGAAGTATTCATAGACGCGGGCCAGTCAGCGCAGGTTGCTGTCAGTGAGACGGGCTTCCTCGCTTGATGGCGAAAGGCCGGTCGGGGAGAGCCCAGGCATACAACGTTCCGCCACTCGCCACAAGGACGTACTGCCGGCCGTCAAGCTCATACGTAATCGGAGAATTACCTACATGTCCGATGCGGGAATGCCAAAGGGTCGTGCCATCGGCGGTCCGAAGTGCGAGAACACTGCCAACGGAATCGCCGGTGAATGTCAACCCCGCGTCCGTGGTCAGAACTCCTGCGCTTGAGGCTCCCCCGCCGAGGTCGTGGGTCCAACGTATCTTTCCAGTTTGATAATCGATCGCTCTCAGCATTCCTTTTCCGAAGAGTCCGTAATCCGCACCGGCCCAACCATAATCGCCGTGCTCCGGCTTGGAGAAATAAATGCCGTAGCTATCCTGTGCGCTGACGATGAACAGACCGGTCTGAGCATCAAAACTCGGTGAGCGATAGTTGGTCGCCCCGCCTTCGTCAGGCGCAATCAGTCGTCCATCGCGGGTCGGTTCCTTCGCAGCGTTGGGAATCGGACGGCCATCCTTGTCCACGCCTGCGGACCAGTTGACAGCGGCGAATGGAGTGCTGAGAAGGCTCTTTCCGGTAGTGCGATCCAGCACAAAAAAATAACCGTTGCGGGAGGCTTGCAGCAACATCTTGCGGGGGGTACCCTTGAATTTTCCATTGACCAAGACAGGAACCTCGACGGCATCCCAATCGTGGGTATCGTGGGGCGAGGGTTGGAATCCCCAAACAAGCTCGCCGTTGTCGGGATTGAGTGCCACGATGCTACAGGTCCAAGGATTGTCGCCAGGACGCGCCTGCGCGGCCAGTACCGGCGTGGGATTTCCCGTTCCGACGTAGACGAGGTTGAGCCCTGGATCATACGTTCCCGTGATCCACATGTTTCCGCCAGTAGCGCCACCACTAAAGGCCTCGGGTGTTTCTCGAGGAAGAGTGCTGTAAAAGGTCCATTGCGTGTCACCCGTTTCCGGATCCATCGATTTCAGCATTCCGGGAAGGTTATCGAAATCGCCGGAAGTGCCGACTAGTATGTGGTCGCGGATGACTAGAGGCGCCATGGTCGTCCAATAACCCTTCTTTACGTCAGCGATCACTACATCCCACTTAACTTTGCCGTCTCTCGCATCGAGGGAAATAAGGTGGGCATCCGGAGTGGTGAAATACACAGAGTCATTGTACACAGCAACGCCGCGATGGCCGATATGAAGACCCTGGTTCGGCGGATACGTGTAGTGCCACACTGGATGTGCCGACCTGGCGTCGAGCGCCCAGACGTTGTCCGGCGTCGTCACGTACAAAATGCCATTGACGAGGATCGGAGTGGACTTAATCTGCGCGGCGTACCCCGTTTCGAACGCCCATACGAGCGTAAGCTCGTGGACGTTCGCCGGAGTAATCTGCGCCAGGCGGCTGTGGTGCTGGCCGGAGTACGTGCCGTGATACGTTGGCCAACTGTCGACAGGAGGATCCAGGAGTGTAGCAGGATTCAGCGCTTGAGTCAGGGCCGGACCTTGGAACGCAAACAGCGCAATCAGGACCACAGCGAGACGACACCCGTAGCATCCAAGCTTCATTTTTTGAAATGCCTCCTCACAAAATCTGCATACTCCATAGCATCGTGACCAACTGCGGCAAGAATTCGCCTAGTGCAAAGTCTGCAGGTAGGCCAGGACGTTGTGCATGGCGTCGTCGGTGTACTTTCCGAGTTGCTCGATGTGAGCTTGTAGCGGATTATTGACCGCAAACTTTACTCGGCTTTTGGACCAAGACCGGTACCACCCGGACGAATCCGTTAACCCAATCACGAATTCGTCGCGATAGGCCAATTTGCCGGTCACGGTTTGGCCGGAAGGCAATGTCACGGTGACCGTTGCCGCGGCGGCAGCAGGATTGGCGCCGCGGTTTCCCGCGGGGTAGAGCATGCGCCGCAGGAGTGCCAGTCCTCGCAGCCGGTTGGCGACGCCGGCAAGGTCAGCGCCCGGGGAATGGCATTTCGAGCAGCCGCCAGCTCCATTGAAATACTGTTTACCCTCCTCGGCATTGCCACTCTGGAGATCTTCGGCCTGAACGGTACGGCGGCGGCCTTGTTTTGACACCATCTTGATCTTCTGATCATGAATAAATGCAACGATGGCGACCAGGTCGGCATCCGCGAGGTTGAACGGCGGCATTCCCTTATCAGTCCGTCCAGAACGGACAACAGGGCCGATTTCGTTTCCGCCAACATCTTTTTCAACGAGCTCGGAGATTGTTAGGTCGGGGCCGATTTCGCCACCAGCAGCGTCGCGCCCATGGCAGAAGCTGCACTGGGCGGCGAAGAGCGATTGACCGGTTTGCACTTGTTCCCGTGGATAGAACTGCGGTGTCGCTGTCTGAGCCGGCTGCGAAGCTTGGTCCTGTCCAGGGCGGTCCTCTTCCATGGGGGCTTGAGCGACGGAATTCCCGCCTCCGTCTTTCAGAGCACCAGTTCTCTGATTTCCAAACCCTTGGGCGGCAAAACTCTGACTGCTGCAGAGAGCGGCTACGCTGATGCACAGCACAACTGCCAGCGAATCCCCTACGGTCACTCGTAACCAGTGCGAAGGCGAAGATGTCATAGAAATCCTTGACCGCTGACTGGAACGCGGTTCCAGTATCCTAACTAACTGCTGTCGGTTCAGAGTAGAACAAACGATCGCCATTCACTTCAGCTCACCCGCCATCCGGGTTTTCGCGAGGGACACCAGCTGGGCGGGTCTTAGCGGATCGAGGGCGGCCACTGGCCGCCACTCTTGGATTTTGTTGTTATTGCGTGCATAAATCAGCTTCGCAAGCGCGCCACGCTTGCGAAGCTAGAATTGGAAACGAACCACCAGTTGCATGATGCGGGGGTCTCGCGCTCCGCGCACCGTCCCAAATCCATTGATGTTATTTATCGTCCCGTCCGGATTCCTGTACAAGTTTGTGATGGTTGGATCCGTCAAGCTCTTGAAGTTGACCGTGTTGTTGATGTCGCTGAACTGCGTGTGATTGAACACGTTGAAGGCGTCGGCACGCAGCTCGAACCTTGTCCCTTCACGGATCGCGAAGCTCTTTTGGAGCGATAGATTGGTATTGTTAATTCCTGGTCTGCGCAGGTAGTTGGTGGGCGAATCGAGGCCAATACTCCCCACCGGTGGCGGCGCGAATGCAGCGGGATTTAGACGGTGATACTCGTCGCCCGAAATGCCGCTAAGCGGGTTTCCGATGAGCTTGACGCGGGCGGGCTCAGTATAAGAACCAGTGAGATTGGTATTGCCGACGCCGGGTATCGAGAATCCTACTCCGAAGGGCTCCCCGCTCTGAAACTGTGTAGCTCCTGAAATCTCCCAACCATCTAGCAGGGCGTGCGCGGGTCCGCCGTGGAAAACGCTAGGCACGTCATACGTATAGAAGATATTCACCGTATGGAGCCGGTCGAAGGACAGCGGACCGTAGTTGGCAAGCCGCGTCAGGTTGTCGACTCGGTTGAACCCAGCGCGGTCGCTGGTAGTGCCCAGAGCGCGGCTCCAGGTCCAATTGAAGCCGAAGAAAAGGCCTTTGGCGAACCGGCGGTTTACACTGGTTTGCAACGAGTTGTAATTGGAGGTGCCGCCGAACTCGTGCAGAGTGATGTCGCCAAAACCGGGATAGGGTCTCAGGAAGTTAGCGTCATAGGCCTGCGAGCCCGAGTAGGGCGCCGGTGGACACGTTCCGCCAGAGAATTTTGTGCAGTCCTGATTCTGCGCCAGGAAGGTCACACCGTAAGGAATGGCGTTCAGATTTCGCCGCTCAAGTTCGTGACGGTTCTGCGAGCCGACATACGCTGTATCCAGAATGAAGCGGAAAGGCAGCTTGGACTGGATGCCGAAATGGTAGCTGTAAGTGGTTGGAACTGAACCATTGAAATCGAAGGCGTTCAGCCCTACCGGCGCTAGAAGGACATTTTTGGAGTCGACGTCCTTGAGGAATCCATTCACCAGCGTGGGCGCGACGGTGGTAGGCGGGTTGGTTAGCATGTCGAAGACTTCGTTGCCTTGAAAGCGGTCATAGAGAATTGCCGCACCTGCACGAAGCACGAGGGATTGTCTTCCGGTGATGTCGTAAGCGAATCCGAGTCGCGGGGAATAATGAACGCCGCGATTCTCAATCAAGTATTTGCTGATGTCTCTCCCAGCCTGGGCAATTCCGTTGAGCGTGTTCCCCGAGTTGGGAACGATCTTGCCGATGGCGGACGCTGGAACGCTCTGCCCGGTAACGGGATCGAACCCGGTTTTCTGCCCACTGCTATTTATCGTGGGCCGATAGAGACGCACAGCCAGTGCAGGATCGAAGCGGCCGGGGAGGAACGTCGACGTTTGCAAAGCCGCGTCGAACTGCGGCTGGATCCAGTAAAAGCGCATTCCGTAGTCGAGCGTTAGACGGCGCGCGATCTTCCACTGGTCCTGCAGGTACCATTCAACGTTAGTGTACCGATATTTTCCCGTGAAGTAGCCCGACGCCTGGTTGAAGCTGCTGAAGACGCCGATGGCCATGTTGGCGAAACCGAAGCCGGTATCCAGTGGATTACTCGAGCTATCGCTGAAGTTGATATCGCCATTGGCGTTGGCGAAGGAGGTCTGATCCTTGCGGCTGCGCTGGATGTAGATACCCGTCTTGAACACGTGCTGGTTCCACACTTTGGAGAGGTTGTCAATCCAGTCGAGGGTCGAATTGTAGTTGAAGAATGGGGCATTGTTCGTACCGATCCGCTGTTGGTTGCCAATTCGTGTTCCATCGTAGGCGAATCGAGGGATGAAATCTTTCTGCACGGCTCCAGGGTAGAGCATCGGAATGCTAATTCCCGTTGCTGTAGCAGTTAGCCCGTTATTTACGGGATCGATGTTGATCTGGTTGTGGCCATAGCCGAAAGTCGCCTCGTTCGCCGTGGTCGAGTTGATCAGTGTGGTCAAGCTGACCACGATGCTCCTACCGGGCCGTACGTCAGTGATCGGCACCTTGGGGAAGCCGGCGCCTAGCACGAACGAGCCGTAGGCCGAGGTTACCGAATCCTTGTTGTCCAGATAGTGGCCAAATACCTTCCACTTCGGGCTGGGGTTGTAATCAAGGCGAATGAGCGATTCGCGCCGCGGATAGGAGTCGGGAATCTGGGAACGATAGTTGAAGCCCTTACCCAGCGCGTTAGGCGCCGGGAAAAAGTTCAAAATGGCCATACCGGGAGCGTACAGGCGGTCGGCGGGGATGCGGCCGAGCACGCCGCCATCCCGGAAGCATCCGGCCGTGTTGCTGGCTTTGCAAGGTTGGCCGGATAGCGGATCGCGAATGTAGGAGAACGGATTTCCGTTCTTGTCTACGCTTTGCGAGAAGTCTCCCTTGCGCTCGAGCTGCGTTGGGAACGTGGCGTCGCGGCGGTCCTGGGGCTTGAGTTGCTCTTGAAATTCCTGGCTCCAGAAAAAGAACAGTTTCTTTCTGTCCTTGTTGAAATGACCCGGAATGAAAATGGGTCCCCCGATCGTATAGCCAGGGTCGTTGAACCGGAATAGTTGCCGGGGCAACCCATCGCGATTATTTTTCCAGTTGTTGGCGTTCAAGCCCTCGTGCCGGTGATAGAGGTAGCCGCTGCCGTGGAACGACGAGGCGCCGCTCTTAGTCACCACGCTGATCTGCGCGCCGGCCGAACGGCCGTATTCCGCCTGGTAACTGCTGGTAAGAATTTTATATTCCTGCACGGCGTCGAGGCTGATGGTGGCGAGCTGGTCTCCATTGTTGCCGGTGTCCACGTTGCCGATGCCATTTAGAGTGAGCTGGTTGTGGTCGAAACGCTGACCGTTTGCCGAGATATTGGCCAAGCCGCCGTGGCCGCCGGTGGTCAGGTTAGCGGTGCTGACGACTCCGGTGGCCAATCCGGCGAGCTGTAGGTAGCTGCGGCTGTTGACCGCCAGGTCCGTGATCTGCTTTCCGACAATCGCGTCGGACCGCTCCGAGCTCTCCGTCTTGAGTTCTACGGCTTGCGCAGAGACTACCACCGTCTCGGAAATCCCGCCAATTTGAAGCGTGATGTTTCCGACGCTGATCTTGTCGTTGGCCAGCAGCGCGATGTCCTTGCGCTCGACCTTCTTGAATCCGCGCGCCTCGACAGAGATGCTGTATATCCCCGGCAGCAACTGCGGGAAGACGAATCGGCCCTCGGCATCCGTTTTCGCCGTGTATGTAGTTTTTCTCTGCTGCTCGGCGATGGTAACGGTGGCGTTCGCAGTCGCGGCATCCTGAGCATCACGAACACTACCCGCAATGGAACCGCTCGACGTTTGCGAGCGGACTGGTACTGCTAAAGCGAGCGACACCATCAGAGCGACCACAGGCAACGAGAACAGCCACGGGCTGTCTTTTCGCGAGACTAACCGCGTTACCGCATTCGAATTTGTGCACATAGTTGACCCACCCCAGGGATTTAGAACCACCGTTAACGTGCACGGAGCTTTAATCGAATTCCTTTCTGCTGTCAAGAACTTTTTTTGATGGAAGGAAAGCCTATAGATTCTGGCTGGCCGATTCAGTACTTAACTGGAGCTTAATCGCATTCGGAGGGAGCAAGAGAACCAGCCGGCAGACCCTCGGCGCTCGTATTTCAGTGTGAAAGCAGGGCAGTTCGCGCTCGCGTATTGCGTTTTAAGGGAAGCACTGAGTCCTCCAACTTCGCATCGGCTATTCGCATTTCCCGGAAAAGATGCAAATTGGAGGACATCACTACGGCAGGGCTCAGGTAGACCGCCGGAGGAAAATGGGCGTTGTTTGTGAGGTGATCGGACACGAGCCGAACAGCCATTTGACCTTGCCGATAAGGCTGTTGGTAAATGGAAGCAGTGATCGTCCCCTTCTGAAAATAGGGAGCCATTTCGGTGAAAAGGTCCGTTGTTATCAGTTTTATTTTTCCAGCCAGGCCTTGTGCCACGAGCGCGCGGCAGACAGGAAGACAGTTAACCGTATTCACGTAAACGCCGGCAAGCGTAGGAAAGCGCCGCAAGAGATCAAGGGTCTTTTGAAAACTTTCCTCCTCATCTTCGTGTCCTTCGATAACGCTGACGATCTTTCCTCCCATGCAGTGCCGCGGAAATCCTTCCGAAAATCCATCGGTCTTTTTACGATGATCTTCAGCCGTCAGCATGCCCGCGACGACCGCGACCTCAGCACTCGGCGGAACAAACTTCCCCATCAATTCACCGGCAAGAAATCCGTTTAGCCAGGGCTCCACACAAACCACACTGGACCGGCGGCTCTCAGGAGCATCTGTGGACACACAAATCACGCGAATGCCTTGCTCTTCCGCTCGGTCGATAAGCGGTTTGAGACCGCGTGGGTTTCCGGCCGTGAGAATGATGGCCTGAACCCTGCTATCAAGGAGCTCGTTGAATGCTTTTGTATCGCCTTCCCCAAGCGCTTTAACAGGACGGTTGATGAACCGGATGCCAAGCTGTCCGAGACTGCGAGCTTCGTCCAGAACGCCGCTCCAAAGCTGGTCGTAAAAGAAGCGGATTTCTCGAGGGATGCACACGCCAATGCAGGCGCTGCGTTTCGCAACGGATAACGCACGCGCCGCCAGATTCGGCGTATAACCAATCCGCTGCGCAATTTGCAAAATCCGCCGCCGTGTATTTTTGTTGATTTCTCCCCGTTGGTGCAGAGCGCGATCCACCGTGCCGATTGAGACTTTCGCCAGTTCGGCAATCAAGTGAATACCGCGTTTCTGGTTACTCATGCTCGAGGACCTTGAGTTTCAACTCTCCTGCGAGTCAAACGTGTGCTATAGGGATATCACGATGCGAGCGCCTCATCAATGCCAAGCGATGAGGGCGGCGAGGTTGCGGACGGGAAGCGTTCCGCTAGGCTATTTGGTTGATTGGCATGCGGGCGTTCCTTCGACGAGCTCGCGCAGCTTTCGCGCTAAATTGTCCGCACCGAAGGGCTTCTGGAGGAATGTCAAACCTCCGTCGAGCACACCATGGTGAACGATGGCGTCATCGGTGTAGCCGGACATGTACAACACTTTCATCTTGGGGTTTTGGGCTGCCAGGCGGTTTGCGAGCTCGCTGCCGCTCATTCCCGGCATCACTACATCCGTAACCATCAGGTGAATCGGCCCTTCGTGTTTTTCTGCGACCTTTATGGTGTCGGCGCCATTCCTTGCTTCCAAGGCGGAATATCCAGCTTGCTGGAGACCTTCGCGCACCACTTCCCGGACCGCTTCTTCGTCCTCGACGAGCAATACGGTTCCGGAGGCCATCTTTCAGCCATCACTACGCGGCTCGTTGAACTGCACGTGATCACCGATTTGCATTTCCGCAGCTCGATGAGACGAGAAATGCGCGGAGTCCCCATGATTTTCCCCATACCAGTCAGATGGCGCGCGGATAACTTGCCTCCGCTCAACAATTTCTGAATAGCACTCCTGCCAACCCGTGTTTTTGCATAGCGCAGCGTGCAGCGAAGTCTTGGGAATTAAACGACTTGTGCGAATTCAGACCTCCTGTCTGGCAGAATTCCACACGGAAGTTTGGGGTGAAAAGAGTTTTCGATAACCTAAAGAAAATACGCGAGATGTTTTGGTCGGGGCGCCGAGATTTGAACTCGGGACCTCCTGCGCCCAAGTCAGGCGTTCTAGCTCTTGGAAGTCCTTCCTTTTCAATCTTAGTTTTGAAAACAAACGAGTTAGAAAAATATTTGGTAGTGGCACCATGTACGGCAATGTGGCTCAGCATGTATGGAGTCCCCCGAATTTTCCCCATAGCGAAGAAAGGGCGAAATGCTTTACTTCCTGAAATGTTTTCCTAAGCTTTTTTTGAAGCGCCACAAATACTTGAGCTTGAACGCGACAAGGAGAAGGAAGCCACCAATCATCACGTAGGAAGGCGGGTTCTTAACTGAGAATCCACCGGCCTTGTATATTGAATTGGCAAAAACAATATGCAGAATAACGAGCGCGATTATCATCAACACGACGCCAACCAACAGAATGTGGTTCTTCCACTTGAGAATGCTAAGACCCTTGCCGTGAACGGTGCGATCATGATCATGTTCCATTGTGAATCCTCAAAACCCCTCGACATGAATACAGTCTTCGTTCAAACCGTTGTTATCTAAGCGATTGCCCGGTAGTAGGCAATGTGTCCGAAAAACATCTCCCGGTGGCCGACTTTCTTTGGTTCTGCAAAACCGGCTTCCGTCATGAAGTGGAGAACTCGCATCTCGGAATTGTCTTTCAAGCGCTGATTGGAATGAAGTAGGCGGCTCAGGATGCCGTGCGCGCCCTTCTCTGGCCCTTCGAAATCGAGCATGTGAAACTCGCCACCAGGTTTGAGGACGCGCCGGATCGCGCGCACGGTCTTCCCCTTCTCGTTCGTG
>WNFJ01663384.1_pt2 | contig 11312 bp, 13 predicted proteins | sample 5400461 | NCBI WGS metagenome assembly WNFJ01 (sample SAMN13153349, study PRJNA577476) | soil metagenome | isolation source: 115 cm saprolite on Douglas fir-dominated hillslope | place: USA:California | collected 2013-09-17 | reverse complement strand
TACCACACCACAAGTCGCGCTGGTCACCGGAGCCTCTTCCGGCTTCGGCCAGGCTACCGCGGCCAGGCTTTCCGCCCAGGGCTTCCGGGTCTTCGGCACCAGTCGCGTGCCTACATACCATGGGCCTTCCAGCCTTGAACTGCTCCCACTGGATGTCACTTCGGAGACATCCGTAGAGATGTGCATCCAAACGATCCTGGAGCGCACCGGGCGCATTGATCTGCTGGTGAACAATGCCGGCTTCGCGCAGGCGGGCGCGCTCGAAGAAACCAGCCTGGAGGAGGCACGGGCACAGTTTGACACGAATGTCTTCGGTGTGCTCCGCATGCTGAAAGCGGTCCTCCCTGTCATGCGCCAGCAGGGGAGCGGCCAGATCATCACGGTCAGTTCTCTACTCGGGGTGGTGGCGATGCCCTATCTCGGTCTGTATACCTCCAGCAAATTCGCGCTGGAGGGCATGATCGAGGGACTCTCCGACGAACTGCGTCCTTTTCACATCAAGGTGTCTCTAGTCGAGCCCACCTTTTTTCGCACGAAATTCGACGCGCGACCTCCAGCGACCCCGCTGGCAGCGTATGAGTCTGCTCGCCAGTCGATGATGCGGTTCGTTCGCCAGGCAGTGGAGCAAGGGCCAGATCCCGAGCACGTGGCCAGACGCATCGTGCAACTGGCGACCAGTGGTGATCCCCCGCTGCGCTCCGCTGTTGGTCCTCGCGCCACCCTGCTGGTGGCGCTGCGCCACTGGTTACCACCACGGCTCTTTGAGCAGGTGCGTCGCCGGGTTTTCCAGCTCGAGCGTGTATCAGGCTTCGAGGGGAAGGCGCATCCAGTCAGGACTTGAACAGGGCAGAGCACGCGAGAGAACGCTGGTCAGTTTACCGGCAGACGCGCTTTCGTCGAGAAAGGAATGACGACGTCATGAGACAGCATCAACTTGGAACAAGCGGGTTGACCATCTGGAGGAAGATTGAACCAGGAGCTCTGCTCACCCTTTCTGGCAAACCCACACGAGCTGCCCAGTATACGATTGGCAACCCGCTGCTGGCCATTCAGATGATCGAACAGGTGAAAGACACTGCCTTCTATGCGCCACTGCGGCTGACGCTTCTCGCCGAACTGAAAGCAGCGGCGACGCTCGCTCAGTCGCGTTAATGTTTCTTTTTTTGTCCATTTAAATGTATATACACTTTTCGATTGCTCGTTAATGGTGCTCTCACACCAGAGCGTAGAACAAGGAGTTTACTCTCATGTCTGCATCACAGCCCTATAGTGAACACCTGGTCTCACATCAGGGGTCCAACATCTACGTCCGCCATTACGCGGGAACCGGTCCCGCCTTCGTCATGATGCACGGCTTTCCCGACAATTTGCACATCTACGATCGCTTACTTCCGGCCCTGCCTGATCGTCAGGTCATCACCTTCGACTTTCTCGGCTGGGGCGCATCTGACAAGCCAAAGGACTACCCCTATACCTCCAAACAGCAAGAGGGGGAATTGCAGGCGGTGCTCGCTGCCCTGCAGATTGACCAGATCATCCCAGTGGCCCATGACGCCTCTGGCCCTGTGGCGATCAACTGGGCGCTTGACCACCCGGAACGCGTGTCCGCGCTCGTCTTACTCAACACCTACTATGGACAGGCACCCACCTTGCGCTTTCCCGAGTTCATCAGCCTCTTCGCTGATCCGGCCTATGTCGCCCTCAGCAGGGCCATGGCTCAGGACCCAACCGTTGCAGGGTGGCTGCTCGCCTGGCAGGGGCGTCAGTTCGGCGAAGATGAGCAGGTACTGCAATCCCTCTTGACGATAGTCGGGCCGCAGTTTGCTGACACGCCAAGCACCTTCCCCCCGTTCATCGGTCTGACAAGCGATCTACATGCGACCGTGCAGGCCAATACGCGACGGATGCCTGACCTCAAGATGTTTGCTCGCCCCGTGCGGATCATCTTCGGGGCAGAGGACCCCTATCTGAACCCCGGCGTGGCCCGCTCCTTGCACGAGGCCCTGCCGACTTCAGACCTCGCGCTCCTGCCGAAGAAGGGGCATTGGCCTCAACTGGGTGGTGCCCCTGAGGTGGCACAGCTTCTGCTCTCGATACCGGAGGTGCAAATTTTGCGATGAAACTGGTGAAATTTTGCCCTCTTCTCTGTTGAGAAACGGCTTTGGCAGCAATGAGAAGACTGATCAAATGAGGAGGTAGGAAATAACTCATCTATCCACTCATCAAACAGGAGCTATATCCCATGAGTAAACCAAGAATCCTTGTTCTGACAGCCGCCGGAAGAGCTGGCATGCCCGTTGCTCTTCAACTCCTGGACGAAGGCTTTCCCGTCACCGCCTTGGTGCATAGAGCAGATCAGCGAAGCGAACGCCGGAAGCGCGAAAGGCGCGGATATCGTCGTCGGCTCGCTCACGGACATCAACGATATGTGAACAGCGATGACAGGTGCCAGGCGTGCCTCCTTCTGTGCGCCAAATGAGGCGGGCACTCTCAAAGCAGCAAGCTCAGGAACAGCTGCTTCACCCGCTTGGCTCACAACATGTTGAGGCGCTGCCAGCTTCCGCTCTCGACGGCAGCTGCGCTGAGCCATGAGATCTTTTTTGTACCATTACATGTAACTACACGTATCAAGGAGGATACCTATGAATGCTCTACTGGCATTTCTACTCAGTGTGGGGGGCAGTCTGCTTTCCTACACGCTTATTGCGGTCTGGTATGTGGTTCCCCGCTTGTCGAAGCAACCACGTGAGGAGGCGCTGCTCCCGCTGGTCCTGCTGAATACGTTTCGGACGGTGGGGCTGGTCTTTCTGTTCCCACAGGTGACGGGGGGAGCGCTGCCGCCGGGCTTTGCCGCCCCTGCTGCGTATGGCGATCTCCTCACGACCGGCTTAGCCTGGCTGGCTGCCTTCGCGCTACGGCTCCGGCCGGCCAGGATGGGCGCTCCCGCTGGTCTGGCTGTTCAATCTGGTGGGCATCACTGACCTGTTGTTCGCCATGTACAACGGGGCGGTGACTGGCCTGCCGTTCTTTCACCTTGGTGTGGCCTGGCTCCTCCTGACCTTCTATGTGCCGCTCTTGCTGGTCAGCCATGTCATCGTTTTCTGGCTCCTGCTGCGTGCTGCGCCATCCGCCCAGGCAGAGAATGCAACAAGAGGGATCTTGCCCGGAGAGAAGCGAGCAGTCTCGTGAGGTACAAAAAGAGAGAAAGTAATGAGGAAGAAAACGCTGGCTTATGTGGTCTACCCAGGCATCTCCCTGCTCGAATTGGTGGCCAACCGGACACTCCTGGGTGGCATGATGGCGCACGGGACACCGCTGAAATTCCAGGCGGGGTATGAGGTGGTGGTGGTGGGAGAGCGCATCGAGGAGATGGCAACGGATACCCCCATGGCGATCATCCCCCAGAAAACTTTGGCCGACGTGCCGCAGCCAGATGCGTTGGTGGTGATCGGCGGCGGAGCAGAGACGCTGCCCGCCTTAGGCAAGGCGGAGCTGATCGAGTATGTGCGGCGTGCCGGGCCGCAGGCCGAGTGGGTGGCCGCGACCAGCACCGGTTCCCTGCTGCTGGCGGCCGCCGGGCTGCTGGAGGGACGTCTGGCCACGACACACTGGGCCTCTACAGATCGCCTGGAGGCCTCCGGTGCGCGCCCTCAACCCTCCCGACCCGCGGGGTGGGTGACAGACGGCAAGTTCACGACCTCTGCTGGAGTCTCCGGGGCGATTGACATGGCCCTCGCCTTGGGCGCGAAACTCACGAACCAGACGCTGGCCAAGTTCGGCCAGTTGATGATCGAGTACGATCCGCACCCGCCATTTGGCCGGCTCGACTGGTCCACCTTCGACCAGATGCAGACGGCCCTTGCGCCTTGGATGAGCCAGCATCTGACGACGCAGGAGCCGGCACATCTGATTGCCTTTGTGCTCTACCCGGGCCTGACGGTCTTCGACCTGGCTGGTCCCTTGCAGGTGTTCTCCGCTTTGAGCCGGATGGCGCCCCAGTTCCGTCCGGTGGTGGTGGCCGAGCAGATGGAGCCGGTCATGACCGATATTGGTGTGCGGATGGTGCCCAACGCCACCTTTGCCGACTTGCCGCATCCGCATGCCTTCTTCGTCCCGGGCGGAGACGTTCCCACGCTGAAGGCCATGAGCAACCCGGCCATGCGCCAGTACATCCGCACTGCGGCGCAGTCGGCAGAGTGGATCGTCTCGGTCTGTACGGGCGCGCTGCTGTTGGCCGCCGTCGGACTGCTGCAGGGACGTGAGGTCACCACCCATTGGGCCTATGCCGCCTACCTGAAGCAGCTGGGCGCACGCTACGTGCAGCAACGCTGGACGGAGAGCGGCACCATCGTGAATGCGGCCGGGGTCTCGGCAGGCATCGATATGGCCCTCTCCATGGTCTCGCGCCTGACGGACGAGGAAACGGCACGCCGGGTGCAGTGGCTGATCCAGTACGATCCCCAGCCGCCCTTTGGCGGGATCGACTATCAGCACCTGAAGCGCTTCCCCCGCCTGCTGCGAGGGATCTACACCCTCAAGGCCCCCCTCTATACCGGCAAAGCACGGCGCAGAAGTAGCCAGGAGGGGAAAGCGACTGCCGTGCAGGCAGGAAAAGAACACAGCAGTGACCAGGTCGGCAGTCGCGGAGAGCACTGACGAGTGGGGTGCATTGCCTCACCAAAATCTAACCCGAAGGTTCGTTCAATTGGCAGTGGTCAGGATTTTTCGGTGGAGCATCCCGTGGAAACTCACGAGGGCGATGGTCCCCGGATCACTTCCTCTTGCCATCCATCTTTAACGGCTTCCAGCAGGTAGGCTCTGATTTTCCGCATACCCCGCTGCAGGGTGCGGATTTGTAATGGCTGATAGCGACCAGGGGAGCGGCGCTGCAGCTCCCGGAAGATGTCGCCGCTGCTTCGTTCTGGATTGGTAACCAACCACGACAGGACTTGCTCCCACTCTCCTGCAAAGGGGTCTTTGTGGGTGCGACGCCAGCCCAGCACCCGTTTTCTCTTCTCCTGCTCTTGATACAGAGCGGCCAGTCCAGCGGGTGAATCGGGGAGGCTCACCTCGACGGGAGCCACTTCCGTTGTGCATTGTTCCACAGAAAAGGCGTGAATCGGCAATGAAAGTGTATGTGAAATGAAAGGATTTCCCTCGACGGTATAGCGGAAGAGGGATCTCTGTAACTGTACCAACTGCTCAAGCAGGCGTAGAGGATCAAGGGACTGGACCACTGCATTCAGTTCATGTTGCTTCTCGACTGAAAGGATCCCTGACAGCAGGAGCCGTTGCAATGGCGTTTTCGCTGGATCGTAGACGTAGCGCACTTTTTTCCCTTCACGGTGTTTTGATAGCAACTTCATGGAAGGTTGGAAGCAATTCATATACAGCCGCAGTGCTCGATAGAGTTCTGCCAACTGCCTGTAAGCATGTTCTCCGACAAAGCGATCAGAGCCCGCCACCTGGCGAACGATCGCTCCATTTTTCTGCTCGACAAAGCATTGATCCCTTTTCTGATAGGGCCTTCCACGGGTAAAGGTGATGTGTTCTTGTTCACAATAGGCTACCATGACTCCATTGATGAACTCTCCACCGTTATCGGTATCAATCCCCAGAATGGGAAAAGGGAACAGCCTACGTGCGCGTTGAAGGGCTGCCAGCACCGCCTCCTGGCTGCGATGCAAGAGGGGCAGGCATTCCGTCCAGCCGGTGGCTATATCAGTGAGCGTCAGCGTGTACAGGTAGCCGCCATTGATGTCTGTGCCACAATGGGCCACTAGGTCCGCTTCCAGAAAACCTGGTTGGGTCTCATTCCACTCCTCGAAGGTGCGGATCGGAATCTGCTGCTTGAGCAGCGTTCCAGCTCGCGTCGTGGAGAGGCCACGCTTAGCCAGCTTGCGTTGGGAACGCAGGAGGCGATCTGCTGTCGCTGCGCTCATGGAGAGCAGTTGCCTGCGGCACTCCTCAGTAAGGTGAAGGTGTTCATGTCGCTCCAGTGCTTCGACCAGCGTGGGGAGAAAGGGAATGAGACGTTTGGCACAGATCCGGTTGGCAGCATGCCAGACCAGGAACAGCGCGTTTTGGACGTCTGGTCCGTAATGCCGTGGGCGCGTGCTCTGCTGAGTGGGCTGCTCCACATGTGCATGGTTGAGGAGCCACATGGCATATTTACGATTGTAGCCCGTCATTGCCGTAAAGGCATCCAGTAGCTTGCTCTTCTTCTTGACCGTCGTTGCCTTGCGATATTGCGGGATCACTTGCTGCAGTAATGCGTGCCTGGTTTGTAGGCTCAATCCTCTTTCCACGTTTGCCTCCCTTGGCACTCCCTTGTGCAAGATATCTAGGCCATCATGAAAGTCCCCCTGGTTGCCTCAGCAGGAATCTGACCTTTTCAACGCATTATACTGGCAACCTGTCTTTTCGGCGAGAGGGAATTAGTGAAGCAGCGGCATAGTTGAAAATGCAACGATGCTTCCAGTGGGGGGTGTTTTTTGAAGAACACAAAGTCAGATTCCTGCTGAGGCAATGCACGTTTGAGAACGGATAGGCGAAGGACCCAGGACAGGTTGCATAAAGAAACTCTGCAACTTCTGGTTCACCACATGTGGCGTAGATCCGATTCCTGGTACGGCAACGCAGTTCTAAAGAAGAGGTAGTCATGCCTCCAGTATCGCACATGAGGCTTGTTTTGTCAGGTTCTGCTCGCGATTTGGTCTCGCTGGTTAAAACGGAAGCTTAGGCTGAGATCAAGGGAATGGTCAGGAGTACGAGAAAAATGCCGAGAGCCTGGATGCGCATGACGCGCTCGCGCAGCACGAGCGCCGAAAGCCCGACCGTGGCCGCGGGATAGAGGGAGGAAAGGATCGCTGCGACATCGAGATGACCGCTGTGGGCAGCGAGCACGAACAAGATATTGCCGAGGGCATCCAGGACCCCGGCCAGCACCACCAGCGGAGCGACGGTCATTGGGGGTAGCAGTGGCCTCTGCCGCACTCGCAGCAAGACGAGCAACACCCCAATGGAACTGAAGCGCGCTGCGGCCAGCGACCAGAAGGTGGCGGCGGGAGGCACGCGGCTGATGAGGATGAAGAAGCATCCAAAGCCACAGCCGGCCAGCAAGGCCAGTCTGAGCCCTTGTGGGGGTTCGGTTGTTCGCTGCGGGCGGGAGATCAACATAATAGCCAGCAGCGCTAGCACGAAGCCCCCCAGTTGCAGCAGCGTGGGCAGTCCTGCTGTGAAGACACTGAAGAGGACGGGTAGGGCTGCCGTCAGCACGGCTGAGACTGGGGCCACAATACCCATCTTGCCACGGGCCAGGGCCGAGTAGAACGCGAGAAGCCCGAGCACTCCCGCCAGGCCGGCCAGCCCTCCCCACAGCAGGTCTGAAGGTTCGGGAATGGGTTCTTTCCAGAGCAGCGCCAGCGTGAGCAACAGGACAAAGCCAACCACGTAGTCGGTGAGCACCACGCTTCCCACGTAGGCGCGGCGGGAGGCCAGTCCCCCGCTAAAGTCTCCGCTGCCCCAGCACAGGGAGGCGGCCAGACCAAAGATAGCAGTGGCTAACAGGTGCGTATTCATCGAAGACCTCCTCACTTTTCTTCACTGATTGATACCTTAAGTCTAGCCGAGAAATGATCTCTCCACAAGCTCCATTTTGTGCTAAAATGAGGAGACCAATTAACAAACAGCCGGAAAGGAAAGGAACACGCCATGAGCACCTCTCTGGTCGCCTCGCTCTCGCTGCGCCTGGAACTTGAGCAAAAGAGCGCTGTGCCCCTTTTTCGTCAACTATATGGTAGCGTACGTGCCGCGATCCTGGCGGGCCGTCTTGAGGGGGGCACACGCCTGCCTCCCACGCGACAGCTGGCGCAGGAACTAGAGATCTCGCGCAAGACGGTGGTCAACGCCTTTGAGCTCCTCATTTCGGAGGGCTACCTGGAGGGGAAAGTGGGCTCAGGCACCTACGTCGCACGCGTGCTCCCCGAAGAGGTGCTCCAGGCGCCCCGACGCGTTCCCTCCGTGGCCCCTGCCACCCCCATTTCTCTGCGCACCCCTCACCTTTCCAACTGGGGCGCGTCTCTCGCCAGCAGAACGATCCGTCCACCGGATACCGGACGAGCCTTCCAGCCCGGTGTCCCGGCGCTTGAGGAGTTTCCGTCAAAACTCTGGTCACGCCTGGAAGCCCACGCGTGGCGCGTGGCCGGCAGGGAGCACCTCTGCGATGGGGATCCGCTGGGGTATCAGCCCTTGCGTGAGGCCATCGCCAGCTACCTGCGGGCGGTCAGGGGTATGACCTGCGAGCCGGAGCAGGTGATCATCACGAACGGCATGCACCAGAGTCTGGCCCTAGTGAGCAAGATGGTCCTGGCCCCCGGCGAGACGGTCTGCATGGAAGATCCCAGCCCTGTAGTCGCCCAGCAGATCCTCACCGACGCAGGAGCTGTAGTCGTTCCGGTTGGCGTGGATCAGCACGGCCTCTCGGTCGAGCAGTTAGCACACGCGAAACAGGGCGGCACGTCAGCGCGGTTGGTCTACATCACCCCGTCGCATCAGTATCCGTTAGGGGTGACGATGAGTCTCTCGCGCAGATTAGCCTTGCTGCAGTGGGCGGCACGCACGGGAGCCTGGATCGTGGAAGATGACTACGACAGCGAGTACCGCTATGCCGGGCGCCCCCTGGCCGCCTTACAGGGGCTTGACCAGGTTGGCTGCGTGCTGTACATGGGCACTTTTAGCAAGGTGCTCTTCCCCGCCCTGCGCCTCTCGTACCTGGTGGTGCCGGCAGCCGCACGCGAGCTGTTTGCCAGGGGACGCGCGGCGCTGGGGAGGCAGGAACCGCTCATGGAGCAGGTCGTGCTCACCGCGTTTTTCACCGAGGGCCATTTCGGGCGGCACCTGCGCCGCATGAATGGCATCTACCAGGAGAGGCAGGCCGCGCTCCTTGAGGCTGTGCGGCAGCGGCTGGCAGGCGAGCTGGAGATCAAGCCGACCGCGACCGGATTGCACGTCATGGGCTGGCTCCCTCCAGGCATCGACGACCGGCGCGTGTCAAACCTGGCGCTGGCGCGGGGAGTCGATGTGCCACCGCTGTCCGCCCACGCAAGGCTCCCGCAGCCACGCGGGGGCCTGGTGCTGGGATACGCCTGCGTGCGTCCGCCGGAGGTTCGAGCTGGCGTCGAGCGGCTGGCGCTGGCTTTGGAAGCCATGAGGCGGGAACGGAGTGGGTGAGTGCCGCGTTTGAGAGCGGCCGTCTGCATGCGAGCCTCTCCTCACAGTTCCCCTGGCGTTCTTCCACGTGTGGAGTTGTATTGCTGCTGTGTTCACCTCGCTCCAGACGCACACGATTGGGATTGAGTCGCGTGGATGTCGTCTTAGCCCTGGAAGAACTCTATCAGCACGGGAGCAAGAACTTGCGCGGCTACATCGTGCGTTTGCCCTTCCAGCGTGCGACGCTGCGCGTTGGGCAGGGCGTGGGCCGCCGCTTGTGCGGCGTTGTGCATGAACGCTGGACTTGCTCCTCCATCCATGACCAGCGTAGGGGCCGTGAGGGAGGCCAGCCGTGCGGTGAGGACAGAACCATCCCCCATAATGGCATCATCATAGGCCAGCGTCGGCGCCACCGCCTCGAAGAGCGGCCAGATGGGCGTCTGGCGCATGCCAGCAATCGCTTCAGGAGGCGCGCCTCACATGGTCATGGCGGGCGCGACGGCATCACCCCAGCGCCCCTCGCTGAGCAACGCCGTCAGCTGTCTCATGTAGTTCTCCGCCGCCTGGTGGCCCGCCTCGCCACCTGAGTTGAAGGGTGGCTCGTAGAGCTCCACTTTCGTGATAGCAAGGCCCCGCTGCGCGGCCTCAAGGGCGAGGACCCCACCTGAAGACATCCCGAAGAAGGCTGCTCGACCACCCACTTCTTTGATGAGGGCAGCCAGATCATCGACCGCCCGCTCCACCGTGAAGTGCTGGGCCAAAGAGCGGCCAATCGGGCTGTTCGAGGGTCGATCTCTCGATATTGGAAGGCTCCCCCCACCAGGATGACCGCTCGCCCCTTACCTGACCGGTCGTACGTAATGACCGTGCCGTCTTTGGACAGGACCTGGCTCGTATATCTTCTCCATTCTAAAAGAGATGGCAAATGTACGTAAGTGCGCACACGACCTGGATCACGCAGCAGAACACTTCTTCCAACAGGATACGCAAGCACCGCGTGTGCCGCTGGGCACTACATACAGCCCGCTCGCAGCGTCTCCACGGCTTTGGCGATTCGTCGCAGCCGTGTTTTGGTGGTCCTGGCTCCCTCAATCGAGAGTACGAAGCGCTGCTTGTTGATAGAGGATAGCTCATCGAATAAGCGCCTGGCATCCGTATCGCGGTTGAGCGCCTCCAGGAAGTCGGGCAGCACACTCACGTCGCATGGCGGCCAGGGAACACTGGCCGTCTTAGCTGTGTGGCGAGCACGCGCGTTCAAGAGCCTGACTGCCATTGCCGAGATCCAGACCCAGGCGACCACGACCCCGATCCAGAAGCCCATGACGCTCCACGACTGGTCCGATCCCGTGGCGATTCCAGCAAAGGCCGCGAAGGACACCTCGCCGTATGCTGCGCAGATTCGGGGGTCAGTCCAAATTGAGCCCGCAAACCGGACCAGGAACGCGGCGTTTGACGTGCGCCCAACGCGAGAGGCATGATGGTTTGTGTGAGATCTGGCAGAACTGGTACAATGGGTGCATGAATCCTGGCTCTGTTCGTAGAAGAGCAAGATGCGAGAAGTCTTTGCTGATCGACTTCCTGTCTCCTGTTTCTCCTGGCAAGATGCAAGCAGAAAGAGGAGCACAGAGGTTGTGTGAGAAGGAGTCTTCCGATGCCTGAACTACATAGCCTGGTGACCGGTCTCGCCTTCGGCGAGTCGCCGCGTTGGCACGAGGGACGTCTGTGGGTGGCCGACTGGGGAGCGCAAGAGATTCTGGCGGTCGACCTTGAGAGCAAGCGTGAAGTCATCGTCAAGGTGAGTTTTCCGTCATTCCCACTGTGCTTCGACTGGTTGCCCGATGGACACTTCCTCCTCGTCTCATCACGCGAGGGGCGGCTGCTGCGCAGGGAGTCCGGCGGCGAACTTCTGACCCATGCCGACTTGAGCGGTCTCGCCAGGAAAGGACACCCGTGGAACGAAATCGTCATCGACGGTCGAGGCAACGCCTATATCAACAACCAGGGCTTTGACTTTCCCGGCGGCCAGTTCGCTCCTGGGACGATCGCTCTGCTCACGCCTGATGGGGCCGCCCACCAGGTGGCCGATGGCATCGCCTTCCCCA
>WNFJ01338398.1_pt3 | contig 11312 bp, 12 predicted proteins | sample 5400461 | NCBI WGS metagenome assembly WNFJ01 (sample SAMN13153349, study PRJNA577476) | soil metagenome | isolation source: 115 cm saprolite on Douglas fir-dominated hillslope | place: USA:California | collected 2013-09-17 | reverse complement strand
GGCCAGCATTGCCAGATTCATGATTCCTATCCCGCCGCCGAAATAGCCTCCGTAGACCGCCACCATCAGCTCAAAAACCGAAGCACCCGCGATCGCTCCCCGGCTCGCTTCGCTGGAAATTCCAGCGGCGATGCGTCCCGTCAGGTGTTTGCCGAACGCAAACAAAAGCGTTGCGCTGAGCATCAGCCACGGCATAACCTTCAAAAAAGTCTGCGCCGGTGTTTTGATCAGAAGGACAGCGCCTGCAAGCCCGCCAACCACGCTGGTCACAATCAGGGGAATCATCACCCGGCGCGAAATACTCAGTCGATTCCGGTACGCCCCGCCGCTGGCCGTGACGCCGACCCAAAGCGCCAGCGTGTTTGTGGCATTTGCTGACACGGGTGGCACTCCCGTGAACATGAGTGCAGGAAACGCCACAAAACTACCGCCCCCAGCAACGGCGTTAATGGCCCCACCTAGCGCCCCGGCGAAAAGAAGAAATATGGCGTTGTGTAAGTTCAAACAAGTCTTCTATCACGTTTCGCGCCCGGCGCTCCACTCAGAACGCAACCCCATTCGAACCACAGGGCGTTCTCCACCGGCGCGAGTCCATGCCCAGAGCTTCCTGGCGACGCTGAGCTTTTTCCTGACGCCGAGCTTCCTCCCGCGCCCCAAGTCCTTTCCCCAAGTCCCCAAGTCCTTTCTTGACAAGCCGCCTCGCTCCGTATATGTACGGTCAGTTTCTTGAGCCTCTTCCCCATCGGAGACCTGACTCGAATTCTCGAACGCGAGTCACAGGGGGTATTCCTGATGAAAGAGTGCGTGCCACGAGCCGTGGTGTCTTTCATCTTTCGGACCATCGTGCGGATCATCCGGCTCGTTGTTTGAATCTGGGTTTGAATCTGGGACCAGGACCTGAATTCATCGAGTTACGCAACAGGAGGAAGCATGGGAAGCCAGGCAGGAACAATGACAAGTGCAGGCGGCCAAGACTACAGCATCTCGAAAGTAATTCTCGCCTCCGCAGTAGGCACGATGATCGAGTGGTACGACTTCTACATTTTCGGCAGCCTCGCCGCCGTTCTCTCTCCAAAATTCTACCCGGCCGGCAACGATACCATCGCGCTGATTGCTTACCTCTCAACGTTTGCCGTGGGTTTCCTCGTCCGGCCTTTTGGCGCGCTGTTTTTCGGCCGCATCGGCGACCTCGTCGGCCGGAAATACGCATTCCTGGTCACGCTGTCGATCATGGGAGGCGCGACGGCTCTCATCGGTTTCCTCCCCACTTTTCAAACTGCCGGCCGATCACTCTTCTTCTCATTCGCGTCCTGCAAGGCCTGGCTCTGGGCGGCGAATATGGCGGCGCAACCGTGTACGTCGCGGAACACGTCCCAGATGGCAAGCGCGGTTTTTATACCAGCTTCATCCAAATCACAGCAACCCTCGGACTGTTCGTCTCGCTGATCGTAATCCTGGTTACCCAGCAACTTCTTTCTCCTGACGACTTCAAGGCTTGGGGCTGGCGCATCCCGTTCCTAATTTCTATCGTGCTAGTCACGATCTCTCTTTATATTCGCCTGAAGATGAAGGAATCGCCCATTTTCAGCCAGATCAAGAGCGCCGGCATGACTTCCACGCAGCCCCTCAAGGACGCCTTCGCGAAGTGGGACAACCTTAAGCGCGTGCTGATTTCTCTTTTCGGCGCTACCGCCGGGCAAGGCGTTGTCTGGTACACCGGCCAGTTCTACGCGCTTTTCTATCTGCAAACGGTTCTAAAAGTGAACCCTAAGACTTCCAACATCATCGTAGCGATCGCGCTCCTTTGCGCCATGCCATTCTTCACGCTGTTCGGTTCACTCTCCGACAAGATTGGGCGCAAATGGATCATGATGCTTGCCTGCTTGCTGGCCATCATAACTTATATTCCCATCTACAAGGCGATGACCGTCGCCGCGGGAAACAACATCGTCACCGTCAAATCGACGAAGAACAAGGTCACGGGCGCTATTGGTTTGACGCCGATGACCACGGACGCCAATGGTGCTCTGATTGCGGCGAAGGAAGCCCCGAGTCCCAATGTTCCCCTGCTCGTCCTTCTCGTTTTTATCCAAGTGATTTACGTTTGCATGATTTACGGTCCCATTGCTGCCTATCTCGTAGAGGCTTTTCCAGCCAAAATTCGCTATACGTCTCTTTCCTTGCCCTATCACATCGGCAACGGCGTGTTCGGAGGGTTGGTGCCGCTGATCGGCTTGTCCTTGTGCGCAGCCACAGGCAACATTTATGCCGGTCTCTACTACCCCATGATTGTCGCCAGCATAACCTTGGTATTGGGCAGCATCTTGCTCAAGGAAACTTACGGCCACAAGATTTGGGATGAAGTCGGCGGCATGAATAGCACCATCACGCCTCCACTGCGCCACGCGGATTGACTCCCGCGCCCGCGTGGGAGCATCATTTTTGGCGGGCAAGCTGATTTAATGGATGAAATGAGCTTGCTCGAACCAGGCTGTCCTTCGTTGTAGCGTCACAACCGAAATCGAATTTCCAAGGGGAGTTCTCACCGTGGCCAAAGCTCGCCAGAAAACAAATGCGAAGGCGTCAAAGAGCAAGCTCACCGAAGCGCAAATCGCCGTCCATTGGAAAGAAGAAGAGTACCTCTACCCCTCGAAGAAATTCAAAGCTCAAGCCAATCTCGCTGATCTTGCCTTCGTCAAAAAATTCAGCGAAAAAAATTTCCCTGGATGCTTCGACATCTACGCCAAGCTGCTCGATTGGGACAAGCCCTGGCGCAAAACTCTCGACACTTCCAATCCTCCATTCTGGAAATGGTTCGTCGGTGGAAAACTCAATGCCTGCTACAACTGCGTCGACCGCCATCTCGCGAAACACAAAAACAAGGCGGCTCTGATCTTCGTCCCTGAACCAGAAGACGAATCCGCGACGGTCATCACCTATCAGGAGCTCTATAAACGTGTGAACGAAGTCGCCGCCATGCTCCGCGATTTTGCCGGCCTCAAAACGGGCGACCGCGTCACCATTCACATGCCCATGATTCCCGAGCTGCCCATCACCATGCTGGCCTGCGCGCGACTTGGCGTCATTCACTCGGTTGTCTTCGGCGGCTTCAGCGGCGAAGCCTGCGGCCTGCGCGCCGCCGATTCCGGCAGCCGCGTGCTCATCTACGCCGACGGCTATCACCGCAACGGCAAATGGGTGGACCACAAGCCCAGCGCCGATATCGCAGTCGAAACTGCAAAAAAAGAGGGCCAGGTCGTCGACAAAGTCCTCTTCTGGCGGCGGTATGCAGGCCTTTACCGCTCCGAATCCGCCATGATTATGGACCGCGATTTCTTTGTGGACGATGTCCTCAAGGATTACCGCGGCCAAATCGTTGAACCGGTCTCTCAGGATGCCGAAGCTCCGCTTTTCCTTATGTACACCAGCGGCACGACCGGCAAGCCCAAAGGCTGCCAGCATCGCACTGGCGGCTATCTCGCGTATGCCGCAGGCACTTCCAAGTATTACCAGGACATTCATCCGGAGGACGTTTACTGGTGCATGGCCGACATCGGCTGGATCACTGGCCATTCCTACATTGTTTATGGGCCGCTCGCGCTCGGCGCCACTAGCGTCCTTTACGAAGGCGTGCCGCAATTCCCCGATGCCGCACGGCCCTGGCGCATTGCCGAGCGTCTCGACGTCAACATCTTTCATACCTCTCCCACCGCGATTCGCATGCTTCGCAAAGCCGGCGGCGACGAGCCAAGAAAATACAACTATCATTTCAAACACATGACTACCGTTGGCGAACCGATCGAGCCGGAAGTCTGGCGCTGGTATTATGAAACAGTTGGCAAAGGCGAAGCGGTCATCGTGGACACCTGGTGGCAAACCGAAACTGGCGGCTTCCTTTGCAGCACGAAACCAGCGCTCGACCCTATGAAGCCTGGAAGCGCCGGCCCTGCGGTCCTCGGCATTTATCCTGTGATCTGGGACGAAAACGGCGAGGAAGTAAAACCTGGCTCCGGCAAAGCCGGAAATATCTGTATTCGCAATCCCTGGCCGGGCATCATGCAAACCATTTGGGGCAGTGGGGAACGCTTCGTCAATCAGTACTACAGAAAATACTGCAAGAATCCCAAGAGCAAAGACTGGCGGGATTGGCCTTACTACGCTGCAGACGGCGCCGTCCTTCCCGCGGACGGCTACTACCGTATCCTGGGCCGAGTCGATGACGTGATCAATGTGGCAGGCCACCGCCTCGGCACCAAGGAAGTAGAGTCGGCTTGCCTCAGCATCACGGAAATCGCCGAAGCTGCCGTGGTTCCCGTAGTTGACGAAATCAAGGGCCGCGTTCCCGAAGTCTACATTTCGCTCAAGCCTGGCGTTCTTCCTAGCAAAGCCGTACAGGACAAGGTTATTTCCACGATCGAAACCATCATTGGAAAAATCGCGCGCCCCAAGCGCATCCACATCGTTCCCGACATGCCCAAAACGCGTTCCGGCAAAATCATGCGTCGCGTCCTAGCCGCCATTTCGAATCACATGGATACGGGCGACATCACCACGCTCGCTAATCCGGATATCGTCGCGCAGATTCGCGAGCTAGTGCAGGGCCGCGTCACGGGCCCTTTGCAAGAAGGCCCCGAAGACATCAAACTCTTCGGCGAAGAAAAGTAACACGAGGGAAAAGTAGAACCACGCTAAAGCAAAAATAAGCAAAAATTGAACCGAGGAGAGGTCGATGCCCGCAATCCTAAGAAGAGAATTCTTAAGAACCGCCGCTACAGCAGCCGCGGCTGGTCTACTTTCCGCCACCGCCTTCGAACTCCACGCCAATCCTCTAGGACTGCCCATCGGTTGCCAAACCTGGCCCGTGAGAGACGGTATCGCCAAAGACTTCTCAGGCACGATCAAGCAGCTCGCCGCTGCCGGTTTTCAAAACATCGAACTCTGCTCGCCCGTCGGCTACAACGACTCCGGCTTCGGCGGCCTGGCCAAATACAAAGGCTCCGAACTGCGCATAATGCTGAACGATTGGGGCGTCAGCTGCTTCAGCTCGCACTTCGGCATCGACGAACTCCGAAAAGATCAAGCGAGCAGAATTGCGTGGGCGCAAGATCTCGGCCTCAAACAAATGATCGTGCCAAGCCTGGGCGGCCCGAAAAATCCCACGCTTGACGACGTGAAACGTGCCGCTGACGAATACAACAAAATGGGGGAGAAGGCCGCCGCAGCTGGCATCCAGCAAGGCCTGCACAACGAGGGCTTCGAACTCTCCCAGGTCAGCGGCAAACGCACCTACGATCTCTTGATCGAGCTTCTCGATCCCAAACTAGTCAAATTTCAATTCCAAATCTCCACCATCAGCGAAGGCTACGACGCCGCCGAATATTTCAACAAATATCCGGGCCGCTTCTTCTCCATGCATGTCCAAGGCTGGTCCGCACCGGCAAAGAAAATCGTCGCCGTAGGCCAAGACACTCTCGACTGGAAAAAAATCTTCACCGCCGCAAAAACCGGCGGCGTGCAAAACTATTTCGTCGAAATGAATTTCGACCTGATGAAAGCTAGCGTCCCCTACTTGCGCAGCCTCCAGATCTGACGCAGATGCTTGCTGCTGGCCTAACCAAAAACTCCGCCAGCGATTTTGAGTTCTTGTTCGCGCGCTGCCCGGAAACTGCCGGTGCGCGAACACATCGGGTTGTGCGAAACACCGCCAGCGTGAGGTTTCTCGTGGAAAGACGTTTTCGCATTTTGACCACTTGCTGCGTGTCCATTATTGTTGCGTTGCTCGTCGTGGGAGCTGTGTCACACGGAGTTCTCCGGCACATTGTGCAGACTTCTCCCCTCTGGATTGCGATTGTCTCGGGCATTCGCCGTTCCGGATTGAGCAAGTGGGCGGCGCTGCCGTGTTTCGTCTTTTGGTTTTTGTTGATGAGCGCAATTTGGATGTTCCTGCTCGGCTGGGCGCGGTTCGTTTCCGGGACTTTCTCCCCGACCGAAATCGCAATGACGATGATCGTCGGATTGGCCTCGATAGTGGGGATTGTTACTGCAGTGCGAATCAGAGGCGGCGTGAGCCTATGGTCGGCAACAGGCATCGTTTTGCTGGTCGCAGCGTTGCAACTGGCGGCCTTTCGATTGAGCCTCCTGCCCGCCATTGCCCATCGCTAACGGTTGGTGCGAACTGCCGCTGGTGGCCGCCGCACCACAGAATCCGGTATTGAGGGGAATACGACCGTTGGGCGTAAAGCTACGGGTGTAAGGCCCGGCGATCAGGTAGCCGGCGTCCGCGGGATCGCGCAGATAAAAACCTGTCCGGTTGTAGCGCGTCATTTTCTCGTGAAGGCGCTTGGCGATGATGCGCTTCATTAGGGACTCGGCCGTAGGCGCGGTCGGAGCATAGCTTTGCAGTTCCTGGGGAAGCTCTTTATGCGCTGGGGTCATGTCATTGGCTTCGTGTTGAGTGTCAGGAAGCCCGGGCAGCCGTTGAACATTTGCATGCCTACGTGGACGCGTACGCTCATCAGTTTACACGAACGACGAGAGGCACATGCCGGCGCGCCGGCGCTCGCGGCGAGGCAAATGGGACGAGAATTGCTGGATATGCCGCCTCGTAGGCTGTCGCCGCAACAAAAAGGAAAATGCGGTTCTGAGGCTTAATGATCCTGTTATGTATTTCGTATCGTAGGCTTCACCAGCCGAGCGACAACTCCAGTCCCAATAGTCTAGGCTAGGAGTTATGAACCCAGACCGCCGCGGTTTCCGATTTTCGCTGGATGCTTCCGCCGAGATCGCTCAAGAGAACACGCCGAGCGCGACTGTCGCTGTTCGCGCCACCGAAATCAGCCTGCACGGATGTTACCTCGAGACTCCCGCTCCATTCCCGGAACTCACGCCGGTCTTCGTAAAGATTTTCCATGCCAATGAGTACTTCGAAGCCAAAGCCACAGTGGTTTACGTCAAGCCAGCCGCTGGCATGGGCTTGGAGTTTCGCGATCTCAAGCCACATTGCCGAGTAGTCTTGCAAAAATGGATTCTCACCGTTCTCCAAAAGCGCTCGAAAGCAGAGTAGTGTTCCGGCAAGACATCTCTGCGCCCATTCGCACAACCTCGAGTGCCTGCCATCCCACGTCAAACAACTCTGGTATCGTCGACCCCAGCGCACCGTGCATGTCGGCCTGCGTTACCCTCGAGCGCGGATTTTCGTCCCGTGAAGAATCGTTCTGTTGAAAAATGGCCCGCGCGAATCCACGTTTCTCACATTCTCAGCAGTCAAGAGAATCACACCCACTGTGTTGCTGGGCTCCCACACTCGTGGGGAGCGCAACACGGAAAGCGCAGCCCGTCCACCGCGGCTGCTCATCCTAAGTTGCTAATTATCTAGCACTTGAGCTTGCCGTTCCCAGCGGATCCGCCTGGCCTGCGGCTTGCACTCCTCTAAACGATGCATTTTAAGTGGAGGGGACCATGGCGAAATTGGCGGGGAGCTTGTTTAAGTGTATGTGCGCGCGCTTTGTACTTGCGCTTCTCGCGGTGACTACGATCCTGGCAAGTCTGTCTGGCGGACAGACAAGTAACAGCACGCCCCAGTGTGGCGAGGGATCGTTGCTTTACCTTTCGCCCATCTCGGGCCGCTATGAGTCTGTACCGTTGGTCCATACAGATGCGGCACTGGACGTGCGCGGCTTGGTGGCCGCCGCTACGGTGACGCAGCAATACGTCAACTCCAGCACGGCGCCGATCGAAGCCGTTTACATCTTCCCTCTGCCGCATGACGCAGCTGTGTACGACATGGAAATTCGGATTGCCAATCGAGTGATCCGAAGCGAAATCCACGAACGCGCCGAAGCCAAGCGCGTATATGAAGCAGCGAAGTCTGAAGGCCAGCGCGCCGCGCTACTGGAGGAGGAGCGGCCTAACATCTTGACGGTATCCATCGCAAACATCATGCCAAACGACCGCATCGACGTGCGGTTGCGGTACGTGGAACCGTTGCGCTGGGAAGCAGGCCGGATACGGCTGGTTTTCCCAATGGTCGTAGGTCCACGGTACATTCCGGGAACGCAGGCAGTGGATCACACCGGGACCGGATGGTCGTCAGATACAAACGCGGTACTCGACGCGTCCGGAATCACTCCAATCGTTCGGAATCCCGAAAGCCGTTCCGGCCACAATATCTCGGTCACGGTAGATCTTGATTCTGGTTTTGAAGCTGCATCCGTAAAGAGCATTTCGCATGCTGTAAATGTGCATCGTTTGGCGGATGGCCGGCACCGCGTGGAACTCGCCGCAGGGGTCACTCTCCCTAATAAGGATTTCATCTTAGAAGTGCAGCAAGCGGAAAGCACGCAGCCAAAGGCCGCTCTTTTCCTCTCTCCTGGAAACGACTCCGGCGAAACACACTTCTTGCTGGCTGCTTTTCCTCCGACTGTGCAGCCCAAGGAACGCATGCCTGTAGAAATGCTCTACATGATCGACGTGTCTGGTTCCATGTCTGGCACCTCCATCGAGCAAGCTCGCGAAGCGTTGCTCCAGGCGCTGGATCGGCTTAGGCCGAGCGACCGTTTTGGCATTCTCGCGTTCTGTCACAGTTACAAAGAATTCTCGGCAGAGCCGTTGCTTGCCTCTCCGGACAATGTCGCGCGAGCGCGCGACTATGTGCGAAATCTCGAGGCTGGTGGCGGCACCGAGATGCTGCCCGCCCTTCTTCACCTGATGAGAAAACCGCAAATTCCAGGAACTCTTCGCCATATTGTCCTGCTAACAGACGGTGACCTCGGCAATGAAGAACAAATTTTCGCCGCGCTTCGCCACGACTTGGGCGGAGCGCGTTTGTACACAGTAGCCATCGGGAGCGCGCCGAATCTCTTTCTCGCGACCAAGATGGCGCAATACGGACGAGGGACCTTCACGCATGTCGCGGATATCCAGGAAATTCAGTCGCAAATGACGCGGCTCTTCGAGAGCATCGAAAGTCCCGTGTTGACGGACCTGAAATTGTCCTTTGAAGGTGTGGAAGTTGCGAACGTGTATCCGGCTATTCCGCCGGACCTCTTCCGGCAGCAGCCGCTGCTGATCTTCGGGAACATTTCGAAAGGTGGTGTAGGCAAGCTACGACTGACTGCTCGCGAGGGGAATACCCTTTACGAAACGAGCATCGCATTTGACGCTTCGAAGGCAACTTTCCATCCCGGCATTACGGCTCTTTGGGCGCGGCAGTGCGTTGAAGAGCTGATGGACCATTGGCGGGAGTCGGACGAGAACGGGCAAGCGGAGATTCGTGCCAGCGTGATTGCCCACGCAATTCGCTATCGGCTTGTTACTCGGTTTACTTCCTTGGTTGCAGTCGAGGAGGCCGTAGTGAACGCGGGTAGGCAATCCAAGACGGTTCCGGTGCCGACCGAGTTACCGGCCGGTTGGCAAACGGAGAAAGTCTTTGGCGCTCCGGCCACGGGCACGGCCGACGCTTTTCTCGAGACTTTGGGGCTCTCGCTTCTATTAGCCGGTATCGTATTGTTCTGCTTCGTGCGAAGACGAGGAGCACTCTCGTGAAGGTCTTGCGGCATTTGATCGCGCTAATCCTGGTGGCCGGAACGTGCCTCACCGGTCGCGCCGCATACTTACACGTGAAGGCCGAACTTGCGGGCGTACTGATTCGCCGTGCGTGGGAACAAAGCGCGCATTCGGGAGAGCCTCACGCGCCATGGCCCTGGGCAGACACACATCCGGTTGCGCGGCTCCGAATTCCAAGATTAGACTACGACGAAATTGTTTTGGACGCCGCAAGTCCGCGTGCGCTGGCATTTGGTCCGGCGCTACTGCTCAGCGGAGCCGCAGTAGGGAAGCCGGGCAACGTGGTACTGGCAGGACATCGAACAAGCTGGTTCCGGCCTCTCGAGAAGATTGCCGGGGGCGACAAAATTCAGATCGCCTGGTTTGATACACGCCGGGGCAAGCTTTACGAGAGGACTTACACCGTAGACTTGATTCAGGTGGTGGAACCGCAGGATGTGACTTTGTTGGAGCCGACTTCGCAAGACGCGCTTACGCTCGTCACGTGCTACCCCTTCGGGAGCAGCCCGCGTTCTCCACTTCGTTACATGGTGCGTGCCTCGCCGATCGGGCCAAGCCGTCCGGCGGAGCGTTCAGCGGTAGGAGCTTCGCAGTCTGAACAGGTGGCCACACATTTAGTAGGCTACCTTCCTGAAAGTGGAAATCCCCGAAAGCGGAAGTCGCGGTGCGCCTGAGTATCTTCAATCGGATGCATATTCGCAATATCGGAAACGGACACCCAATGCGAAACTAATGACGCGCTCCGCAGAGGCTTTGCGTTTGCGCTAGTACGTCTGCATCGAGCTGGGCGACCTGCCATCCTATTGCCGAGCAAACTTGGTCTGCGGTCAATCCCAGCGCTCCGCGCAGGTCCGCGCCTGCGACACGCGCTCCGCTAATTTCCGTCCCGCGAAAAATTGCGTCCCCGAAAAACGCGCCGCGTAAATCAGCGTTTCGCAGGTCGGCATCCATCAAGATCGTTCCCTTGAACTGAGCGCCTGTCATGTTGGCCTCGACCAGTTTTGCCGAGGAGAAATCCGTCTGCTCCAAATTCGCAAACGACAAAACTGCATGCTCCATTTTCGTATCTCGCATGTCGGCGCGCGACAAATCGGAGCGCAACATCTGCGCGTTGCGCAGATTTACTGCGTAAAGGGACGCACCTCCCAGCTTGGCATTGGACATGAGCGCATTCTCGAGCGTTGCGAAGGACATGTCAGTGCCCCGCAAATCGGCTCCCGTGAAGTTCACTCGGCTCGCGTCCGCGGACACCATCACGGTCTTTGACGCCCGCACGCGGTCGAGAATCGCATCCCGCAGCACCGCTTCGCGAAGGTTTGCTCCGCGCATATCGGCTTCAGAAAGATAGGCGCCCTCGAGGTTTGCCCGCCAAAGTTTTGCGTTCACGAGATATGCTTTGTAAGCTCGCGCAAACCGCAAATTCATCTCATTCAGCTTTGCTCCTGGCACGGATGCCAGAGCTTCCTCGCTCCAATTCCCATGCGGTGGCGGCCCGGATAGCGTCGCCTCCGTCAGCTCCGCATACGGCCTGTACCCGATCGACTGCATTGCTTCCGAGGCCCACCTCAGCACACTCGACGGCGAGTGCTGCGTCGCAACGTTCGGGTCGGAAGGCAATCCGCGGTTCACTCCGAGCGAGAAAATCAGCAACGCGCACCCCGTCAGCAGCGCCGCTCGCCCCGTGGCAATGCTCAGCCGCAATAGATTCTTTGATTTCTGCCGCAACAGGTCTCCGGGTTGCAGAACTC
>WNFJ01043825.1_pt1 | contig 11315 bp, 12 predicted proteins | sample 5400461 | NCBI WGS metagenome assembly WNFJ01 (sample SAMN13153349, study PRJNA577476) | soil metagenome | isolation source: 115 cm saprolite on Douglas fir-dominated hillslope | place: USA:California | collected 2013-09-17 | reverse complement strand
CTGCTTCGCGGCCCCAGGTGGTGGGCGCCGGCGCTCGAGGTTCGTCACACCGGCAGCCGGGTGGTTGGGACGATTGAGCTCTCCACGTGAACGCGCCACACGCCGAAAGCCAGCATCCGTGCCGCCAGGCGAGCGACGAACGGTAGGCGAAAGAGCCACGGCAGCCAACGCGGCACGGGCCCAGCGGAACCCGAACGGAGCCGGCCGCCGAGCTGGCGCAGCCCCCACGCCCCGAACGCCTGGATAAGGCGCGTCGGCCATTCGCGTCGGCGCTGCACCTCGGCCAGGTCGCTCAGACGCACCCCCCGGGCCAGAAGCGGTTCGGCCAGCATGTTGGCCGCCACGACCGCGTCCTCGATCGCGTACTTAATGCCCGCACCGGCAGCCGGCGTCATCGTGTGAGCCGCGTCCCCGATCATGAGCAGGCCGGGACGATACCAACGCGGGCAGCGGCTCGATGCCACGGACAGCAGCGAGAACTGCTTCCAGTCAGTCAGCGCCTGCACGTTCTCGGCGAAACGCGGCTCCAGGGCGACGATGCTCTGGCGCATCACCTCAACGCCCGCTGCACGCAACTTGGGATAATCCCCCGCCGGGAAGAAGTAGCCTACCTGCCAGTGATCGGCACGGTCGATCATGAGGAGGACCTGTTTCTTGCCGAACCGCGGGGACACGATGCCGGTCCCCTCGGGATCGCCGGCAAGGCGCGGCAAGCGGAACCAGAGCAGCTCGACGGGCGAGGACGTCGGGATCGCCCGGAGTCCGGCGAGCTTTCGCAAGCGCGAGAATCGGCCGTCCGCGGCGACCGTGAGCGCGGCGCGGACCGCGTGCCAGCCATCCGTGTCTCGGTAACGCACGCCGCGAACCGCGCCGTCCTCGGTTAGAAGCTGCCGCACGGTCGCCCCCATCACGAGTCTGAAGGAAGGACACTCTCGGCCGGCCGTGGCGAGGAAATCGAGGAAGATGGGCTGCGGCATCCACATGATGTAGGGGAACCGGGTTTTCAGCAGGAGGCGCATGTCGAACAGCATCACCGGCCCGTCGGCGGTGGGGATCGTGGGGCCGTACATCTTGACGTGCTGCCGCTGGTGCAGCCGGTCGGCCAGGCCGATCTCGTCGAGGATTTCCAGGATGGCGGGATGCACCGTATCGCCGCGGAAATCGCGGTCAAAGGTCGCATGCGCTTCGAGCAGCGTCACTGGAACTCCCCGGCGTGCAAGCAGCAGCGCCAACATGAGTCCGCCCGGCCCGCCGCCGACAACGCAGCATGCGGTCTCGTGTACGTCGAGAACTTGCTCGGCGGCGGCGTGCCCAGAAGCGGCTGGGATTCCCGCGTTCATGCAATCCCGAGTATCTGGTTGAAGAATCGGACCGGGTATTTCCAGGCGAGGTAATAGATGGCGAGTCCAAGCGGCAAGAACGTCGCCGCCAGGCTCGGCGTCACGAATGAGATGCCCAAGCGGCGCGCGAGCCAGAGTCCGGCAGGAATGAGCAACAGGGGCAGAATCGCGCCGTGCAAACCAATCGGCCACCTGCGCGGATGGAGCGCGAGATAGATGATGTTCCAAGCGCCCCAGGCGTTGGGAACCACGGCCATCGGGAAGATGATCGCGCGCTCGATCGGAATCTCGAGGCGATAGCCGTATCGCGCGATTACAAAGACAGTCGTTCCAATCAACAGCGCCGCGGAAGGAAGGGTGACCCCCGCCATGTACGCGCGCAAGTAAGGATATCGATTCACCGCAAGCCTCCTTGCTACATTTGATACAGCAGAAACAGCAATGCCTTTGGAAAGGCGACGCACCAGGCGGTGAGCAGCGCGACGAGAGCCCAGTCGAACCAGGGCACCCGAAGCGCCGAGTCCTCCACCCTGCGTCGCAACCGCGGCCAAAGCTCCCGGCTCGGTTCTACATCCCCGAGGGGAGGAAACGCGCTCTTGAGCAGGTCGCGAATTCGTTTATCGTCCGTTTGTTTCATGGCTCGATGCCCAGCCTCTTGAGATATTTGCGAAGAAGTCGGATCGACCGGAAGACTCGCGACTTGACCGTGCCGATGGATGTCCCGAGCGCGTCGGCTATCTCCTGGTAGGGTTTCTCCTCGATCAGCGCGAGCGTTGCGGTGAGCTGGAGCCGTGCCGGAAGGCGGCAGAAAGCCTGTTCGATTCGAGGATCCGGATTTCGCAGCGGCTCTGCGTTGGCGGCGGGCGGCTCCCCCCATCGCTTCGGGGCCGCTGCCGACCGCCACCGAACCGACTTCAGATGACCGAGGGCAAGGTTGGTGGCGATGCGCCGGGACCAGGGACCGAAGTCGCGCGCTGGATCGAATCTCGATCGAGCTCGGTAGATTCGCCAGAAGGTTTCCACGGTGAGCTCCTCCGCCGCTGCGCGGTCGCGGACGATTCTCAGGATCCACTGGTAGACGTCCCGCTCGAAGCGCCGAAACAGCGCCTCGAAGGCATCGAGGTCGCCGCGTGAGAAGCGCTCCAGCAAATCCATGCGTTTTCTCTCTGGAGTGCCTTACCGCTGATCCGGCTGGCTGGTTCCCTTTTTGTTGCAGCGCCCTCCCGAGGACAAGCGCCGCTCGCGAGCTGGTTGTCTCAGCGGTCGTCGCCGAGGTGGCTGTGCGCCCATCCCGGGCCGGCGATCACTTCGCTAGGCCGAGCTGCTGCATGAAGAACCCGCCGTCCCAGAACAGGGTCTCTGCATCCATCTTGCCGTCCTTCCAATGACCGATGGTCACCATCGGGAGCTGGAAGGACTTACCCGTCGGCAGAATCGTCTTGCCGTCGCCGATCGGCATCGGCTGCGTGAACGTGCCGGTCATCTCGCCCGTAACGCACGTCCAGTCGCCAGAACCGAACCGGATGGGATGAACCTTGATCTTGATGTCGGGCGCGTAGACGAACATCGCCTTCAAGTCCTCGATGTGTTTCTGAATGCCCTTGGTCTGGTGTCCGTCGGGCCAGGTAACGACGATGTCGTCCGAATGGCTCTCCGACAGCCGGTCCCACCTCTGGTTGCTGAAGACATCGAAGTCGAGCACGTCGAAGACCTTCAAGTGCTGCTCGACGGCGCCGACTTTGCCTTGCGCCTTCGCGTTCTTTCCACTCGCGAGTGCGGGGGCGAGCCCGATGAAACAGATTGCGAGCGCCAGGGTCAGGCTGGTCAAGACGCCGCCTACGCGCTTCATGAATGGCTCCTGTCGTGGGTAAAACTGCTGAGGGTCTAGCGCGTATCGAGCGCCGGCGATACGAGGCACTCCCAATCGGACATCGTGCACTGGGAAGGCTCACCTGAAAAATGTACAAGCGCGCTCGTTTCGTTGGCGTCTAATGGCAGAAATCGCGGCACCGCACCGGACGCCACGGGACGGGAGGGAATTTCGAGCCGAACGAAATCGAGGGGGTAGGGGGTAACCGGGCGCACTGGTTAAGGTTTTGCAGGGACAGTGGACTTTGGGACCGGCGAGATTTCCGGCGCCAACGGCTTTTTACTCGAGCTCAGCCAATAGCGAGCGCTCTTCAGCAGTAGCGCTGAACCGTGCTGAGAAGCCGGTCGAGCATGAATGGCTTGCTTAAGAAGCCAGCGGCTTTCATCTCGGCGGCATGGCGTCGAATCTCGGTCACGGCTGAAAGAACGATCACCGGAAGCTGCGCTAGCTGCGGCTCGCTGAGCTACCTCGGAGGAAACTGCCAGCTGTCCATGACGGGCATCATTGATTCATGCCCCGTTGCTGCAGACTTTGCCGACCGTTGCCACTAGGTCTTCCAGCTGGAACGGTTTTATCAGGTAGGCCGAGGCGGAGACCTGGGATGCTTCTTCCACCACGTTTCTGTGAGCTGAAATAACGACCACCGGGATCTTTGAGAGCACAGGATCTCGCTGTTGCTCAGCGCGAAACTCCCATCCGTCCATCACCGGCATCATCAGGTCCAAGAGAATCACCGAGGGTGGTTTCGGCAGGACCCGAAGCACTTCGAGGGCCTCTACCCCATTTGACGCGGAAACGGCGCGGTAGCCTTCGTCTTCAAGCGCGTCGACCAGGGCGTAGCGAATATTGACATCGTCGTCGATGACGAGGACACCTCGGCTGACGTTTCGGGTCACGGAAGCCAGGTTGAGAGGCTCTGAATCCGCCGTGCCTGGCACGCTCCAATCGGCAACCGCCTTTGGGAGTCGCTGTTCGGTTTTCGGCTCCGTAAATCGCTCTTTTGTAAGCAAATCGACTCGCGCATAGCCGAAAAGCCTCTCAGCTTGAGAATTGACCAAGACGATTCTGCCCTCCTGGTCAACAACCACGGCGGCGTTTTCCGTCTGGAGGGCTGCGCTGGAGTCGGCCTGGATCTTCTCGCCCACTGCTAACTCTCGCGTGATTACGCCATAGCCCACAAGCGATCCGCTGCCGTCCCGTATCGCCGTCATCGCTACGTTTGCCCAGAATCGGGAGCCATCCTTCCTGACGCGCCAATCCTGGCCCTGAACGTGCCCCTGACTGGCGGCGACCCTGAACTCCGTTTCCGGTTTACCGGCTTTGACGTCTTCCGGGATGTAGAAGCACGAAAAATGCGTGCCGAATTTCTCGATCATGTCTCGGTTCCGGTGGCATTTCCCGCGCCGCTTCCCTGCACCCTTTCGATCTCTCGAAACAATACGCTCGGAAGGATGGGCTTGGGGACAAAGCCGTCCATCCCTGCTGCTAGACACTGCTCACGATCACCCTTTTTTACGTGCGCAGTGATCCCGATGATTGGTACATGCGCCCCAGTAGTCGACTCAAGGCTCCGGAGAGCATCCGTTAGGGCCACCCCGTCCATTTCTGACATCTGCACGTCGGTGAGCATGAGGTCAAAAGGCTCAGCGTGGTAGCGCGCTAGCGCCTCGCGACTATTACGGGCCAATACCGTCACGTATCCCTGCTTCTCGAGAAGGGTCCGCACAACCAGCTGGGCGACAGGGTCGTCTTCAGCAAGAAGCACACGTAGAGGTGGCGTTTTCTGCGGGTTCGCAGGCAGCTTGTTGATCGGTCGAAGGCTCATGACGCGAAAGAATACGAAGTGACGATTTGCCGGCACCAGTAACGCGATGTCTGACCGTCCTCCCAATATCGGCAAATTAACAAATGAGTGCGAGTGCGACGCCGATTTTCTCACCTGCACTCCGCAATAATTCCATTCTGTCTTGAGAGCTCGGAGCGCCCAGCGCCTTCCACCACTGGGCGGACTTCCTCATCCGGCTGGGCAAGTCTTCGGCGGTGACGATTACCGCTCTGCGGGGCAGGGCTCGCGGTGCGGGCAGCGAGTTCGCCCTCGCTAGCGACATCCGGTTTGCCAGTCGGGAGCGGGCCGTGCTGGGGCAGTTCGAGGTCGGGTTCGCCGCCGTGCCCGGGGGCGGGCCCTCGACCCGTCTGCCAGCGATCGTCGGTCGCGGGCGGGCGTTCGAGATCCTGTTCGGGGGCGAGGACTTCGACGGGGAGCTCGCCGAGCGGTATGGATACGTCAACCGCGCCGTTCCCGACGCGGAGTTCGTCGAGTTCGTCGATGCCTTCGCGGAACGGGTCTCCCGTTTCGACCTGCTCGCACTGGCCGACATCAAGCGCTTCGTCAACGCTGCGTCGCTTCCCGCCGACGACGCGCTGGCTGCTGAGACGGACGCCTTCGGGAAGGCCTTCGCCCGACCGGCCACGCCTTCTATCATCGAGCAGGCGTTGAAGCAGGGCTTCCAGCAGCGTAGCGACGTTGAGCTGAGCCTGGGCGCCTGGGTCGGCAAGGTCGTCCACAAGCCAGGGACGTTCCCCACCCGCTGAGCGAAGCTCGCCGGAGGGCCGCCCGGGGCGACGTACGCGCCGACTCCCGGGGGAAGCGACGAGCCAGGGTGGGAATCAGGAGAGTCCCTTCCGCGCTTCTCTCAGGATCTGATCCGAAAAGGCGCGGTCGTCGACGGCGCGAGCCAGGATCATCGCACCGACAAGCGACGAGAGCATGCGGATTGCCTCACCGCGCGCGACCCGCTTCGAGGTCCCCGGCAGACAGTCGGTGAGCTTCTGCACCAGCGCCTTCAATTGCACGGTGAAAGGCCCTCGCAGCCGAGGCTCCTGCCTGACTTCGGCAGAGAGGGCCGCGATGGTGCAGCCGGCTCCGGGAGCATCGCGCTGTGCGGCGCATAGGTAGTCCTTCACGTACTGCGTTTTTCCTTTGGGGCTGCCGCAGAGCTTGTCGAGCTTTGCAAGCGAGCGCTTGACGCCGTGGGCCACCGCCTCGGCCATCAGCCTCTCCTTGGATGAAAAGTGGTTGTAGAATGGGCCGTGCGTCAGTCCGGACGCCTTCATGATCTCGCTGACACTGACGCCGGAGAAGCCGCGCTCCCGAAAGAGACGGCTTGCCTCGTGCAGAATCCGCTCATGCTTTGCCGCAGTGTCCGCCGCTGAATAGCCCATACCTTTGCCTCTTCGCTTCGAGTTGACATCCACCATGACGACCGTCATGGTCAGCTAATCAGCATGACACTTATCATGCTGAGACACAAATTGTAGTTGTCCAATTGGCCTCATAGTTAGACGGTTATCTAACTATGAGGAGGGCGGCAATGAGCAAATTGACGGGAAAGCGGGAGATAATAATGAAAAGCATGTCGACGCGGATCGTCATCGCAACAGCAGCTTTTCTGGGCATATCATTGGCCGGTCCAATGTCCGCCCGGGGCGACGCACCCCAACATCATGATCAAGTACCCGGGTTCTATCGTCTCAAGGTCGGCGATCTTGAGGTGACGTCGCTCTATGATGGAGACGGCAAGTTCGACCCGCACTGGCTGAACGGGAAGGAGAGGATCATGACCGCCGTCTCGAACACGGCGCAGAAAGAACCTCATTTCCTCGACGCTTCCGAAGTGGTTTTTCTCGTGAACACCGGGAAGCAGCTAATTCTTGTAGACTCAGGCTCGGGACAATGGTTTGGCGGAGGGGCGTTCGGTCGCCTGGAGACCAGTCTTCGCAGCGCCGGATATACCCCCGAGCAGGTCGATCTTGTGCTGATCACGCACCTTCATTCCGATCACATAGGCGGATTGACCACTCGCGATGGAAAGCGCGTGTTCCCCAATGCCGAAGTTTACGTTGCGAAGGCTGAGAATGACTTTTGGCTGTCACCGGAAATCGCCGCCAAGGCACCGAAGGAGGCGCAAGAATTCTTCCAGGCCGCCCAGGCCATCTGCCCGCCATACATCAAAGCGGGGAAATGGCACACATTCAGCAGCTCGGATGAAATCGCGGAAGGAATCAAGACTGTTTCCCTTTCCGGCCATACGCCAGGACATACCGGATACGAATTCAGCTCAAAAGGTCAAAAAATACTGTTCTGGGGAGACATCATTCATGCCCAGAGCGTCCAGATGAAACATCCTGAGGTCAGCGTTGTCTTCGACATCAACCCGGCTGCGGCGGTGGCCACGCGGAAAAAGTTGCTGCCTACTCTGGTTGACGGGAATGTTCTAATTGCCGCTCCGCATCTGGCCTTCCCGGGAGTAGGCCGTCTGCATAAAGATGGCAATGCCTATGGTTGGGCACCCATCCTGTTTACCGAGCACTGGATTCCGAGGTAGCGCTGAAAGGGGGTCGATCACGAATATGAAGATAGGGATATTGGACGATTATCAAGATGTAGCCCTGCAAATGGCGGACTGGTCGTCGATTCCCGGCAACCCCGAGATCAAGGTTTTCCACGACCACGTCGCCGAGCTCGAACCGCTCGTTCAACGTCTGCTTCCGTTTGATGTTCTCTGCATCATGCGCGAGCGGACCTTAATGTCGGCGGCCCTGTTGGATCGTCTGCCGAATCTGAAACTCATCGCTTCTACGGGGGCGCGGAACGCCGCCATCGACACCGAGGCGGCTAAGCGCCACGGCATCGAAGTTCTTCGGAACGTTGTAGCCGAGAATGTCTCTCTTCGGAGCGGCGGCTGGCAGACGACCGTGGGCGCGGACCTTCATGGCAAGACGCTCGGGATCGTGGGATTGGGGAATATTGGATCTCGAGTCGCCGAGATCGGAAGGGCTTTCCGCATGAACGTGATCGCCTGGAGTCAGAACCTGACGAAAGAGAAAGCCGAGGCCTCAGGCGCCAGCTTGGTTTCCAAAGAGGAGATATTCCGCAAAGCGGATATTTTGTCCATCCATCTCGTTCTCAGTCACAGGAGTCGAGGCTTGGTGGGGAGAAATGAACTCGACCTGATGAAGCCGACGGCATATCTGATCAATTCTTCACGCGGTCCCATCGTCGATGAAGCAGCGCTCATTGAGACGCTGAAAGCTCGGAAAATCGCCGGTGCCGCTATCGACGTATTCGATCTTGAGCCATTGCCGGCCGAGCATCCTTTCCGCCATCTCCAGAACGTTCTGGCGACACCGCATATAGGCTATTGCTCCAAGTCCTTGTACGAGACCTTCTATAAGGACTCGGTCGCGAATATTAGATCGTGGTTTCTTAGAAACGAAGGAAGGATGAAATAGCCGGTGAAACAGTCGCGACCGGAACGATCTTGTCGAGGTTTAGCGTATCAGCGACCGCAAGAAGGTCGTCCAACTGTTGTTTGAAGCTGTATCTCGCACCCACGGGTTTGTCCGAAGCCCCAAAACCGAGGAAATCAAAAGCGACGACTCGGGCGCCATTGAGACCGACTTCGGCCGCCCGTTCGCCGCGTGTCGCCGGAGGGCGTAAGTTGCTGGGTGGTCAGTCCTCGTCGTCGTCGCCCTCCGAATCTGGGTTCGCGATGTCAAACACCCGGTTCACGTCTGAAGGGCCGAAGGATGCGTTTGGCACCACGCCCCGGAACCCGACTCCGCGCCTCGACCAGTCGCAGACACCCGACGGGAAGATGCGGTGCAGCCGGTCGAGTTCGGAAGTCGTGAAGGACACCCTGTAGTCGGAGGGATCGATCGGCTTCAGCCGGCACTTTAGATTGTTCGCCGCCAGCGGCCCGCCGGCGACGTGGCGCGGGAATGCGTACGACGGGAACAACGCATTGCAGCGCGACGAGTGCGTGTCGCTGCTGAACGTCTGCCGCTCGGCGATGAAGTTCGTCGGGCTTGACCAGCAACCGTCGACTGCGAGGGCAGGCTTGTTCCGGATTACCTTTTCGCGCGCGGAGCGATCCGAGGAATCGGCGCTGACGGCCTCGACCCACTGGATGAGTGTGCTCCAGGACTGCGCCTGCGGCACCGGGTTGCCTCGCCCATGCGGTCGCGCGTGGCGAAGTGGAACCACTGGTAGTGATACCCGCCGTCGTCGTTGTAGATGCCCGTGATGTCCATCACCGGGATGCTTGCGAGGCCCCCGCCACCTCCGAGCTGAAGGCCGCTCTGGTACGCCCGCCGGATCGCTCCCGGATCGCCGACCGAGCGGGACGACACGTAGTTGAAATCCTGGTCATAGCCGCCGATTCTCTGGTTCAAGTCCAGGAATTGCGTCGTGCTGATTTCCCTGCGGTTCAGAGCCTCCAGGCCGTACTGCAAACCGACGTTGTCGAATGGCCGAAGCGCGAAGCCGGTGACAGGGTCAATTCCGTAAACGTTACGGGCGGCATCGTAGACGGTGCCGCGAGCACCCCGCGGATTGGTGACCGGATGATAACGAAGCGCCACAGGGACTGCGGCGCTAAATGGCGCGGAGACGTAACCGGGAATGTCGACGCGGTTTGGGACAGGATCGGTACGGCCCGACTGATTGGCGGCGTCGATGAACGCCCTTAGTCCCTTGTAACCCGATACCGCTACCTGGTGCGCTTCCGTGAAGCCCGTGGGATCGGTGGCGTTGAAGTAGTGCGTCAAGAGATGGCCGTCAGACCCGGAAAACGCGATTCCGAGCGGATCCGGGAACGTGCAGGCGATCAGCGCGCCATCGAACAAGCCGGGCACCTGATCCGCGAGTTGGATGCTGCCGTACGATCCGCCCGAGCATCCTGTGCTGACCGTATACTTGGGCACGCCCCACGTCTTGATGAAGTGCTCCTTGCCCATCATCGCCGCTTCGGCCGAGAGCACCGAATTGCAGTTGTTGGAGGGGTGCTGGAGCGTGTTGCTGAACATCGCGTAGCCTTCGCCGAGCCGCGTAGGGCTCAGCAGGTTTGCGTCCATCACTCCGGGAAGTTCGAGGCTTCCGATCGCGGCACCCTGGATGTACCAGCCGCCTGGGCAGCCGAATCCCTCGATGGCGATGAGCCGCCCGTTCCAGCCCCTCGGCGGCGAAAACGGAGTCGGCGCTGGATCGGATAGCGGGTCGTGCAGAACGGCGCTTTGATAGATTCCGCGGTCGATCGTGCTCGTCTCGACGCGGACGACGAACCTCACGGTCACCCCCGTCGTCGTGGTCGTCATCGCGACGCCGGTGGTGGGAACATCCGAGGCGCGGGACACAGCGTGGAACGTCGTTCCGCCCTGGGGCATGTAGAGGTAGTTGACCTTCGTCGGTGCCGAGCAGTCGGCGTCGGTGGGGGCGCCGAGGACGGTGCCGTCCGGCAGCCTGAAGGTCTGGGTCTGGCAGATGAACGGCTGAATGTGCGGTCCCGATGTGATCGGGCCAGTGATCGGATAGTTCGTCAGCCGCAACGATTCCGTCCCCACTTCCTCGGCCCTCACGGTCAGCAGGTTCTCACCGACCACGAGGCCGCTCACCAGGCCGACGAGAACGCCTGGCCCGGTTTCACGGAAGCTCGCAGTCACGTCCTGGTCGGCGGGTTGGAGGGTTACCATCACGCCAGCGCGCCGGGCGGCAGGCGGAAGCGAGATCTTCAACAGCACGTCCCCACCGCTCACGCGATAGGGGTTGGCAGAGAGGGTCTGGATTCCGATCCTCCCGCCCTCGTCATCATCCGCGCGAGCCTCGGGCATTCGCGAAACGAGACCTGTCACCAGCACCGCTGTCAGACAACCGTACGTTCCTCTTGTCATCATTGTGTTTCTCCCGTTGAAAAGTATTAGTTCCAGAATGCGCAATGGTGCCGAGCGCCATACGCCGCAGTCGAACCCGCGTGCGGCGACGGCGGAACCAGCAGTTGGATGCTCCCAGAGGGCGCCGATTCCCAGCGAGGAACCATCGCTGAATTGGGATTGCTCGAGCGCGCGAAGTTGGTCCAGTACTTGCGCATCACAATCGAGAGTAGCTGGCTCGGCGGGGGCAGGGATCCGGGGCCTCCGCTCAGCGTCGGGCCGAGATTGACATTGAACAGATAAACGATCTCGGCACCATGCGTCGCTCCAAGCTGGCCCGCTGCAGGATCGTCGAATTCATACCCGTACGTCGGAACGTGTTGCGCCAGGAACTGATT
>WNFJ01384597.1_pt3 | contig 11316 bp, 8 predicted proteins | sample 5400461 | NCBI WGS metagenome assembly WNFJ01 (sample SAMN13153349, study PRJNA577476) | soil metagenome | isolation source: 115 cm saprolite on Douglas fir-dominated hillslope | place: USA:California | collected 2013-09-17 | reverse complement strand
GGATCCGCAATCGGCGGCTGACAACTGAAACCGCTGCACACGACTGCCACGATCTTGCCTTCCTTGATCGCCGGCAAATTGGGAATGGTTTCCGCGAGCGCCGGAGGCAGCATTTGCGGCACGATCTCACCCTGTGCCAGATGCAGGACCGATTTGTTGAGAGAGAACCGGGCCACGGCCGCGGCCAGCAGGCGGTCCGCCTGCGCGCCACTTCCGGCAATCACCACCTGCATGTGCGGACGCAGATACACATCAAGGGCGAGCCCATACGTCGCCGAAAATAGACCGTAATGGGCGGCAATTCCAGCGAAAGCTGTCAAAGCCCGTTCGGCGAGCTGGCGATACCTGGCGTCATTGGTGAAGGCATGCAGACGCAACAGAGCAATCGCTGCTGCGGGATTGCCTGCGGGCGTGGGCGAATCCTGCATGGGTTTGCGGCGGGCTGCCAGCGCGCCAAGAACGATGCCCAGACCATCGCCGACTTCAGGACCTGTAGCGATGTCGAAGAAGCCGCCTTCGTGGGGATCGCCGAAGCGCGCGATCATGGCTTCGGCGATTTTCTGGGCGAAGTGGAAGTAGCTCAGGTCGGCGCTGGCTTCGTAGGCATCCAGACAGGCGTTGACGGTGAAGGCGTAATCGTCGAGCACGCCGGGAACGCGGCGCTTGGCCGCCTGCGGATCGGAATAGGCGATTACGTGCTGCAAGCCTGTTTGCGCATTCCAACCCCGGGAGAGAATGCGGTCGAGCGAGCGCAGCGCGAACTTGCGCGCATGGTCCAAGTTCAAGACCTGCGCGGCTGTGAGATACGCCGAGATGGAGAGCGCGTTCCAGCTCACGTAAACCGTTTTGTCTACGTAGGGCGTTGGACGCTTTAGCCGCGCCGCGTACATCTTCTTCTTGGCCGAATCCAGGATCGCCTGCACCTGCTCCGCCGTCTTCTTGATGCGCTCGGCGATGTCTTCCACGCTCGCCGCCACGTGCAGGACGTTCTTCTGCGGGTTGTGGTGCATCTCGCCGACTTCGCCGATGTCATAGTGCAGCGCGGCGACCTCAAGCTCCTCGCCACTGAGGACAGCCCTGGTTTCGTCGAGCGTCCAGGTGAAGTAGTCGCCATCATCGTCGAGCGAGTAGTCGGCGTCCTGCGAGGCGTAGAAGCCGCCGTGCTCGCGATCGCTGAGCCACTCGTCCATCCAGCGGATGATGTCCTTCGCCACTGAGGCAAAGAATTCGTTTCGGGTGAGTTGGTAGCCGTGGACGTAGTTCTTCAGCAGCTCGGAGTTGTCGTAGGCCATCTTCTCGAAGTGCGGGACCACCCAGTGCTCGTCCACGGAGTAACGGTGAAAGCCGCCGGCGAGATGGTCGTAAACGCCGCCTTGCGCCATCTTTTCGAGCGTGATGCTGACGATGTTGAGCAGGTGCTGGTTGCCGGTCTCGGCATAGCGCTGCATCAACAGGTCGGTGGCGCTGGGATGGGGGAACTTGGGCGCTGAGCCGAAGCCGCCGTGCTCGGGATCGAACAGCTTGACCGCGGATTCCACCATGCTCTCGATCAATTGCGGCTGCAGCGAGCCGGACTGGCCGGCAAAGCCTTCCGCCTGGCTGATGGCGCCCATCACGCTGTCGGCGGATTCGAGCACGTCCGCTTGCTTCTCGCGGTACGCCTGGGCCAGAGTCAGCAGCACGCGGCGAAAGCTGGGACGCCCCTGGTAATCCTGCCGCGTAAAAAGGCTTGCCTTCGGGCGTGAGAAACGCTGTTAACGGCCACCCGCCCTGCCCGCTGATGGCCTGCACCGCCGTTTGGTAGCGGCTGTCCACGTCAGGACGCTCGTCGCGGTCGACCTTGATGGCGATGAAGTGCTCGTTGATGACTGCGGCGATCTCGGGGCTTTCGTACGATTCGCGGTCCATTACGTGGCACCAATGACACCACACCGCGCCCACGTCCAGCAGAATGGGCTTGTTCTCCTGCTTGGCTTGCTCGAACGGCTCGGGACCCCACTCGTGCCAGTGGATCGGCTGATGCATGGCCGAACGCAAGTAGGACGAAGAGGCCTGAGCGAGAGCGTTGGGGGCGTGCACGGTCATGCCCTTAGTCTACCGCCGGCAACGACGGGTGTGCTTCATCTCTCGCGAGACACCATCCCGAATCCCGCGCGCTTTTTGCGGGATGAGGGATCTGCTCCGCCGAGGCCGGGCGTGAGCCAACCAAGGCTGCGGCCGGGCCCTTTGCGGTCTCCGTAGCGTGAAGTTAAGCGGCGCCGCGAGTTCAGATGGCTCACGACAGCCCTCGGGCTCACGCGTAGCTGCAGCGGAGCCGATGGGGAGATCGGGACATATCAACGCTTTATATTCTCTTTATTTTTCTCTATTTTTCGCTTGACATTCGTTTTTAATTCGTGTATAAAAGGAGATAGTCAGGGTCCGGCAGCGGCGCGGATGGACGGATGAGAGTCCTAAACGGCCTGCACCCCAGCGTGGACGGAATGCGTTTTACCCCTCCCTGGCTCAGCATTCGTCTTGCGGCTTGTACCCATTGAAGGCTGCGGTGTGTCCACGGCGGCTCCAGTTCACTCTCTTTAATATTTTGACTTGTCAATCGCATCGGTGTGGGGACAAGTCTGCCGATGGGTTGTTGCCGTTCGCTGAAAAATCATTGTACGACGATCCGATAATCACGCGGTCAGGGAACTAGACCGTTTTCAGAATCGGTGTGAACTCTACCTCAGAGCCTAAAGGCCCGCTATTTCATGGCTTCAATGCAGGTCTAAAGACCTGCTCCACCCCGTTGTTGTCCGCACCTTTGATGAAACAGGGCTAGTCCCCGCAGGGACGGTACAATCTGTAGCCCGGCACGGAAGTGCCGGGTTGGGATTACGAGCATGGGAGTCCCGTAGGGACGGCACACATGGAGTTGGTCAGCAGTGATGGTGCCGTCCCTGAAGGGACTCAGAACCATTTTCACCTCCTCCGGGGACTGCCGTCCCCGGCTACAGATTGTCACGTCCCTTCGGGACTGGGACCGTCGCGAAACGGCACAACCCGGGATCTGGCGTCGGGGTGTCTACGCCTGTTAAGACCGTGACTGGCGCCTTTTACCGGCAGTGTACTGCGAACCACGCAAACCACACGGTCAGAGTACTCAAGCTGCGGAGCAGTCTCACGAGGGGTACTGTGAAGTCGTGTCGTAAGAAGTTCAACTTAAAAAACTCACCCGCCGAAACCGGCGGGTTTTTTATTTCTGCGAGGTCATTTCATGTCACGAGAAGAAATCCTGGCCGCCATCCGCGAGTGCGCGGCCAAGCTTAAACGCAACCCCGGCCGGGCCGATCTGCAGCGGATGAAGAATCTCCACCATAGTGAAATCAGGGCACGGTTTGGCGCGCTTTCGGTTGCGCTCCGCGCCGCCGGGTTGGAGCCGAAGGGCCCCGGCTACGTTTACGCCGCCGACGGGCTGCTGCTGGACTGGGCGCGAGTGGCGCGCAAGCTTGCAAGACTGCCCTCCATGTCCTTCTACCGGGCGCACGGGAATTGCGGCGTGCAGTCGTTCTTTAACAATTTTGGAGGCTGGTCTGAGGTTCCCCGCTGCTTTGTCCGCATGGTTCGCGGAAAACGTATTACGTCGAAGTGGAAAGACGTGCTGGCCATGATCGCCAAGACCAACGGCGCCGGCGTCCCGTCCAGCCCGCAGCTCGATCCCGCCAAGCACCGGCCGGACCGCCCTGTCTATGGCCCGCCGCTGCAGTGTCCGGGAGCGGCCCATGAGCCGGTGAACGAGGCCGGAGTGGTTTATCTTTTCGGCGCCCTGTCGCAACAGCTGGGTTTTGTGATGCTACGCATGCAGACCGGCTTTCCCGATTGCGAGGCTATGCGCGAAGTGGGCCCCAGCCACTGGCAGAGGGTACGGATTGAATTTGAGTTTGCCAGCCGCAACTTCAAGCAGCACGGGCATCGCAAAGTCGATTGCGACATGATCGTTTGCTGGATCCACGACTGGCCCGAATGCCCCGAGGAGCTTGACGTTCTGGAATTGAGAAAGATTGTGCGCGGCTTGTGAGGACCGGTTTTTGCCGCGAATTCACGCGAACGGACGCAGACAGAAAACCTACCACTGAGGCACGGAGATTTCGGGCTTTTTCCCGTCGCGAGTGCTTGTCGACCTGCGATCTTTTTCCTTGCAAGCTCTATTGGAAGCGTCACCAGATCACGGGTTGTGCAGTTTCGCGACGGTCCCAGTCCCGAAGGGACGTGACAATCTGTAGCCGGGGACGGCAGTCCCCGGAGGAGGTAAAAATGATTCTGAGTCCCTTCAGGGACGGCACCATCATTCCTGACCAACCCCATGGGTGCCGTCCCTACGGGACTCCCATGGTCGTAATCCCCACCCGGCGGCCGGCTGAGTTAGGGATGCAGGCTTATTTGCAGAAGTTTTGGCCAGTGGCGAATCCAGCCCCGGCAGGGGCGGGAGAGCCTAGCCCAGGGCGGAAGCCCTGGGTGAGCGGGTGGTAAAGATGTGAGCCCCCTAGGGGCGGCACATTTGTCTCATTGAAAAACCGTGTCGCCCCTCCGGGGCTCGTCTTCCTCGCTTTTTTACCCAGACCTTCCGGTCTGGGCTAGGCTCTTTTGCGCCTCCGGCGCTGGATTTCGTTCGAAATGACAGCAGGTTGTTTCATTTGAAGCGCAGGGACGACCATGATTTCGAATGTAAACCCTAGTTCGAGAAACGATGTGGAGGTTCAGCTTAAGATGGCAACAAAGCACGATCTCTCCGAGTGGGTCATTGAAGCAGTTTCCCGGCACGGGGGAAGCAACTATCGTTCAGATATGCAAGGACGTTTGGGAACATCATGAAAGCGAACTCCGCGCCTCAGGTGACTTGTTTTACACGTGGGGATATGACATTAGGTGGGCAGGACAGTGGCTCAGAAATAACGACTATCGGATGCCTATCAAAGCCTGCAAGCGCGGCGTCTGGGCTGCGACAAACAGAGGCAAAAAGGCCGCTGCCACAGGTAGCCCCTGACTTGCGCGGCCTAGCCTACCCGCAGCTGCACCTCTTCACCCTCGACAGCGCTAATTCTCGTCGAGGCCAAGCGTGTTCGCCTCGCGGCGCAGGCGTTGCAGCTTCGCGAACAGGAACAGGAGATAGCCGATGTAAATTGTCCAGACGGCGATGTATCCGGCGACCATATAACGGTGCTGGACCATCTTTTCGCTCAGAAGTTTTTCGTCGTCGGCGAGGAAGAAGAAGATAGCCGGCGCGATCATGGCTCCCATGCCCCTGGCCGCCTTCTTGATATGCAGCATGTTGATCTTTTGCCCGGTACGCTCCAGTTCATAACGGAACCAGGCGATCACCAGAGCGAACATGCAGAAGGCCAGCATGTTCCAGAGCAGGACCCGCTGCATCTCGGGATTGAGATTGGGAGTGCCGATCATCGGCTGGGGATGGTTGGTGCGGAACCAGCGGTTCGCCATATAGACGATCGGCATATCCAGCGCAGCGAAGACCGCCAGCGAGGCCGCTAGAACAGACGTTGAACCCGTTTCGGAAGAACTGCGAAGCACCAGGTAACTGACATAGAGCAGCCACAAGATCAGGCTGGTGGTCAAACGCGCGTCCCAAACCCAGAACGTGCCCCAAGCGTACCGCGCCCAGATGGGACCGCTGACCAGGACCACCCCAAAGAAAACCACGCCGACTTCCGCCCCGGTTACGGCAATTGCGTCCGCTTTCGGGCTGCGCTTCCAGAGATACCAAAGGGAAGCCAGAAAATTGATTCCGAAGAGGATCGAGGCCGCCGTCGCGGCGGGAACGTGGTAGTAGAAAATCCGTTGCGCGTCGCCCATGGTCGCTTCCGGAGGAGCCACCACCAGCGCCTGGTATGTTCCCCAAGCCAAAAGCCCGAGGGTGATCACCAGCAATAAGAAAAAGAATGGAGATTTCATTCTGCGTTTAACACCGTTTCAAAAAGCAGGAAACAGGCAGTCGTGAACACCACACAGTATCCTGCCAGGAATTTTATCTGACTCATGGGCGAAAATTCACCGGTAAGCACATCGGTTGTGGCGGTCACCATGGCCACCACGGACGGGATCGAAATCGGGAGCAACAGCAATGGCAGCATCAGTTCGCGGTTGCGGGTGCGAATGGACATGGCTGCGAAGAACGTCCCGTTCACCACCAGCGCCCATGTGCCCAGCAAGAAGATAACCACCAGCTGCCAGTAGGGTCCGACCGAACTCAGATTGTAGAACAGGACGAACAGCGGCGCCATGAGGCATTCCAGCAGCAACACCAGCAAGAAGTTACCTATGCACTTGCCAAAGAACAGAGCTTCTGGTGGCGCCGGCGCGACGCGATATGCGTCCAGCACGCCGTTGCGCAGCTCGCGCGCCCAGGACTGGTTGAGCGCCATGACCGTCGAAAAGAGGAACGCGGTCCACACCAGCCCGCCGGCCATACGACGCGATTCTTCCACGGTCGGGCTGAAGGCAAAGCTGAAGATGACCACCACCAGCAGGGCGAAAAACAGCATGGAGTTGAGCACATCGCGCGAGCGCCACTCCAGGCGCAGGTCTTTGCGGACGTTGACGGCGGTCAACCTGGCAATGGAGGCGGTCATGCATGCACCTTCATGCTTGCAATCTTCATGCTTGTACCCCGGGCATCACGCCGCGGTCCACGAGCTTGCCGGCGGAGAGGAAGAGAAACTCGTCGGCCATGTTGGCTAGCAAGCCCAGTTGATGCGTGACCAGAAGAATGGTGTTGCCGGCCGAACGCGTCGCCGCCAGGAGCCGGGCGATCTGCGAGGCCGATTCCGGATCAACGTTGGAGAAAGGCTCGTCCAGCAGCAGCAGCGCCGGAGAATGAAAGATGGCGCGGGCCAGAGAGAGGCGCTGGCGCATGCCTTGCGAGTACTGTCCCACGCGCCGTGTGAGCTCCGGATCAAGGCCCACCCGGCGCATGGACTCGGCAAGCGGCGCTTCGGATTCGATCCCGTAGAGCTGGGCGAAGAAGCGCAAGTTTTCCAGGCCGGAAAACTCGTCGTAGAGCAGGGGAGCGTGGGCCATATAGCCCATGCGGGCCAAGGCGTCTTTAGTCTTGAGGCCGAAGACTCGGATGGTGCCTTCGGTGGGCGCGCTTAGGCCTGCGATCATGCGCAGCAGAGTGGACTTGCCGGCCCCATTCTCGCCGCGCAGGACATAGAATCGCCCCGGCTGCAGGTCAACCGAAACGTTTCTGACCGCGGCGGTGCGGCCGTAAATCTTGGAGACGCCTTCTACTTGGACTGGAGGAGCGTCAGGGTTCAGGAGTCAACCTCAGTATCCCTTGGCCGGAGGCTGGGTGGCGGCGCCCGGTTGCGGCGCATACTTGGAGGCACATTTGGCCTGGAGCTCTTTGGCGTGGAAAACGCCGTCGTGACCGAATTCGCCGATGGCCAGCGCCTGGGAATTGTCTTTGAATGTGTCCGGCGGAGGCTCAGCGCCCTTGTAACTCACCGCCAGCGTCTGGTCGTCTTCCACCAGGATGAACTCGGCGTGCGTGCCGACCTGGTGAATCGATCCGGGCTGGACGTTACCCGCCACGCGCAAATGCCGGGTGTAAGCGACGTCGCCCATCTTGCGCAACTCCTTGATGGTGACGTAGTAGCTCTGGCTTTCCTTCACGCCCGTGTAGGCCAGGTAACCCAGAGCCGCCAAAATGATCGCAATGCCCGCGCCAAACTTGAGAAATTTGCTTTGCGCCTGTGACATGACTCTTAAGGTTAGTCTCGCCCGGAACCCCGGTCAAGAGGGCCCTGCAACAGGCGTGATGTGGACCACGTCCGCCTTCGCCGGCGCGTATAATGAAGGGTTTCAAGGGTGAAGCCATGAGCGCACACAACGGACAGAATGATTCCGAAAACCTAGCCCAGGACACGCAGAAGCTCCGTGAAGAATGGATTGCCCGTCGTCGGGCTGCCGCTGAGGAAACGGGTGACGGCAATTTCTCGCAAATGCACTTTGCCCGGAAGGGCCTGATCACGGAAGAGATGATGTACGTCGCCGATCGGGAGAAGGTGGCGCCGGAAAAGATCCGCGATGAAGTGGCCGCCGGGCGAATGATCATCCCGGCCAACATCAACCATCCTGAGCTGGAACCTATGGCCATCGGCGTGGCGTCGCTATGCAAGATCAACGCCAACATCGGCAACTCCGCCATCACCTCCAACGTGGATGAAGAGCTGCGCAAGCTGCATACCGCCGTCCACTTCGGCGCCGACACGGTGATGGATCTCTCCACCGGCGGCGGCATCCATGAGATCCGCGAGGCCATCCTGCGCCACTCGCCGGTGCCTATCGGAACGGTCCCGATCTACGAAGCTGTCTCGCGGGTGAAACGCATCGAAGACCTCAGCGCCGACCTGATGCTGGAAGTCATTGAAGAACAGGCCCAGCAGGGCGTGGACTACATGACCATCCACGCCGGCGTGCTGGTGCAGTACCTTCCGCTCATTTCCAAGCGCATTACCGGGATCGTGAGCCGCGGCGGCGCGATCCTGGCCCAGTGGATGGCCCACCACCACAAGCAGAACTTCCTTTACGAGCGCTTTGACGACATCACTAAGATCATGAAGAAGTATGACATCTCTTACTCGCTGGGCGACGGGCTGCGCCCCGGTTGCATCGCCGACGCCAGCGACGATGCCCAGTTCGCCGAACTGCGCACACTGGGTGAGCTGACCAGGAAAGCCTGGGAGCACGACGTCCAAGTCATGATCGAAGGGCCGGGCCATATTCCTATGGACAAAATTCAGGAGCAGGTGGATAAAGAAGTCGAATGGTGCGACGGCGCGCCCTTCTATACCCTGGGGCCGCTGGTCACCGACATTGCTCCCGGCTACGACCACATTACCTCCGCCATCGGCGCGGCCATGATCGGCTGGCATGGCGCCTCCATGCTGTGTTACGTCACGCCCAAAGAGCACCTGGGCCTGCCCAACGAGAAGGACGTGAAAGACGGAATCATTGCCTACAAGATCGCGGCGCACGCCGCGGACGTGGCCCGGCACCGCCCTGGCGCGCGGGACCGCGATGACGCTCTCAGCTACGCCCGCTATACCTTCGACTGGGAGAAGCAGTTCGAACTCTCGCTCGACCCTGAGACCGCCCGCTCCATGCACGACGAGACCTTGGCCGATGATTACTACAAAGAGGCCAAGTTCTGCTCCATGTGCGGCCCCAAATTCTGCTCCATGAACTACTCCCAGAAAGTGGATGAGTTCAACAAGCAGGTGTACGGGATCGAAAAGAAGGATTATTCGGGGCTGGTGGAGAAGATTGTAGCGGGGAAGTAGGCGAACGCTCGGCTGATCAGTCTGCTCTGTCGCTCAACCGCAAGTATTGTTTGGGGTCAGCCCCGCACCGGGGTCCCCAACGCGCGTTTCGCGCGTTGGGGTGGGGGGCAGAATACTTGAGCTCAGGCGGGATCAGGTATCTTAAGTCCGTTGCGGATCGCCAATTCCGCACCATGAACGACGACGCCCTCCAACCCGCTGCTTCCGATTTTCTTGAGCGTATCCGCGCCCGCACTCCGGCGCGAGTACTGGCGGATCGGGCCGGGGCGGGCTATCGCACTGCCACCCAGTTAGAGCTGCGGGAGGCGCATGCCTCGGCGCGCGACGCAGTACGCACCGAACTGGACCTGGACAGGGACCTTGGCGCGGCATTCGTCAGCGCCTGGAGTGTGTTTGAAGTTACAACCCAGGCGAAATCAAAGGACGAGTACCTGCTTCGTCCCGACCTCGGGCGGCTTTTCAGCCAGGATGCGGCGCGGACCATCCAGGCGCGCTGCCCCCAAGAAGTTGACCTGCAGATCGTGATCGGCGACGGCCTTTCTGTCACCGCGGTCTCCGCGCAAGTCCCCAGGCTGTTGCCTCTGCTTGCGCAAGGAGCAAAGGACCGAGGCTGGAGGCTGGGGCAGCCGTTCGTGGTGCGTTATTGCCGGGTGGGCCTGATGAATCAGGTAGGCGAGACGCTCCTCCCGCGCGTGGTCACACTGCTGATCGGCGAACGCCCAGGGCTGGCAACGGCGGAGAGCCTGTCCGCGTACATGGCTTACCGGCCCCGCTCCGGGCACAGCGATGCGCAACGCAATCTGATTTCAAACATCCACGCGCGCGGCGTGCCTCCTGAAACCGCAGCGGAGCGGATTCTGAACCTGGCCGCGCGTATGCTGCGGGAAACGCGCAGCGGAGCCGAACTCAAGGAAGAACTTCCCGGTTCAGCATGGATGGAGAAGCCGGAAGGTATGGACAAGCGCGAGTCTTAGAGCTTTCTAAGCGCAGCCCCCTACACCATCCACAGCCGTGTGGCACCGGCGCCCTCGCCGGTGGACCGCACAGCCGGGGGCGCCTCCACCCCAGCCCGTGCAAAATCGGCCCGGTCTGGGGACCCCGGCGGCTGTGCCACATGATTACTCTGGTACGCCCGGGAGTTCCTGCCCCTCAGGCTCCCGCCGCGAAGGCTCGCGTCATTGAATTCTACCACCCGGAATTTTACCGCCTGGAATTCTACCGCCCGGTGCGGCTTCCAGTTTCCTCTTCACCATTTCGTAGAACAACCAGAGGTTATCGTCCCGGCCCTGGGTAAGCCGGCGGTGAATCTTCATCGTCGGAAACAGCTTGTTGCCGCGAACGCTCAAAGTGAGGGTTGCGAACTGCTTGCCGGGATAGGTCTCGATACTCCACTCGCCGCCGAAGCGCCGCCGCACCACCTCGCCCAGGTAGCTTCCCCACATCTTGCAGACCTCGGCCACGTCTTTGATTTGGGTCTGGGTTTGCGTTTGCGGTCCCGCGGAGAGCTGGGCGAGAATCGCCTCGACTTCCATCAACGACTTCTCACCGTAATCCAGTTGCGCGTTGAACTCGCGCGCCATCGCGACAGCCTTTTCCGCGTAGGCCGCGGCCATGGCGCTGACGGACTCGTGGGCATCCATACGCTAGAGTTTATCAGCGGAATGGAAGCGTTCAGCGGCCGGGAACGTGGAAGCGGCAACTAGCGAAGGGCAATTAGCAAATGGCACAGCTAAAGCGGTTGCAGAAAAGTCTCCAAAGAGCGATAAGTGTCAGGGCATGACTTTCAGTCGTGCCGTCCAGCGTCTTGAATAGATCGGCCTTTAGCCCCTGCGCGCTTCGTGCCATCAAGGTTGTGTTCCTCAGCGGCTAAAGCCGCGACATATCTGGCTCTGGACGGCACGAGTAAACTCATGCCCTGACACTCTTCGCGTTTGCTCAGACTTCTTCGCAGCTGCAAACTCGGGTCCTGATACGAGAG
>WNFJ01624652.1_pt1 | contig 11319 bp, 12 predicted proteins | sample 5400461 | NCBI WGS metagenome assembly WNFJ01 (sample SAMN13153349, study PRJNA577476) | soil metagenome | isolation source: 115 cm saprolite on Douglas fir-dominated hillslope | place: USA:California | collected 2013-09-17 | reverse complement strand
ACCGGGCTTCGGTTTCGGCAATTCTCGTACGGCGAGGACATCGTTAGGATCGCCGGTCCGGCTACCCCTTGCGCGCGCCGACGTGGCCATCGGTGCGCATTTCGGTATGCGATCGGTCTTCATTGCAACGAGCGCTACGACTCTCATTCGACCTCTTCCATACCATTGAAGGTGGGGATGCGAAGATCGCTGAGTCCCAGCGCCTCACCTTCCTGGTGGTGGTCGTAGTGATATTCGCCGACGACTCGAGACGACTTCCATCTCCGTCGGACGGACCAACTGACTCGGACGGCTCGTCCTGTTACGCCCACGAGTTCGAGCGACCATTGCGAATGCTGCTCGTCAAGTGAATCACCGGCGATGGGGCTTTCAGTGACCGAAACCGACAGCCCGCCAATTTCGGCCAGCATGTGAACCGGCGCAAGAAAGCCCACCAGAAGAGATTTCAAGCGAGCTCTTCCAATCAAGGGTTCTGGCGACAAGTCACTGCGTAGTTCAACATCGTCGGCGTAAAACTGGTCGACGATCGCCAGGAACTCTTCGTAGCTCGCGCCGATGTCAGCACGGACGATGGCGGTGTTTAGTTCGCGCTCGGCTCGAGCTGCGCTGTCGGCGCTCGACATCGGCTCCCGAAGGGGACGGCTGTGCACTCCATCCTCCACCGAGTGCTCGATAGAGCTCGACGATCGACGTGAGCTCCTGGCGCTGAAGCGTGGTGAGACCTAGAGAGCTCTTCGCGAATAGGCTGGTGGCGCATGCTGTCTTCCCGCGTAATGGCGGCCTCGCTGCCGTCCACGGCAATCATGACGATCGTCATGATACAGTGCACTACGAAGAATCATCACGATCGTCACGTCAAATGTTGTCGTCGCTGAGGAGGCCCGCATGAAGGTCAGTCGGGAGCAGTTCGCCGCCAACCGGATCGAGATGCTCGGTGCGGCCAGCCGGCTCTTCCGCGAGAAGGGCTTCGACGGAGTGGGACTCGATGCGGTCATGAAAGCCGCCGGGCTCACCCATGGGGCCTTCTACAGCCACTTCAGGTCGAAGGACGACTTGGTGGCACAGGCTTGCGCCTACGCGCTGGCCGGGAGCGACGAGTCCTGGCGGCGGGCCACGGCCCCCGGGGCGGAGCTTGCCCGGCTCTATCTCGCTGACGACCACTTCCTGAACCGCGCGGACGGATGCGCTCTCGCCGCGCTGGGGTCGGAGGTTGTCCGACGGAGTGGCGCGACGCGGCGGGTGGGGGGGAAGGCCTTGCGCGAACGGGTCGAGGCCCTGGCCCCGTCCCTGCCGGGGGCGCCATCGGCCCGCCGTGAGCGGGCGATCGGGACGTGGGCCGGCCTCGTCGGTACGCTTGTCCTGGCGCGGGCTGTCGCCGACGGGGTCTTTTCGAAGGAGATCCTGGACGCGGGAAGGAGGCTATTCGGCCAGCCACATGGGCGCGCCGGTCGACACCGATCGCCGCGCGGGCGCCGTCGGGTCGCTCGCCGAGTCCGTGGCGACAAGTCCAGGAAACCCAGGTGTGCTTGACAGCGCCGGCGTCATCTGTGTATATTCACACTCGTGAAGGTGGAAGCGACGCCGGCAGCGGTGAAGGAGATGAGCGGCTGCGTCTGCTTCGCCCTGAGGAAGACGGCCCGGGCCGTCACCCAGTTCTACGACAGGGCATTGAAGGAGCACCGTCTGCGCGTGACGCAACTCCCGGTCCTGGTGGCGGTGAGCCTCTGGGGCTCGGTTCCTCTCGCGAAGCTCGCCCCGGTGCTGGGAATGGACCGCACGACGCTGCTCAGGAACGTCCGTCCCCTCGCACGGCGGCGGCTTGTGGAGGTCTCGCCGGCCCCGGACTCCCGATGGACGGAGATCCGAGCCACGACCGCCGGGCGCGCGCTGCTGGCGCTGGTGTATCCCGACTGGAAACGGGCACAGGCTCGGGCGCTGAAGAGCCTGCAGGGCTCGGATTGGTCACGCAGCCTGGAAGCCCTCGGCACAGCGGTGCGCTCCTCGAAATGACGGGAGCACACCCCCTTTTTCGGAACACTTGTGCATATGCACACGTACGGATGGTGAGAGGGCCGGCCACGGCCACGCGCCCGATGGAGAGGGACCGTGATGAGCGAATCAGCTGAGGAGGTCATCGCGCCGGGGGCCTGGAGGACCCTGGGCTGGACCAGCCTCGCCGTCTTCATGGCGCTCCTTGACTCGACCATCCTGTTCGTCGCGTTCCCGAGCATTCGCCGGAGCTTCCCCGAAGCGTCGGTGGCGGATCTGTCCTGGATCCTCAACGCCTACGCGATCGTCTACGCGGCGCTCCTCGTTCCCGCCGGGCGGATGGCCGACCGCGTGGGCCGCCGGCGGGTCTTCCTGATCGGGGTGTGGGTGTTCACGCTCGCGTCGCTCGCATGCGCCGTGGCTCCGACGCCCGCCTTCATCGTGGCGGGCCGGGTCCTCCAGGCGGTGGGCGGCGCGATGCTCACTCCGCCCTCTCTCGCGCTGGTCCTCGTGGCCTTTCCGCGTTCCAAGAGATCGCTGGCCGTGAGCCTGTGGGCCGCTGTGGGCGCGCTCGCCGCGGCCGTCGGGCCATCACTCGGCTCCGCGGTCATCCAATTCGGCGGTTGGCGGTGGGCGTTCCTGCTCAACCTGCCCCTCGGTGTTTCCGCCGTGGTTCGCAGTGGCCGCGTGCTCACGGAATCGCGGGATTCCAGCGCCGGTGACGCGCCGGATGTGATCGGGGTGGGCCTGTTGATCCTCGGCATCGGTCTCGTGGCTCTCGGAATGGTCCAGGGACGAGAGTGGGGCATCCCCCTGGCCCTCGCGTGTGTCGCCGGGGGCCTCGCGGTCCTGGTCTGGTTTGGGCAGCGATCGCGCACGGTGTCGTCTCCGGCGCTCGATCTCTCGCTCTTCGCGTCCGCGAACTTCCGGTACGCCAACCTCGCCACGCTCGTGTTCGGCGCCGCGTTCTCGGCCATGTGGCTCGCGTCCGTGCTCTTCCTGACGAACGTCTGGGGCTATTCCACCCTCGAGGCCGGCCTCGGGATGACGCCCGGGCCCCTCGCGGTGATGCTGGTGGCGCCGATCGCGGGCCGTCTGGGCGGACGCTACGGTCACCGTCCGCTGCTGGTGCCGGGCGGCGCTGTGTTTGCCCTCGCCTTCCTCGCGCGGTACCTGGTCACGACCCCGACGCCACGGTACCTCGCGGAGTGGTTGCCGGCCTTGCTCCTCAGCGGCATCGGGATCGGGCTCGTTCTTCCCTCCCTCACGGGGGCCTCGGCCCACGACCTGCCGCCGCATCGATTCGGCGTCGGCTCGGGTGTGAACCAGGCCATTCGGCAGATCGGCGCGGTGCTGGGCGTGGGTGCCGCCATCGCTCTCGTGGGTACGCAGCACGGGCCGGGCGCTCTCCCCGCCTTTGACAAGGTGTTCCTCCTGCTGGTCCTCGCCGGTCTCTCGGCGGCAGTGGTCTCCGCGGGGATCGACACCCACCCTGGCGCCGACCAGGCGCGCGGTGAGGGCGCCATCGCCGCCGGCCGTCGCCGCGACAGTGCCGCCTGATGGAATCGCTGGAGCGGGGAACACCTCCGGCGGCAAGGAAGAGCCGCGAGCTCCGCGTCTCTCGATTCGAGCTCGCGAAGCCGCTCCCTCGATCACCAGCTTCAGCAGCCCCTCGACTACAGAAGCGGGCCCTCTCGAAGCGCTCGAGTCGGCGCGCCACGAGGCGTCACTGATTCGGGCCGTAGCCCTTGGGTGTCAGCTAGGCGCGAGGTGGCACACGCGACCGAAGCGGTACCACCGGCGGTGCGCGAACTCGCAGTCTGGCTGATAGGATCTAGAAGTTGTTGATTGTTGGTACGCCCGATAGGGCTCGAACCTATAACCTTCGGCTCCGCAGGTATTGCGCTCAGGCCGCGGTGCAGGCTGGTGTACACTCGCTCTATACCCAGTTCCACCAGATCCTTGCGACAGAGTGTGACTCTCTCCGCGGGCGTGGGCCGTAGGGTTCGGACGCTTGCTCGCGCGAAGAGGGCAAGCGCTAGCCGCGTCATCGCGGAGCTAGTGGAATCCGGCCTCCAGGCGCAGGAGGCCGAGCGCGACTGATTCCTCAGGCTTGCGGACCGACTGACGAGTTCCAGGGACCCTGCTGAGCAAGAGCAGATCAAGGAAGAGCTGGCGCGCCTGACCTTCGGCGACTGATGCCGAAAATCCGTGGAAGGACCTTCCACCGGCTCTGCGGGAGCACCCGTTCGAACGGCTCCGGGAGAGGAAGATCACGGCCGATGATTTATATGAGCTCAAGCTCTGGCCAGAGTCCGAGCCTGAGGCCCCCGAGGGAGCCTGGCACAAGGACTTCGGCTCCTTCAAGATCTGTGGCGAGGGGGAGCATCCGAACGTTCCTGCTCCGAGGCCAGCCGGCCCGAGGTCGGAGGCTGTAACCTGCGTGAGGACTGACGGCGCCGAACGGAGGACTGAGAGAAACGCGTCGGCCAACGGCGCGGCGAAACGACCCTCTGCACGCTATCGGGGGGCCGGTGCGGTCCGTGCCTTGGTGAATGCGATCCGGAAGGTCGCGACTGCCGAGGGGCGCATCGTCGACGAGGCCGGGCCAGGTCTATGCTACCGGCACGACATCGTGCCTGCTTCTCGACCTCGCCGTTCGTCGCGATCGAGGCCACATGACCGTCGTACGTCAAGAGAGGTATTGACGGCAGCTGCCGGTTCGGGGCCCATTGGCGTGTGACCATCCGGGTGCTGACGGTGGACGACCATCCACGTGGTGCGCGCCGGCATGGCGGCGATGATCGCTAATGAGCCGGACATGACCGTGATCGGCGAGGCGGCCGACGGCGCCGCGGCCGTCGAGCTCTAAGCGCCCATCGTCCGGACATAGTGCTCATTGATCTCCGGATGCCGGGGATGAACGGAGTCTTGGCGATCCGTGCGATCCGCGCCGCCGAACGTTTCGATGAAGTTGGCACGTCTGACAACGAGGGAGGCCGGCATTCCGCTCGCCTTCACGCGAGCCGTCCTGCATCTGACCGGCCTGCAGCACCAATCGTTCCTCCGGGCGGCCGCGGCGTTCGAATGGGAGACGCGCCGGCCCGGCTTCCGGAGGCGGAAACTGGCGTGCGTCGCGAGCCCGTTGGGGTCGTCGCCGCCGTGATTCCCTGGAACGCTCCGCAGCAAGCGGCGGTCAAGCTCATCCCGGCCCTCCTGGGCGGATGCAGCTCCATCCCGAAGCTCGCGCCCGAGATGGCGCTGGACGGGCAGGTCGATGCGCAGCAACCGCCGGCGCTGATCACTTGACAGGGCAGGTGTAGATACATATTATCTCTGATGTGAGAGAGGGTGGCCCTCGAGAATACGCCTTACCCCTGGTCTCCTGCGCCTGCGGAAGCCTCCGCCGGGCCGCCCGGGCCGCCACCCGCCTCTACGACCAGGAGCTCCGGGGAACCGGGATCAACACGGCTCAATTCAGCCTGCTGAACGCGCTGGCCAAGGCGGGACCGCTCACTCAGGGACGCCTGGGGAGCCTTCTCGCTCTCGACAGCACGACGCTGAGCCGGACCCTTCGCCCGCTGGAGGCTAAGCGGTGGATCCGTTGTGAGCCGGGGGAGGACCGCCGCCAGCGGCAGCTCGAGCTGACCACGGCCGGCCGGTCCCAGCTCGACCGGGCGACGCCCGCCTGGCATCGCGCACAGCGGCGCCTCAGGGACCGGTTCGGCCGCGAGCGCTGGGAGGGGCTGCTGGCCGAGCTCGCGGCCGTCGCCGAGGCCGCGCGTGAGGCATGAGTCTCTTTTTTTCGGAACATAAGATGTATCTACACGTATTTCCTTGTGGTCGCGGGTGCGGCCGCAGAGGTGCCTCATGAACTTCGTTGCGCTCCGAATGCTGACCGGCGACCGGGCCAAGTACTTCGGTCTCGTGTTCGCCATCGCCTTCTGCACCTTCCTCCTGGAGAACCAGACCTCGATCTTCGCGAGCATCATGCGGCGCACGTCCAGCCAGATCCTCGACGTCACCGACGCCGAGGTCTGGGTGATGGACCCGCAGACCGAATACTTCGAGCAGACCAAGGCCCTCAAGGACACCGACCTGACCCGGGTGCGGAGCGTTCCCGGCGTCGCCTGGGCGGTCCGCCTCTTCAAGGGCAGCCCGGTGGCGAGGACGCTGAGTGGAAAATTCGCCGTCTCGGAGGTGTTCGGGCTCGACGACGCGACGCTCTCGGGCGCGCCGCGCAAGATGCTCCTCGGATCCTGGGAGCGCCTGCGCGAGCCCGACTCGGTGGTCATCGATCAGGCAGGGTACGTGCTGCTCTTCCCCGGTGAGCCGCTCGAGCTCGGCCGCATCCTGGAAATGAACGATCACCGCGTGGCGATCGTGGGGATCTCGGACGCGTCCGCTCCCTTCTTGAGCGTGCCTATCATCCACACCCGCTACAGCGAGGCGGTGAACTTTCTCGGCCGCGAGCGCACCCAGCTCTCCTTCGTCATCGCCAGGGCCCAGGCGGGAACGACGCCCGAAGAGCTCGCCGCGCGCATCTCGAATGCCACGGCCCTCCGCGCGCGGACCACGGGTCAGTTCATGTGGGACTGCATCCGCTACTACCTGCGGAACACCGGCATCCCGGTCAACTTCGGCATCACGATCGCCGTGGCCATCGTGGTGGGGGCGGTGGTCGCGGGCCAGACCTTCTATCTCTTCACCGTGGAGAACCTGAAGCAGTTCGGCGCCCTCAAGGCCATGGGCGTGACGAACCCGAGGCTCGTCGGCATGATCCTGCTGCAGGCCGGGAGCGTCGCCGCGCTCGGGTTCGCAATCGGCACGGGCATGGCGGCCACGTTCTTCGAGATCTTCCTCCACAAGCTGGCGACGCGCGGCATCGTCCTGATATGGCAATCCGTGGGTCTCACCGGCGCCTGCATTCTCTTCGTGGTGATAGTGGCCAGCATCCTCAGCATCCGGCGAGTGCTGGTGCTCGAGCCGGCCGAGGTCTTCCGGGCGTGAGCACCATGGCCACGACCGATCTTGCCGTGTCGTGCCACGAGGTGCGCAAGCACTTCGGGGAGGGGGAGACCAGGATCGAGGCGCTCCGCGGCGTGGACTTCAGCGCGCGCTTCGCTGAGCTGAGCTTCCTCGTCGGACCCAGCGGCTGCGGCAAGACGACGCTCATCTCGGTCATCGCCGGCCTCCTGGACCGGACGGCCGGGGAGCTGGCGGTCCTAGGAACGCGGATGGACGACCTCTCGGGCACGGGGCGCGTCCTGTTCCGCCGCCAGAACGTCGGCTTCGTCTTCCAGCAGTACAACCTGCTCCCGGCCCTCACGGCGGCGGAGAACGTCGCGGTGCCGCTTCTCGCGTCGGGAACGTCGCGGAAGGAAGCCGTGGACCGGGCCAAATCCCTCCTGTCACGACTTGGGCTCGGGAGCCGCACCGACGCGCTCCCGTCGACGCTGTCCGGGGGACAGCAGCAGCGGGTGGCTATGGCGCGCTCGCTCGTGCACGAGCCGCGCCTCGTCGTCTGCGACGAGCCGACGGCGGCGCTGGACCATGCCAGCGGAGAGGCCGTCATGGGGCTGCTGGCCGGGAACGCGGTCCAGCCCGACCGTGCCGTCATCGTCGTCACGCACGATACGCGAGTGTTCCACTACGCCCACAGCATCGCCCGCATGGACGATGGACGGATCGTGGACGTCAGCCGCCCGAACGGTTCCCCCCGCACTGCGGACCGCGGCCCGACCGATTCATCCGTGCAGGAGGTCTTGGCATGAAGCGACTCATCCTTCCCTTCATCGGTATCCTGGCCGCGTTGTGGGCGACCTTCTCCGTCGCCCGGACGCAGCCCCACCGGCAGCGTACGGAGCCACCGGCCCCGCCCCCGGTCTCGGACTTCCCGAACACGGTCGCGGCGGTGGGCCTGGTCGAGGCCAGCACCGAGAACATCTCGGTCGGTTCTCCGTTGGATGGGGTGGTCGCCCGGGTTTTCGTGCCCGCGGGGCAGATGGTGAACGCCGGCGACCTGCTGTTCGAGCTCGACGCCCGCCACCTTCGCGCCGACCTCGCCGTGAGGCAGCAGGCCGTGGCCGTGGCTCGGGCGCGGGCGGCGGTGGCGGAGGCACGCCTGCAGGACCTGAAGCGGCAGCTCGAGTTCGCCGAACAGGTGAAGGACAGACGGGCGATCAGCGCCGAGGAGGTGACCCGCCGGCGCTCGGCGGTGGAAACGGCGGCGGCCGAGCTTAAAGAGGCCGGGGCCCAGCTCTCGGCGGCCGAGTCGCAGGCCCATGCCGCCCAGGTGGAGGGTGTTGCAGGTCAAGCTGCGAGTGGGGGAGTTCGCCCCGGCGGCTGCGACGTCGGCGCCCCTGATCCTGCTCGGCCGATCCAAGCCGCTGCACGTCCGCGTGGACGTCGACGAGCACGAGGGATGGCGGGTGCGGCCGGGCGCGGAGGCGACGGGACACTTGCGCGGGAATGCCGACTTGAAGACGCCGCTGCGGTTCGTGCGCTTCGAGCCGTTAGTGATCCCGAAGAGGTCGCTGACCGGGGACAGCACGGAGCGCGTCGACACCCGCGTCTTGCAGGTCATCTACCGTGTCGAGCGGGACGATCTCCCCCTCTTCGTGGGCCAGCAGCTCGACGTCTTCATCGACGCGGCCAAGGAACACGGAGCAGAGCGATGAGGCTCCGCGCGCCGTCCTTCTCGCTCCTGCTGACGACGACGGTCGCGTGCGCCGTGGGACCCCGGTACAAGCGTCCGGAGCTGCCGGTCCCAAGGGCGTGGCAGGAGGCGCCGGTGGCGGAGGTCACTGCGAGCAGTGGCACGCTCGAGCGCTGGTGGACGGCCTTCCAGGATCCGATCCTCGACCGCCTCGTCGCCCGCGCCCTCGAGGGCAACCTGGACCTCAAGATCGCCGGGGCCCGGATCCGCGAGGCACGGGCGGCGCGCGGGATCGCGGCGGCGGCCGGGTTGCCACAGGTCGGCGTCGAGGGCGCCTACTCGCGCACCCGGCGCAGCGACGCAGTGCCGCCCTTCAAGTTGGCCTCGGGGGACGGCTCACCCTTCGGGCCCCGGGAGCAGAACGCCTTCGAAGCGGGGTTCGACGCCGGCTGGGAGATCGACGTTTTCGGTGGCGTGAGGAGAGACAAGGAGGCGGCCCTCGCCCAGTTTGAAGCGGCCGAAGAGGCGCGCCGAGACGTTCTGGTCACGCTCCTGGCCGACGTTGCCCGCAACTACGCGGAGCTGCGAGCGGCGCAGCAGCAGCTCCAGATCCTGGAGGACACTCTACGGTCGGAGCGGGACACCCTGGAGCTGGCGAAGGCGCGCCTCGACGCCGGGCTCGGAACGGAGCTGGACGTCGCGCGCGCCGAGGGTCTTCTGACCGCGAACGCCGCTCAGGGCCCGGCGCTGGAGCGGCTCGCCCAGCAGGCGAGGGCGCGCTCTCTTCGGAGCTCGAGCCGCAGGGGATGATCCCATCCCTGCCTCCCGAGGTTCCGCCGACGCTTCCCTCCGAGCTGTTGTCGCGGCGGCCGGACCTGAGGCGGGCCGAACGGGACCTGGCCGCCGCCACCGCCCGCGTCGGTGTCGCGAGGGCAGACCTGTTCCCCCGCTTCACGATCCTCGGAAGCGTCGGTCGCCGCAGCGAGGATGCGGCCGACTTGAGCTCGGGCATCAGCCAGTCCTGGTCCATCCTGCCCATAGTGCGCTGGCCGATCTTCTCGGGCGGCCGCATCCGGGCCAACATCCGCGTGCAGGACGCGCGCCAGGAGCAGGCGCTGCGGCAGTACGAGAAGGCGGTTCTGACCGCGCTGGAAGAGGTGGAGAACGCCCTCTCGGCGCACACGCGCGAGCAGCGGCGCCAGGAGTCTCTGCGGGCGTCGGTCGCGGCGAACCGGCTAGCCCTGGGGCTGGCCACGGACCGCTACACCAGCGGCCTGGAGAGCTTCCTCTCGGTGCTCGACGCTCAGCGTTCCGTCTACGCGGCGGAAGACCAGCTCGTTCAGAGCGAACGGAACGGGGTGGTCGCCCTCATCTCCATATACAAGTCGCTCGGCGGGGGCTGGAGCTTCGACCAAGTCGCCTCGGCAACGCAACAAGCAGCCGAGACCGGGCGCGTAGCGGCAGCGGCAACCCCAAAGCGCCAGTGAGTTGAAGGCCGCGACGATCTTGTTCACCGCGTTCCCGAGCATTCGCACGCTGAAGTTTCGAAAACTGATTGAGTACGCTAATCCGCTCTCTTCTCTCTTGGAGATTTCAATCAGTACATGGAATGGCACTGCTGACGCAGACGACATCCCACTACTCATTAGAGTGCAAGGAGTCGGCCCGTGTGTGGTACCACCGTGGTACCACGGCTGGAGTGCTTCTTCCGGCCCGTCCCGCTAACTTGTTGGCTTGATTGGTACGCCCGGTAGGGCTCGAACCTACAACCTTCGGCTCCGGAGTTATCGGTCGTCGTCCAGCTCGAGCCTCGGCGACGGCCTCTCGGAAGGTGAAGCGGGCCCCGGCCCCGCTAGAGGCCGGGGCGAGAGGCGTAGGGGTCTGCGCGGGGCTGGAGACTCCGGCCGGACCGCCTGTTTCGTGGAGTCCCACGCGGCTCCGTGGAGTCCCGCGTTCGGGTGTGACCCATGTGTGACCCAGGGTCGGCCCTCAGGGGTCACACGTGGCTGCTACTGCTTGCTCTTGCTGGAGTTGGTGGTGACCCGCCTAGGACTCCAACCTAGAACCCAGAGATTAAGAGACACTTATTCTATCTATTTCAGGCGGTGCCAGGACGTTTCAGGAAGTTCCACAAGTACCACACCGGCTTCAGAATACCTGATAAACAGTGGGCCAAACGCATACGGCTTTGTTCCAGGGCGTTTCAGGGCATTCCGGGGCCTATCAACGTCAATCTGGTACCCCGGTGGTACCCCGATAGATTATAGTGTCTCCGCAGGCCCCGTCCGGGGTACCAGACGCCCCTCTCGAGCTCGGGCAGGGAGATCGAAATGCCGAGGGTCAATCTCACGGTGAAGACGCTTGAGAACCTCAAGGCACCGGAGCGGCCCGGGGAGAGGATCGAGTACTTCGACGATACGGTGCCTGGCTTCGGCGTCCGGGTCACGCACGACGGATACAAGACCTTCACGTTCCTCTATCGTCTGAAGGGGATGAAGTGCAGGATCAACCTGGGGACTCACCCTCCCCTCGCTCTCAAGGAGGCGCGCGAGGCGGCCAGGCTCGCGTGGGCTGAAGTCCAGCGCGGTCGCGATCCGCGGGCCTTGGAGACGAGGGGCCAGCGGACCAGCGCAGGCGGGGACTGCACGTTCGGAGGCCTCTGAACGTGCAGT
>WNFJ01734219.1_pt4 | contig 11321 bp, 8 predicted proteins | sample 5400461 | NCBI WGS metagenome assembly WNFJ01 (sample SAMN13153349, study PRJNA577476) | soil metagenome | isolation source: 115 cm saprolite on Douglas fir-dominated hillslope | place: USA:California | collected 2013-09-17 | reverse complement strand
CTGTTTCCAGGCCTGATGATTCCGTCAGTGGTCGCGCTTCTTTCGCATTGCACGGAATGAACTACCTGCCGATTGCGTTGATGAGCGGCGCTGCCATCCGCCACGCGCATGAGACCAGCATTGCGGCCCATGCCATCCTGATCGGCGTCGACCTCGGTCCCAATCTTTCCGTGACTGGTTCACTTGCGACGATTCTCTGGCTTATTGCGCTGCGGCGCGAAAAGGTCGAGATCCCAGCTTGGGAATTCTTCAAGATTGGCGCTATCGCTATGCCCGTTGCGCTGATTGCTGGCTTGCTTGTTTTTGTGGAATTAAAACCGAGCACCGAACGCACCGGAAGTTGACGAATTTTCTGGAATAAAAGAGTAAGATTCCACCACTGACCCATCGNNCAGGACTCCCGATGCAGCAGCGTACGCCCACGTTGCGAAACCGCCGAGTCATTGTCACCGCTCCTGCAAAACAATCGATCGGCGAAAGTATGCGAACAGCTATCGGATTATTGGATTTGCGCCAGGTCGCGGGTGACTGGATGGCAATTCCAAGAAAGCTTGCGATCGTGGCTGCTCTTGTACCGTGGTTCTGCAGCGCAGCGAACGGACAGGATCTTGCGCCCCGAGCGTATGTGATTACGCCGCTGCACGCGAATGTGGTTACGCTAACCTATTCGTACTACACCGGCGGGCTGCAGTTTGATGGCGCAGTGCCAATAACAGGGGCCACGGCCAATATAAGCGTTCCGGTCATCACCTATTACCATGCGCTGAATTTCTTCGGGCGTTCTGCAAACATCGTCGCCATTCTGCCGTACGGGGTCGGAAATCTCCAAGGAACGGTCATGGGAGCGGAGGGCCATTTGTACCGTTCCGGTTTGTTGGATTCAGTCTACCGGTTTTCCGTCAATTTGAAGGGCGGACCGGCGATGACGTTCGAGGAGTTGCGAAAATGGCGCCAGAAAACGTTGATTGGGGTGAGCCTGAGGGTCGTGGCGCCAACCGGGCAGTACGATCCGACCAAGTTGATCAACTGGGGCAACAACCGCTGGGCGTTCAAGCCGGAAGTTGGTTACTCGCGACGACGGAAGAACTGGCTGGTGGATGCCTACGTTGGCGGATGGTTTTACACCACGAATCCGGAATTCTTTTCCCGCAACCAATTTTTTCCAGGGACACGGTCACAATCGGAAAGTCCGATCGTGGTATTTGAAGGCCATCTCAGCTATGACTTCAAGCCGCGCCTGTGGGTCTCGCTCGATGGAAATTTCTGGTACGGAGGCGAGACAAGCTTGGGCGGAGTTCCGAATCCAAAAACGACAGAGCGGAGCTCGCGGATCGGGGCTACCGCCTCGATTCCCATCTCCAAACACCAATCGCTGAAATTTAGTTACAACAACGGCGCCTACATCTACTATGGCGGCAACTTTCAGAATGTTTCCGTGGGGTGGCAGTATTCGTGGATCGGCTGGCCTAAATAGTGGCACAGGCTGGCTTGATGATGGAAGGTTGCAAGCGCCAGGCGGAGTCTAAATATTCCTCCGTTCGGGCACAACAAGCCCTCTAGTGACAACCGTGTCGGCGGCAGTTTTATTCCCATCTGCATGCTGTTTCTTTCAGGGCAGAAAGCCACTTTGGCGGGAATAAACCCCATTTACCTGAGGTCTACATAGATGAAACACGCCCGAACGCGGCGCAGGTATCTTATCGGTCCTGCGCCGCCTGCCACAGAGAGATTCATCCGGGCGAGAGTCAGCATGCCCAAGCAGCATCATGAGGTCGAGGAGGAACTATGGCGGGAAAGAAGAAAGACGAACTGCTGCACGATCACAATAACGATGGAATAGACCGGCGCGGATTTTTGAAATGCATGGCCTGGGCAGGAACTGGGGCGCTCTGCATCATGCAGGGCGGTGTACTGAAGTCGTACAGCCTTAGCCAGATGTCACAGATGGGCGGGAAGGCCCCGGCGGGCGAGTTGAGCTTTGCGCAGATCAGCGACAGCCACATGGGATTTAACAAGCCGGCAAATCCGGATGTCGTGGGCACGCTGAAGGCAGCGATAGACAAGATCAATGGACTGTCGACAAAGCCAGAATTCCTGCTGCATACCGGCGACATCAGCCACCTCTCGAAACCAGAAGAGTTCGATACGGTGGACCAAATCCTGAAGGGCGCAATGGCGAAGGATGTCTTTTTTGTGCCGGGCGAGCACGACATGCTGAACGATGACGGCAAGCAGTATCTGGAGCGCTATGGAAGGGGCAGCAAGGGTGCCGGGTGGTACAGCTTCGACCAGAAGGGCGTGCATTTCATCGGCCTGGTCAACGTGCTGAATCTAAAGGCTGGAGGATTGGGCACGCTGGGTCACGAGCAACTCGAATGGATGGAAGATGACGTCAAGCATCTGAAATCCAGCACGCCGGTGGTTGTGTTTGCGCACATTCCTCTCTGGACGGTTTACCCGGAGTGGGGTTGGGGCACGGAAGATAGCGCGCAAGCATTGGCATACTTGAAGAAATTCGGCTCGGTAACGGTGCTGAACGGTCATATTCACCAAACGATGCAAAAGGTGGAAGGAAACGTGACATTTCACACCGCGGCATCGACGGCATTTCCGCAACCGCAGCCCGGCAAGGCGGACTCCCCAGGGCCGATGAAAGTTCCGGCGGAACAATTGAAGAGCGTGCTGGGGATTACCGACGTGAACTATGTGAGGGGTCAGCATGCGCTGGCGGTAGTCGACTCAACGCTCGGCTAAATCGGTCCGGTAAAACGAATGCATTGTGGGGAAATCCAGAAAGGAACTAAAGATCATGAAGGTACATGTGGGTATGGCAGGTTTATTGGTGGCGATCGTGGCGGTAACGGTGTTGCTCGCTGGACCGCGCAGCGTTGCGGCGAAGGCTCAACAGCCAGCGGCAGCAACGGCTGAGGTGAAGGTCGATAATTTCAGTTTTGGGCCCGGGACGTTGACCGTCGCCGTCGGAACGACCGTCGTCTGGACCAACCACGATGATATCCCCCACACGGTGGTCAGCACCGATGGCGTGTTCAAGTCCAAGGTATTGGATACAGACGAAAAGTTCTCGTATGCATTTACCAAGGCCGGAACGTTTCCCTACTTCTGTTCCATTCACCCGAAGATGACCGGCAAGATTGTAGTGCAGTGACGAAGAGATGAGCGCAAACCCGTTCGACATCAAAACCGTGGTACTCGCGAAGCACGCGCAGCACGTGGTGCTCATTCACTTCCCGATTGCTCTGTTTATCGCGGCGGTGGCGTTCGATTTTTTCGCGCAGTGGACCAAGAACGTGACACTAGCTGCGGCCGCATATTTCAATCTGTTACTGGCGGCTCTCTCGACTGTACCCGTTGTGGCCACTGGTCTTGCCGCGTGGCAGCTGGCGCTGGAGGGCCAAAAGCTGAAAGGCATTCTGTTAGGCCACCTGGGTTGCGGTTGCATCTCGAGCTTGTTGATCTGGATTGTTTTTGGGATCCACCTGCGCGCGCGTCGAGATCCACAACAACCCTTGCCAAACTTCCGGCTGCCGATCGAAGCGATCGCGGTGCTCCTGGTAGCGTGGACCGGGCATCTCGGCGGGTTCCTGAGTGGCGTGAGTGGACCTGGCTAGCTATTCCGCAAATTCCCTCGTACCATTTCGCAATGCCCCCGTATCCACCGGGCCCCGAACAAGGATTTTTCGACGGCCTGCGCAGCCCCCTGCGCCGGGATCCCCTAACGTTCATGACCAGAGTGACGCGCGAATACGGCGACATTGTGGGCCTGCGCTTCTTCAATATTCGGACTTTCGTGATTACGCATCCCTTGCAAATCGAAGACGTGCTGATCGACAACACCAGAAAATTCATTAAGGGCCGCGTGCTGCGCGCCAACCGGCACCTCTTCGGCAACGGCCTGCTGACCAGCGAAGGCGACTTCTGGCTTCGACAACGCCGCATGATGCAGCCGGCCTTTCACCGCTCGCGCATCGCCAATTACGCTTCAACGATGACCGCTTGCGCAACGCGCCTGCTGGAATCGTGGAAGCCAGGACAATCGGTCGATCTTCACGACGCGATGATGCGGCTCACGCTACGAGTCGTCGGCAAAACTCTCTTCAGCGCCGATGTGGAACGCGACGCTCCGGAGGTTGGCGAAACGCTCCACGTCCTCCTGGAATACAGTGCCGATTTTCGGCGCATGATGATGACTCCCAAGTGGCTGCCCACGAGACAGAATCTGCGGGCGAAGCACGCGGTCCGCCAGTTGACCGCAATCATCGACCGCATTATTCAGCAGCATCGAGAATCGAGTGAAGGCAACGGCGATCTGCTCTCCATGCTTCTGCAGGCGCGAGATGAGGACGGTTCGCGAATGACCCTACAGCAGCTTCGCGACGAGGCGCTCACTCTGTTTCTGGCCGGTCACGAAACTACCGCCAGCACGCTATCGTGGGCATGGTGGTTGCTGGCGCAACATCCGAGCGTCGAAGAAAAACTCCACGCGGAACTCGACACCGTACTTAATGGGCGCACTCCCACTCTTGACGACCTTCCGCAACTCACCTACACCACCCACATCTTGTCCGAGTCCATGCGCCTGTACCCTCCCGCATGGGCAATCGCGCGACTGGCCGTCGAGGATCACGAACTCGCCGGCTATCCGGTCCCTAAAGGCACCGGCGTTGCGGCAATCCCGTGGGTGGTGCATCGCGATCCTCGTTGGTACGACAAACCAGATGAATTTATTCCGGAACGATGGGAGGGCGATCTGCTGAAGAAGATTCCCCGCTTTGCCTATTTTCCTTTCAGCTTTGGCGCGCGGCAGTGTATCGGCAATTCCTTCGCACTGATGGAAGCCAACCTTGTTCTAGCCACCATCGCTCAACGATTCAGATTCCGGCTGCTTCCCGGCCACCCGGTTGTTCCCTTGGCTTCCATCACGCTCCGGCCACGCCATGGGCTGCACGTCGTGACAGAATCCCGCGTGACTTCTTAGCTTACTTAGGCGTGATTCTTGTTTGTGATTTGTGGTTGGTTAGGTACCACGGGCGGGCAGGGCGTGTGTTCGCTGCTTTTATGCGAATGAGGACGGCAACAAGAAAACAGGACGCGCGCTGCACGGAACGCGCGTCCCTGCCGAGAAAACAGAGGCATCGATTTCGAATGCCACTACGGGCGTTGTATCAGGACTTGCGCCTGGGTGACTTCTTGTTGAGTGTCTCGAGGAGCAGTTTTGCCGCCGGTGGAGGCGGAACTGCGCCCTTCAGCACGATGTCCTTCGCGGGAATTTCCTTGCCGTAGAGGCTTTTGTTGGCGTCATTGTCCGGGCGAAGCGTGGAACCTTCGAGCGAGACACCGGCGAAAACGCCGCGGGCGCGGGAGTAGCTGAGGATTTCCGCGCGCATCGTTGCGTCGGTGGCGGCGGAAACTTCGCGACCCTTCGGGCCGGCAGCGGCGGAGGCGTCAGCCCCCAGTTTCACCTTACTAGTGAGAATTCCCTGCGCGCCGCGATCGTTCATCACCAGAAGAACGAAGTCCGTCGCCTGACCACCAATCTGCAGGCCGAAGCTGCCACCTTCAAGAGCGATCATAGTGGGCGCGCCCCACTTTCCATTGAAGTTCTCGCCGGTGCGGCAGGTCATGACGCCGCGTCCGTAGCTGCCGCCGACAATGAAAGCGGCTTTGACGACGGAAGGCAACACGATGACGCAATAGGCCTTGTCGAGCAGATCCTGCGGGACGTCTTCGGGAACATTCAAAATCTCGCTCATCACTTTGCCGGCGTTTTCCACACGGTCTACTTCCTTCTTGTGATCGGCCAAGGAACAGGTTGCCAAAAACAGGGCGGCAATAACAAAAACCGAAAGCTTCTTCATCGCGGTGCTCCTTGATCAGATTGACGGTCGGCCGATTCGCGTTCGGGCAGGCGGACGGTACAGAGCGGGCGACTGCTGAGGACGGGATTATATGACTGCCGCCTGTGACGGCGATAGGAGAAAATGCCGCCTTGCTAAGGCTCCGGAGGCGTCCGTTCGCTGATTTCGAAAAATAAGTTTGATGAAGAAGAAATAACATCTTGACACCGAGCGGTCCGCGGCGTAAATAATGGGACACTTTTCGGTGGTGGACCGAAGGCCCTGTGGGGGGAATCTGCTTTCATTTAAAAAGGAGTGCGTATGGGTGTCCTTGCAAAAGGAACGCGGGTGGTCCTTTTCGTTTTAGTTTGTAGTTTGATCCAAATTGTGACGCCAGCCGGAGTTTGGGGTCAGGCGATCGCAACAGGCACAGTGCAGGGAACAGTGACGGACCCTGCCGGCGCAGCGGTGACGGACGCAGCAGTCACACTGACCGATACAACCACGAGCACAACGCGAACTGCACCTACAAATGACACGGGGCGGTACATTTTCGCAAACGTTCCGCCTGGGTTCTACGATGTGTCCGTCAGCAAGGCGGGGTTTCGAGTAACAAAATTCCCGAAGCAGGAAGTCACGATTGGCGCGACACTCACCTTGAATACCAACCTCGAAATCGGTTCGAACGTAGAGACTGTCGAAGTCTACGCCACGGGCGCAACACTGGAGACGATGAACGCCACCGTCGGACAGACCATCACTGGAGTCGCCTTGGATTCCTTGCCTAGCTTGGGGCGCGACGTGAGCACGTTCGTCACGCTGCAGCCGGGCGTTGCGCCGGACGGCAGTGTATCCGGAGCAAACCAGGATCAGAACTCGTTCATGCTGGATGGCGGTAATAACTCCAGCGACATGGATGGCACGCAAAACACTTACACGCCAAGTTTCGCGGGCGACCCAACGGGCGGCCTAGTCAACTTTCAAGTCACTGGAACTGCCCCTGCTGGCAGCGCAGGAGGAGGAGGGCCCACCGGTGTGATGCCTATGCCCGCCGACAGCGTCGAAGAATTCAAGGTGGGAACCAATAACCAAACGGCCGATTTCAATACTTCCTCTGGCGCCCAGGTGCAGTTGGTAACAAAGCGCGGGACAAACCAGTGGCACGGCACGGGTTATTGGTACTATCTAGATAATAATTGGAGTGCAAACACTTTCGATAACAATGCCGGAGGGACGGCGCGGCCCAGTTACCATTACAATCGGTTTGGCGCCGCAGGCGGCGGGCCACTCACCTCGAAGGAATTTCTTGGCGGGAAGTGGTACATCTTTGCGAATTACGAGGGCTTCCGTTGGAATAACTCCACTACCGTCACAAGAGCGGTTCCCTCCGCCCTCATGAAACAAGGGATCCTGCAATTCAAGGATGCCAACGGAGTCATCCAGTATTACAACATGACCAACGCTCCGGTAGCAGTGCCGGGTAACCCCAGCTTGGCTCCCGCGCAATGCCCTGGTGTCGCGGCGTCTAGTATTCCGGCAGGACCGTGCGACCCGCGTGGCTTGTGGGCTAGCCCCACTGTCCTGGCGATGTGGAATCAGTACATGCCGGCGTCGAATGTATCGACATGCGGCAGTCTCGGCAGCCGGTGTGACCATTTGAACGTGCAGGCATTCCAAGCCAACATGATAGTTCCGTGGGATGACAACTTTGGTGTAGTTCGCCTCGACCACGATTTTGGCCCGAAGTGGCACTTCAATTCGACATATCGCTATTACAAAATGGAGCGTGCCACGGGCAACCAGATCGATATCGGGGGATTTTACCCGGGAGACAAGCTCGGCGTGCCTGCCTCGGTTTCGAATCGTCCCCAGGTGCCTTGGTACCTGACGGCCGGCGTCACCACCAACATTACGAACAACGTCACCAACGACTTCCACTACAGCTATTTGCGGAACTACTGGGCCCGCGGATCCAACGGTCAAACGCCGCAAGTGGCGGGACTGGGCGGAGCGCTGGAACCCTTTGGTGAATCGGCAACCACCGTACTCGCGCCAGTTAACCTGGACACACAGAATTTACGCACGCGATTCTGGGACGGCCAGGACAACATGATCCGCGACGACGTTTCCTGGTCCAAAGGCACACACTTCATCCAGTTCGGCGGGACCTACCAGCACAATTGGAACTACCACCAGCGCACCGACAACGGCGGTGGCATCAATTATCAGACGGTTTATTGGCTGGGGACTAGCGTGGGAAGCACCAACGGTGTCAACATGAGCGGCTACATCCCCGACGCCATTAGCGCCGTAGGCGGCTCCAGGCAGACCAACTACTTAAGAGACTACGGCATCCTGCTTGGAATTCCCGGCGTCAGCCAAATCGCCTACACACGGACGGGTTCGAATCTAACCCTGAATCCGCCGAACACACCCGCGTTTGACCAGAGCACCATCCCCTACTACAACTTGTATGTGAGCGATTCCTGGCGGATGAAACCATCGTTCACTCTGACCTACGGTTTGGGTTGGGCCCTAGAGATGCCACCCACGGAGAAGAATGGGAAACAGGTTGTGCTGGTGGACGCCAACAACAAGCCTCTCGACTCGCGCTCCTACCTCAACGGCCAAGTTTACAATCCGGAGATTGGCTTCTCCTTGGTACACAATGTGGCAGGCGACCCCAAGTATCCCTACAATCCCTTCTATAAAGGCTTTAGCCCCCGCGTTGCGGCAGCTTGGAATCCAAGCTTCGATTCTGGGCTCTTGGGGGATCTCTTCGGCAAAAACAAGACTGTCATTCGGGGAGGTTACAGCCTTCTGTACGGGCGGCTGAACGGTGTGGGCTTGGTGTTGATACCCCTGCTGGGCGACGGCCTGATCCAGGCAGTTCAGTGCGTTAGCCCGCAAGAAAATGGCAGTTGCGCTGGACCGGGCGGATTGTCTCCGAGCACTGCCTGGCGCGTTGGCCCCACCGCCAATGGCTTCGATGGCTTGGTCGCGCCGCTAACTGCAGCGAGCCAGACCCTGCCCTCTCCGCCAGGAGGACCGATCTTTCCGGGTTACAACGCCGCTGCCGCTGGAGCTGGAACAGGGCTCGACCCCAATTTCCGACCTAACATGAGCCAGCAATTTGACCTGACGGTGCAGCGTCAGATTAATAGCAAGACGACGCTCGAAGTAGGCTATATTGGGCGCATACTCACGCACCAATTCCAGCCCGTAAACATTGGCGCCGTACCTTACATGATGACCCTGGGCGGTCAGAGGTTCGACAAGGCCTATGGTCAGATGGTTTGGCAATACTGCGGAGGCAACCAGGGCATGGCTGGCGGTAACTGTGCAGGGAATCTCTCGGCAGTTACTCCCCAACCCTTCTTCGAGTCTGCTTTAGGTGGTCCAAACTCAGCCTACTGCAAGCCTTATGCAAGTTGCACTGCAGCGGTAGCAGCCAACGAAGGAAATAATGGCACCGGCAACATCGGCAACGCCAATGTCTGGAGCATCTGGAGTGATCTTGACGGTGGCGCTTTCAACTTTTCGCGGTCGATGCTGAACACGCCGACTGGCGCTCCTGGACAGTATGGGACGAGCGGGCAGTTGTCGTCCGACTTTACCCAAAACACCAGTTGGGGCTGGGGAAACTACAATGGCATGTTTGTGTCCGTGAGGATGAACCAGTGGCATGGCCTCACCCTGCAATCGAATTTCACATATGGAAAGGCCATGGGCACGGGATCGCAAGTCCAGGCTACCAGCCAATACACGGTCAATGACCCCTTCTTTCTCGGCAGAAGCTACGGGACGCAGCCTTGGGACCGTAAATTCTTGTTCAACACCTTCCTCGTCTATCAGCCACCGTACTTTCAGGGCCAGCACGGCTTTGTTGGGCACTTGCTAGGCGGATGGACCTTCGCACCGATTATTGACCTCGGCAGCGGTTTGCCGCTGGGCGTCTACACGGCGAATGCGTTCAGCAATTCAGTTTATTACGGTGGCCAATCCTTCGGCGCAGCGGATGGCAGCAACGTCGGCAGCTACGAGAACGCCATCAACACCTGCGGTGGACTAAGCGGGGGCAGTTCGCGCCATAATAATCCGGTTTCTGTCAATGGTGTGGGATCAAACGGCTTCGCGAATGCGACTTACGGGCCCAACTTGTACCAGAATCCAAATACGATCTATAACTGCTTCCGCAACCCGATACTGGGTATCGACAATGGAGGCAACGGTGGCGTTGGCAACTACCGCGGCCAGCCTTTCTGGAACGTGGACTTCAGCATCAAGAAGAACCTGATGATTACCGAGCGATTCAGCGCGGAGTTCGGCGCTGTCTTCACCAACATCTTCAACCACGTCCAGTTGGCCGATCCCTACAACGCCCTCACCGACGGCGCGGATTTTGGCGCCCTGGAGGCCCAGGCCAACAACCCGCGGCGTATCGAACTTGGTGTGCGCCTGCGCTTCTAACAAACTTCTGCGGTTCGGGAGGACCGCGCATAAATCAACAAACTGCAAAGAAAAGAACGGAGGGGGCGCTTTGCCCTCTCCGTTCTTTTGTTGGAGCAAGAAAACTCGTAGCTCTCAGCGCGACGCCTTCCCCTCCGTGATAAATCGACACAAGCTTCGCGTTATCCTTATACTGTGGTTCGCCTCGCGCAGGTATGAGAAACCGCGTCCGCCTAAAAACACTCGTGAGAAGAGCCGCGCTATGACCGATCTAGTGCAACTCGCAAAAGACAAAGACATCGCAATCATCACCATCAACAATGCCCCGGTGAACGCGCTGAGCCCAGGCGTCCCCGAAGGCATTTCCGAAGCCTTAGACGAGATCACGCGGGATGCCAATATCAGCGCTGCGGTGCTGATCGGCGGCGGCCGAACCTTCGTGGCCGGCGCGGACATTAAAGAATTTGGCAAGATGACATCGGGCAAGTCGCGTGGCGCCGGACTTCTTCCTTTGCTCCTGAAAATCGAAGACGCCAGAAAACCGGTGATTGTAGCGATTCACGGAACGGCTTTTGGCGGCGGATTGGAGCTGGCGATGGCTGGCCGCTACCGCATTGCTGTTGCTGATGCGCAGGTCGGTCAACCAGCAGTGAAACTTGGACTAACTAGGCGCGGGCGGCACGCAGCGCCTGCCGCGGCTCGCGGTGGGTTACGAAGGCCGTCGAGATGTGTGTGGCCGGGAACCCGATTAAAGCCGAAGAAGCCCTAAATTCGGCATCCGATCGAATTATCGAAGGCGATCTGCTCGCGGAAGCGGTTACAGTTGCGCGAAGTGGCAAATAAGCCCGCGCCAAAAACCCGCGCGCGCAACGAGAAACTCGGAGTCGCGACGGAAAACGCGCAGATCTTTTCCTCCGCGCGGGAGGCGGCCGCCAAGAGGCAACGTGGTCTGCTGGCTCCGGTTGCCGCGACCGATGCAGCTGAGGCGACCACAAAACTCTCGTTCGAACAAGGCTG
>WNFJ01356664.1_pt1 | contig 11324 bp, 14 predicted proteins | sample 5400461 | NCBI WGS metagenome assembly WNFJ01 (sample SAMN13153349, study PRJNA577476) | soil metagenome | isolation source: 115 cm saprolite on Douglas fir-dominated hillslope | place: USA:California | collected 2013-09-17 | reverse complement strand
CGAGTACGGGACGACCTCCGAGCAGGTGGCGGCGGTCAAGGTCGCGCACAGCAAGCACGCCTCGCAGAACCCCAAGGCCATCCAGAAGGAGCGCGTCACGGTGCAGGACGTGGTGGGCTCGCGCTGGATCGTCAAGCCCCTGCACCTGCTGGACTGCTGTCTCGAGACCGACAACGCGACCTGCGTGATCGTCACCTCGGCCGAGCGCGCGCGCGATCTGCGGGCGCGTCCGATCCACATCATGGGCGTGGCCGGGCGCGTGTCCAAGCCGCGTGTCGACTTCCACTGGGCGCACGGCCCCATCTCGCGCGTGGCAGGCTACTACGCGAAGGACATCGTCTTCGGCCAGGCGGGCATCCGGCCCGAGGACGTGCATATTACGGGTTCATACGATGCGTTCACGTTTACGACCATGCTTCAACTCGAAGAGTATGGATTCTGTAAGAAGGGAGAAGGTGGTGCATACGTCTCGAGCGGCGCCATCGAGCTCGGCGGCAAGCGGCCCAACAACACCTCCGGCGGCCACCTCTGCGAGGGGTACACGCACGGCATGTCGATGGTGATCGAGAACGTCCGGCAGCTGCGTGGCACCGTCGACGATACGTGCCCGGGCGCGGCCGAGGGCAAGCACACGTACGACTACTCGGTCGGCAAGTGCCGCCAGGTCAAGGACGCGGAGATCACGATGAACCTGGGCTGGGCGATGCCGGCCACGGGCTCGGCCCTGATCATGAGGAGATAGCGATGCCCCAGCCCGTCACCTATCGCGGAATGACGCTGATCGTTCCCGACAACGACAGCGAGTGGAAGGAGTACTTCGCCCACACGCGCCAGCACCGGCTGATGCTGCGCGCCTGCAAGGCCTGCAGCCTGATGCGTTACCCTGCCACCCACGCCTGTCCCTGGTGCATGGACCTCGGCTGGACGTGGAAGGAGGTCAGCGGCCGCGGGACGATCTACTCGTACGAGATCGTCCACCACGCGATCCAGCCCGGCTTCAAGGATGCGACGCCCTACGGCGTCGTCCTGGTGGAGCTGGACGAGCAGCACGGCCAGCCGACGCCGGACGAGGGGCTGCGCATCATCGGCAACCTCGTGAAGCCGGACGGCGTCACGTTCGAGGAGGACAAGCAGGTCGCCATCGGCAAGCGCGTGCGCGTGGTCTTCCAGGACCTCGCCGAGCACATGGCGCTCGTGCAGTTCACGCTCGCCGACGAGGCGCCCCAGGGGCGCGTCTGGCGCCTGCCGGAGTGACCGGCCGAGGACCTACGCGTGGCGCAGTGACTGGATTCCGTAGAAATCATAGACGTCCTCGACCGAGGCCTCGACCGAGAGCGCCTGAAAAGGAAAGCATTGCTCGAGGCCTACCCGTAGCGGCTGGCGCAGGGTTCGTTTCACATGCTCGAAGAGGGCGGCCAATTCTGCCAGGCGCCCACCGACGTGCTCGATTCCGAGTGGGGAGCGCCCATCCGTTTCGGCATTCTGGAAGTGGAGGCGGATACGCTCACCGCTCAACCGAGCGTAAGAAAAGCAGCCAGACGTCGCCACGACCGTTGGCGCGACCATTCCGCCGGGTCGCGTCAGGTAGAAGCGATACGTCCACTCCTGAATGTCGTTGGTGCCCTGGAGCCCGGCCACGTACTCCTGCCACCTCGGATGAGCAGGATCGAAGTCACGTCCCAGGCCGAATCGGATATCGAGATTGGTGTACTCCAAGAGCACACGTGCCAGGGGCAGTCCTGATAGGACCGTGACGTGGTGAGCAAAGTGAAGTTGGAGCTCGAAAAACGCTCTCGCGTAGATCACGATTTCAGAAGTACTCGAACGTCCCCGTGCCGCGCGCCATACGAACACGCAGGTCGGCCATGAAGACGAGATAGGGATGCGCGCCGCGCGCCACGAGCGCGTCGCGGTCGGCGGCGAGGAGCGCCGCCTGCGCCTCGGCGTCGAGGCTGTGCTCGGCCATCGCCGCCTTCGCGTCGGCGAGGAAGCGCGCGCGGAACGCATCGTCGGACTTCAGGGCGTAGAGGCAGCGGTTGAGCGAATACGCGCTCGCGGGCGGGAAGCGGTAGTGCGTCTGATTCATACCTGCCACTCCACCACGGCGTTGCCGTGGTGCCACGAGGGCTCGTAGCAGTAGACCTCGGCCTTGGCGGCGCCGACGGCGCCGAGCACGGTGATCCAGGTCCGCAGCTCGACGTTGCCTGCCTTGTCCAGCTCCTCGCCCGTCAACGCGGCGAGCTCGGCGCCGCGTCCGTCGCGCAGCGTGTCGAGCACGCGCCGGTCCCAGTCGAAGTCGGGCGACGCGTAGCGATCGGTTCCCGGGTAGTGCGACATGCCGCCGGAGGCCATCAGCACGACGCGCTCGGGGCGCGCGCCGAGGATCTCGCCGAGGGCGCGGCCCCACGCGTGGCAGCGCCGCGGCGTCGGCTGCGGGGGCAGGTAGACGTTGACGTGCAGCGGCACGATCGGCACGGCGGGCGTCGGCATCGTGAAGTGCAGCGGCACGAAGAACGCGTAGTCGAGCCGCGCGCGCTGCGTGTAGAGCAGGTCGAAGCCGCCCTCGATCCCCTGCTCGACGACGGCCCGCGCGAGCGGCTCGTGCACGGGAAAGCGGTACTCGTACGGGCCGAAGGTGCCGGCGGCGTCGGCGCCCGCGTAGACGGCCAGCGCGGGCACCGCGTCGAGAAAGAACGCCTCGACGTGGTCGCCGGCCACGACGGCGACGGCGTCGGGGCGCAGCATCTCGAGCCGCCGGCGCACACGCGCGAAGGCGGCGTGGACGCGCAGGACCAGCTCGCGGTCCTCCGTCTCGGGCCGCGCGATCAGCTGGGGCGTGTGGGCACAGGCGAAGGCGCCGACGAGCATCAGCCCCTCACGCCGTCACCCGCGCGAGCACCTCGTCGAAGACCTTGTCGGCGAGCGCGCGCACCTCGTCGCGCGTGAGGGGCTGGATCGGATGCTGCACCATGACCGTGCGATAGGCGGTGGCGCCGAGCGCCTCCGCCTGGGCCTTCGCCGCGCGGGCGAACTCGGTCGAGATGATCGTCGCCGTGGGAATGCCGTGATCCTCGAAGAACACGCCGTCGTGCACACTGCACGTTGTGCAGGACCCTCAGTCGGCGAGCGCCTCGATGAGCACGTCGGTGGCGCCGACGATCTCGTCGCGCAGCGGGTCGGGCGCCGGCCGCGCGAAGGTCGGCTTCTTCTTGCGCACGATGGCCTTCGGCGCCGCGCGCTCGCGCAGCAGCTCCTCGATCCGGTCAAGCAGGTGATCGCCCTTGGCCTTGGAGATGTCGAGCAGGGTGACGACCTTGCCGTCGAGGCTCGACGGCCGCGGGGCCGTCTTGCGGGGCACGGCCACGGAGTCGGTGGGGTCGAGGTACTCGGTCATCGGATCCTCCTCATCACAAGGTTGCTGCCCTTCGAGAACGTCCAGCCGGGCACCACGGCCGAGAATCGTCCGGCCGTGCCACCGGCGACCAGGATCTTGATGTGCTCCGGCGCGCGGAACTTCGGAATTGGCGTCGCGTCGTGCTCGGGATCGGCGAACTTGCGCAGGACGTGCTCGGGCAGCCCGTCGCCGCCGTTCGTTCCCGGCACCAGCTCGCGGACGGGGCGCTGCAGCCGCTCGAAGAGAAACCGCCGCACGTCGGCCTTCGACCAGCCGTCGCCGGCGACGACGGCAGCGTGCTCAGGCGACAGGACGAGCAGCGTGTCGCCCCAGTGCGTCATCTTGTGGTGCTCGATCACGGCCATGCTGGCGGCCACGGTGGGGCGCGTCGGCGGCGAGCAGCGCCACCGTGTCATCGCCGGGCGCGAACCCGTGCTCGACGGCCAGCGACTCCCACGGGCTGGCCTCCTCGTGCTCGCCGATGCAGTACGTGTAGCGGCCCGGGTGCGCGAAGGTCGACATGCTCACGACGCCCGGCCGCGCCCCGCCGACGTTGACGCAGACGAGGCGCAGCGCGCGGCCGATGGTGGCGTTGGCCCGCCAGCCCGGGCCGAAGAGGCCGGCGCCGCAGTTGATGTCGAGCACGCGGCGGATGGGTCCATTCACGACGATCAGCGGCGCCGGGGCGTTGGTGGTCGCCGACACGCCGTGCAGGTCGAAGGCCTCGTCGCACACCGCCTCCACGGCGGCGAGCACGACCGGCACGTACTCCGGACGGCAGCCCGCCATCACGGCGTTGATCGCGATCTTCTCCACGGTGGCGCGTCCGTAGTTCGGCGGGACGAGCGCGATCAGCGCGTCGCCCGACCGGCCGCTCGCCGCGACGGCGCGCTCCACGCGCTCGCGCGTCGGTGGCACCACGGGCAACCCGTCGGTCACACCACGGTCGTAGAGCGCCTCGATGGGGTCGGTTGCAGCGGGATTGGTTGTAGCGGGGTCCGCGAGACCGGCTTGAGCCGAGGGTGGGCTGTTCGAGACGCGGCGTGGCTCCGTGCGGCTCACACCGAGAGGCTATCACGCCCGCGGTATGCTGATTTCGTGACCCGCCGGCTCGCCGCCCTTGCGCTGGTCCTTGCCGTCGCTTCCGTCGCACGCGCAGCCGAGCCGCCGCCCCCGGGGCTCGGGTACGACCACCCGCTCGCCGGGCAGATCTGGGACGTCGCGCACGGCCGGTTCGTGCCGATGAACGCGCTCGCGTCCGCGGTGAGCGCGGCGCGCTTTGCGCTGTTGGGCGAGCGCCACGACCACCCCGAGCACCATGAGTTCCAGGCGTGGCTGCTGCGGCGGATGGTCGAGAGCGGCCGCCGCCCCGCCGTCGCCTTCGAGATGCTGGACACCACGCAGGCGCCCGCGCTCGCGCGCCATCTCGCCACGGCGCCGCGCGACGCCGCGGGCCTCGGGGACGCGGTGGGCTGGCGCGCCTCGGGCTGGCCCGACTGGCGCCTCTACCAGCCGATCGCCGTCACGGCGCTCGCCGCGGGACTGCCCATCGTCGCCGCCAACCTGCCGACGGCGACCGCGCGCGCGGTGGCACGCGGCGACGTCGCCACGCTCGATCCCGCGCTCGTGCGCCGCCACGCGCTCGACCGGCCGGCACCCGCGCAGGCGGCGCTGGAGGACGAGATCCGCGCCGCCCACTGCGGCGCGCTGCCCGACGCGCTCGTGCCGGGCATGGTGACGGCGCAGCGCGCGCGCGACGCGGAGATGGCCGAGCGCCTCGTCGCCGGCCAGCGAGACGGCGCCGTGCTGATCGCGGGTGCGGGCCACGTGCGCACCGATCACGGCGTGCCGCGCGCGCTGGCCGTGCTGGCGCCGGAGGCCGGCGTGGCCGCCGTCGCGTTCCTGGAGGTCGCCGACGGCTGGACGGCGCCCGCGGACTACGCCGCGCGATTCGGCGCGTCGAGGCTGCCGTTCGACTACGTGTGGTTTACCGCGCGCGCCGACAACGTGGATCAGTGCGCCCGCCTTCGCGAGCGCGCCCCTCGATCGCCCGAGAAGGATTAGCCGTGGCGACGGCGCGGTCACCTACAATGGTTCTCCATGAAGTCCGCCCAGAGCCCCGCCGGCGGCGTCGGTCTGCGCGAGGCGGCGTCGGTCGTGTTCGCGCTGGCCACGCTCCTGCCCCTCCTGCTCGTCGTCCTCGTCCTCCACCGCTCCGGAGCCCTCTGGAGCTTCGAGGCCCAGATCTCGGTGCTGCTCGCGGTCACGCTGGCCGTGCTGGGCTTCGTCGTCTTCCGCCTGATGGTGGGCCGCGTGGCGCAGCTGGCCGGCGCGCTCGTCGGGCCGGGCGCGAGCGTCCGCAAGAGCGACGGGGCCGTCGTCCCGGGTCTGGGCCGCGTGACAGAGATCGGCCAGATCGGCGACGCGTTCGCGCGCATGCTCGACGACCTGCGCGGCTCCACGGAGCGGCTGGAGGATCTGGTGTTCAAGCTCGGCGCCGCAGCTGCTCGCGCTCGTGCTCGAGCGCACGATGCGCACGGTCCGCGCGGCCACGGGCTCCATCATGCTGCTCGACCGCCATCGCGGCGTCCTGCGCGTGGTCGCCGCGCGCGGCGGGAGCGGTGACGCTCCCGTCGGCGCCGAGCTGCCGCTGGGCGAGGGTGTGGCGGGCAAGGTCGCGCAGGTCGGCGAGGCCACCCTCGTCGACGACGGCGCCGTCGCCTGGTTGCCGATCCGCGTCGAGGATCGCATCATCGGCGTGGTCAACCTCGCCAAGGGTGCGGCCTCGCCCATGGACCCGCGCGCGTTCTTGCCGATGGACCTGCAGTTCCTGAGCACGCTCATGGCCCACGTCGCCTATGCCCTCGAGAACGCGCGCCTGCTCGAGGACGCACGGCTGAACACGGAGCGGCTGCAGACAGTCGTCGAAGATCTGAGGACGGCGCAGACGCGACTGGTGGAGGGCGAGACGGTGCGCGCGCTCGGCCAGATGGCCTCGGGCATGGCGCACCATCTGAACAACCTTCTCGCCGTCGTCTCGGGCCGCCTGCAGCTCCTGCTGCTGCGCGCCCACGACCCTGCCCTGCGCAAGCCGCTGGAGACGGCGGAGCGCGCCGTCGGCGACGCCGCCGAGGTCGTGCGCCGCGTCCTCGGCTTCTCGGCCGCCCAGCCCGTGCCCGAGACCATCCGGGTCGACCTCAACGAGATCGCCGCCGACGTGATCGAGCTCACGCGGCCGCGCTGGCAGGACACCGCCCAGCTGCGCCAGGCGATGATCGACATCCGCTTCGAGCCCGGCGACGACGTCGTGGTGGTGGGCGAGCCGGCGCCGCTGCGCGAAGTTCTCATGAACCTCGTCCTCAACGCGCTCGACGCGATGCCCGACGGCGGCACCCTCGCGATCCGCACGTGGACGGAGGAGGGCTGGGTCTACTGCACGGTCGGCGACAGCGGCCTCGGCATGACCGCCGACACGCGCCAGCGCGCGCTCGAGCCGTTCTTCACGACCAAAGGCCCCAAGGGTGTGGGACTCGGGCTCAGCGTGACCCTCGGCGTCATCCAGCGGCACCGGGGGGAGATGGACATCCAGAGCCGTGAGGGCGCCGGCACCACGGTCACGCTGCGCATCCCGCGTCCCGGCGTGACGCCGCCGCCCGACACGGTGCCGCTCACGCCGTCGCCGGCGGCCCCGCTCAAGATCCTCGTGGTGGACGACGAGCCCGCCGTCCTGGAGGCGCTCGCCGACACCCTCGTCGAGGACGGCCACACCGTGCTGCGCGCCAGCAGCGGGCGCGACGCGCTCGCGTTGCTCGACGGTGGCGAGCGCGTCGACGTCGTCATCACCGACCTCGGGATGCCCGGCATGACGGGCTGGGAGCTGGCGCGCGCGCTGCGCACACGCTGGCCGGACTTGCCGGTGGGGCTGATCAGCGGCTGGACGAGCTCGGCGGACTTCAGCGCCGAGGAGGCGAGCCACGTCGCGTTCGTGGTGGCGAAGCCCTACACGCTCGGCGCGCTGCGAACGGCGCTGGCCCCGCTCAGACCGAGGCGCTGAGCGTCACTTCCGGCAGATTGTGAAATCCGCGTAGTCGCCGGCGGCCGACGACTTGGTGTCGTCCGAGTCCGTGAGCACGGCGATGCCGATGGGCTGCGGCGGCTCCTTCACGTCGAAGAATTTCCGGTAGTCCTCGAGCACGTTCCCCTTCTCCTGCCGCCACTCGCCACGGCCGGCGGTGCCGCTCTCCAGCACGCGAACCTGCGTGAGGCCGGCGTTGGAGACGAGGTGCGTGCCGACCGGGACCTTTTCGCTCCAGATGTACTTTACGGCCTTCGGTCCCGCGATGCGCGAGTGCGGCACGAGCATGTAGACGGCGAGCACGCTGTCGTTACTGCCCGACTCCCGCTCGTCGGAGCCCTTGGGGAACTCGCGCGGCCGCCACGACCACGCGAGCATCGGATAGGCGGCCAGGTCCCAGCTCTCCACCTCGCGCGCGGCCTGGATGCCGAGGCCCTTGGAGGTTGCGCGCAGGAAGCGCTTGCCGCTCTCCTCCTGGACCGCGTAGACGCTCTTGCCGGCATCCTTCCGGGGCTTCCAGTCGCCGGGGAACTCGCCGACCTTCGCCCGGCCGAAGTCGTCGATCAGCTTGCAATCGTCTTCGGCGGGCACGGTAGGCGGGGCGACGAGCATGACCGGCAGCGCGCCGGCGAGCACGAGAAGGACCGCGATGACGAAGTGCCGCACCGCCGAACGATGGTGCAACGGCGGGGCCATCAGCGACCGCCGCGGCGCCACCAGTGATAGACGAGGTTGTCGACCACCTCGCCGAGCTGGCCGATGGTGCGGCACTCGCGCACGAGGTCGCAGGCCGGTGCATACATCGGCATCACGCTGTCGCCGATGCCCCAGCCCCACTGACCCTCGGGATTGAGCCAGATGATGCCCTTCACGCGCTCGCGGATGAGCCGCAGCGCCCACGCCTGCGGGTCGTTGTAATTGTTCCGCGCGTCGCCGAGGATGAGGATCGTCGTCTTCCGGTCGAGCGACTCCAGCTCGGTGTTCGCGAACCGGCTGAAGGCGAAGCCGAAATCCGAGCGGCAGTGGTAGTCGACGGGCGCCGCCTTGAGCGCCCACTCGATGCCGCGCTCCACCGGGAAGGCGCGGAAGGCCTGCGTGACTTCGGCGATCTCGGAGACGAAGACGTACGAGCGCACGCGGCTGAAGCACTCCTGGAGGCTCCAGACGAGCTGCAGCATGAACCGCGAGGCGTTGCGCACGGAGTCCGAGACGTCGCAGATGGTGATGAGCTTGGGCTTCTCGCGGTGCCGGCGCTTGAGGAAGACCTCCATCGGCACCCCGCCGTACGAGAGGCTCTTGCGGATCGTCCGCCGCGTATCGAGCCGCCCCTTCTGCTCCTGGCGCTGCCGCAGCGCCAGCGCGTCCTTGATCTTGCGCGCCAGCCGCGCCACGACGTTCTTCATCTGCGCAACCTCGTCGGGCGTCAGCGCGAAGAGCGGCTTGTCGGACAGCACCTCGCGCGTGAGCTTCTCGCCCTGGCGATAGGCGCGGCGCTCCAGCTCGCGCTCGACATGCTGGCGGATCATCCGGTTGAAGGCCTCCAGTCGCAGCTCGAGGTAGTTGCGGATGCGCGCCAGCTGGCCGGGATCGAGTCCCTTGGCCTCGAGCATCCGCATGATCTTCTCGATGTCGCGCTCGATGGCCGACCAGTCGAACTTGTCCGAGATCTTCCGCGAGAAGTAGCCGACCTGGAGGAAGTACATCAGCCGCTCGAGACCGGCGTTCTGGCCGCCCGCGCGGATGGCCATCTCCATCTCGCTCCCCTCGCCGCGCATCAACAGTTCGGTCAGGTCGTCGAGCTCGAGACCTTCTTCATCGGCCAGGCGATCCAGCAGATCCTGGACGCGAGGATCTTGCGGCCCGAGCGCTTTCTGAAGCCCCTCGCCGAGCGCCTCGAGGTCGAGGAAGTAGAGGTTGAAGAGGCGATCGAAGGTCGGCAGGTCACGCGCCTCCTTGACGAGCGTGGTGGCCAGCGTGGCCTTGAACGTCTCGCGGTCGGTGAGACCGACCTCCGCGCTGGCCGCGAGCGCGTCGAGCGCCTCCGAGGGCGAGATGCGCAGCTCGGCCCGGCGCAGGTCGCCGATGAACTCGAGGATTCTCTCGTCCATGTGGCGCGCTACGGGGCGAGGACTTTGTCCAAGGCGCTCTTCACGCGCTCCAGATCCTTCTCGTATTTCACGAGCATCGTCAGGGTGGACTCGACCAGCGCCGGATCGAGCGCCTGCGCGTTGAGGATGACCAGCGAGCGCGCCCAGTCGAGCGACTCCGAGACCGACGGCGGCTTGCGCAGCTCGAGCGCCCGGATCTTCTGCACGGCGGCCACCACCGCCGCCGCCAGCTTCGCCGGGATCTCCGGGACCTTGAGCCGGATGATCTCCAGCTCGTCGGCCGGCGCCGGGAAATCGATGAAGAGGTGCAGGCACCGCCGCTTGAGCCCGTCCGACAGCTCGCGCGCGTTGTTCGACGTGAGCACGACCAGCGGGATGTGCTTGGCCTTGACGGTGCCGAGCTCCGGCACCGAGACCTGGAAGTCCGATAGCACCTCGAGCAGGAACGCCTCGAACTCCGGCTCCGCCTTGTCGATCTCGTCGATGAGCAGCACGACCGGCGCGTCGGACTGGATCGCCTGCAGCAGCGGCCGCTGCGCCAGGAAGCGGTACGAGAAGAAGGCGTCGTCCTGGCCCGCGATGCGCGCGACCGCGTCGGGCAGCGAGGGCGCGTCCGCGATCAGCTCGCCGATGCGATCCTTCAGCAGCTGCGTGTAGAGAAGCTGTTTGGCGTACTTCCACTCGTAGAGCGCCTTGCCCTCGTCCAGCCCCTCGTAGCACTGCAGCCGGATGAGCGGCCGGCTCGTGATCTCGGCGAGCGTCTTGGCCAGCTCCGTCTTGCCCACGCCGGCCGGCCCCTCGATGAGGACGGGGCGTCCCATGCGCTCCGACAGGTAGACGACGGTGGAGATCCGTCGGCTCGCGATGTACCGCGCGTTCTTGAAGCGCTGCTGGACGTCCTCGACCGAGTCGAACATGGGGCTCCTCTTACGCGAAGAATGAATGCCGGTTCATTGTAGCAGCGGTGCGGCGCCGAGTATGCCGCGCCCGACGGCTGTGTACAATCGCGGCATGGCCGCTCCCGAGTCCCGCCGCTATCACCGCCTCCAGCTGCTGCTCGGGCTGACGAGGCTCGCGATGGGCGCCGCCTACCTCGCGGCCGTGCTGCTCGTCGGCGGCGGTCAGGCCCTCGCCGCGCTCGCCGCCGGGGTCACCACGAGCGCCGCGGGTCAGGTGGCACTCGTGGCGGCCGCCCTCGGCGCCGGTCACGCGCTGCTGGGCCTGCCGACGGCGTGGCTCTCGTCGTGGGTGCTGCCGCGACGCTACGGCCTCCTGCACCAGCCGCTCCGCGCGTGGCTCGCCGACCGCGCGAAGGCCGCCGCGCTGGGCGCGGCGATCGGTCTGGCGGGCGTCGAGGTCGTCTACGCGCTGCTGCGCGTGACGCCGCTCTGGTGGCTGGTGGCGGCGGCGCTCGCGTTCGCCTTCGCGATCGCGCTGACGGCCGTGCTGCCGGTCTGGGTCCTGCCGCTCTTCTATCGCCTGACGCCGCTGGCCGACGCGACGTTGAGCGCGCGGCTGCTGGCGCTGGCCGACCGCGCCGGCGTGAGCGCCGTCGGCGTCTGGATCGCCGATCAGTCACGCAAGAGCCGGACGGCCAACGCCGCCGTGATCGGGCTCGGCCGCACGCGGCGCATCCTGCTGTACGACACGCTCACGGCCGGCTTCCGGCCCGAGGAGATCGAGGCGGTGCTCGCGCACGAGCTGGGCCATCACGCCCACGGCGACCTGCGCCGTGGCCTGCTCGTGC
>WNFJ01146126.1_pt2 | contig 11325 bp, 13 predicted proteins | sample 5400461 | NCBI WGS metagenome assembly WNFJ01 (sample SAMN13153349, study PRJNA577476) | soil metagenome | isolation source: 115 cm saprolite on Douglas fir-dominated hillslope | place: USA:California | collected 2013-09-17 | reverse complement strand
GACATCAACGCCTGGGCGCCTTTTACGCTGACCCGTGCCTTTGCTCGCCAGGCGTCGCGCGGAAAGGTGATCAATTTTCTGGACGCCCAGATCGCCGGATACGATCGGGCACACGCCGGGTACATTCTCAGCAAACACCTTCTCGCCACGCTGACCAGAATGACGGCCCTCCAATATGCACCAGGTCTCACCGTCAACGCGGTGGCGCCCGGGCTGATCCTTCCGCCGGAAGGCAAGGACGAGAGCTACTTGCTGCAACTCGCGAAGGGTGTGCCGCTCCAGCGCCATGGAGGCCTGGTGGACATCACACGAACCGTGCTGTTTCTGTTGGAGAGCGAGTTCGTGACGGGTCAGGTCGTCTTCGTGGATGGAGGCCAGCATCTTGCCGGAGGTGACAGATGGACCGGATCCTGATCAAGGATTTGCTCGTGCGCTGCGTGCTGATCACCGACCTCAAAAAACCCGGGCGCAGCGATCGATTCGAGGATGCGGTCGATTACCGCGCGGTAAAAAAGGATGTCCTCGCAGCGGCGGAGAGCTCGAGCTTCCACCTGGTTGAGGCGCTTGCCGAGCACGTGGCGGACATCTGTCTCTCCCAACCGGGCGTGCAACGGGTTCAGGTCACAGTCGAGAAACCGGGTGCGCTGCGTTTTGCACGCAGCGTAGCGGTGCAGATCGAACGCGGTCGAGCGTGACGCGATGCCAATCTTCGTCGGAGTCGGCTCGAACATCGAGCCCTACTCGAATGTCAAGAGCGCGCTGGTCGCGCTTCACCGCACGGTTGGAGTGCGCGCCCTCTCCACCTTCTATCGGACACCCGCTCTCGACCGCCCGGGCGACCCGCCCTTCGTGAACGGCGCGGTCGAGTTGAGCGACGTGCTCGCTCCGAACCAACTCAAACAAATGCTTCGGCGCACCGAGGAAGCCCTTGGGCGACAACGCGGATCGGATCGTTATGCTCCTCGACCCATCGATCTCGATCTGCTCATTTATGGAGATCTGGTCTACAACTCAGACGAGCTACACCTTCCGCATCCCACCATCCTCGAGCGGCCCTTCGTTGCGATTCCTCTTCTGGAGCTCGCGCCGGACCTGGTCATCCCGGGTTCGGGCGCTACTCTTCGCTCCCTCGTCGCCACGATTTCGCCCTATCCCATGGAGCCGCTTCCAGATCTGACTGGTCAATTACGAAAGGAGCTTTCCAATGGACCATGAGAAGGTGGCTGGGCTCGTTCGCGAGCTACTTCGGGAGCTGGGGGAGGACCCCGACCGGCAGGGCCTGGTGGATACGCCAAAACGGGTTGCGGCTTCGCTGGAGTTTTTGACCTCTGGCTACCGCGGCGATGTGGAGCAGACGGTTCATAAAGCCATTTTCCTCCAAGAGATGCACAACATGGTCATCGCCCGAGACATTGAGCTCTACAGTCTCTGCGAGCATCACCTGCTGCCCTTCTTTGGCCGCTGCCACATCGGCTACATCGCAAAGGACCGTGTGATCGGCGTGAGCAAGCTCGCGCGCCTGGTTGATCTGTACGCGAGGCGCCTCCAGATCCAGGAGAAGCTAACGGATCAAATCGCCCACTCTTTGCTCAAAGAGATGAACGCCGAGGGCGTGGGCGTGGTGATCGAGGCGCAACATCTTTGCATGATGATGCGAGGGGTTGAAAAGCAGAATTCAATGATGACGACCTCGGCGATGCTGGGCGGTTTTCGCGAGTCTGTCGCGACGCGGACAGAATTCCTGACGCTCATTGGGCGTCACCGTCCCTAAGGACACAAACCGACAACCGGAGGAAGACTCGATGAGCTCGCAAGATGGCCAGCCGACCGGACCCGATTTGGCATCCGGCTTTGATTTGACCGGCCTTAAAGAAATGCAGAGCGTGGCCGGACACGTGCAGGACAAGATCGTCCTTCTCGCTCGAACCGGCGGGCAGGTCTTCGCCATCGGCGGAAAGTGTACGCACTACGGCGGTCCGTTGGCTGAAGGGCTGATCGTAGGGGAGACGGTCCGGTGCCCGTGGCACCACGCCTGCTTCAGCTTGCGGACGGGAGAGGCGCTGCGTGCTCCGGCGCTCAATCCAGTGGACTGTTGGAGCGTGGAACACCGGGGCGACAAGGTTTACGTGACCAGCAGAGCGGTCGCTGCGCCCAGACGCAGGCTTTCAAAGGAGCATCCCCAGAAGATCATCATCGTTGGGGCCGGTGGGGCCGGCAACGCGGCAGCCGAAATGCTGAGGCGCGAGGGTTTCGCGGGCTCGCTCACCCTGATGGGTGAAGATCCTTCGATCCCCTATGACCGTCCGAACCTCTCCAAGGACTACCTCGCCGGCACTGCAGCGGAGGACTGGATTCCGCTCCGCTCCCGTGACTTCTACGCGCAGCAGCAAATCGACCTGGTCCTGGGCACGCGGGTGAAGGCGATCGATCCGAAACGGAAACAGGTGCGGTTGGAGAATGAGGTGACAAATTCATACGACTCACTCCTGCTCGCGACCGGAGCCAACCCGGTTCGTCTCAAGATTCCCGGCTCGGAGCTTCCCCATGTGCATACGCTGCGGACGCTCGCGGACAGCCAGGCGATCATCGATCGCGCGAAAGAGGGGCACCAAGCAGTCGTGATCGGAGCGAGCTTCATCGGGCTGGAGGTGGCCGCGTCACTGCGGCAGTTCCAATGGAGCGTGTCCTTGGCCGCGAATTGGGCGAGTTCATCCGGCGACTGCGCGAAGATCATGGCGTGGTGTTTCAACTGGGTCAGACCGCTCGGTCGATCGACGAAGCGAGGGTGACCCTTGCTGATGGCAACCGGATCGAGGCCGATTTGGTGGTGGCCGGGATCGGCGTGCGTCCCGCGATCGAGCTCGCGGAACAGGCCGGGCTGGCGATTGACAACGGCGTGCTCGTCGACGAATTACTTCAGACGAGCGCCCCGGATGTCTTTGCTGCCGGCGACATCGCGCGGTGGCCGGACCCGCACAGCGGCGAACGCATCCGCGTGGAGCACTGGGTGCTCGCGGAACGCCAGGGACAAACGGCAGCTCGGAACATGTTGGGTTTCCGGGAGCGCTTCGACCAGGTGCCCTTCTTCTGGAGCACTCACTACGACGTCACAATTTCCTACGTGGGCCATGCGAGCCGCTGGGATCGCCTCGAGATAAGCGGCCGCCTCCAGGCGCGCGATTGTCGAATCGAGTTCATCACCGGCGGGAAACTCGCGGCCGTGGCAACGATCGGTCGGGATCGCGAGAGCCTCGAAGCGGAGGTGCAGATGGAGCGCGCACGCTCGAGCACCATCGCCTGATCCCAAAGAGTCCCGACAAGCATGGCGAGCGAGCCCAGCGTTCAGCGCGCGAGCAAGCGCAACTAGGCGGGCTTCGGCATCGCGCTCATCCACGGTAGGTCGTTCATGCCGGCGGAGGTAATCCGCACCAGGGCTAAGACTCTCGGCTCGGACTGTCTTCGCCACGCGGAAGGGTGAACTGAAAGACCGCTCCGCGCGGGGTGTTCGCTTCCCCACTGGACAGGGCGGTGCCGATCGCGTTGGTGCTACTCGACACCTCGCTCCAACTGGCTCCGGCCATCAATCGGATGTCCAGTGCGGCTTCCAGCGCCGGCGGGTCGCCCTCGCTTTGGAGTACGACCCCCGCCGGATCGGTGAGGATCATGATCGTTCCGGATTCCGACAGGAAATCGCGCGCTTGCGCCATGATTGGGACGCTCGCCTCGATCAGCTCCCGATGGCGTTGCTGCAATGCATGGAGCCCATCGCCCGAGAGTGGGTCGGGCGCGCGCGTGCGGCCAGGGTCGAGACCCGCAGCATGGCAGCGCAACCAGGAGCTTTCGATCAGATTCCGGACGGCGTAGGAGGAGATTTCGGCGCTGTCCCTGCTCGGGGCTGGGCGAAGCCCCAGGAAAACCCGTTGGCTTCATGCTTGGTTGTCGCGGCGAGAGCGACGCATCGAGCTAAACGCTGCTCAAGGCTTGGGCAGGCGGAGCCGGAGGGGGTTCATCAGATTGGTTGAGACCCAGCTCGGCGCGTACCGCTGCAAGGCAGTAGAATTTGCCATACATGAGGAACCCGTGATCGGCGCAGCGAGAGGTATGACAGTGCCAGCAAGACCACTCAGCCTCTCTGCCGCAAAGCCGACCCCGTTCTGCCCCTTTCTCCGTCAAATGCAGACACACCACGGTGCACCACCCTTCATCCGGCCTCCCTAGCGGAGATAGAGCTGCCAAGGGGCAGAGCGTTACGCGGCACGCATGAAGTCACCGAATTGGAACATGAGCAGCGGCGCGATTAGATGGATCGTCTGGCGATCGCGCTGCCGCACCCTGAGGAGCCGGCTTTACAACGCTGGGCGGTCTCAGATGGCGGCGGCCTTCTTCAATCAAATAGTTGAAGCAACCTTGGCGCGAGCGGTCTCCGCGGGGACGCGTCCTGGCGATCGCGTTCATCCCGAGGTGGTGCAGGCGGTGCGCGAGCTCGGCATCGATCTCGCGGCGGCAAAGCCGAAGTTGCTCACCCCGGAGCTGGCTCAGGGCGCCGAGCTGCTGATCACGATGGGTTGCGGCGACGAGTGCCCTTTCGTTCCAGGCCTTCGGCGAGACGACTGGCCGCTCGAAGATCCCAAGGGCAAGCCGATCGAGCGGGTGCGCGAGATCCGCGACCGCATTCGCGACCAAGTCCGGGCCTTGATTGAGCGCGAGGGCTGGACGAAACGTCAAGGCGGCAGGCCGATGCGGCGCACCAGGTCAGAATAGCGCGGGTCCGAGCGCAAGGTGTCGAAGGCTGGGTTCGCCTTGATGCCTCCCAGTCGAACCGAGCGGTCTTCATAGGCTCTCTCCAGCGATGCAAACGCCTTATCCGTCTGCCCCAGACCTGCCTCGACAAGAGCCATCTCCAAAGGTGAGACGTACCTGCGTTTCGAGAGCTCGTTCAATGTTTGAAGTGCTCGCTCGGCTTCTGGTTGATGACCGGACAGGGCCTGGGCGTGACCCAGATCAGCAATGAGGCCCGGATCGCTGGGAGAAAGACTGACCGCCTTTTCGTGCTCGGCAATGGCTTGCTCAAAAGCCCCTTGAGCTTCGTAGACCTTGCCCAGAACGGAGTGAGCGCGGCCGATGTTCGGATCGAACCCGAGCATTTTCTGGAGCTGGGCAGCCGACTCCTCGTATTGCCGCGCCGAGTATAAAAAAAGTGCAAGGCCAGTGCTGATCGGGAATGACAACGGATCCAGCTCGTGGGCTCGTTTGCTTTCCGCCAAGCATTCCTGGGTGCGCCTCAACCAGCTCAGGTGCTCAGCATACCAGTGATGAGCGTAGCCATAGTTGGGATTGAGCTGGATGGCCTTATTGAATTCGAGCTCGGCTCCGGAGAAATCCCAATCGAGATGCAGAGTACTTGCCAGGGAAGTGTGAGCTTCGGCCAGCGTGGGATCAATTTCGAGCGCGCGAAGTGCCGCCTCCTTCGCCTTGGGACCGGCCTCTTTGGAGGGAAGGTGACCGAAATAACGGAGCGGGTTATAGGCGTCGGCGATGCCGACGTAAGCGAGCGCGTACCTGGTGTCCTTTGCAACCGACTGCTGGAAGTACTCGAGCCCTCTCTTCAAATCTTCTTCCGTGCGCTTATTCCAGAAGTACCGGCCCTTGAGATAGAGTTCATACGCCTCTGGGTTGACGGAACGGCCGCGGGCCAGGCGCACTTGCTGTCCGGGGGTAAGTTTGGCCCGAATCTCGTTGGCAATGGCGCGTGTCACCTCGTTCTGGAGCGCCAGCACGTCGCGGATGTCTCGCTCGTAGTGCTGGGCCCAGAGATGGCGGTCGGTCGGCGCGTGGATCAGCTGCGCCGTGATCCGCACCCGGTCACCAGAGCGGACGACCGAGCCTTCTACGACGCCGTCGACGTTGAGCTCCCTCGCAACTTCCGGCAGAGGCTTCCGGGTAGCTTTGAAGCGCATCACCGAGGTGCGAGAAATGACTTTCAATGAGCTGATCTGGGCCAGCTCACCGATCAGCGCTTCGGTCATGCCGTCGGCGAAGTATTCCTGATCCGGATCGCCAGAGAAGTTCTCAAGAGGCAGCACGGCCAGGGACTCAATCCGTGGCAGGTCGGCCTGCCCGAGCGACCGATTGCGCCAGCCAGTATTCAGCCCTGCGAATAAGGCAGCGAGAACCCCCAATGCGGCCAGCGTGGATCCACTCCATATCCAGCGAGTGCGTGCACCGGCCGAGCTCGCGCTCAACGGGCTTGCGGTGGCAGGAGATCCGCGCCGGAGGCCCAGGCTCGGCTCTTTGGCCACCGCCCGAAGCTGGTCGGCCAATTCTCGCGCCCACTGGAAGCGTTCCTCGGGGCTCTTCCTCAGGCAGCGCCGGACAATCTCCTTCGCCGCCGCCGGCACTTGATCCGGCAGCTCAGGCGGTTCGTCATCGAGAATGGCGCAAGCGGTCTCGAGGCGCGAGACTCGCTGGAAGGCCCGCTTGCCCGAAAGCATCTCGTACAAGATGACCCCGGTGCTGAAAATGTCCGAGCGTTCATCGGCAGGCTGCCCGCGCACCTGCTCCGGCGACATATACCCGACCGTCCCGAGAACGGTTCCGGTTTGCGTGTGGAGCTCTTCCTCGGAATGGAGACTGGCGCCCGGAGCTTTCGTCACGGCGAGCTTGGCGATTCCAAAGTCGAGAATCTTCAGCCGCCCATCCCCGGTGATGAAGAGATTCTCCGGCTTGAGGTCGCGATGGACGATCCCTTTCGCGTGGGCCGCCCGCAGACCTTCGGCCAGCTGCACTGCGCAATCGATTGCCTGGCCGATGGGCAGAGGCGTACCCCGCAGCCGCTCGCGCAGCGTACCACCCTCCAGCAGCTCCGAGATGATGTATGGCTGCCCTTCGTGCAAACCGATGTCATGGATGACGAGCACGTTGGGGTGGTTGAGCGCCCCCGCCGCGCGCGCCTCTTGCTCGAATCGCCGCAGCGCCTGCTCGTCGTGCAATCCCGCGACCAAAAGCTTGATTGCGACCTTGCGATTGAGCTTGGTGTCGCGCCCGACCAGCACCCGGCCCATGCCTCCGCGGCCGAGCTCTTTTTCCACGACGTAGCGGTCATTGAGTATCAGAGCTACGGCCGCCTCTGCTGAGCCCCCGGTGCCCAACGGGGGATGAGCTCTCATCTCCGAGGTGTGGTTGGTCTCTGTCTGGATCGCTTCGGCCACCAGTGCTGGCGGAGCTTGAAGGAGGAAGAAATCCAGATGTTGGTATGCCTCCAGCCTCGCCTCTACCCGCCGCCGCAGGTCGTCATCCCCCGCGCATGCCTCTTTGAGAAAACTGGCTCGCTCGGTTGAATCTCGTTCCTGGGCCAGGGTTACCAGGTTTTCGATTTGCTGAAAGCGCTCCGGCTTCACACGCCTTCCCTGTCCCGAAGCTTCTCATAGAGCCACGCTCTTGCCTTGACCCACTCCCGGTGAACGGTGACCGGCGAGACGCCGACGACTTCTGCTGTCTCCTCAACCGTCAGCCCACCAAAGTACCTCTGCTCTACAATCTGGCTCTTCCGTGGATCCAGGAGCGCCAGCTGCCTTAGCGCTTCGTCTACGGCGAGCACCTCCGCGGCTGGCTGTTCCGAAATGGACCGGGGGTCATCAAGCGACACCCCGAGGCGGTATCCCCCCCGCTGTGCAGAGCGGCGGCGCCGTGCGCGGTCCACCAATACGGAGCGCATCGCCCGCGATGCAACCGACAAGAAGTGGATGCGATCCTTCCAAACGGCGCCCTCGACATTGACCAACTTCAAGTAGGCTTGGTGGATGAGATCCGTCGTCTGCAGGGAGTTCGCCGGCGACTGACCGAGCATCTGTCGTCTCGCCAGCCGACGCAGCTCCTGGTAGAGGACCGGCATCAGCTTGTCGAGGGCCGCGCGGTCGCCGTTCCGCGCATCGGTCAGCAGCTGGCTAACCGCTGATTGTAGTCGTGCCATGGCCTCCTCCACAGCGCCAGCCGGTATAGCCGCTCTTAGCGCGGGCGACCGCCCAGCGGCAAATCAGCACGCTCGTGGGGAACCACGAGTCCTGAGCGTGGCATGCCCCTCCTTGCCCCGCACTGCACCGCCCGCACGCACTACACCGTCAGTAGGAGGCCTTCTATCGCAAGCGCGACACAGCAAATCAGCTACCCGATGATAGGAAACTCCGGCGCTGTTCGTTTCTACGCGCAGGGGGCAGTAGCGGCGCGGCCGATCATGGATTCAACCCAAACTGAGTGAGGCTTCTCATGTTTCCGAACCCTGCAAAAACCTTCATCCTTCTTTTAAGCGTATACCTCGTATACCCACCCGCCAGGGCCTGGGCACAGATCGAACCGAACGCCGGGACCTGGCGTACTTGGCTGCTGAAGTCCGGCAATGAGTTACGACTGCCGCCGCCGCCCGATGAGAAGGCGACCCGAGCCGAAATCGAGGAGTTACACGCATTAGAAGCGCAGCGCGATGAAGGCGCCCTGCAACGAATCAACTATTGGAATGCGGGATCGCCCGCTTACCGCTGGACTACCATCGCCATTCCTCCGGGACCGGCCAATGCCGTGGTGAATACCCGCATCATGGCTCTCCTCAGCGTCGCCATCTACGACGCGACGATCGCCGCCTGGGATTCCAAGTATTACTACGGTCGCCCCAGACCCAGCCAAATCGACCCCACGCTGACGACCGTGATCGCCAATCCGCAAAGTCCCTCGTATCCGAGCGAGCACGCGGTGACCGCCGGAGCGGCGGCTACTGTCTTGGGATATCTCTTCCCGGCCGACGCCGAGGCGCTCAATGCCCGAGCGGAGGAAAGCGCACAGACCTGGCTGCTCGCGGGAACTCAATACCCCAGTGACGTCAGAGCCGGTCTCCAGTTGGGGCGAGCGGTAGGGCTGCGCGTCGTGGAATGGGCACGGCACGACGGGTCGGACTATACGGGTGAGGTAGTAATTCCGCCCGGACCCTGTCGCTGGACGGGCATCAACCCGGTCTTTCCATTCGCGGGACGTTGGCGGACATGGGTACTGTCTTCGCCCAATAAATTGCGCCCCGAGCCGCCGCCGGACTGTCGCTCCGCAGAGGGACAGGCCGAGCTCGCCGAAATCAGGGACTTCCCCCGCACTTTCCAAAGCAATGAAACGGCTTTTTACTGGCAGGGGGCGCGGTCCCTCTGGTTCAACTATCTCGATCAGAAGATCAGCGAATATCGACTCGATGCGAATCCGCCCCGGGCGGCTCGGGTGTACGCCATCGCCAGTATCGCCGGGTACGACGCGACGGTGGCCTGCTGGGAAGCGAAGTATACCTATTGGAAGATCCGCCCCTTCATGTTGGGGATAAACACGTTGTTTGCGACGCCCAACCACCCCAGCTACCCGGCGGCCCACGGATGCACCTCGGGATCCATTTTCCGAGCGGCGGCGCACCTGTTCCCACGGGATGCCGATTACTTTGACGGCCTGGCCAACGAAGCGGGTGAATCTCGCCTATGGGCTGGGATTCACTACCGCAGCGATATCGCGGCCGGGCTGGAACTGGGTCGCCAAGTTGCCCAGCTGGTCATTGAGCTGGCCGAATCCGATGGTTCTCAGTGAGGCGGCAAGTGAGCCCGTGCGTCTCAGGCTAGTTGGAGCGGGATTCCCAGGCGCAGCATGTGACCAAAGTCCGCGTCTCGGCTGAGCAGAGAAACGGAGTGGCTCAGAGCGTAGGTCGCGATCAACAAATCCATCGACTTGACCCTTCTCCCCTTGCGACCGAGAAGGAAGCCAAGCTCCCCGGCCTCTTCCCACAGGAATGCCGGTTGTTCCAGGGAATGGCATCCTTCCAGGAGCGGCAGCACTCGTCGCCGTTCGGCGGCGGAGTGGAAGCCACGCGACAGCTCGGTCCGAATGGGACCGCAGATCGCCAGCTCGTTGTGGGCAAGAAGCTCATCGACTCGCCCGGCCAGAGGCGCCGTCCCACGAAAGAAATCAATCCAGGCCGAGGTATCAACGAGGATCATCGACGCGTCTGGTCGAGATCGAGCTCCAACCGGACTTTGCCGCGCAGCTGCCTTAGCGCCGAGCGCTGTTCCCGTCGCTCTAGCTCTCGTAGACCCTCGATGATGGTGGGAGTGATCCCTCGCCCGGTGATCTTCTGGGCTTTCTCCAACACATCGGAGGGCAGGTTGACGGTCACCTTTTTCGCGGAGCGGCTCATCCCGACAGTATAGAGATATGGCATTTAACGGTCAAAAAGCTGGCAATGGGCAACGCACGCCCCCGCTCGTCACTCGAACCGACAGACTTGCTCAAGCATGTGGGAACCCGTGCGTGCCTCCCAGCGGCACATCGCGCGCCCGCTTTCTCTCTTCTCGATTGCAAAGGCGGCGTCGATCGCGACCTTGCCGGTGGCGATGGGGTCACGCGATGAATCCTGTACCGCGCAGATGAACTGCCAACGGGCAACACCGCTAGGAAGCTTTGCAGAGGCTTGCGCACCGAAGATCAGCAAATCGCTCGGTTGTTTGGCGGTAGCAGATCCGGAGTGCAATTCATAAACGGCGTGAGGAAGAAGAGTCTCGCAACCAAAGTCCTCTCCCTTTTGAACAGCCACCTCGAAAAACTCACGCACGGTCGCGGAGGTCATACCGGTCACCTGGACTATTCCGATGGAGATCATCGCAGGAGATTTCAGCTCTTTCAGGTCCCACACGATCCGGGGAGCGACCCGTCGAGGTCGTGGCGTCAAATCCGGCTCCGTCTGAACGAAACGAGCCGTGGTCGGCAGACAGCCAGCAAAGACGAGCAGTGAGAAAATGACCGATCCAAATCCCTTCCGATAGTCCCTGGGCGTCATGAGTGTGACCCTCCGTCGGACACGGCTGACGTAGCCCAGAGTGAATTTACTCAGAAAATACACGACCCGTCGAGACGTGGGTTCGGGCGTCTTCATTCGGCTACGCCCCAGGTGTAGAGGAGAGAAAGTCGGAGGTTGCGTGCCGGCTCAGGAATGGAACTGCTTCGCGCTAAGCGAGGCGCGCCGCCTGGGACCCGTCCCATCTCGAGCGAAGGATGACGCGATCGCGTCGGGTTGGCGGGGGCGGAGTCGCCCGATCCCCTTCCCCCTTTGCCGATCGCTGAAGTTCCTTGGTCCTGGACCGACAGGCGAGTAGAAGTGCCTGAAATTTTTCCGCCCCCGCGGGCGGTCTTCCGACGAGGCCCTGGACCCAAGTGATGCGACGCGTTCTTTTAGCCGCTTCCCAGAGTCAATGGCTTGCGCAGCGGGCGCCGGAGTACGGGTTCGTCCGCAAAGCCGTTCAGCGTTTCATGCCG
>WNFJ01047744.1_pt2 | contig 11325 bp, 8 predicted proteins | sample 5400461 | NCBI WGS metagenome assembly WNFJ01 (sample SAMN13153349, study PRJNA577476) | soil metagenome | isolation source: 115 cm saprolite on Douglas fir-dominated hillslope | place: USA:California | collected 2013-09-17 | reverse complement strand
GATAGCAGAGATTGGGTAATTGGGTAAGTTGGTAATTGGGTAATTGAGTTCAGCTTGAATGATTTCGCGGCCACACACGGCTCCGCAAATTACCCATTTACCAACTTACACAATTACCCAATCTTCTCACGCCGTAGTTGTCGCTTGCTCCGCGGTCTCCGCCGGTCCTGGTGTTTTAGCCGGCCACACTCCAGCCACGCACGCCAGCAGATAAATGCTGCCCACCATGGCAAACGCAGCAGCCAGGCTCCAGGAATGGGCTACTAAGCCCACAGAAAACGAGAGTGCAAGCTGGAGAAACGTTCCTGCAAAATAGAACGTGTTTTGTACGCGGCCCATAAAGTGCTTCGGCACAAGCTCCATCATGGTGCTTGTGATGACCACGCCGCCCAGCGCCCGGCAGCAGCCCATCACACAATAGACCAGTACGGCAGCCGCCAAGGCTATGCTGACGGACATTGAACCAGAGAGATGAATCCGGCCATGGAATCGCGTGCCAATGATCGGCAAAGCGATCAGTGAAAGGCCCAACACCGCCATGGAGATGCCGATAGCTCGCACATGTCCGGCGCTACGGGCAAGTGAGGGCGTGTAGACGGCGCTGAGGAATGCGCCAATCGCCCAGCCGCAATTGAGCCATCCATATCCAATGGCCCCGGCGTTAAGAATGCGGTCACTAAATGGCGCTGTGATTACACCTTGTGTCAGCATGGCGCCGATAAACAGCGCCCAGCACGTTCCCACCAGCATGAGCCGTGGCCGTGCGCGAATGTAGGCAATGCCTTCGCGCAATTCATGCGAGAAGCGGGCAACCGCGCTATCGTGCTTTTGCTCGGATGGCAGCGCCACAGTGTGCCGCCCTTTGCGTACAAATAGATAGCACGCGAACGAAAGCATGTAACTGGCGAAGTCAAGGAAGAGCACACCGCTCAACCCAATGGAGTTGTAAACGAAGCCGACGAGAGAACCAGCAACCAGCCAGCCTCCCTGGACTCCGGCAATCAAAAAAGCATTCGAGTGCACGAACTGCGATTCCGGCGTTAGCTCCTGGATCAACGCCGTGATGGTCGGCCAGAACATCCAGAATCCCGCGGCAACCAGAATGCTCATGAGATAGACTTCCCACAACTTCGCCATTCCGTTGTAAGCCAGAATGGCGACGACGAGAATGACGGCCCCGCGACAGGCATCGAGCACCATCACGAGCCGCCTGCGATCTTCGCGGTCAATCACCACGCCGGTGAAGGGAAGCATCAGCAGCGCCGGAATCGTCTGCAGCATCAGCAGCGTTCCCAACGCCATTTCAGAATGCGTGGTCTGCAAGACATACCAGGTTACCGCGGCGGAGTTCATCCCACTGCCGATCATGGAGATGATGTTTGCGGCAAAAATCAGCCGCAATCCGCGATGTTGCAGAATGTCACGCATGTTTATCCAATGTAGCATTTCCGCTTGTTGAAATTTATTCCGCAAGGCGCTCCAGAATGGGATAATCACTCTGGTGCCCAACGCAAATATCCGGACGGCATTGATTGCGGCAGTTTTGTTGGCCGCGGTGGGCCGCAACGCGTCTGCTCCAGAGCCGCTCAAACCTTTGACCGCGTATCATGATGGAGCCGAGATTTTGTTTGCTCTTGAGCCAGGCGAGACTAAAAGGCTCGCGAGTTTCGGTCCATGGATCCTCGGCCAGCCTTTGCGTGAAGAAAAGCCGCTCGACAAGAGGCTCAACCTCTATGTCGTGATTCCCGGACGTCAGTACCGATCGCCGGTCCATCCGGAGTACGATCACACGCTTCTCGTGAACACATTGACGGAAGATAAGCCGCGCGAGTGGGACATCTACTGGTGCTTTGTTCTCGACGTCTCCGTCCCAGCCGACATCCGCAGCGAACACGATCTGCTGGTCGCCGCCCAGGAGAGTTTTCGTCCGCGCGACCTGTTCGACGTGGAGGACATCCCCGGGCATGAAGTGCTGGCGGAGAAACTGAATGTAAAAATTCTCTCTGACCTGAAACCGTATCGTCACAAAGACCGCTCATTGCCGCGCGTTCTGATTGTTCCCGCACGCATAGCGCTACGCGGCACCGCCGCCAGCCCTGAAGTGAAACCCGCGCAATAGAAGGCTCGAGCAGTGAGCGTTATCCCGGCGACCATTTATACTGAATAATTACTGATTCATTGAGGAACCACACTGCTGCCCTACATTCATATTGGGCCCTTCACTCTGCCCACATTCGGTTTGCTGATGGTGCTGGCCTTCGTTGCCGGCTTCATTGCTCTGCAAGCTGAGATCAAGCGTCGCAAGCTCAAGATCAATCCGGACACAGTGATTCTATGCATGGCCCTTGCGGGCATCATCGGAGGCAAGCTGTGGCACATAGTGGATACTCCGATCGATCGGCTGGACTTTGCGATTCTGCAACGGCCTGTCTCGGACCTTCCCAGTTTCTTGCAGAGCTTTGCCTGGTTGCGAAGTTTCAGCACATGGTTCGTAAATTTCTTTGTATGGTTCCGCGAGGGATTCGCCTGGTTCGGCGGCTTCATCGCCGGGATCGCCATGCTCCTCTACCTGGGCCGGCGATACCGCATCGGCATGCTCGCCATGCTGGACATTGCAAGTCCCGCGGCCGCGATCGGCTATGCTGTCGGCAGGATCGGCTGCCTCATCTCGGGCGACGGCGATTATGGCAAGCCGACTTCGCTTCCCTGGGGCATGGCATTTCCCCATGGCCTCGTGCCCACGTCCGGATCTGGGGGCACCTGCGTCCAATGGGGATGGCCTGAGAGCTGCCGCGTACATCCCACGCCGATTTATGAGTTCGTCGTGGGCGTTTTGATTTTTTGGTATCTCTGGCGAAGAGGCGCACGCGCGATCAGCCGTCCGCTTGCGCCCGGCGTTATTGTCGGCGAGTTCCTGGTGTTGAGCGGGCTGGCACGTTTCCTGGTTGAGTTCATCCGCATTAATCCGCGCGTGATCCTGGGCATGAGCAACGCACAGTTCTTTGGATTGCTCAGCGCGATCGCCGGCGCAATCGTTTTGTTTTTTGCGAGGCGTCGATTTCGCCGGCAAGACCCAGTTCGCCGCGTCTTAGACCACGTAACCCAGCACGGAAATAAAGAAACCAAGCCAGAGTCGCATGGAGCAACACCGGAGTGTCCGCACCCGGAGCGCTGGAGGATGTTCGACACCATGACCGCTGAAGTGGAAGTCCTGGAATTCCTGAAGTGTCTGACGACCACCATTAAACCCAATCTGGTGGTCGAAACGGGAACGTTTCTCGGCGTCAGTACGCAATATTTTGCTGAAGGCCTGAAGCAAAACGGGTTGGGAAAGATCATCACCTGCGAGCCGGACCCGGCAGTATTCGCGAAAGCCAAAGAGAAGTTCGAAGCGTCTGGATTGCGCAAGTGGGTGGACGCTCGCCAGGAGTCCAGCCTGGAAACAAAAGTTTCAGGGACGATTGATTTGCTGTTTTGCGATTCGCTGCTTGAGTTGCGGGAGAAAGAAGTCCGCCACTTTCTTCCCCAGATCAATCCGAATGGCCTGATCCTGATGCACGATGCCGGCTCCCACTTCAAAACAGTGCGCGAAGCGGCATTGCGGCTTGAACAAGAAGGACTGATATCCGTGGTTCTGCTGCCTACGCCGCGAGGACTGGTCATGGCACAAAAGAGAGAGGGAAGGAAGTGAGAAGAGTGGGTAATCGGGAAATTTGGTAATTGGGTAATTGTTTTTGGCAAGCAGCCTTTCAATTACTCAATTACCAACTTACCCAATTACCAAATTTGTTTACTTCTGCCTGGCCAATTCATCAGACAATAAGTGCGCTTTCATCGCGAGAATGTGGGCGCGCACAAGATCACTATCCTTGATTGCCTGGCGCGACTGCGCCATGAAGTCGCGGACCTTCTTGACATCGGCCTGCTCGTTGTCGGACAACTGTCGTTTGAGGCTACGCAGGTTGTTCTCAGTGCTTTCCAGAAGCTGTTCCGTCGTTGCCTGATTGTGTGCGGCTTCGGTATGCGAAGTGAGAGGGGCAATCCTGCCGGGACCTGAGTTGTCCGTTCCACCTTCCTGAATGATGATCCTGGGCGGCGTGTTCACTGCCACCTCCGGAGGTTTCTCGGTTGCCGCGGGCTTTGGCGCCGGCTTCCTCGCTGCCGCGTGGGGCTTAGGATGCTTTGGTGTTGGCCGGGAAGGCTTCTGCTCCGTTGGCGCAGGCTCCTGGTTCGTGGTTGTCGCTGGCGGCTCCTGCGGTTTGACTTCTGGTTGCGGCTGAGGTGGTTGTGGCTGAGTATTTGCCGCCGGCGCAGTCGCTTGAGGAGGCAGGGCTGGCTTCTTTTTGTCGTGACATCCTGCGACCAGCAGCATGCCGCAGCAGAGCAACAGAACAATGGGTTTGAGATTTGGTTTCATTGAGTCGTTACCGGTTCGTCAGATGCCGGCGTCACCCTGGTCTGTTCTTCCGCAGCTCCATTTTCGAGCAAAGGCAGTCGCAGGTCGAACGTGGTGCCCTGGCCTTCAACGCTGTCAAAAGCAAGTGAGCCCTGGTGCAATTGTAATATCCGATAAGCCACCGCAAGGCCGATCCCACTTCCGCCCTTCTTGGTAGTGAAATACAGATTGAATATCTTGTCACGAACGTCCGCGGGAATTCCTGGGCCTTCATCGCGCACCGAAAGCACGGCGCTCTCACGGTCGCGCCGGGCAGTTATGAATATGTTGCCGCCCTGCGGCATGGCCTGGACGCCGTTGATCACAATGTTCAGAATCGCCTGCTTAAGCAAATCCATGTCAATGCGAACCGGCAGTGGACCCGGCGCCACCTCAAGCTGAATGCTGACGTGCCGCTGTGCAGCTTCCGGGGATGCCAGCAACACCACGTCATCTATCACCTTGCGCAGATCGTTTTCCGCCAGACGAGGCTCTACGGGCCGCGTGAAATCCACCAGCGTCTGCACCACGCGGTCCAGCCGCTTGATCTCGCTGCCGATCACGTCCATGTGGCGGCGCGTGTCGGGGTCCGTCTCATGCAGCTTCTGGCGCAGGACTTCGAGGTGCACCACGATGGCATTGATAGGATTCTTCACCTCATGCGCCACGCCCGAGGTCAGTCTGCCGATGGCCGCGAGCCGGCGTGAAAGCTCAATCTCATCCTCAATGCGGTGGACTGACTCCGCGTCTCGCAGCGTAAGCAACGCGCCAATGCGTTCGCCGCGTTCTTCGATAAAGTCCAGCGCTAATTCGAGACGATGGCCATTTTCAGCTTCAATCTCTTTCTTGACGCCCTGCCGGTTTTCGAAAGCGTTGAGCAGAGTGTGACCGAGCCGCGTATCACGGGAAAAGATTTCAGTCAGATGGCATCCCAGCATGTCGGCGCGGGGCTTTCCTATGAAGTGTTCCGCGGAAGCGCTCACCAGCACGGCGCGGAAGTCGCTGGTAAAGAGCATGACTCCGTCTTGAAGGTTGGCCATCATCTGGTCCAGATTTTCTTTCAAGGCAGAAAAGACTTCCTTCACGTCGCGCATTTGCCGGCCCAGCCGGTCAATCTTGTTGGAGACGGTGCCATACTCGTCGGAGCGCGGAGAGGATGCTTCCAAAACTTCCATTTGCCCTGAGCTGATCAAATCCAGCCGGCGGCTGATCGCGGCCAGTGGCCTGAGCGCTACATTCGACAAAGCAGCGGCCAGGACCAGGCAAGTGAGGATCGCAATCCCGGAAAACAGGAGCGCGCGATTCAAGGGCGCTTGCACGTCACTTTTCAGCAGGACGGTTGAAAGTCCCACGCGCACCTCGCCGAAGGGCGTGCCGTTGGTACGCACCAGAGGCACGCGGACGTCATAGACATGGGAAGGACCATAGATGGCCTTGAGCTGCTGCCAGGCGTTACCCTTCACCAGGGAAGAAAAATCTTCGTGCCGGTGCACAATCTTTCCGGAGAGGGATTCACTCGTGTGCAGAAGGGCGCGGCCCTGAGAGTTGGTGATGGCCGCATCGTAGATGTTGGGCGAGTAACCAACGATCGATTCCAGAAGAGAATTCACGCCGGCGTCGGTTTGCAGTGTCTCTTCCACGGCGCTTTCCACCTGCGTGGGATCATTCAAGTCAATTCGCCTGTCACTGAGGTCGGATTCCAATGCGTCGCGAGCCACGGAAAAGATTTCATGTGCGATGAAGTCGCCATCGTTGTACGCCTGCTGTATTAGACATACAGATGAGAAAGCGCGGCCACAATGGCTACAACCATCGCGGTGATGGCGAACACCAGCTTTGTTTTGAGGCGCAGACCAGGCATTGAGTGCTTTAGCTCGCGGCTTCACTGACCAGGCTGGAAGCGCCGCCATACTCCTTCAGCTTGTTGTGCAAGGTTTTAAGACTGATGCCCAGAATTTCCGCGGCCCGGGTCTTATTGTTGTTGGCAGACGCCAGAGTTTTCAGGATAAGCATCTTCTCGGCTTCTTCCACCGTCGTTCCCACTTGCAGGCGGATGCCGTCACCATCGGACATGGCGCCGATCTTCAGTCCGGAAGTGCCAAAGTTCGGGGGCAGATGCCGGGGTTCCACCAGTGATCCCTCGCAGACGATGACCGCGCGCTCCAGCGTGTTGCGCAACTCGCGGACGTTGCCCGGCCAGTTGTAAGCAAGAAGCATCTGTGAAACGCTTTCACTCACGGCGTTTACCTTGCGGCCATGCTTGGTGTTCATGTCAGCCAGCAGCGCTTCTATCAATTGCGGGATGTCTTCTTTATGTTCGCGCAACGGCGGCATGTGGATGTTGAAAACGTTCAGCCTGTAATAGAGATCACCGCGCAACTCGCCCTTGCTCACGGCTTCCTCGGGAACTTTGTTGGTTGCGGCCAACACGCGGACATCAACCGGGGTCTCCGCCTTGCTGCCCAGCCGACGAAGCTTGCGATCTTCCAGCACGCGCAGCAGTTTGGCTTGCGTAGCGATTGGCATTTCGCCAATTTCATCCAGCAACAGCGTGCCTTCTTCCGCCAATTCAAAGCAGCCGGCACGGCGTTCCAGCGCGCCGGTAAACGCGCCCTTCTCATGGCCGAAGATCTCGCTCTCAATCAAGGTCTCGGGAATTGCGGAGCAATTGATGGCAACAAAGGGCTTGCTCTTACGGGGACTCAGATCATGGATCGTCCGCGCCACCAGCTCTTTGCCGGTCCCGCTTTCGCCCGTGATGAGTACTGAAGCAGTGCTGGGCGCAACCATCTCCACCACGCGAAAAATCTCCTGCATGCCTTTGGAAGAACCGACCAGGCTTCCGAACACGCCGGTGTCGCGCAACTTGCGGCGCGTGGCTTCCAATTCAATGGAAGTCCCGCGCTGCCGGCTGGCATTCTGCAGTATCTGTTTCAGGCGAGCGGGATCCACCGGCTTCTCAATGAAGTCATAGGCGCCAACCTTCATGGCGTCCACCGCGAGATCAATGCTGCCCTGAGCGGTAAGAAGAATTACGGCAATGGGGTGTGGCTGCTCTGCGACGTGTTGCAGCAGTTCCATGCCGGTCAGGCGGGGCATCTTGAGATCGGTGATAACGATTCCCGGCGACCACGCGGCCACTTTTTCCAGACCCTCAAGCCCGTCTTTAGCAGTTTCAGCCCTGTAACCCCAGGCGGTGACCAGTTCCGCCAGCCCAGACCGCTCGTTTTCCTCATCTTCGACGATTAATATCTTTTCCTGTGTGGCCAAGCGTTGTCCCCTTTCCGAGTGTGAAAATTCTTCCCAAGGCAGAATGACCACTGGGTTAGATGTCAAACTGTGTAAAAAAGTCTATTCTCCCGTAAGCTATTGATTATAAATGGCTTATTATTGCTGGCAAACGCTTTTCCTCGCAACTGCATCACATTGCAAAGACCAGAGTAGCGCGTTGGGCCCACTTCGCAATTTTCAGAGCTTTCGTTTTTAAAACGAGCAACAAATTAACAAAAACCACAAGGAGTGTTTGGATGAAAAATTATTGGATTGTTTTGATCGTGGGTCTGCTCTCACTCGGCGTCTCCGCACAGACGGGAGCTGGAGCGGGCGGAGCCGCTTCAGGCAGTACTTCCGTGTCAGCGGGACAATCGGGAGCCAATGCTAATGCGAATGCTGACGCGAACGCGAAAGCGGACGCCAAGCATGGAAGCAAACAGGCAAACGGCAGCGCGAGTGGCAGCGGAAACGGATCAGCCGGTGTGTCCACAAACAGCGCAGCCGCCGCGCTGGACAGCGGTACGAACATTCAGGCCGAACTTACAAAGTCGCTCGATGCCAAAAAGGCCAAAGCCGGCGACGAAGTTACGGCCAAAGTCACAGAAGACGTGAAATCAAACGGCCAAGTCGTGATCCACAAAGGCTCAAAACTGGTCGGACACGTGACCGAAGCCAAAGCCCGTTCCAAAGAGGACTCAGAGTCCCGCTTGGGCTTAGCGTTTGATCGTGCAGTGCTGAAAAATGGGGAACAGGTTGCCCTGGGGGCGGCGGTGCAGGCCCTGGCGCCTCCAGCCAATGCTGCGGCTTCCGCGATGAACTCTGATTCGCTCGGCGTGGGCGGCGCACCTGCCGGCGGCGGCGCGGCGCGGTCTGGCGGTAGCGGCGGAATGCTCGGCGGCGTTGCCGGTGGTGCAACCTCAACGGTGGGCTCGACCGCGGGTGGAGTCGGCAATACCGCGGGCTCCGTAGCAAACTCCACGACCGGCGCGGTAGGCGGGACGGTTGGCGGAGCGAGCGGTGTCGCCGGAAGCGGAGTGCTCAATTCAGCCAGCCATGGTGTCGTTGGTATGCAGGGTCTGAACCTGAGTTCGGCCACGTCCGGAAATGCGACCGCTTCCGTGCTCAGTTCCACCACCCAGAACGTAAAACTTGACAGTGGCACCCAAATGCTCCTGCAAGTGCAAAAGTAATCCCGTTAGTACAGCCTCTCTCCACAACAGGCCAGTGTTCTACTGGCCTGTTTATCTTTATTTATCTTTTGCTTCTATTGGCGCACAATGGTTCTATCGAATCGTGTTTGGCTTAATCTTTTAACGAATGGTGATGTATGTCAGATTTTAGAACCCTTCGTACCGCCATAGTTATTAACCTCGCTGCCGGAATCCTGGCAGCCTTGACCTGCAGTGCGCAGACCGCTCCTGCAGGGAGCGCAGCTCCTGTCTTCAAGCTGGAAAAGGGCACCGCACTTGTGGCTGAGCTCACCAACGGTCTGAACTCGAAGAAAGCCAAGTCCGGTGCAAAGGTAAAGGCCACGATTATCCAGGATGTACTGGCTCACGGGGCGATCATAGTGTGCCGCGACTCCAAGCTCGTCGGACACATCACCGAAGTCAAGGCCAGCCGCAAGGATGATCGCGAATCACGTCTGGGGATTGTGTTTGACCGGGTCATCTTAAAGGGCGGTGGTGAAGTGGACTTTCAAGGCATCATTGACGCCGTCGCCGCGCCGTTGCCGCAGGTATCTCGTGTGGACAAACCGAGCGAGATGATACCTCCTTCGCTGATGGGGGGTTCGCGGTCCAACAGCACGCCACAGCCCATCGGTACTGCGCAAACTTCGGCGAGCTCTCGACAATCAACCTCTTCGTCCAGCACCACTTCATCGCGCGGAAGCGACACAACCGGCCCTGTGCTGCTTCCCAATCAGACTCCGGCGAATGCGGCAGGGGGTCTAAGCGCGGGAACCCACGGCGTGCTGGGCATGAAAGGCGTGACTCTGACCAACGGAAATTCATCGAGCACCACCGGCACAATTCTGCGATCACAGAAGGATGACATCAAGCTGGAGTTTGGCACACAGGTGGTTATCGCGGTTACCGGGGAAAGCAAGCCCTAAGGGTACGCGGCCGGTCATGGTCCTCGGATTCTGGTCTAACGTAACTTGTTGTCAAAAAGTCAGGCATGGCAATCTCTCCCCTAGCCGTGTTTTGTCACAAATGCCAGTATTGACGCCAATTCGGCAATTGCTGATTGCGTGCGTTCTTGTCCCAATCGCCGCGTCTGCGCAGCAGTGGCAGACCGTGGGGCCGGATGGCGGTGACGTCCGCAGCCTCGCTGCCGATCCCCATAATTCTTCAAGAATCTTCCTGGGAACCAGCGCTGGACGTCTGTATGTTTCGAGCGATGGCGGCAGGACCTGGTCGCGTCTGGCTCACCTTGGCGCCGGCACTGAGATGGCGCTCGACCACGTAATTGTTGATCCCACTGATTCCAACGTGATCTATGCAGCAGCCTGGAATGTCCAATCACCGCACAATGACGGCGACCTCTTTCGCAGCCGCGACGGCGGCAAGACCTGGGTGACTCTCTCCGGCATGCGGGGAGAATCCATTCGCGCGTTGGCGCTGGCCCCATCGGACGCGCGGACCCTTGTAGCGGGCGCCCTGGACGGCGTGTTCCGCAGCCGCGACAGCGGAGACCACTGGGAGCGCATCTCGCCGGCAAACCATGCAGAGATCAAGAACATTGAATCCGTGGCCATTGATCCCGTCGATCCATCGGTGATCTACGCCGGTACGTGGCACCTGCCGTGGAAGACTGACGACGGTGGCAAGAGCTGGCACAGCATCAGGACCGGCGTGATTGACGACTCTGACGTTTTTTCCATCGTCGTTGATTCTGCGCATCCATCCATCGTTTACATGAGTGCCTGCTCCGGGATTTACAAAAGCACGAACAGCGGACAGCTCTTCCGCAAAGTGCAGGGCATTCCTTATTCCGCGCGGCGTACCCGCGCACTGCAGATTGATCCGGCCACGCCGGGCACGCTCTACGCCGGAACCACGGAAGGATTGTGGAAGTCCTCTGATGGTGGAAGCGCGTGGAAGCGGCTGACCTCGGCGAATGTGATCGTAAATTCCGTGCTCATTGATTCACGGGCGCCCTCGCGCGTGTTGCTGGCGACCGATCGCGGTGGAGTGCTGGCCAGTGACGATGGCGGCGCGAGTTTCACGGCATCAAACCGGGGATTCACTCACCGCCAGATTGCATCTCTCCTGGTGGATGAAAGCGATCCTTCGGTGATGTATGCAGGCGTGTTGAACGACAAGGAATTCGGCGGCGTTTTCATCTCGCACGATGCCGGCGTGAGTTGGGCGCAGATCAGTGACGGCTTAGAAGGAAGGGACGTTTTCGTTCTTAAGCAATCGCAGCAGGGTACCGTGTTGGCGGGAACCAATAGCGGTATCTTTCAGTGGCAGCCGGCAGAAAACAAATGGAAGACGCTGAACGTTTTGCTCCGCGCCACAGGCAGTGAACCCGCCGAAGAGCTGACCGCCGCCGTTCGCGGATTGGAATTCTTTGCCGGCAAGTTGTATGCCGCAAGCTCAGTGGGTTTG
>WNFJ01645017.1_pt1 | contig 11326 bp, 12 predicted proteins | sample 5400461 | NCBI WGS metagenome assembly WNFJ01 (sample SAMN13153349, study PRJNA577476) | soil metagenome | isolation source: 115 cm saprolite on Douglas fir-dominated hillslope | place: USA:California | collected 2013-09-17 | reverse complement strand
CGCCATGAGCGCCGAGGCTGACGATGTATTGCAGGATGAATTCGTTCGCGGTCTGCGGCCGCGAGTGGTCGTTCTCGTATTGCAGGCGGAAGCGGCCGAATTCGCTGGTTGAGTAGTCGATCATCGCGGTGTAGCGCCGCGGCGTCGCGCCAAGATTGTCGAGCGTGGTGCCCGCGAAGGTGGGCCCGAGCGAATTGGCCTGCACCTGGTCATAGCGCACGCCGACGCGCCATTGCGGCATGAACTGGTAGACGCCCTGCACGTAGAAGCCGGTCTGCGTCGTGCCGGAGAAATTCACGCCGTTGAAGGCCCCCTGCTCCCGGCGCAGGAAGAACTCGCCCTGCAGCTTGAGATAGCGCTCGACGAAATTGCCGTTGGGCGCCCATTTGAAGACGCCGTCGGCAATGTAGGTATTGTCGGTCCCCGAGAAAATGTCGGTGACGCGCGCGCCGGAACCGTCGACGTCATTGGTGGTGCGGTCTTTGGCCGAGGTATGGAGATAGGAGAGCCCGACGCGGTAGCTCGCGCTCTCGCCGATATCGTCGCCGGTATGCACGAAGGCGCTCCACGCGCCCACGCCGCTGTTGTGGTTGCTGGTGCCGCCCGCGGGGAAGGCGTCGCCGCGCAACGCCTCGCCGCCGAATTCGAGGAAGCGGCTGGTGGGCGCGAGCCAGCGCACCTGCACCCCGTCATCGTCATATTGCGTGTTGAGAAAGGCCTGGTAGGGCAGCGCCTGGTCGGCGAAGTCCCAGGTATGGGCATGCTGCTCGTTGAGATAGCCGATGCCCGAGAAGAAGCGCCCGCCGCGCAAGGTCAAGCCATAGGGCAGGCTCGTCGACTGGATGAACCCCTCCTCGACGCTCACGGTGTTCTCGGGATGAAAAGCCAGCGTCAAATCGCCATAGAGCGCCTGGTCGACATTGGCCTGCAGATTGATCTCGCTCTCGTTGATCGAGAGGCCGCGCGGCAGCGGCCCGGCGGAATCGCCGAGCGCGAAGCCGGGCAGTCGATAGCTATCGGGGCTGAGGCTCTGGCTGGTGGCTTGGCCTTGGAGCACCACGCCGATCGCCGGATTGAAGGCGCCGGCACTCGCCGGCGCGCTGCCGCCGGGGGTCGGGGCGGGGGCGGCCTGCGGCCACGGGGCGGCGGCGATCGGCGGCTGCAGCGCTGCTTCCGCTGCCTTCTGCGCCGCGTCCGCCTTGTCTTCCGCCACCTTGAGGCGCTGCTCCATCTGCTGCAGCTTGATCTCGTAGCTCTTCTGCAGGCGCTGCAGTTCGCCCTCGTATTGCTGCCGCATCTGCTGGATGTCCTGCCGCATGTCCGAAAGCTCGTCGGCCGCGGCGGGTGCCGCCGCCATGGTGCCGAGGAGAAGCGGCAGCCCGCAGGCCGCCGCCGTGACTACCGAACGTCCCATGGAATCGAATCTCCATCGCCGAGGAATGCCGTCATCCCGCCGCGCGAGCGCCGCGGGACGAGCTCAAGCAGTCGCGGTCAGGCGATGGGAGGCGCGCGGGTCTGGAAGAGAAGATGCGCCGCGGCGGTCAGCCGCAGGGCGGTGGCTGATGATGGCAGCACCGTCGCGTGCTCGTCGGGCACCACCAGGACCACCGGCGCCGGCAGCGCCGAGGCGCCGGCGAGCTGGAGGCTGAAGCACAGTGAGCAATCGTCATGGGCCGGCAGCGTCGGCTGCCCGCCCGGCTGCGTCGGCGTGCCCTGCACGCCGTTCGCCGGCAGGGCTGCCTTGCCGGCGGCGATGAAGGTGAAATCCTCGCGGTGGAAATGGCCGGCGGTCGCGGCGAGCTGCAGGAGCAGCGAAAAGCACGCGAGCCATGTACGGAACCTCCGCCCGGCCCGGCCCCTCCGTGGTGCGCTCTCGCGTTTCGCGCGCATTGTCTCCCCTGCGGTGGCGAGCATAATGTTATCTTGTAACACGGTGCAAGGACTTGCTGCGGAGCAACTTTCCCGTTGAACGCGGTTGGCGGGAATGGTTGCGATATGGGCCCCCGGGGCCCACATGCAGCGCCCTGCGACCGTGGGTCAAGGAGGTTGGTATGAGCGCACGCGAGGAGCCGGTGCTGCTGCGCCGCGACGAGGACGGCATCGCCTGGCTGACGCTCAACCGGCCGGCACAGCGCAATGCGCTCTCGGTCGCGCTGATGAGCGCGCTCCAGGACCAGGTCGACGCCATCGCCAAGGACCGCCAGGTCAAGGTGGTGGTGATCGCCGGCGCGGGTCCCGGCTTCTGCGCGGGCCACGATCTGAAGGAGATGCGCGCCAATCCCGGCCGCCAGCATTACGAGGCGCTGTTCGCGCAGTGCTCGCGGCTAATGACGAGCATCGTCAAGCTGGCCAAGCCGGTGATCGCGCGCGTGCATGGCATCGCCACCGCGGCGGGCTGCCAGCTGGTCGCCAGCTGCGATCTTGCCGTCGCCGCTGATGACGCGCACTTTGCCGTCAACGGCATCAATATCGGCTTGTTCTGCTCGACGCCGATGGTGGCGCTGAGCCGAGCCGTCGGCCGCAAGCCGGCGATGGAGATGCTCTTGACCGGCGATCTCGTCAATGCCGAGCACGCCCGCGCGATCGGTCTCGTCAACCGCGTCGTGCCGCCGGAGCAGCTCGATGACGAGGTGCGCACGCTGGCGCGGCAGATATCCGCCAAGCTCGGTCTCGCCGTCGCCATCGGCAAGGAGGCGTTCTACCGACAGGCCGAGCTCGGCCTCGACGCCGCCTATGCCTACACCGCCGAGGTCATGACCAAGAACATGCTGGCGCGCGACACCGAGGAAGGGATCGACGCCTTCCTCGAGAAGCGCCCGCCGAAATGGGACAACGACTGAGCCTTAGCGATGAACCACGACAGCTACAGCGACGACTATCTCCGCGGCATCCTGCGCAGCGTGCGCACCATCGCCATGGTGGGCGCGAGCGAGCATTGGAACCGGCCCTCCTATTTCGCCATGAAATACCTGCAGGACAAGGGATACCGCGTGATCCCCGTGAACCCGCAGGCCAAGGGCGAGGAGATCCTCGGCGAGAAGGTGCGCAACGACCTCAGCGAGGTGACCGAGAAGATCGACATGGTCGACATCTTCCGGCGCTCCGACGCGGTGCCGCCGATTGTCGACCAGGCCATCGCGAAAGGCGCCGCCGTGGTGTGGATGCAGCTGGGCGTGCGCCACGACGCGGCGGCGGCCAAGGCGGAAGAAGCGGGGCTCAAGGTGGTGATGAACCGCTGCCCCAAGATCGAATGGTCGCGCCTCCATGGCGAGCTCGCCTGGAGCGGTGTCAACACCGGCATCATCTCCAGCAAGCGCAGGAAGATCTGAGCATGGCCGACCAGCCTCGCACGCCCGGCTTCGAGACCCTGGCGATCCATGCCGGCGCCGCGCCCGACCCGACGACAGGCGCGCGCAGCACGCCCATCTACCAGACGACGGCGTATGTGTTCGACGACGTCGACCACGCCGCCTCGCTGTTCAACCTGCAGACCTACGGCTACATCTATTCGCGCCTGACCAACCCGACCGTGTCGGTGCTGGAGGAGCGCGTCGCCACGCTCGAAGGCGGGCGCGGCGCCATCGCCGTCGCCTCGGGCCATGCGGCGCAGATGCTCGCTTTCTTCTCCTTCATGGAGCCCGGTGACCAGTTCGTTTCCTCGAACAAGCTCTATGGCGGCTCGATTACCCAGTTCGGGCGCAGCTTCAAGAAATTCGGCTGGGACGCCATCTTCGTCGATCCTGATGATCCCGAGAATTTCCGCCGCGCGCTGACCCCGAAATGCAAGGCGATCTTCGTCGAGAGCCTGTCGAACCCGACCGGCGTGGTCGCCGACCTCGCGGCGATTGCGGAGATCGCGCATGAGGCGGGGCTGCTTTTCATCGTCGACAACACCATGGCCTCGCCCTATCTCTGCCGACCGATCGAATGGGGCGCCGACCTGGTCATCCACTCGACGACGAAATTCCTGTCCGGCCACGGCAACGCCATGGGCGGCGCGGTCATCGACAGCGGCCGCTTCGACTGGGCGCAGAACGACAAGTTCACGTCGCTGACCGAGCCCGAGCCGGCCTATCACGGCCTGCGCTTCTACGAGACCTTCGGCGACTTGGCGCTCACCGTGCACGGCCACGCCGTGGGCCTGCGCGACCTCGGCGCGACCATGGCGCCGCTCAACGCCTTCCTTACCATCACCGGCATCGAGACGCTGCCGCTGCGCATGGCGCGCCATGTCGAGAACGCGCAGGCCGTCGCCCAATATCTGGAGCGGCATCGGGCGGTCTCCTGGGTTGCCTATGCCGGGCTCGAATCGAGCGAGTACCATGAGCTTGCGCGGAAATACCTGCCGAAGGGCGCAGGCTCCGTCTTCACCTTCGGCCTGAAGGGCGTCGAGCTCTTCTCGCATCTCGCCAATGTCGGCGACACGCGCTCGCTCATCCTGCACCCCGGCTCGACCACGCACCGCCAGCTCTCGCCCGAGCAGCAGATCGCCGCCGGCGCGGGGGCCGACGTCGTGCGCCTCTCGATCGGCATCGAGAGCGTCGCCGACATCATCGCCGATCTGGAGCAAGGCCTCGGGACCGCCGCGCGGCGCTGAGCTTGCGACGGCAGAGCGCGGCGGAACCTAAGGGCAGCCGATGGCCGCGAAGGGCTGCGCCAGCTCAAGGCGCATCTCGCCCACCTTGAGATCGCTCCATCGCGGTGCCGCGGCTCCGAACTTCCCGGCGCGCAGCGCTTCTTTGAGCTCCTTGCACTGACTGGGGCCGGCTAAGCGGCCGACCCTGCTCCATCTCCCTTGGGCGTCGGCCGTCATGACGATCATCTGCGCGTGATCGTCGAGAATGATTTCGTCGCGCCCGTTGCGGTTGAGGTCCACGAGGAAGGCGTCGCAATCGGCCGAGGAATCGGCGAGGCAACGCGGCAAGTCCCAGCTCTTGAACCTGCTCCAGTCCTGCTGCTGGAAGCTTTCCGGCAGCGCACGGCCGCGCGGGTAGACTGTGATGTGGGCGGCCAGATCCTCCGGCGTCGGCGCCACCAGCTGCGCCGACCCGCGATATTGCGTGTTCGACGCTGCCTGGGCGCGCCTTCTGATGGTCGCGGCATCAGGGCCCTGTTCCCTGGATTTCAGCCTTTCGAGGGTGGCCGCGCCATAGCGGGCGCCCTCGAATCGCAGATAATCGAAGTCGAATTTTTCCGGCGGCACGACGCCGGAGTCGAGGCGCGCGAGCTGATCCAGGACGGCGAGCCTGGCTGGGTCGGCGAGCGGAGTGAACAGCGCGAAGAACACGGCCAGCACGACGAACGCCGTCGCTATGTTGCAGGCCTCGATACGCCGGAGCCACGCTCCGCGCCCGATCGCCGCCACCGTATAGCCCAGCGCGTAGCAGCCGGCGACCATGACGCAGGCCGCCGCAATAATCCGGTCGCTTGTCCAGCCGTATTGTCCGACTCGCAGCGCCAAGGCATAGGCGGCGATCGCCACCAGCGGCACCAGCATCAGCGCGGCAATCCTGCCGGCGCGGCGCAGGACGAGTGGCGGCTTATGCTCGGGCAACCCGTCGTGATAGGTCGCATTGATGAGCACGACCAGCGCGGCCGTGGTCGCCAGCAGCAACCCGGTCGCAAAGTGCGTGCCCCAGAGCGGCGCAAGTCCGGTCAAGGGCAGAGTTGCGAGAAATCCGGCGACGAACAGCGTCACGAGCGGCATGAACCACGCCAGCAGAACCAATATCAGGCCGCGCAGGCCGCGCATGATGCCGGCGTGCGTATCGGTCACGTGGAGGGCGCAGGCAAAGGCCAGCGTCGTCGCCGGCAGCGCGAACCATCGACGTTCGATCAATTCCGAAAAGAACGCCACGCCGATCAGCTTGAACAATCCCGCTCCCAACGACAGGAGCAGCCAGAACAGGCCGACGAAGGCCGCCGACAAGGCCGCCTGGACAGCAAGTCTCCAGGCCGCGTCGAAATATAACGGGTAGACCGCAATGAAGCTGAGATCGCCATCGCCGGCGACGATCAGCGACTGCGCGATGAACAAGGCCACGGCGGTGAAGAGGACGAGCGTATGAGAGGGCCAGATGTGGAGATGCTCGCCGCCCAAGAGATGCCAGAGGAACCAGCCGTCGGTATCGGCGCCGCGGCTTATGTCGTGCGCCGCGAGACCGGCGAGCAGCGCGGAAGCAGCAATCGCCCAAGCCGTCAATGTGCGCGGACGCAGGTTGCCGAGACCGGTAATGACGATGATCGGCACGAAACAGGCGACCAGGAGCAGCGGCGCGAAGATCAGGCCATTGCTGGCCGGCCAAGCCGTGGTCTCGGCGGCTCCATAGAGCAGGCAAAGCGCGACGCCCTGCACGATGCCGATGCCGAGCCTGGAGCCGGCAGCGGATCGCAAGCCTTGGAGGGGGATCAAGCCTTGAACGGGTATGGCATTCCACATCGTGCCGATCCTTGACAGAGGCTTGCAACGACCGGCTGCGACGCCTCTCCACGGCTGCGATCGTCCATGCAATAAGTGCAGATGAGCCCTAAGGATTGGTGAAATTTGGTGACACCGGCACGGATACGTGGCCCACCTAACGGCTTGGCCGTTCCGCGCTCGTTTCCGGCTCTTCCGGTGACCAGCCTAGGCGCACGAGCAGAAGCGCGCTTACGCCCTGGCGCCATTGCCTTCAATCCTTGAATGATGTGTTCACGGCGGGCGCCATTATCGCCAGCGCCGAGCGCGATTATCTTTTCGGGCGGAGCATTTCCCGCATTCGATAAGGTGCACGGCAATGTCTGTCTCCCTTCGCCTTTCGGCGCTGGCGCGCGTCGCCGTCCTGGCGGCCGCGCTCTTGGCTTCGGCCGCCCTCGCCGGCTGCGCTCATCGCATCGACGACGGCACCTATTACCTCGGCCAGAACGACCGCGTGCCCGCCGCGATCTGTGCCGCCTGGGCGGCGAGCTAGGGGCAGCGCGCGTTCTCGGGCGTAGCGACGAAGCGCAGGTGCAGCCCGTCGACCCGCAGGTCGCGCCAGCGCGGTGGCATCGCTTCGAAGGTTCCGGCGCGCAGCAAGGCGCGCACCGGCGCGCAGTTGATGGGGCCGTCGAGCTGGCCCGCCACGCGCCAGCCGCCCTGGCCGTTCTCGGCCAGAACGACGGCGCGCCACGGCTCGAGAATGATGACCTCGTCGACGCCGTCACCGTCTATGTCCACGACGATGGCTTCGCATTTCGGGCCGCTATGGGCCGCGACTAGGCAATTCGGTGGCTCCGGCGCGAGGGCTGTCCAGCTCTGCGTGAGGAAGCTCTCCGGCAGCACGCGGCCCGCCGGATAGACCGCCAGATTGGCCGCCAGCTCCTGCGGCGTCGGAGCGATGCGTTGCTGCTGCCAGCGATTTTTCAACTGCTGCGCGGCGAGGGCGCGCGGTCTGATCTCGGCGGCTTGCGCGCCTTGCTCGGCGCTCTTCAGCTTCTCCAGCGCGGCCCTGCCGTAGCGCGCGCCGTCGAAGCGGAGATAGGCGAAGTCGAACTTGTCGGCCGCGATCGTGCCGGCCTCGAGCCGCGCGAGCTGGCTCGCCACCGCGAGGCGCGCCGGATCGGCGATCGGGGTGAACAACGCCAGCAACACGCCCAACACCACGAAAGCGGTGACGATGTTGCAGGCGGCGATGCGCGCGAGCCAAGGCCCGGGCCGCAGCACGGCCCAACCATAGCCCAACGCATAGCACGCCCCCACGACGAGGCAGGCCGCGGCGATGATGCGATCGCTGGTCCAGCCATGCTGGATGACGCGCAGCGCCAAGGCGTAGGCGGCGATCGCGACCAACGGCACCAACATCGCCGCCGCGAGCGAGCCGGCATGGCGCAGCAGGCGCGGCGGCGCATGCTCGGCGGCGCCATCCTGGTAGGTCGCGTTCACGAGAAAGACCAGCGCGGCCGCGGCGGTCAGCAGCAACGCCGTCGCGAAGCGCGTCCCCCACAGCGGCGCCAGCCCGGTCAAGGGCAGGGTGGCGAGAAAGCCGAGAACGAACAGCGCCATCAGCGGCAGCAGCCATGACAGCAATGTCAGGACCAAGACGCGCATGCCGCGAACGATGCCGGCGCGCGAATCGGTGACATGCAGCGCGCAGGCCAAGGCGAGCGTCGTCGCCGGCAAGGCGAACCAGCGATGCCTGATCATTCGCTGCAGGAAATCGACGTCGATGAGCTTGAACAGCCCCGCTCCGAGCTCCAGCACCGCCCAGAACAGCGCGACGAAGATGAATGACAGCGCCAGCTGCACGCCGTGCTTCCACGCGGCATCGAAATACGCGGGATATGCCGCAATGATCCTGTGCTCGACGTCGCCGGCGACGACCAGCGCGTGTGCGATGAAGAGCCCCACCATGGTGAAGACCATCAACAGGGGCGACGGCCAGATCGCGAGTTCGCTCTGATGCGCGAGGAGCAGCCCCAATATCCCGCCATCGGCGTCGCCCGCGCCGCGGTCGATATCGTGCATCGCCAGCGCGGCGAGCAGAACCGCGGCAACGCCCGCCCAGATGAGCAGCGAGCGCCGGCGCATGTTGCCGACGCCGTTCAGCACGATGATCGGCACGAAGCCGGCGACGAGCAGAAGCGGCGCGAAGACGAGGCCATGCGTCGCCGGCCATCGCTCCGCCTCGGCCGCGCACAGCACGAGACCTTGTGTCAGGCCCGTTGCCAGCCGCACCATCGGCACGGCTGGCCAATCACGCAACAATGTCGCTCGCAACATGCCGTCACCCTCTGCCCGCCGGGCTTCGCCCCCAGGGCACGGATCGCAGGTTGCCGCTAAAGTTTGGTTAAATCGCGGCGCTCAGCCGTAGGTGGCGACTTCCACGAGGTTGCCGTCGGGGTCGCGGAAATAGACCGACATCATCGGCCCCAGCGCGCCCAGGCGGGGCACCGGACCGAGCTCGACGGCAACGCCGCAGGCTTCGATGTGGCGGCGGATATCGGCGATCGGCGCCTCCGTGATGAGGCAGAAATCGCCGGAGCCGACGGTGACATGCGTCGCCTTGGGCTCGAATTCGTGGCCCTTCACATGAAGATTGATCTTCTGCCGGCCGAAGGCGATGGTGGTCGAGCCCCTGCCGTCGCCGGGCGGCGGCACCATACGCGCGCCGAGCACGCGCTCGTAGAAGCGCAGGCTCTGGGCGAGGTCGCGCACGGTCAGCACGATGTGATCGAAGCGATCGATGACGAAGCCACCGCTCATTCGGCGGGCGCCGCGGCGCCAAGCGCCGCCCGGCTGGCACCCTCGCGCGGCAGGAACAGGCCGGTGGCGACGATGACCGCCGCCAGCGCGGCGAGCACGACGAAGAGCCAGGCGAAATCGCCGGTGCGATCGAAGATGAACGCGACCAGCGGCAGCCCGACCGAGCTCACGCCGAGCGACAGGACGAATTTCGCGCCGAACGCCGTGGCGCGCCAGCGCCCGGGCGTGTAGCGCACGAGGAGCGCGTTCTCGGCCGGCGCCAGCATCGACATCAGCGAGAACACCACCATGATCGCGCCGAACAGCGGCAGCTCGACCCAGCGCATTGCGACCAGCAGGGCCGGCACCGCCAAGGCCCAGCTCAGTACATAGACCCATTTCAGCGAATAGCGGTCCGAGAGCCAGCCGCCCACCAGCGGAAACACCATGCCCTCGGCAAAGACCAGACTGGCGAAACCGCCTGCGCCGAGGGTGCTGCCGGCGGTGAGCGCGACCAGCCGCTGCTCGAATAGCTTGGGCAGCGCCACCGTCAAGGCCTGGTAGATGATGCCGGCGGCGAGCATGGTCACTGAGAGCGCGACGAAGGCGCGTACGACATCGCCGCGCGCGGGCTCCGGCTGCGGGCGAAGATCGGTCCTGGCAGCGACCACAGCGCCCGAGCGCACGGCGAACAGCAGGGCGGCTCCCATGGCGAGGCAGACGACGCCCGGCAGGATGAAGGCGGCACGCCAATCGATGTATTGCGTGAGGAAGCCGGCGGTGGCCGGCGCAATGCCGACTCCGACGCTGCCGAAAATCCCGTTCCAGCCGAGAACCCTGCCGCGGTTCTCGGCGTTGCGCACTAGCCAGGCGATGCCGACGGGATGATAGATCGAGCCGAACAGACCGAGCAGGCCGAGGCCGACGGCGATGCCGAGCGGCCCGGTAGCGAACCCGGTCGCCAACGCCGCGGCGCCGCTGCCGAGATAGAACAGCACCATCATGTGCTCGGCGCTCCAGCGGTCGCCGAGCCAGCCCGCCGGGAGCGCGCCGGCGCCGTAGAGGATGGTCCCCGGCAGCGCCAGCAGCATCAACTCGCCATAGCTCAGCCCGAAGCGCCCTTCGAGCGCCAGCACGACGGTCGGGTAAAGCAGCATCAGCAGATGCGTCAGCGTGTGGCCGGCATTGGCGAAGAACACGGCAAGACGCGGCGAGCTTCCGCTCATCGGCCGCTCCGGCAGAGAAAGCGGGGCGAGCCTGTCATGTCAACCGCCGTCCGACAACCGCGCGCCGTCACCCGCAGGGCTGCCACGCGTCTCGTTCGCCAGCCAATCGAGGAAGCCCTGGTTGCCGGCCACCACCGGAAGCGCCTCGATGCAGGGGCAGTCATAGGAATGCAGATCCTTGACCCGGGCGATCAGCGCGCCGAGGTGGTCGTCGGTCGTCTTCAGGATCAGCACCGCCTCCCCTGCCTCCTGCACGACGCCCTCCCACCAATAGACCGAACGCATGCCGTCGATGATATTGGCGCAGGCGGCAAGGCGTTCCTCGACCACGGCGCGGGCGATGCGCAACGCCTCGGCGGCGTCGCCGGTGGTGGCGTAGACGAACATCACGGGCATGGGCGCCCTCCGTCGCGATTCAACGCTTGGCCTGCTCGGCTGCCTCCGCTTAACATCGACTCCACGCGAAGTCGAGGGAAGGGAGGCCCGCGATGAGCGAATTCCGCGTCACCCGGAAACCGGCGCCGAGCCCGGTCCAACGCGGCTGGCTCAGGCGCGGTCTTGACCAGCCCGGCGGCAAGCTGCCGCTCTTCGACGATTACGGCAAGCAGATCGACCCGCGCACCGTCCAAGCTTGCATCGAGCAAGGCTGGGCCGAGCCGTGGTTCGCCAACCCGACCAAGCGCGACTGGCTCGTCTGCAAGCTCACCACGGCGGGACGCCAAGCCGCGGCCAAGCTGCCGGCGCGCCCGGGACGCATTCACGTCGTGCGCGAGCCCGAAAAGACAACCGTCTGACTTTAAAAGAAATGGTCGGGCATGTCAGATTCGAACTGACGACCCCCAGCACCCCATGCTGGTGCGCTACCAGGCTGCGCTAATGCCCGACCGGTGGCGGCGAC
>WNFJ01264766.1_pt1 | contig 11327 bp, 8 predicted proteins | sample 5400461 | NCBI WGS metagenome assembly WNFJ01 (sample SAMN13153349, study PRJNA577476) | soil metagenome | isolation source: 115 cm saprolite on Douglas fir-dominated hillslope | place: USA:California | collected 2013-09-17 | reverse complement strand
GCCGCCGCTCTTGATCACGCCGGCGAACGCGTCGAAGCCTTTCATGAAGCTGAGCGGCCCGCTGGCGCGCCCGCCGCCGGAGAGAATGGCGTCTTCTTCGCGCAGGGCGGAGAGGTTGGAACCGGTGCCGGAGCCCCACTTGAAGAGCATGCCTTCGGTCTTGGCCAGATCGAGGATGGATTCCAGCGAGTCTTTGACGCTGACGATGAAGCATGCCGAGCACTGCGGGCGCATCACGCCGCCGCCTTCAAGTTTGGTGACACGCCGCTCGTGCTCGTCATAGATCCAGCCGTAGCCGCGGGTCTCTTTGACCCCGACGTTGAACCACACCGGGGAATTGAAGCAGGCCTTCTGGGTAAGCATCAGGTGGGCGAGTTCCATGCGGAAATTCTCGCCATCCTGAGGAGTCTTGAAATAGCCGTCCTTGTTCCCCCACGCCGTAATGGAATCGACCACACGCTGCACAAGTTGCGCCACCGAGGTCTCGCGGTCGGGAGACCCCAGCTTGCCGTGGAAATACTTGCTGGCGACGATATTGGTGGCGGTCTGCGACCAGTCCACGGGCACTTCGACGTCGCGCTGCTCGAAAATCACCGAACCTTTGTCATTGCCGATAGAGGCGGTACGCGTTTCCCATTGGATCTCGTCGTACGGAGTCTTACCGGCTTCCAGCCTGGTGGTGAAGTAGCGCGGGAATGAGATTCCCGTCTTGGTCTTTTTGGGGTCTTGGGTCTTCAATAATTCCATTTTCGCACTCAAATCGACGGATAGCTGTCCCATGAACTCTCCTCTTCCGGGATTCCTGCTTGGGAAACGCCTTCGTAATAGTGCCCCAAGATGTAGTGGCACGTCAAGAATTATATCTCCATATGGTGTCTTAGGGTTAGAGGTGGCCTGTCCGAACTGTGACGTTTTGACGGTTAAGACTTGAATTTTCAGTGAACATGTGTACGTCTGCGGTCGGCCGCGTCCCGCCGCCGGACACCGCTGCCCGGGGCCGTCCGGCTAAGCCACCAGTTCCAAAGACATTACGCAGAATGGCCCTGGCATCGTGCGTGCACATCAGCGGGGTATGACAGTGTGGTCGGACACCCGCTTCGCCCTACGGCAGCTGCGCAAGAGCCCGGCGTTCACGCTCGTCGTGATCGGCACCCTGGCCCTCTGCATCGGGGTGAATACGGCAATATTCAGCGTCCTGGACGCGGTGCTGCTGCGCGACGCGCCGTACCCGGAGCCGGATCGCCTGGCCTTGGTTGTCACGGCGTCGCACGGCGGCAGTACCGAAAATATCAACCCTTCGCAGACTGGCGCCCTGTTCGAAGCGGTTCGCGACCATATCGCGGGAGTGGACGTGGCGGCGAATGCAGGGACTGGCGGCGTCAACTTTGCCGTCGGCGATCGACCGGAGTATATCCAGCAGCAGCGGGTCTCGGCGGGCTACTTTCGGGTTCTGGGCATCGCGCCGCAAATCGGCCGGGAATTCAGCCGCGAGGAAGACGTCCCCGATGGTGTGGCCGTGGCTATTTTGAGTCATGCCTTTTGGCAACGGGCCTTCCGTGGCAACGCAGCGGTGCTCGACCGCACCATCACCCTGCGCGGTGAAGAGTACACGGTGGTCGGCATCATGCCGCGCGATTTCCGCGCCGCCTCGCCAGTGGACGTCTGGACGCCCCTGCGCCCCAGCCGTCGAGGTGAGGGTGGCGGATCCAACTACGAAGTGATCGCGCGCCTGAAGCCGGACGTGAGTTGGGCGCAAGCGGGCGGGCAATTGCAGTCGCTCAGCCAGGCGCTGAATGCCGACCCCGGTTTTCCGCGCGAAGTGAAAAACTTCGAGGAGCGCATCATCCCGCTACAGACCGGCGCGACGCAGGACGTACGCTCCGAACTGTTGGTGACCTGGGCCGCGGTCCTGATGGTGCTGCTGATTGGCTGCGTCAACATCGCGGGGCTGCTGCTAGTGCGAGCCGGCGGGCGCAGCCGCGAGATCGGCACGCGGATGGCACTGGGCGGAAGCCGCACCGCTATCGTGCGCCAATTGCTGATAGAAAGCGTGCTGCTGGCGCTGGGGGGCGGCATCGTCGGGATCAGCGCGGGCGGCTTCGCGCTGGACTGGCTCAAGCAACTGGGCGCGGAGAAGAATCAGCTCTGGTATCCCATCGAGTTGGATGCGCGGGTGCTCGCTGTGATGATGGGGATCGCGCTGCTCACCAGCCTGCTGTTCGGCCTGGCGCCTGCGCTGCACACCAGCCGCCTGGACATTCGCAGCGTGCTCAACGACGCCGGCCGCGGCATCGCGGGCGGACGCAGTCGCTGGACGCGCGGCGCGCTGGTGGCCGCCGAGGTGGCGCTCAGCCTGGTGCTGTTGGTCGGCGCCGGTCTGATGGTGCGCACGCTGGCTTGGCTCAACGGCCTCAATCCGGGCTTCGACACTCGCAACGTGATCGCCGCAGAGGCTTCGCTGCAGGATGCGCGCTACCAGACCGCGGCGGCGGTCGACCGGCTATACACGCAGACCCTGGAGCGCATGCGGCGCATTCCGGGAGTACAATCCGCCGCGGTAGCACTCACCCTGCCCTACGAGCGCCCGCTGAATAACGGGTTTCGCACGGTGGATGGCGACGACCACGATGCACACATGGGCGAGTTCGTCTATTCCACCCCCACCTACTTCGAAACCATGCACATCCCTGTGGTCGCCGGCCGGGCCTTTCGCGATTCCGATACTTCTCAGAGAACGCACGTCGTCGTTGTGAGCGAGAGTTTTGCGAGGAGGTACTTCCACGGCGACGCGCTCGGCCGCCATCTGAGGTCGGGAAAAGAGATCAGCGAGATCGTCGGCGTCTGCGGAGACGTCCAGCAGCACAGTGGATTGGGCAGCGACGAGGGCCCACTCTCGATCGAGCCGACCGTCTATCTGCCGGCATCGCAGCTCAACGATGGTTTCGTGAAACTGATCCACACCTGGTTCTCGCCGAAATGGGTAATCCGCACGAGCGGCCCCGCTGCCAATCTGACCGGGCAGATTCGAGCCGCAGTGTCCGCTACCGACCCGCAACTGCCGGTCGCGCGCTTCCGGACGGTGGACGAGCTACGCGGGCGCTACACGGGCAGCCAGCGCTACCTGGCGGCGCTGTTTTCGATTCTGGCCGGCCTCGCGCTCCTGCTGGCAGCCATCGGTCTGTACGGCCTGATCTCGCAATCCATGACGCAGCGCAAGCACGAGATCGGGATCCGGCTGGCGCTAGGAGCTACGGCGCGGCAGACCATCACCGGGGTGATGCGGCCCGGAATTCTGCTCGCCGTGTCGGGAATTGGGGCGGGACTGGGGATGTCGCTGATCGCGGTGCGATTCCTGCGGTGCCTGCTGTGGGGCGTGCGCGAAACGGACCCGGTGACGTTCGCGGCCACCGCCGGAATTCTGCTATTGGTGGCGGCGCTGGCCAGCCTGGCGCCCGCGTTAAGGATTCTGCGGATGGACCCGGCCGAGACGCTGCGGAATGAGTAGGCGGGCGCAATCAGATACTGCTATGCCGCGCGCCTCAACGCTCTCGACCGGCGCCGGACCAGAAACAGTACGACGGGAATCCCGGTGCAAAGCAGCGTCATGGAGGCGGGCTCGGGAGTCTGCGCCTGCACCTGCGAGAGGTTGAAATCCGGAGTGAAGCCTACGTCAACTGAATTTTCCGTGTAACTTCCCACGTAGAACACGTTAACGTCGCTTCCGTTATTGCCCGCGCCGTTCACGACATAGCTGAGTCCGTTCGCAGTGAGATGGGGGGCCGTGCCAAACAGAATGTTATCGTTGCCGCCAAATGCTCCGGGAGACAAAAGGCTCAAGATGTTTACTCCATTCCTAGTGCCCGAAATGTTGGTGGCCAGGTAACTATTGGCAGCGAACTGAAAGGCCGTAAGAAGGCCACTGGCCGAAACAGCCAGTGGCCTCAGGTCAGTACTTGGTATCGAGTAACTGAAGTTAAAGAAAACCGGCGAAGGCGCAGCCGTTGAGAAGTTCTGGCCGACGCCTACGTTGAAAGTATTCTCGGCATAGCCCGTGCCGTCGTAGAACACATTCACATTGCCCAAACCATCGTCGCCTGATCCGTTCACCGTAAATGCCAGTCCATTGCCGTCGAGAAGCGGGGCTGAGGGAAACAGAAGATTATCGTTACCTCCAAACCCTCCGGGAGCCGTAACTCCGGTGATCGCCACTCCGTTCCAGATTCCCCACGCACCCGTAACCGTGTAACTCCCTCCTGACAAATCCGTCGTCGCAAACAAACCGCTAGCCGATACAGCCGTAGGAGTAGGACCAGTACCTGCCGGTAGCGAGTAGCTGAATGCAAATATCTGGCCCGCCTGTGCGGGGGCGGTGGCTGCCAGCGCTAATACGGCAACGAGTGCCGGTACCGCAAAACCGTTCGAGAGCAATTTTCGGCGCATGATCTTAGGTCCTCACGGTCGCGAGACTGTATCGCGCTTTCCGGCGCTCACACGGCTACTTCGCCGATCATAGCGCCGGATTGGGTTAACCTATTAGCAGTCCGGTGGCCAAAGAGTAAGAGTTATTACAAGTGCTGTCTTTTCAATGAGTGTACGACTTAGATCAAAGCAGCGAAACTGAATTTTTTTCCCTAGGGGAAATACTAGGGTAAAAAGTGGCAAGCCGAAGACTCTGTTCAAGTAGGATTATCGGAAACGAGTGTGTCGAATGCCCTACTGGGGCCAGTTGTTCTTTGCGAACTTCGCGCCTTCGCGAGAAACTTTCTTCCTCTACGCCCGGAATTCCACGCTGCCGTCGCAACTCGTCAAAGTGGCGCTACAGGAAGAGATCGGCCGGTACATGGAGTATTTCGGCCAACCGCCTGGCCTGGGCCTTGCTGATACTGCGCTTGCCACTGAGGATCTCGGAGACGCGGCTCTTGGGAAGAATGGCCCATAGGTCGCTCGGCTTTAAGTGTTTCTCCTGAAGCAGATGGTTCAGCATTTTATGAGGCTCGGCTTTCGGCAGCGGATGAACGCGATCCTCGTATTCCTCAATCAACATGCTGATCATTTCGAGAAGCCGTCCCTCTTCCTCGGTAATCGCCGACTCGGGCTTTTCCATCAACTGGGACACTGCGTGCAGCAGCCGCTGATGCTCTTGTTCAGTACGGATGACGACGGGCAGCGTTTCGTCCAGGAGTTCCCGGTATTTGCGTTCGTCGAGTAGGGCAGTGCTCACGACCTCCATTTCTCCTTGCTGTATTCTATATGTGACATTCGAACCTACAACCCTTCGGTTAAGAGCTAAAAAGCAGGTGTGGTGCAGGGTTACTCAGAAGTGCGCTTAGTTGCTCGTTCTCAAGCTGTTGCAAGCAGACCAGCAATAGCTGTTGCGTGCAGGAATGCTCGGAATTTACCGCCATTTTGAAGCGGAGTACCCACAAACGTCCCCACACCTGGCCAGCGACTTCTCCCCTAAATCAAGCTCATCCAAATTGTTGGTTGTTACTGTGTTGCTGTATTGACGCATCTCGCGAACCGACGTCGACGCCGGGACCAGCGCGCGGCCGAGGCGCTCGCACGCGGATTGAAACACACGCACATGATCATGATGACCTGTCTCCCGCACAGTTCCATAGTGCCGTCAGATCCTCCCGCGCCGAGCGAACGCCTTCTCGATTGAGTTCCCCCCTAATCGCAGTCGAGGACGGCGCGGACATACCACCACGCGAATGCTCCCGCACGGAGCAAGGAGCGCTTCCGTGCCAACCATCAAGTCGGCGACGGGAGGGTGAACGGACGGGCAAACATTCTCCGGAATATCGTGCTGGGCATGACGAAAAGCATGGCCTTTGATGCTATTCAATGAGGGGCAGTATTATCCGAATTTTCTGGGGCGCCAGTAAAGTTGCAGTGACGATACCGCCCGGTGCGCGCAGCTCTCAGTTTTTCCCTGCTGGACGAGTCGCCGGAAGTAGAATTCCACCCGGCCCAGTGTCGGCATGACCTGCTCGTTCTTTCGCCGACGCGTCACATCAACTGCTCCTTCAGCTTCACGGCACACTTGGGGCACAGATCCTCGGAATTCCGGGCTGCCGAGCTGTCGCGCGGAGGTCGCGAGTTCGAGCCCCGTCGTCCCCCGCCCCCAACTCTCCCTGTAATCACCCAAACACCCAAACCATTTGCCAAAATCTCCGCACCCTCCGCGTTCTTACCCTTTGACTCTCTTCCCGGTGTTCTCTGCGCCTCTGCGTTGAAAAAGGCCATTCACACCAAGCCGTTGCAGATCTCGCGCAACAAATCGGCGCCTCCAACTTGGCAGACGAGCATCGAGACGAGTTACGTCCGGCAGGTGAAGCGGAGTAACGAAGGCGGGACGGTCGTAAGCGATCGCCCGCCTCTCGATACCGTCAAACGGCCCAATGGCGTTCCGCCGATACTTGGACGCAGCCAGGCCCACTGCGCCACGGCAACAATGGCGCGTATTCACTACGGCTGTTTTCGGACTCCCTTGCCGTCCGCCGGCGCTTGCGGCAAGCTGCTGGCGGCAGGCGCCTTGACGGGCTGTTCGTTAGTCACGGCGTTCGTGTTGAACATGTAGTACCTGAGGCCGGGATCGAAAAGCAGCCGATACGCCCAGCGAGGGGTATCCGGCGCAGTTTGATCTCCCGGGTGTAACTGGCTGAAGAGCCGGGCGATGACCACCGATGCGGGCTCGTCGTCGGCACCCAGACTGACTGTGTTCGCCAACGCGGCGAATGGTACCGCCCCGATGCCGATCTTCACGCCAATGGCCTGAGATACCTGACCCAAGATCAACTGGAGCGCTTCCGCGGCGCTTTGTTGACGAAGCGGAAAGCGGATTTTCGTGGCCATCACGGATCCAACTGTCGTCGTGGCCCCTGTCAAGCTTCGTAGCGCGGTTGGTTCCACGTACCAGGAACCATTGCGATTGGCGATATTGAACGTTCCCGGATATCCGTTTCCGGCATGTGCGGTCTGGACCAAGGGAAATATCGACAACAGGTCACCCCCCGCTATTTGGCACCGTGACAGTTAACTCGCCACCCCTGGGAATTAGCACGCGGCCGGAGAATTGAGCACGGTTCTTGACTACAGTGTCGGTCACGTCCTGTACGTCGCCGGGATTCTCAAAGCGTGGGTCTTCGTAGTTGATAGGCACGGTGAGGATGCCTTGCAACTTGTCCGCCAGAGCCATCATTGGCCGGGGATCGTTCACCGAAAGCGTCTGTCCGCTGGCAAGGGTCGCGCCGAGTGCCAGCGCCATACCGCAGAGTGTCTGTATTCGGATCGTCATATTAGTAAACCTTGCTCACATAGGTGTTGTCGCGAAATGAGTAAATCGTGTCGGCCGTGATGCCACCGCCAACATAACCTGATTTGTAGCTGTAGGTGGTTCCGCTGTGGCCGGCGGTATAGATGTTCATCCATTGTGCCGCGGAATAGTCACAAGGCGGCCTGCCATTCTGCCGATAAGTGACCACATAGTCGGGGGAAACCCCGACGTAGTCGTCCACCCAGGTATCGGTGGAGAAATAGAACGGCGAAGTTGCATAAACACCGACGGGCCACCAACCTCCCACAAGATGATAGCGAGTGGTGGGAGCTCCGGCGTAGTAGCAGGTGTCGGTGCTGTCAAAACCCTGCACTTCCTTGACCTGCCTGCCGTCGAACGAGACCGTGCCATGCAAGGTCGGCCGGAATTGCTGGATGGTGGGCCACTGTGACGACCATCTCACGGCCTGCGTAGACTCGGATGTGGGCAGTTCGATGGGTTTCGTCAATGTATCGGAACCCGTGGTGCCGTCGCTGTTTCGCCACGTTCCCGTCGCGAGGTCGCACCCATCGTTCTGGAGCGTGACCGTTTCGGTAAACGCCATGTAGACGTACTGCCCGCAACTTACTGCGCTGGGGGATGTTGCATTCAAGCTGATCGTAGTATACGCCATCGTGAAGATGTTCGGTGGATTCACGCGAGTCAACGTACCGTTTACTTGCCAGGAAACTTCGGAGCAGCCTGGGCGCGTATACTTGTAGGTTCCGTTGACCGTTCCCGAATCGTAGCTGTTGATGATGAATCGTCCCCCCTGGGCGTCAGTCCACGTGCCATTACAGTGCCGGCAGGGAACGCCAACCGTATCTCGCTCTTGCCGGATGGATTGTGACGTTCGGAATGCCGCTACGAGCCCAATGGACGAGCGTGATCTCGTGTAACCCGGGCCCCCTGCATCCATATAGAATCACTCGTGGACCCCCAACTATACGCTCAAGGCTTGTTGCGTGCCCATATAATATGGGGCTGGGCAACGGTTGCCTTTGGTGCCTTAAGAGTCTCCTACATTTATTTCGGAATCCGCAGCCAACGCAAAGCAGTCTTGGCCATTTTCATAACGTCTGCTCTGCTGTTCCTTTTCTCCTTTTTGTAGTGGGTCGAATATTGGGAGTAGTTCCGACGACAACCCCCGCCGGGCCTTCCGCTACGCCCGAAATTCCACGCTGCGGGCGAACCTGACGGCGGGGTTCTCTCTCAACTGCACCAGCACGCTCTCCGGTACCAGGCCGTCGGTGGATACCAGCGCCACCGCTTCCGAAGTGCCTTCGCGGCGTCCCAGCGAGAAGTTTGCAATGTTGATGCAGTTCTTGCCGAGCACCGTACCCACGTGACCGATGACGCCGGGTACGTCCTGATTCTTCATCACGATCAGGTAGCCTTTTAGGGCCGCTTCGCAGTAGATGCCGTCCACCTGCAAGAGCCGCGGCTTGCCGAGCACAACCGCGCCCTCGACCGTGGTGATGCCGCTGTCGGTCTCCACGTCGATGCGGATGGAATCGGTGTGTACGCTGCGCTTGTCGTGGCGCTCCACCACTTCCCAGCCGCGCTGTTCGGCAATCGGCAGCGCGTTGATCAGGTTGGCGCGGTGCGATGTCGAGCGGCTGAGAACGCCGGCCAGGCCCGCGTTGCGCAGCAGGCTGGTGGCGCCGTCGGCGATGTTGCCGAAATAGTGCAGGCGGACGGTATGCGGATTGCCGCTGGCGATATGCGCCGCGAAATTTCCCAGGCGGTCGGCCAGGGTCGCATAGGGGCCCAGCGCTCGATATTGGTCGGGCGAGAGCGCGGGCATGTTGACCGCGTTGATGGCGATGCCGTGCGTGAGGAATTCCACCACCTGCTCTGCAATGCGCACGCCGACGATTTCCTGCGCCTCTTCGGTGGAGCCGCCGATGTGCGGAGTTGCCAGCACGCCTTCCGCCGCAAACAGCGGGAAGCCCGCCGGCGGCGGTTCCACGCTGAAGACATCCAACGAGGCGTCCGCCACTTTGCCGCTGCAGAGAGCCTCGGCCAGCGCGGCTTCGTCCACCAGTTCCCCGCGCGCGCAGTTGACGATGCGCACGCCGTCTTTCATTTGCGAGAATGCCTCGCGGGAGAGCATGCCCTGCGTCTCCGGCGTTGACGCCACGTGCAGCGTCAGGTAGTCGGCGGCCGCGTAGAGCTTCGGCAAGTCGAGCAGTTCGACGCCGAGATCGTGCGCGATTGTGGAGGTGACGTAAGGATCGTGCGCCACTATGCGCATCTCGAAGGCGCGCGCGCGTTTCACCACTTCGCGCCCGATACTGCCCAGGCCGACGATGCCGAGCGTCTTGCCGCGCAGTTCGTTGCCCATGAATTTCTTCTTTTCCCACTTGCCGCCGCGCGTGGACGCGTTCGCTTGGGGAATGTGCCGCGCCATGGCCAGCATCATGGCGAACGTGTGTTCGGCCACCGAGATGGCGTTGCCGCCCGGCGTGTTCATCACCAACACACCGGCCTGCGTAGCGGCTTCTAGATCGACATTGTCCACGCCGACGCCCGCGCGCCCGATCACACGCAGCTTGGGCGCCTTCTCCAGCACGGACTGGGTGACCTGCACGGCAGAACGCACCAGCAGCGCGTCGGCGTCCGCCAATCACGTTCCAGCCGGGCTGGGATTGAAACAACTCGATCCCGGCCGGCGCGAGGGGCTCGGCGATCAGGACGTTCATTTTTTCACCGCGGCTTGCGCATACACTTCCTGGGCCGCGGCCACACCGGTTCCATATTTCACCGGGTGTCCGTTGGCGTTGAGAATGATTTCCAGGCCGGCGATCATGGCGAACAGGTCGGCGAAATCGAAGTAGCCCAGGTGCGCGATACGGAAAATCTGCCCCTTCATCGAGCCCTGCCCGTTGGCGATGATGGAGCCGAAACGGTTGCGGAATTCCTTCACGATCACGCCGGAATCAAGCCCCGCGGGCGCCGTGATGGCGGTCACCGAGGAACCCGGCGACGCGGCCGAAAAGAGTTCCAGTCCAAGTTTGCAGGCAGCGGCGCGCGTGGCGTACGCCAGCATCTGCGCGTTCCTGATGAGATCCGCCATTCCGATCTGCTTGACGTAGAGCAGGGCTTCGCCCAGCGCCAGGATCATCGCGGTGGCGGGCGTCCAACTGGATTCGCCGGCATCGCCGCTCTTCTTTTCCTTCTTCAGGTTGAAGTAGAAGTGCGGCAGGTTAGAGGTCTCACCGAGCTTCCACGCCTTCGGGCTGACGGACATGAAGGCCAGGCCCGGAGGCACCATGAATGCCTTCTGCGAACCGCCGATTACGACATCCAGACCCCAGCCATCGATATCCAGCGGCATGGTGCCCAGGCCGGTGATGGAATCCACCACGAAGATGGCGTCGGTTTTAGCGATCGCGCGTCCCATGGATTCCACGTCGTGCGCCGCGCCGGTGGAGGTCTCCGACGCCTGCACGAATACGCCTTTGGTTTTAGGTTCCGCCTTGAGCGCGGCTTCCACCTGCTCCGGCTTTACCACCTGCCCGTAGGGCACGGTGATCACGTGGGCATCCAGGCCGTAGGCCTTGACGATATCCGCCCACCGCTCGCCGAATTTTCCCGCGACGCAGACAATTACCTTGTCGCCTTTGGAGAAGAGATTGGACACCGAGGCATCCATGGCGCCGGTGCCGGAGGCGGCGAACATCAGTACGTCATTCGACGTCCCCATCACTTCCTTGAGGTCCGCCAGACAGGCTCGGTAGACCTTGCGGAAATCTTCGGTCCGGTGATGCATGTCGCTCCGCATCATCGCGTGCAGGGCAGGCGGATAGAGGGGAGTGGGACCGGGAGTTAATAAACGTTGTTTTTTGATATACATCGTGAGGAGTAGTCTTTTAGAATAACAGACATCATGCCGCTTATCGATCAAGTGCAGCAGGAAATGGTGGCCGCCATGAAGAGCGGCGATGCCGCGCGGTTGAGCGCGCTCCGCATGCTCAAGGCCGCGCTGATGAAGCTGAAGGTCGAT